>Ga0209006_10000713_pt1 | contig 30844 bp, 27 predicted proteins | sample JacPin_JW_Ref_O2_FD_188567 | JGI IMG/M metagenome (GOLD analysis project Ga0209006, IMG submission 188567) | Forest soil microbial communities from Algoma, Ontario, Canada - Jack Pine, Ontario site 1_JW_Ref_O2 (SPAdes) (version 2) | ecosystem: Environmental > Terrestrial > Soil > Boreal...
CGGGCTACTCGGCTTCGACATCGGCGGCCGCGCCACTCCCGCCAGTGAGACGCCGATCACACCAATCATCATCGGCGACGGCAAACTCACCATGGACTTTTCCGGCGAACTCTTCAAGGAAGGCGTCCTGGGCACCGGCATCGCATTCCCCACGGTCCCCGAAGGCAAAGCCCGCATCCGCACCATCATGACCGCAACCCACACGAAAGAAGAATTGGATCAAGCGTTGGAAGTCTTAGGAAGAGTAGGAAAGAAGATGGGGATTCTAGGGTAACCAGAGGTGCGCTTTTCAACATTAAAGGAGATGCAAATAATGCGGTCGTCCCTTTCACCCCCGCCGACCTGTTCCCGTTAGCGGAATTCCGCAAGATATTTGCGATGCGCAAAACGGAAGTTTGCTCCCAAAGGCTCTAATATTGGGCAGGGATTGGGCTCACGGCGCTGATGCGCACCAGTCCCCAAAGGGGACGGAATTCATTAGCCCGGCACGTAAGTGCCGGGAAAGAGCCGGCCCTCGGAGCGAGTCCCGCAGGGACGCCACGCATGGCACACACGTACAACGCGCATTTTGTGCATTTTGTCTTCAGCACAAAAGATAGGCGGAATTCGATCCCCTCGGAATTACAAGAACAACTCTGGGCCTATACCCTCGGCACCGCCAACAACCTGAAAATCAAACCTCTCGCCGTGGGAGGTACCAGCAATCATGTTCATCTGCTTCTCGGCCTGCCGCCAACGATGACGGTGGCTGAGGCGGTGCAGAAGTTGAAGGCCAATTCTTCGCGATGGTTGGGCGAAAACGGAGTCGATTTTCAGTGGCAGGAGGGATACGGAGCATTCAGCGTCAGTCCGTCTTTGCTGGACGCGGTTCAGAAGTACATTCGCAATCAACCGGAACATCATCGAAAGCGGAGTTTCGAGGATGAGTTTCGAGCGTTGTTGGACAAGTCTGGCGTAGCGCATGACGCGAAGAAACTGTTTGCGGCGTGAGTGCTGTCCCTTCGGGACTCGATTCCCGGTTCGATCTGCCTCCCGGCACTCACGTGCCTGGCTAATGAATACCGTCGCTTCGCGACCCCTACACGCTCGCTATCCTGCCCGGTACACAACCTTCCCGCCCACAATCGTCGCCACCACTTTCCCTGTAAACTGCCAGCCGTCAAACGGCGTGTTGTGCGATAACGACCGCGACTTGCCGGCTTCAAACGTCCACTTCTTCTTCGGATCAAATATGGTGACGTCGGCGACGTTGCCTTTCGCGAGCGATCCACGCCCGCGCAGATCGAAGACGCGCGCCGGGCCGGCGGTAAACAATTCCACAATTCTTGTCAGCGGAATCTTGTACTCGCGGTGCAGCTTGGTAATGGCCATTGCCAGCGCGGTTTCAAGGCCTGTGATGCCAAACGCGGCGCGCTCGAACTCGACTTGTTTTTCATGGGTCGCATGGGGAGCGTGGTCGGTGGCGATGGCATCGATCGTCCCATCGGCCAGCGCAACCAGAATCGCTTCGCGGTCCGCCGCCGTGCGCAGCGGCGGGTTCATCTTGAAATTCGTGTCGTACTCGCCCACATTTTCGTCCAGCAGTGTGAAGTGATGCGGCGTCACTTCGCAGGTCACGCGAGCCTTGGCCCGCTTGCCGCGCCGCACGGCCTTCAACGCATCAGCAGTGGACAGGTGCGCCACGTGCAACCGCGATTCGCGTATCTGCAGCGCCAGCGTCACATCACGATCCACAATGTTCGATTCGGCCGCGTCCGGAATCCCTCGCAGCCCGAGCCGGAAACTGGTCGGGCCTTCATTCATGAAAGCGTTTTCGGTGAGCCGGGTATCTTCGGCATGCTGCACGACCGGAAAGTTCAATTCGGCGCCGAGCCGCAACGCGGCCCGCATGATCTCATCCTCGAGGATGGGCTTTCCGTCGTCTGTGACTGCGACTGCGCCAACTCGCTGAAGCGCCGCAAAATCTGTCAGCGCCGCGCCCCGTGAGCTCACCGTGGCGGCGGCAATGGGAAAGACGTTCACCAACGCGCCCCGCTCCGGTTGCCGCAGCCAGCTTACCCACTCGGCCGTGTCGACCACGGGCGCGGTGTTGGGCATCGTGCAGACTGAAGTAAATCCGCCGGCCGCTGCCGCAGCCGTACCAGTAGCGATCGTCTCCTTATATCCTTGCCCAGGTTCCCGCAGGTGGACATGGAGATCGATGAATCCCGGAGCAACGATCAAACCGCGGGCATCGAATTTTTCATCGGCGCCGCCGCGCAGCTTGTTGGGTGGACCAATCTCGGCCACGCGTCCATCGCGCAACAGAACGTCCATCGGCGCGTCAATCTTCGCAGCCGGGTCGATCAAGTGCCCGCCTGAAATCAAGAGCGACGCCGACTTGGATTTATCGTTAGCCATTCCGTGAATCAATTTCGCCGCGCATGAAAACGCGGTCCGTCAACACCTATGACCTATGCCTTTCCCAACGCCCGCGCCAGAATCGCCATCCGCGTCGGAACGCCATTATGCACTTCGTCCACGATCACCGACTGCGGGCCGTCCACCACTTCCGAAGTAAGCTCAAGTCCTCGGATGATCGGCCCCGGATGCATGACGATGGCATCTCTCTTGGCCAGCTTCAGCCGGTTCATCGTCATCTGGTAGCGAGCCATATACTCCTGTAAGTGGATCTTTTTCCCCGCGAGACGTTCCTGCTGCACCCGCAATAGCATGATCACGTCCGAACCGCGCAACGCTTCGTCGATATGGCGCGTGATTCGCAGGCCAGGAGCAAGCGTGGTTGCGAACTCCGGGACGAGTTCGGGAGGACCGCAGAGATTGACCTTCACCCCTAACCTGCTTAACAAATGGCAGGCGGAACGAGCGACGCGGCTATGGTAAATATCGCCGATGATGGCGACCTGCAGACCCTTGAAAGATTTCTTGTGCTTCAGAATCGTGTAGGCATCCAGCAAGGCCTGCGAAGGGTGCTCATGCATTCCATCGCCCGCGTTGATGACGGGAATGTCGAGGTGCTTCGCCATCATCAGCGGTGCGCCCGCGGCCGGGTGGCGGATTACGATCGCATCCGCACCCACCGCGCGTAGCGTGTAGCCCGTATCCAGCAGGGATTCGCCTTTCTCGATGCTCGATCCCGAAGACAGCACCAGCACCGTGACCGCTCCCATCGACTTCGCGGCGATCTCGAAGGAAGATCGCGTGCGTGTCGATGCCTCGTAAAACAAAAGCGCGATCCGCTTGTTGCGCAACAATGGTCGCGCCTTCAGCGGATTCATGCGCCGGGCCAACTTCAGAATGGCCAGAATTTCTTTTTCTTCGAGGTGTTCGGTGCCGAGCAACGATCCGCGGGCCGGTTTATTCATGGCGGGAGAAGGCAAACGCAGCATCATACGCGGTGACGCAAGCGGAGGCAAGTTTTTTACATACGATTCCGGCGGCCCACAAACGTGCCTGCCAATGCTCCAGCCAGGCTCCCCGCCGCAATGGAAATGAAGAACAGCACTACCACCCCGAACACTAACATTACGGCCAATCCTTCCGGCGTTTTCAGGCGTTCAAACGCCGCTTGCACCTGGGGATCGCTCGAGCGGGAAGCCGCTTGCTGCAGAGCTTCCAGCATCTTCTGCTGAACTTGCCCGCCGGTGTGAAACACAGCCACCGCGATCCCTTCGAAAATAGCTGAGATCCCAAAAAACACAACTCCGCACAGCGCTCCTAAGAGTGCTCCGGAGCGGGGAGTGACATTCCATGCTGGATTCCGACGGTGGTAGAGATTAACCGCAAGAAAACCTGCGCCCAGCACGGCCAGCAGCGGTACCATCAGCCCAAGCGCCATTACCAGAGCGGCAATGGCCGCGGCGATTGCACAAGAACGTAACGCAATCGGCCAGTTGATAAGGGCTGAAGGCAAGACCAGATTCGGAGTACCTGGAACAGCAAGTGGGTCTGGAAACGCTGGAATTTCTCCCGGTGAGAGGCTTTGGGCGAAATCGGAAACGGCGGGTTCGGGCAGACTCACCCGGATCTGCGGCGCTCCGCATTGGGCGCAGAAAGGCTTTCCGTCGTCGACGCTGTGCCCACACTTGTAGCAGGGATGATCCATCAGGTTCTACTGCCGGAACTCAGCCTGAAGTATCGCACGATATCTGGCCGTCGAAGAGCAGGCAGCGAGCGCGGAACGAAGCACGGAACGAGCCCGCTGCTTCAGATGTCGCCTTGCTTGCCGCGGGCGTGGACGTACACCAATGTAAAACTCGAGCCGCTGCTGCCCGCTCTCGCTTCAATGGCGACAGCATGCTGGTTCTTCTGTGTACCCACTTTCAATTCCGTGATCGGGCCAGAGTTGTCGCCCTCGCATTTGAGTTCCTGGGAATCTTTGTCGTCATCCGCGTCAAAGTGCTCGCCCTCGTGGTCGCGCGCGTGGCATTCGATCACCTTGCCATGTTTTTTCAATTTGTCGCGGTAGTAGTCGATCACTTTGCCGGGGGCGTCATCAGAATCGTATTTCGCCACCACCAGCTTCACCCCGAAAGCCTCTGTAAACAGGCTAAGGTTGGCGCCGTTATCTTGGTCCCCGTGTCGCAGCCGTGCACCAGGATAAAGGGGCAATCCGGCTTTTCTTGCGTCGGCATCGCTGCCCACGTGCAAGTCGCCCGCCGAGCTCTGTATATCGAGATGCTTGTCCTGCCCGTTGTTGTCGTCCTTCGATTGGGCGGCGAGACGAGGTACGGCGATCGCGCTCGCAAGCAACGTCGCAATCGCTAAACGGAATAAGACAGTTCGAGTCTCCCACCGAAACATAAGAATTCCCCCCAGTTTTTAAATCACTTCCTTTTGAGCATTATGAATCGGCAAACAGCCACATCAGGCCGATCGTCGCAACTCTAGATCTCGGAATCCTTGCCGTGCGTACGCACGTAGACGAGCGAAAAACTTGCACCCTGTCCTTCCGGCTCTACGGCTACGATGTGTTGGTCGTCACTTCGCCCCACCTTAAGCTCGATGTTCGCGCCACTCTCGCCATCGCAGGTCAGATCGTTCGACCCATTTTTGGAGTCGTGCGATCCCGGCTTCATGTTGAGATTCAATCCCTTGGTATGGCACTCCAGCACGTTCCCGTACTTTTTCAGTTGATCTTTGTAAAATGACAGAACTTTCGCGGGTGCGTCGCTGGACTCATATTCGAGCGCCACCACTTTAATCCCGTAGCCGAAGCCTGAAATATTCACGTTGGCGCTTTTATCGCTGTTGTCAGAGTCTTTTTCTTTGAGTCGCGCGCCCGGATAAATCGGGAGGCCTACGTCCGAAGCATCCGCCTGCTTGCTAACGTGGACCCCACCAAACATCGTTTTGATGTCCACCTGCTTATCCTGCCCGTTCGCCTCTTTTTTCACATTCACGCTGCACGCCGGCAACAGAACGAACAAAAATAACGCTCCGCCCACAGCAAACAAAGAGAATGCAAATTTATCGCTGTGCATGTTGAACTCCTCCACTCTCAACCTGCGCTGGGCGCTCGATTCCGCTGCCGCGCACTGCAATGTTGGGGATGGTGACCGGCAGATGTCCACGAATGGCAGTTTCACCGAAGAGCGCCTTGACCGCCGCGATCTCGGAAACGCTCGCGTTTGAAAAAGTGCACATGTAATTCTCAACCTTGGAAAAATCTGCCGCTAAATACGGATTCCCCATCGCCACCACCGCGGTCTTTCCTGCCGCGTGATCCAGCATCTGCTGCAGCAGAACACCGGTAGCGTCAGCCATTCCCACCGTGTTTCCCATCTTCCCGGCCGAGGGAACCACATACACGGCGGCAATCACAGTCTGCGCTTCGTCCACGGCCTTCAGAATCTCGTCGCTCATGCCCGCCGCAAACCGCGGGTCCACGAACATCACACGCGCATCCGGGATACGCGCGAGAAACTCGCGGCTGAAAGCTCGCCCCGACTCCGTTCTTACATCATCCGAGAACAACACCGCCAGCACCTGGTTGTGTGTCACCTCTTGTGTTGTATACGGAAGCCCACCCTTTACGGTTCCCTTGGATTTAAGGGGTAGCACCTTGCCGTTGTCCCGAACCAGCGTTACCGCGTCATCGGCCGCTTTTTGACCAAAAGCCAGGTGCTCCGGCTTTCCCACGATTTTGCCTACTTCCGTCAAATCCACCAGCCGCGCATCCTGCAGGCCAAGAGATGCCTTGATTTCAAGAATCTTGAGCACCGAATGATCGAGCCGTTCCCGGGAAATCTCTCCGGACTGAACCGCCTGAATCATGGATTTATAGGAAGCTGGGAAATCGGCGGGTATCAGCAGCAGGTCGTTGCCAGCCTTGAAAGCCTCCACCGCCGCACGCCCGATGTCGTTACTGAAAAGATGGGTAAGGGCAGCCATGTCGAGCGCGTCGGTCACCACGATTCCCTTGAATCCAAGTTGCTTTTGCAGTAGATCCGAAACGATCGCTGGGGAAATGGTCGCCACATGGTTCGGATCGGAATCGAGCGCGGGAACGGTGACATGCGCCACCATGACCGAGTCGACTCCCGCAGCAATGGCCTGCCGGAATGGCGGCAATTCGATGGTATCAAGATGCGCCCGGTCGACGTTCACGCTGGCGACTCCTAGATGTGAATCCGTCGCGGTATCGCCGTGGCCGGGGAAATGCTTCACCGTCGTCAACATCCCGCCTTCATGCGCTCCCTTGATGTAGGCGGTAACCAGGTCGCCGACTTGTTTGGGGTCTTCTCCAAACGATCGCGTGTTGATGATGGGATTTGCCGGGTTCGAATTGACATCGGCATCGGGAAAGAAATTCCAATGTATCCCGATGGCGCGCGATTCCTCCGCGGTAATGCGGCCAAAGTTTTCCGCGTCTTCCAGTTTGCCATCCCCGCCAAACGCCATGGCATGGGGAAAGATGGTGGCTCCCATCAGTCGCATGGGCACGCCACGCTCAAAATCCGCGGCAAACAAAAGCGGGAGCTTCGAATCGCTCTGCATACGATTCAGTAACTCGGCAGCTTCGTAGGGCTCACTCCGCAGCAGGTACGGCCCATCGACATGCACGGTCATTGCGAAGGAGCCGACGTGATACTTCTGTATCGCTTCCTTCAATTGCAGATACTCGGGATTCTCCTCGTTGAGAAAACTGGCGCGGCACCAGATCATGAACACCTGGCCCACTTTTTCTTCAAGGGTCAGCTTGTGGAGGGTCTTCTCCGCCCATTTTTCGCCATTGCCGGAGAGATGGATCGGAGCTGGATGTTGATATTTATCTTTCGCGGCGGCGGCCGCAGTCAGCAAGAGAGCGAATATCAATAAAGCATGCCTTCGATTCATGCACAAAACGATAGCAGAAAGGCGCTTATCCGCTGCGGCGAATCTCGAGGCAAGCCTCAACCTTGGCCACGGCCAATTCCTGAATCTCCGCCTCATCTCCAAACCCGACAAACCAGCACACCTCGGGCTCCCGCCGAAACCACGTCATCTGGCGTTTGGCATAGTTGCGGTGAGCCTGCTGGGCCGCCTGCAGTGCCTGCTCGCGAGTCACGTGGCCGCGCAACAACTGCATTGCCTGCTTATAACCGAGCGAAGCAAGCGGGCCCGCTTTGTCGCCATATTTTTCCAGCAAGCGTTGCGTTTCTTCGACCCATCCTGCTTCAAACATGTGTTGAGCGCGGCGATTGATTCGCTCGTACAGCGCCTGCCGGTTAGGATCGAGACCGAAACGCAGAATGCGAAAGCCACGCAACGGCTCGCTTCCGTGTTGCTGCCAGAGATCGCTCATCTTCCGCCGCGATGCCAGGCACACTTCAATGGCGCGAATCAGCTTGGGCGCGTCATTGGCATGAATTTTTTCCGCGGCGACGCCATCAAGACGAACCAGAATGTCATGCAGATATTTTGACCCGCGACTCGCCACTCGTTCGCGCAACCGCTCACGAAGTTCCTCCGAGCGCTGCGGACCGGGAAATAGTCCTTCCAGTAATGCTCGTAAATAAAGCCCGGTTCCACCCACAACAATTGGCACATGTGCCCGCAGTTTGATTTCTTCGAGCGCTTGCCGTGCCTGCCGCGCATATTCGCCCGCGGTCACGTGCTCCGTTGGAGCGACAAAATCGAAAAGATGGTGCGGCGCCCGGCTTCGTTCTGCCAGCGTAGGCTTGGCGGTGCCGATGTCAAACTCGCGGTACATCGCGACCGAATCGCAATTCACCACTTCGCCTTGGAAACGTTCGGCGAGCGCCAGCGAGAGCGCAGTCTTCCCACTGGCCGTCGGACCAAGGATCACGATAAGCAGCGGTTCAGGCTGCGCCACGGTCAGCGCATGCTCCAATGGATTGCGTGCCAGTATCGAATGATGGTGAGGATCAGCAGCAGGAACGCGACCAACAGGAGGCCGGAGGTTTCCGTGGCGTAGATTGCTCGCCTTGGTGCTTTGTGGGTGCCGTCGTTTTGGCGTTGTGTCTTTACCACGCGATTATTGTACGCCGCGTGAAAACTGGTTTGCTGCAGAGTGCTACACTACGCGTCGTAAACGGCTTGTCTAGCTTCTATGCCCGCTTCCCAAGGCAATCAGGATGTCAGAGTCGTGCGGTTTGGATTGTTCGAGCTTGACCCCACCGCTGGTGAGTTGCGCAAGAACGGCGCGAAACTTCGCTTGCAGGAACAACCGCTTCAGGTTTTGATTCTACTTCTGCAGCGCGCGGGAGATGTAGTCACGCGCGAAGAATTGCGTCAAAAGCTGTGGCCCTCCGACACGTTTGTCGATTTCGACCACAGCCTGAATACTGCCGTCAACAAGTTGCGCGATACCTTGGGCGATTCGGCGTCGAGTCCACGTTATATCGAAACCCTGGCCCGCCGCGGTTATCGCTTTATCGCGCCGCTGAAACTTGAAGAGTCACCGAGCGCCCAACCTTCAAGGGCCTTAAAGCAGGCAGAATTAGTCTCTTCTTCCAGCGGCGTCCCTTCCCTCCCCAATTTGCATCCGGAACTCGAAGTACCCGTTCCTGATCGCCGCCTGACCCGCGGCTTATTTTCTCTGGCCCAATTGATGTACCTCATCTTCTATGTGCTCGCGCTTGTTCGTATGCACGCCGTGCAGTCGATTGCTGAGTCTTTCTTCCCGGGATGGCGAGCAACTCTGCTTGTGACCACGGTGATGGTGACCGCCGGAATCGGCATCCCGTTGCGCTGCTATCTTCTCTCTGCGGTAACGTTCGACTATCAGAGATTGGGCGCGAAGTTCCAGCAGATGTTTCCCATCATTCTGGCACTAGACCAGCTCTGGGCCGTAGCGCCGTTTCTGTTGATGCAAAAGATCGGAATGGGGGCAGCTTTCGCCGCGAGCGCGGCGCTTCTCTATCTGCCATTCTCGGAACGAACTCTGGTGCGTTTGGCTTATCTAAAACCGTAGCTGCCCAGACCGCTATTCAGGCTTATCAAGCAGCGCAAGGGCGTCGTCGGTATCGAACAATCTTGCTCCCAGAGCTTTCAACTCCGCCACCGCGCGTTCCCCATCTTCCGCCTTCAAAGTCGCAATCGCGTCTCGAACCACTGACACGCGGCGGCCGCGATCCAGCAATCCCTTTGCGGCGAGACGAACGCAATACTCCGTAACCACCCCGAAGACCACGAATTCGACGTCGTCGCCAAATTGGCTCAGAAGCTTTGCGGCATGACGGCTTTGAAAAATGTCCAGTGTCTGTTTCTCGAGAAGTATCTGCTGATATTGCGAAAGCTCCTTCGGCAGCGTTGCCGACGTTTCATTTGGTACGGTGACCACCTTGTCCGTTAAGGCTTCCGGGACAAATGCGGATCCCTCTGTGCCCTTAATGCAGTGTGGCGGAAACGTCTTGAACTCGGGATCTTCGGTCGCGTGAAAGCATCCGTGCGAAACGAGAAACACCCGGCTTTGCCGTGCAGCGTCTGTTAGCTTGCGAATGTTAGGCAACAATCGCTCGGCTCCGGGTACGTACAGTTTGCCGCCCGGCAGCATGAAGTCTTTCTGCGTATCGACTTCCCAGAAAACAACCTTACGAGACACCATCACCACTCCCAATCAAGACCGCTGCGGAACGTAAATACGCCGACACTACGAGTGCCGCCCGTTACCGCGATGCGGTTTTGCATAATTGCAAGGAGCGCGTAACGTCTGTTCGCATAGACTTTCGACGAATTTGGAACTCAAGCCATCGTGCTGAATCAAGAACCTCATATAGATCGGCCCGTAGAGAGAATCGAGAAGCAGGTCCATATCGATATTTTTTCGCAATTGCCCGCGCGAGATTCCGCGGCGGAGCGTCGCATACGCTTCTTGCCGGCGCGGCTTCAGGAACCGTTCGCGAAAGGCTGCGATCAGACTTCTATCGCTCTGACCCGCCCCCAGCATGGCGGAAACGATGCGCCCCCGTGGGCTTCGAAAGACCTTCACCAGTTGACGCATTTGGCGGCTCATGTCTTTGTACACGGAGCCGGTATCCGGAAAATGAAGGTGCCGCGTCGTGCTGCTCGCAAAAGCATCCGCAATCAGTGCCGCTTTATCCGGCCACCAGCGGTACACCGTAGCTTTGCCCACTCCAGCGTGGGCCGCAACCGCTTCGATTGTGAATTCCGAAAACCCTTTTCTCGCCAGCAGTCTCAACGTGCTTCGCAGGATGGATACTCTCGCCGCTTCGCTTCGCGGCCTTCCCGGAGCGCGTTTGCTCTTGGGTTTGTCAAGATTTGTATAGATCTTGGGCGAGCGCCGCATAATTTACCCTAACACAAAATCCGCGTTAGCCATTAGAATCCAATACGGACAGTATCGAATCTAAAATAACTTCGAAGGGCAGAGTTCGCAGCTTCCGTCCTTCTTTTTATAGCGGCCGCAGCCTGTCATACTTACAAAAACATACTTATCTGAACCCCCTGGTGCCTAACGAATGTGGATCGTAGCCTTAGCCCTGCGGCGTCCGTATACCTTTATCGTGATGGCGCTCGTCATCATTCTTCTGACGCCAATCACCATCCTGCGTACTCCAACCGACATCTTCCCGAATATCGATATTCCCGTGGTCTCCGTCGTCTGGTTCTATACCGGCCTGTCGCCGCAGGATATGGCAGACCGCATCGTGGCCAACTCCGAGCGCGGCATCACCACGACGGTCAACGATATCGAGCACATGGAATCGCAGTCTGTGTATGGTCTCGGGGTAATCAAGGTCTTCTTCCGCCCGGGCACCAATGTGCAGGGCGCCATTGCGCAGATCACGGCCATTGCCCAGACCACGGTACGCAGCCTGCCAGTGGGTACCACCCCGCCCCTAATCATTTCTTACAGTGCTTCCACCACGCCGATCATTCAGCTCGGCCTGAGCAGCAAAACGCTGCCCGAGCAGCAACTCTTCGATCTTGGACAGAACTTCCTGCGCAACTATCTGGCCACGGTGCCGGGCGCGGCCACGCCCTATCCCTACGGCGGCAAAATTCGCCAGGTTCAAGTCGACCTGGATCTCGCCAAGCTGCAAGCCTACGGGCTGCAACCCAATGACATCGTCAGTGCGGTCAACGCGCAGAACATCATCCTGCCCAGCGGCACCATCAAGATGGGCCCGGTGGAATACAACGTCGAGATGAACGGAACTCCACAGACCATTGCGGAGTTGAACGACCTTCCAGTTAGAACGACGAATGGTTCCACTCTCTACATGCGGGATGTAGCGCATATCCGTGACGGGTTCGCGCCGCAAACCAATATTGTGCGGCAGGATGGCAATCGCGGCGCGCTCATGTCGATCTACAAAAACGGCAACGCCTCGACGCTGGAAATTGTTGCCGGCGTGAAAAAGATCGTCGCCCAGGCGGCACAGGCATTGCCCACTTCACTGAAAGTCACGGCACTTTTCGATCAATCACTGTTTGTGCGCGCATCGATCCAAGGCGTGTTGCGCGAAGGATTGATCGCGGCCGCCCTCACCGCCGTAATGATTCTTGTTTTCCTCGGCGATTGGCGCCCCACCATCGTGATTTCCATTTCCATTCCGCTTTCCATCTTTGTTTCGATCATCCTTCTCGGCGCCATCGGGCAGACGATCAACATCATGACCTTGGGAGGCTTGGCGCTGGCCGTCGGCATCCTTGTCGACGACGCCACGGTGGAGATCGAAAACATCGAGCGAAACCTTGCGATGGGCAAGGAGATGCGACAGGCCATTCTCGATGGCGCCCAGCAAATCGCCGTGCCTGCCCTTGTTTCCACTCTCAGCATCTGCATCGTGTTTGTGCCCATGTTCTTTCTGGCCGGTGTGGCCAAGTTCCTGTTTGTACCTTTGGCCGAAGCCGTCAGCTTCGCCATGCTGGCCAGCTATCTTCTGTCGCGAACCCTGATCCCCACACTGGTCATGTACATCATGCGCGGCCATGAGCATCGCTCGGAAACGCCCAAGTCCGTCTTTGGGCGCTTTCAACGCGGGTTCGAGCGCAAGTTCGAAGAGTTCCGCCGCGGCTACGAGGCCTTGTTGGAAGTCACCCTCGAGCACCGAGGCGTCTTCGTGATTGTTTTTCTGGCCTTCTGCCTCCTCTCGCTCGGGCTCTTCTTCTTCCTCGGACAGGACTTCTTTCCGCAAGTCGATGCCGGTTTGTTGCGCCTGCATGTGCGAGCGCGTCCCGGTCTGCGTGTCGAAGAAACAGCGCGGCTCTGCGATCAGATCGAGGCAACGCTGCGCCAGGAGATTCCGAAGGGACAGTTACAAACTACCCTGGATAATATCGGCCTGCCGAACTCCGGCATCAATCAGTCCTATAGTTCGAACGGAACGATCGGTAGCAGTGATGCTGAAATTCTGATCGCGCTCGATCCCGAGAACCATCCTCCGACCGCTGCGCTCACCAGACATCTGCGCGAAGTGTTGCCGCGACGTTTTCCCGGCGTGGAGTTCTTTTTCCAGCCCGCCGATATCGTTACGCAGATTCTCAATTTCGGGTTGCCCGCGCCGATTGATGTACAGATCATCGGGACGGACATGGTAAGCAGTTACCAGATTGCCCAGCAAATCGCCAATAAGATGCGGCATATTCCCGGGACTGCCGACGTACACGTGCAGCAATTGCTCTCTCTCCCCACGCTGCACATGGAGATCGGGCGCACACGGGTGACGCAGGTCGGTCTCACGGCCCGCGATGTAGCCCAGAGCGCTCTGGTTTCATTGAGCGGCAGCTTCCAAACCGCTCCGAATTTCTGGCTGAATCCCAAAAATGAAGTCACCTATCAGCTGGCTGTGCAGTCGCCACAATACCGCATGACCAATCTGCAAGATCTCATGGACATTCCCGTGACTTCTCAGCAGGGTCCGCAGTTGATGGGAAATCTGGTGCAGGTCACGCCCGTGGTGCGAGCCGCCACCGTCAACCACTGGAACGTTGCTCCCGTGATTGATGTGTACGCCAGCACGCAGGATCGAGATCTGGGTGCCGTGGCCGCCGATACGAATAAAATATTGAAGACCTTCGATGGTCATCTGCCGCGCGGCACAAACATTGTGGTGCGCGGTCAGGTCGCTACCATGCGTTCGTCGTTCATCGGTCTGGGTGTCGGACTGGTCGGCGCGATTTTGCTGGTCTACCTGCTGATCGTCATCAACTTCCAGTCGTGGCTCGATCCCTTCATTATCATTGCAGCCTTGCCCGGAGCGCTGGCGGGAATCTGCTGGTTCCTCCTGCTCACCCGCACCACGCTGAGTGTGCCATCGCTCACCGGCGCGGTCATGTGCATGGGAGTCGCCACCGCCAATTCCATCCTCATGGTAAGTTTTGCGCGTGAGCAGATGGATGAAGGAATTGGCGCCGTGCAAGCCGCCGTGGCGGCCGGATATACCCGTGTGCGCCCTGTACTCATGACGGCCTTGGCTATGATCATCGGCATGGTGCCCATGGCGCTGGGTTTTGGCGAAGGCGGTGAACAGAACGCGCCGCTGGGCCGCGCCGTGATTGGCGGCCTGCTGTTCGCCACGGTTGCGACTTTATTTTTTGTGCCGAGTGTGTTCGCAATCTTCCACGGCCGCAGGGAAGCAAAGCGCGCGGCGCAACAGAGCTAACCATTATTCATAATCGGAGTCGATTTGAGTGGAGTCAAGAATGACTGAGGAAATTAAGCCGAACCGACCACAGGGTGCGCCGGGATCCGAACACTCCGGTGAACGCTCACCCCAAAACGGGGATCACGAGGAGCATCATGCGCTGGGCGTACAGGCCCAGCGTGACGAAGAGATCGAGGAGATCCAGAAGCGCTCCAAGCATCAGCCGCCCGGAATTCAGCGGCCGCCGGAACTCCCGCCTGCGCCGCCTCGCAAAGCCTTGACGATTGTCGGCGTACTCGTGCTTATATTGTTGGTTGCGGGCGGAATCACCTTGCTGGCACGCGTGAACCACGAGCACGCCTTGGCCAAGGAAACCGAGACCGAGGCCGTGCCCACCGTCGCTGTGGTGCATCCCTTAGCCGAAAAGCCCGACGAGGAACTGGTTCTGCCCGGTTCCTTGCAGGCCTATGAGGAGTCCCCGATTTATGCACGCACCAGCGGCTACCTGGTGCGCTGGTACAAGGACATTGGCAGCCGCATCACCAAAGGCGAGTTGCTGGCCAAGATCGACACGCCTGAAGTGGATCAGGAATTGAACCAAAGCCGCGCCGCACGCCAGCAGTCGGTGGCGCAGCTCGAGTTGGCCAAAATCAGCGCGGACCGTTGGGAAAATCTTCGCAAGTCTGACTCCGTCTCCGCACAGGAAGCCGACCAGCAATCCAGTGGTTACAAGCAGAGCCAGGCGAATCTGGCAGCCGCCGATGCCAACGTCCGTCGCTTGGAGCAGCTTGAAGGGTTCAAGGAGGTGTACGCTCCCTTCACTGGCGTTCTCACCAAACGCAACGTCGACCCCGGCGCACTCATCAATGCCGGTGCTGGCGCGGCGGGACGCGAATTGTTCGACATCGCGCGCGTCGACCCGCTTCGCGTTTACACCAGCGTCCCGCAGGCCTATGCGCCCTACATAAAAGTGGGTGCCAAGACCTACGTCACCCTGCAGGAATTTCCCGGACAGAAGTTTCTCGCTACCGTGGCGCGCACGGCGGAATCCATTGATCCGACCACCCGCACCCTGCTCACCGAAGTCGATGTCCCCAACAAAGACGGTCGCCTTCTTCCCGGCTCATTCGGCGAAGTGCACTTTGCTATAGGCTCGAACGTGAATAAGGTCACGATTCCGGTAAACACCATGCTCTTTCGCGCCGAAGGATCGCGGGTTGCGGTCATCGGCCCCAATAACAAAGTGGAGTTGCGTCCCATCAATATCGGCCGTGACTACGGCACGAGCTTAGAGATCCTCGGCGGCGTTTCGCCCTCTGACCAGATCGTTGTCAATCCATCGGATTCGCTGGAAGAAGGTCAACCGGTGAACGTGGCGCAGCCGGCCCCGAATAATCCGACTTCTCGCAATGAACTCCAACCAGCTGATCCACAGCAGGCACAGCAGAAAGGCCGGGCATCTTGAAGCGAGCCGTACTCGCGCTCACGCTCGGTTTGCTCGCGCTTGCAGCAGGCTGCACCGTCGGCCCGCGTTATAGCCGCCCTGCCGCCCCCGCGCCGGCTCCAGATGCCTGGAAGACGCAACCGCCATGGCAGCAAGCCGCCCCGAAAGATTTTATTCCGAAGGGCGAGTGGTGGAAGGTTTTCAACGATCCTGAGCTCAACGCTTACGAACAGCAGCTTCTGCAGGCCAATCAGTCCCTGATAGCGGCGCGCGATCGGTTGAATCAGGCGCGCTCGCTGGCACGTGTTGCCACCTCGCCGCTCTTTCCGCAATTGTCAGCTGATCCCTCGGCCGCGCGAGAGCGCGGTTCTGCAAATCGTCCTCTGAATGGCGCTGTACCGGTCGTCATCAATGGCGTCAACACCACCAACCAGCCTTACACCCAAAGCGTCTACACGGTTCCATTCGACATTAATTATGAGGTTGATATTTTCGGACGGCTGCGGCGCAACGTGGAAGCGGCCAACGCCACTTTACAATCCACAGCTGCGGACCTCCAAAATGCGCACCTCGTGCTCACTGCGGAACTGGCCGCCGATTATTTCAGCCTGCGGGAACTGGATGCCGAGTTCAACGTTGTGCAGGAATCCGTCGGCTACCAGCGCAAGGGTCTCGACCTGGTAAACCGGCGGCATGACGGTGGTGTTGCCAGCGGACTTGAAGTCGCTCAGCAGGCCGCTTTGCTTGACTCCACGTTGTCGCAGCTCGCATTAGTGCAGGAATCTCGTGCCCAATTCGACCACGCCATCGCCGTGCTCGTAGGTCAACCCGCATCCAGCACGAGCGTGCGAATCGCGCCGTTGCAAGCTACTCCGCCGCCGGTCCCGCTGGGCGTTCCTTCGGATGTGCTGCAGCGTCGCCCTGATATTGCTTCGGCCGAGCGCCAGATGGCCTTCCAGAACGCGCAGGTCGGCATCGCTCGCGCGGCCTTCTATCCCCAAATCACTCTTAGTGGTGCCGGAGGTTGGCAGAGCACCGAGATCACCTCACTGTTAAACGCTCCCAGCCTTTTCTGGTCGCTCGGGGCTGACGCCTTGGAGCCCATCCTGCAAGGCGGAAGGAATCGCGCCAATTTAGAAGCCGCCCGAGCGGCCTACGATCAGTCAGTAGCGAACTATCGTGCGTCCGTGCTGACCGCGTTTCAGCAGGTGGAAGACGGCATCAGCAACCTGAGCACCCTGTCTCAAGCTCTGACCACGCAGGCCGCCGCCGTGGAAGATGCCCGTCGAGCTCTGGACATCGCCAACAACCGCTATGTCGGCGGAGTTACTACTTATCTCGACGTTATTACCGCGCAAACTACCTTACTCTCCAGCGAGCGGCTGCAAACCCAGTTGCTCGGCCAGCAAATGGTGAGCTCCGTCTTTCTCGTCAAGGCTCTCGGCGGGGGATGGGACGCAAGCGAGATCAAGGATCAGCAGGTGCATCCTCAACCCATTCAGGCGCTGCAGCCGTAGGCAACTTGGTCCTTGGCCATTATCTCGTTTGACACTGGCCATCGTCTCGTTTGACAAAGGTCCGGCCCGGGCCTACGATTGAAGTTAGGCCCTGGTCTATATCTCATTCATACATATCAGCGGCTTTACACTGGCCCTATCTGGGTTTTTCTTGTGCGTAGCAAGCGGTTTTTTCCGAGTGCATTCGAACTGGTTGGGATAGGTATGTCTTATCCCCTGCTGTAATTGCTCTATCTTGAGCGAAAAGGGAGCCCCATGAAAAACACAAAGTTCCTCGTGAAAGTAAATCGCGGCGGTGCGCGCGCCGCTGAATACGTCCTGCGGGTTGACCGCACCCCCATCCAAACCACAACCAACAAGAAACTGGCCCTGGCTATGGGACGGTTCACGGCAGAAGACGCTGTCAAGTTGATGCAGAACTCCCGCTGCGCCCCGGAACTGATTTCTGTGCTGGCTTAGCTGCCCACAGCTTTCCCGTCATCGTTCGCAACCACGATTGCTAATCTCTAGGAAGCGGCCCGGGCTAGTCCACCTAGCCCTGGGCGTGTCTTTCGCTGTTGGGCCTCGAACCGCTCAACGCGAAGTAAAGAATGTAGAGATAGCAGAGGACAGGCAGGAAGAAGGCGTGATGAATCCCAATCCTGTCGGCGATCGCCCCTTGCGCTAGCGGAATAATCGCTCCGCCAACAATCGCCATGATCATGATTCCTGAACCGTCCCCGGTTAAAGGTCCAAGCTCTGCCACGCCCAAGGCAAAGATGCTGGGGAACATGATGGAATTGAAAAAGCCGACCAGGATGATGCTCCACATCGCAAAGTGTCCCGTGCTGAGCATGGAGATCGCCACGAGCCCGGCCGCACATACTGAGCAGATGGCAAGCAATTGGCCAGCCTTCATCTTTTGCAGCAGCCCAGACCCGATGAAGCGCCCGACCATGGCGCCGCCCCAGTAAAAGGCGACCAGGCTGGCCGCGACCTTTTCGGTCAAGCCACCGATCTCCGGTTGCGTGAAATAGTTCACCAGAAAGCTGCCGATCGCCACTTCCGCGCCCACATACACGAAGATTCCGATAGCCCCAAAAATTAGATTCCGGTGGCTCCAGATCGAGTCATCCACTTTTTCGCCGACCTTACGCTGGGCCTGCGGAATTTTCGGTAACTTGAAACTGCCAATCGCCGCCGCCAATACCACCAGCGCGATGCCCAGCCCCACGTAAGGCGCCTTCACCGTGGCCGCTTCGTGCAAGCGGTAGGCCTGTAGCGCATCCGGCGCCATGGCACGAATTTCGTCCATCGATTTCGGAGCCGAGCTCAAGATCAGCAGTCCACCGAAAAAGGGCGCAAGGAAAGTTCCCAACGAATTAAATGCCTGCGTCAAATTCAGGCGGCTGGAAGCGGTTTGCGGATTTCCCAAGATCGTTACGTAAGGATTGGCCGCAACCTGCAAACATGTGATTCCCGCAGCCAGCACGATCAATGCGATCAGAAACAGCGGGTAAGAGGGGACGCTGGCAGCCGGCACGAAGAGAAACGCTCCCAAACCCATCGTGAGCAGGCCCGCCACCATGGATCGTTGATAGCCGATCCAATCAATGATCTTGGCCGACGGTATGGAGAAAAGAAAATATGCTCCAAAGAAAGCAAACTGAATCAGCATGATCTCTTTGTAATTGAGATCGAAAATCGGCTTCAGGTGGGGAACGAGAATGTCATTCAGGCATGTCAGAAATCCCCACATGAAAAACAGCGTGGTCACCACTGCCAGCGGACCACCGTAAGATGAGGAAGAGGAATACTCCGGAGAGGCTGCGGTAGAACGGCTCGGGGGCGCAATCGACATATTTGTGCTTCCGCTGGGCATCATAGCACCGGAAGCTGCGCCTCGGCATTTCCAAGCAGGGAACTCCGCTCTACCCTACACCGGGTTTCCCGTCAGATCCTGCAGCTTCACCAGCCAGTTCGGAGGCTCCGGCAGGATGGCGAACGTCGGCAGCTTGCCTCGCACCATTGCTACTTCATCGCATTGGTGAAATCTGGGACAAACGTGGCAATCTTTGTAGATCTTGTCGGGAAGGTCCTCGCGTTGCGCAATCTGAAATCCCTGCCGCGCAAAGAATTCCGGTGCGCGCGTGAAAAGGCAAATGCAATCGACGCGATGGCGTTTGGCCTCGGCCATCAGAGCCTTCATCAACCGGCTCCCGCCGCCTTTCCCTTGCAGCTCAGGCCCCACCGTGATGGAACGGATCTCCGCCAGATGCGTCCCATAAAGATGAAGCGCCCCGCAGCCGATAATGCGGCCTTCCTCCTCCAGCACTACAAAGTCGCGAACGTTCTCGCAGATCTCCGGCAACGTGCGCGGCAACAACGTACCATCTCCTGAATACTTCGAAATCAGATCGTGAATGTGCTGTGCGTCCGGCAGAATCGCTTTACGCGTGCGCATGGAAGTTGACCTCCTCACGCAGGGCTTCAATTTTCTTCTTCGCCGCCGCAACTCCCTGCCAGACTCGCGCCGGAGCCGTGCCTCCAACCACGTCATGCATCGCCAACACGGCAGCCGGCTTCAAGCATTCTTGAAAACTCGCATCAAATGCCGGGTCAAGAACCTGCAACGCTTCGAGCGACAAATCGGCGATTTCGCAATTCTTCTCCAAACACATTTTCACCGCCTTGCCAACCCGCTCATGCGCCAGCCGCGAAGGGACGCCGCGGTTCACCAGGTAAGTCGCGGCTGCCCACGCATTCATGAACCCTGACTGCGCGGCGCTGTTCATGCGCCCGTAGTCGAATTCGACTGCCTTCATCCATCCTGCAATCAGCGGCAGCGCGCCCAGCATCGTATCGGCGGCATCGAACAAAGGCTGCTGCGTTTCCTGCAAATCCTTGTTGTAGGCCAGAGGCAAGCCTTTCAGCGTAACCATCAGAGCCGTGGCAGCTCCGATGACGCGCCCGGTTTTGCCGCGCACCAGTTCCAGGAGATCGGGATTTTTCTTCTGCGGCATGGCGCTGCTTCCCGTGGAATAGGTTTCGGGCAACTGCACGAAGCCGAATTCCTGCGTGGAAAAAATAATCATCTCCTCCGCCCAGCGGCTCAAATGCAGGCCCAATATCGAAAGCACGTTCACAAACTCAAGAGCGAAATCGCGGTCGCTGGTGGCGTCGATACTGTTTGCCGTAGGAGCCGCGAAATCGAGTCCCTCCGCCATGAAGCTTCGATCCAGCGGCAGCGTCGCCCCAGCCACCGCTCCCGAACCCAGCGGGCAAAGATTCACCCGCTTGCGACAATCGGCCAGCCGTTCGGCATCGCGCAAAAACATTTCCACGTAAGCCATCAACCAATGCGCCACCAGCACCGGCTCCGCATGTTGCAGATGGGTATAGGCGGGCATGGCAGCATTCCCCGCTTGCTCGGCGCGATCCGCAAAAGCACTGCACAGCTCGACCAGCTGTTTTCGCAGCTCATCAATCGCTGCCCGCACATAAAGTCGCAGGTCGGTTGCAATCTGCTCGTTCCGGCTGCGTCCGCTATGCAACTTGTAGCCAACGTCTCCAATTCGGCCGGCTAACTGCTTTTCTATGAAATGATGCACATCTTCGGCGTCCTCGTCTTCAACGAACCCTGGCGTGGCAGCGGCCGTTTCGCCGATCTGCTGCAGACCTTCCAGCATGCTGCTCAATTCATCAGCCGCCAAAATCCCGGCATTTTTCAGAGCGCCAGCGTGCGCGGCGCTGGCCGCCAATTCGTAGTTCAGCAGCCGGCGGTCGAAATCAAAGGATCGCTGCCACCGTTCGAATTGCGGATCCAGTGGCTGCCGGAAGCGGCCCGACCACATCTTCATCGTGTCACTTCCTGACGTGCTCGCGCCCGCGTGCGCGAAGGCAACCCGAGAATGCGAATGAAGCCCGCCGCATCCTTTTGATCATAACTATCGCCCATGGTGAAGGAAGAGAGATCGGTGCGATAGAGTGAGTGCTCCGATTGCCGGCTCACCACGGAAACATTTCCTTTATACAAAGAGAGAGTCACGGCGCCGGTCATCTCTGATTGCGTGCTGGTCACAAAGGCGTCCAAAGCCTCGCGCAACGGCGTGAACCACAAGCCAAAGTACACGAGTTCCGCGTACTTCAAACCCACATGCTGCTTGAAGTGCGCCACTTCCCGCTCCAGACATAACGCTTCCAGTTCGCGATGCGCTGCCACCAGCAGCGTTCCTCCTGGAGTTTCGTAGCATCCACGTGACTTCATACCCACGAAACGGTTCTCCACCAAGTCCACGCGTCCGATCGCATTGCGCGCGCCCATTTCATTGAGAAACTCCACCAGCGACACCGGATCGAGCTTCATGCCATTGACGAAAGCCGGGTTCCCCTTCTCAAAGCCAATAGTGACCTGTTCCTCTTTGTCGGGCGCCTCTTGCGGCGAACGCGTCATCTGCCACGTGCTCGCCAGTGGCGCGTTTCCGGCATCTTCCAGTTCTCCACCTTCGTGGCTCAGGTGCCATAGGTTGCGGTCGCGGCTATGGATTTTCGCCCGGCTCGCTTCCACCGGAATACCATGCTGCTCCGCGTAATCGAGGCAGTCTTCGCGCGACTTCAGTGTCCACTCCCGCCATGGTGCGATCACCTTCAGCTCTGGCGCTAGCGCCTGGTACGTCAATTCGAATCGCACTTGGTCGTTGCCTTTACCCGTGCACCCGTGCGCCACTGCCGTAGCGCCTTCCCGCAACGCGACTTCCACCTGCCGCTTTGCGATCACTGGCCGCGCCAGCGACGTACCCAGCAAGTACTTGTGTTCGTACACCGCACCCGCGCGCAGCGCCCGAAAAACGTATCCCGTCAAGAATTCCTCTCGCAGATCTTCGACCACCACTTTCGTCGCGCCCGTGGCATAAGCTTTTTTGACCACGGCTTCAATATCGTCGCCCTGCCCTACATCACCCACCATCGCGATCACGTTGTAGGAATAATTTTCCTTGAGCCAGGGAATAATGATGGAGGTATCGAGCCCCCCGGAATACGCCAGTACGACTTTTTCAGACATGAGCACTCCTCGCGGGCATGCGCTCTCCGCCGCCCAGCAGTGTATAAAGAATCGCTTTTTGTACATGGAGGCGATTTTCTGCCTGGTCAAAAATTACAGACTGCTCGGAATCCATGACGGCATCGGTCACTTCCAACCCGCGGTGAGCCGGCAGGCAATGCATAAAAACCGCAAGCGGCGCGGCTTCCGCCATGAGTTCCTCGTTGACTTGATACGACGGAAAAACTTTTGCGCGCTCATCCGTTTCCTTTTCCTGCCCCATGCTCACCCACGCATCGGTGTAAACCGCATCCACTCCCGCTACGGCCTCGTGCGGATCCGTCATCAGTTGAATCACCGCTCCCGTCTGCTCGGCAATCTCGCGTGCCGCAGCGACGATCCGCGGATTCGGCGCATAGCCTTCAGGCGTTGCAATCCGTATCGACGAGCCCAGGCACGCGCTCGTCAGGAGCAACGAGTGTGCCACATTATTTCCATCGCCTACATACGCAAGCGTAATGTTGCTCACATCTCCGAACCGTTCCTGCAGAGTGAGGTAGTCCGCCAGCGCCTGGCAAGGATGCTCCAGATCGCTGAGTGCGTTGATCACCGGCACGGACGCGTGCTGCGCCATGCCCTCAATCGTCTCTTGCGAGAACGTGCGCAGCACGATCAGGTCGACCCAGCGCTCCAGGTTGTGGGCCACATCGCCCAACGTTTCGCGGGCGCCGAGGCGCTCCTGCGTCTGGTCGACGAACATCGCGGAACCGCCCATGCTGCTCATTCCTGCCTCAAACGTCAATCGTGTGCGCAACGACGGCTTCTCGAAAAACATTACCATCTGCCGGCCGCTGAGCGCCTTACGGAAATCGGCGGGCCGTTCTTTCATGATCCCGGCAAGATTCAACACCGCTTTCACTCCCGCCGGCCCAAGATCGCATGTCGAAACCAAATCTGGACACCAGAAGCCTTGCTCCACTCGCGCAGCAGCAACCGCAGCCTTCGCGTAACTGTCCGACATCGTTCTCTTCTTCCCCTGCATTTGCGCGCCCTGCATATCTGCGGCCTGCAATTTGTAACGAGCTGCGACTGATGGACTCATGAATAAGTAACCTCCGTACCACACGGGATCTTGGTCAGATAGAATTGCGGCAGGATTTCCACCTCACTGGCCGGCAGAATCCTCACCCGCCCCACGCCTTGTTTCAGCGCCAGCCCGCAGGCTTGCAGCTTGGGCAACATTCCGCCGCTGATAATCGAACTCGCCGCCAGTTCCGCCGCCTGTTTCGTCGTCAACCACGGCATGACGCTGCCTTCAGCGTCTTTCACCCCCGGGACATCGGTCAGAAAGATAAGCGTGTCCGCGTGACACGCCGCGGCGCAGGATGCAGCCATTTCATCGGCATTCACGTTGTAATATTCGCCGTCCGCTCCCAACGCCAGCGAAGCCATCACCGGAATCCCTCCCTGCTGCCAAAGGGCCTCGATCCAGCACGGCTCGGCAAAACAAATCTCGCCCACAAAACCTAAATCGCGGCCGTGGACAAACTTCTTGCGTGCGCGGAACGTCATTCCGTCGCCGCCGCAGAAACCGATTGCCGGCATGCCCGCTGCCTGAATGGCCGCCACCAGCTTCTTGTTGACGATGCCCGCCAGCACCATGAGCGCCGCATCGCGAGTCTCCGCATCCGTCACGCGCAGACCATCGACGAACTCACTTTTCTTTCCCAGACGCTGCAGCATGCGTGTCAAGGCAGCTCCGCCTCCGTGTACCACCGCCACGCGATGGCCGTCCCGCGCCAACTCGGCAATGGCTCGGGCGCACTTGCGCAGGATCGTTGCATCTTCAATCGCCGTGCCGCCGATCTTCACTACTATCGTCACTGCAGACCCTCCCGCTCTTCCCATCCATACATCAGGTTCATGTTCTGCACCGCCTGTCCGGCAGCGCCTTTCAACAAGTTGTCCACGCAGGAAACCAGCACCAAACGCTGACCATCCTCCGCCAGACAAAATCCCAGATCGCAGTAGTTCGTGTGCAGGGAAAATTGCAGCTCGGGCAACTTCGGAGCCGCAAATACCCGCACCCAGTGCTTCCCTGCATAGAATTCGCGCAGGCAGTCTTCCACTTCCGTCGCCTTCATCGTTCTTTCCAGGCGCACATAGATGGTCGACAAAATTCCGCGTGGAATCGGCAACAGATGCGGCGTAAACGTCAGCTCCGAATCCTGCAATCCCAACTGCTCGACCATCTCTCCCAAATGCCGGTGATTGAACACCGAGTAAGCCGAGAAATTGTCAGCCACCGAAACAAAATGAGTGCGCGACGTAGGCGCCTTGCCCGCTCCCGACACTCCCGACTTTGAATCGGAAACAATCCCCCGCGTCCGGTCGGCCATTCCTGCCTTGAGCAACGGCGCCAGCGCAAGGATCACCGAGGTCGCATAGCATCCCGGATTCGCCACCAACTGCGCCGAAGCGATGCAATCCGCATTCAATTCCGGCAAGCCGTAGATCGCTCTGTCAGTCAACTGCGCGGCCATCACGGCGTCGACATCCTCAAACGCGTAAATGGCACGATGCTGCTCCTGCTTCAATCGCCAGGCTCCGCTCAAATCGATCACCCGCAATCCCTGACTCACAGCCTCAGGCACCAGCGCCCGCGACGCTTCATGTGGAGTAGCCAGAAAAAGCAATTGCACCCCCTGGCGCTTCAGTTCCGGCCAGGAAAGCGTTCGCAGCGGATACCCTCCGTTGCCCGACAACTCCGGAAACACATCCGCCAGGTCCGTCGTACCGTCCGCGCTCTCCCGCCGCAGCAGAGTGGGCCTCTCCAGCCGCGGATGGCGCTCGAGAATTCGCGTCAGCTCGAGCCCTGAGTAGCCGCTCGCCCCCAGCACCGCGCATTTCAGCTTTGCTTGCATCAGCCGAGCATCTCCTCGATCCGCGCCCCGAGCTTTCCAGCAGCGTTCTTGTCAGGGCAGACAATCAGGATCGTGTCGTCCCCCGCGATTGTTCCCACTAGCTCCTCCCATTCCTGCTCATCCAGAGCCGCGGCCACCGGTTGCGCGCTTCCGATAATGGTCTTCACCACCAGCAAGTTCTGCGCCGGTCGCACATCCAGCACAAACTCTCGAACCAACCGCTGCACCGGAGGTAGCGCCAGCCCCGCGTCTTCCCCCTGCGGCAACGCATACCCGCTCCCGGTCTTACTCAAATTCAGATCATGAATGTCTCGCGATAACGTTGCCTGCCCTACCTTGAATCCTCGCTTGCGCAAGGCCCTTTGCAAATCTTCCTGGTTGGCAACTGGCCCGTGCCGCAAGGCCTCCAGAACCGCTCTCTGTCGCAAGACTTTATTCATTATGAATATTTATTCATTGTGATGAATAAATATTCTCTTATCTTACAGGCTGAGACAGGGGTGTCAAGGGCAGAATCCCGTATTTCATAATTTCTTAGTAAGCGAAGGTGGGACAATTTTTCGCATCAGTTCGCACTTCCGAAAACCAGAGCGTTCTTTGAAATTCTTGCTAGACTACTCGCGGCTCGCCAGACCCACACCGCCGCGCGCCACGATTCTCATGAAGAAGCCGACGTTGATCGCTGAATTGCTGGCCGAGTTCCTCGGAACATTCGTGCTCATTCTTTTTGGCACCGGCGTGGTCGCCATGGTCGTCCTCTTTCCTTCGAACGCCCCGGCTGCCGCGGCCCACGGCGGTTACACCAACATCACGCTGGGCTGGGGCTTGGCCGTAACCATGGGAATCTATGTTGCGGGAAAAGTTTCCGGAGGCCATCTCAACCCTGCTGTCACTCTCACTCTGGCGGTGTTCCGCGGCTTTCCCTGGAGTAAAGTCGTCCCTTATTCCATTGCACAAACGCTCGGAGCTTTTCTTGCAGCCGCGCTTGTGTACAAAAATTATCTGCCCGCTTTCCACCAGTTCGATCCTCAACTGGAAAAGACCGCCGGAGTGTTCACCACGTTCCCCGCTTTTCCTTCCTGGCCACAAGCCGGATTTCTCGATCAGGTCATCGGCACTGCCCTGCTGTTGCTTCTGGTGTTGGCCATTACCGACGAATTCAACATGCCGCCCGGCGCGAATCTCGCTCCTCTGATGATCGGTTTGGTGGTTGTCGCGATCGGCATGAGCTTCGGCGGCATGCACGGATATGCCATCAATCCCGCCCGCGATTTCGGCCCGCGACTTTTCACCGCTGTATCCGGATTCAAGAACAACGGTCTGACCGACGGCCCGCGCGTGTGGTGGGTCCCGGTATTTGCGCCGCTGCTGGGAGGACTCGTCGGTGGCGCAGTCTACGACTTCGGCATTCGACGATTCTTAATCCGGTTGCAACCCTCTCCGTAATCAAGTTACGCAGACCAGGAGGCCCCGTGCCTTTCATTCTTTCTCTTGATCAGGGCACCACCAGTTCGCGAGCGCTCTTATTCGATCCGGACGGCAAGGTTTGCTCCGTCGCACAACGCGAGTTCCGGCAAATTTTTCCTCAGCCCGGATGGGTCGAACACGATCCGGAAGAAATTGCGGCCTCGCAAATCGACGTCGCACTCGAAGCCTTGGCCAAAGCCGGCGCACAGCCGAAGGACGTCGCAGCCATCGGCATCACCAACCAGCGCGAGACCACACTGGTATGGGATCGCGCCACCGGCCAGGCAATTTGTAACGCAATCGTGTGGCAGGATCGCCGCACCTCCGCACTCTGCGAGGATCTCAAATCGCAAGGCCACGAGAAGTTGATCCAGCAGCGCACCGGCCTGTTGATCGATGCATATTTCTCGGCCAGCAAGATTTCATGGATTCTCGACCACGTCCCTAACGCCAGGACTCTCGCTGAATCGGGCCGCCTGGCCTTTGGCACCGTCGACAGCTGGCTCCTCTGGAAGCTGACTGGCGGCAAAATACACATCACTGACGCCACCAACGCCTCTCGCACCATGCTTTTCAATATTCATTCTGGAAATTGGGACAATGACCTCCTCCATCTTTTCCGCATTCCTGCCTCTATGCTGCCAACCGTCGTGCCTTCCAGCCAGGTCTACGGAGAAGTAAGCGCGGTGCCCGGCGTGCACGGCATACCCATCGCTGGCATCGCCGGCGATCAGCAAGCAGCACTCATCGGTCAGGGTTGCATCCGGCCGGGCCTGACCAAAAATACGTATGGCACCGGTTGTTTTATGTTGCAGAGCACCGGCACGCGCGCCGTAGCTTCGACCCATCGACTGATCACCACCGTGGCTTGGAGACTCGGCGACACCACCAGCTATGCGCTCGAAGGCGGCGTTTTTGTCGCCGGAGCCGTAGTCCAGTGGCTGCGGGATGGCTTGGGAATTATTCGCAGCTCAGCCGAGGTCGAGGCCTTGGCAAAGTCCGTTCCGGATAATGGTGGCGTATATTTTGTGCCCGCATTTGTGGGACTCGGCGCCCCGCATTGGGATCCCTACGCGCGCGGCGCCATCTTCGGTCTTACTCGCGGTTCGCAGGCCGGACACATTGCCAGAGCCGCTCTGGAAAGTATCGCCTACCAGGTTGCCGATCTTATGGACGCCATGCGCGCCGATTCCGCAGCTCCCTTGCCCGAATTACGCGTGGATGGCGGAGCTTCGGCCAACGATAGCCTTATGCAATTTCAGGCTGACATTCTCGGTGCGCCCGTCGTGCGCCCGTCCATGATGGAGACAACCGCATTCGGCGCGGCGTTCCTTGCTGGTCTGGCGGTTGGTATGTGGAAGCTGCAATCGCTTTCGGAATTACCGCGCGATGAACGTCGATTTGAACCGAGCATGCAGCGATCCCGCGTGCAGGAATTGCGCGATCGCTGGAACGAAGCTCTCTCCCGCGTTAAAGGGTGGGAGAAATAAAGTCTCGCCACGATCAAAGCAACCCGCGCAAAGCAACGCGTTACTTGCTCAGCTCTCCGATGAAAACTCCATACGGCTCCAGCGAAATCTGGTCACCTTGCGCCGCCGACTTTCCCGTCGCGACCAATCTCTTCACCGAGGCAAAGCCCTTCTGCTTCAGTCCAAGCTTTACCGTTTGCGGCGCGTCTGACATGTTCAAAGCCACCACCACCGTTTGATTCTTATCCACGCGCAGGTAGGAAAGCACTTTGGCATCATTTTCATTGATCGCCTTGTAGCTTCCGCTGAGCAGCGCCCGATTCGTACGGCGCGCCTTCAAGACTTTTTTGTAGAACGCGAGCACTGAATCCGGATCCTTCGACTCTTCCGCCACATTATGCGTCTTGTACGTGGGAGGAACCGGTAACCACGGCGTCCCTGTGGTGAAGCCCGCGTTCGCGCTGCTGTCCCATTGCATCGGAGTCCGCTCGCCATCTCGCCCTTTTTCCTGTGGCCATCCGGTGCGACCGATCGGATCCTTCACATCTTCCCGCCGCGTCGGTGGCGTGGTCTTCATTCCAATCTCTTCGCCGTAATACATGATCGGCGTTCCACGCAGCGTGAGATAAAGCGCCGCCATTAATTTCGCGATCTGATCATTATGCTGGCCATCCCCGTACCGGTCGTAGGAACGTGCGATATCGTGATTGCTGATGACGAACGTCGGCCAGCCGGAAGCCGCGTTCACTTCCGCAATCTGCTTGCGAAACTCCGCGGGCGACAACTTGTTCACCATGGTGAAAAGAAAATCCATGGGCAACTGCAGTTCGTCGTTGCGCTTTCCGTAATACTCATCCAGTTCGGCAACATCCGCCGTCCATGTTTCGCCGATCAGCACCGCGTCGTATTCATTCGCGATCTTGCGCAAACCCTGCATCACGTCATGCACTTCGGGAAGCTTTGTGTTGTATTTTTTCACCAGGAATGGATCGCCAAACGCGTTCTTTCCCGGTTTGTCTATGGGATTATCCTTCAGGTTCGGATCTTCAAACAGCGCGTCCACCGCATCCAGCCGGAACCCCGAAACTCCGCGTTTGTACCACCACCGCGTCACGTCGAACATGGCATCTTTCACCGCGGGATTCCGCCAGTTCAGGTCCGGCTGTTCCGGATAGAAATAATGGTAGTAGTACTGATTCGTGGTCGGATCGAATTTCCACGCCGGCCCCCCAAACGTCGATACCCAGTTGTTCGGCGGCTTTCCCGGCCCTTTTCCATCTCTCCATATGTACCAATCCCGACGGGTCGAATTCTTCGACGACTTCGAATCCAGGAACCACGCGTGCTGATCCGACGTGTGATTCACCACAAAGTCGAGAATGATGTGGATGTTCCGCTTCTTGGCTTCGCTGGCGAGATAATCGAAATCCGCCAGGGTACCGTACATGGGATCGATGGCTTTGTAATCGGAAACGTCGTAGCCAAAATCCACTTGCGGCGAAGGGAAGCATGGCGTGATCCAAATTGCATCCACGCCCAGATCTTTCAGATAATCCAGCTTTGAAGCAATTCCCCTCAAATCCCCCACGCCATCGTTATTGCTATCGGCAAAGCTGCGCGGATAGATCTCGTAGAACACCGCACGCTCCCACCACGCATGACCTTCGCCGTCTGCGCGCCGTGAAGATGTCTGTGCCAGCGCGATCGTCGCCGCTGCGCACGAACCCGCTACGAGTAATGCAAACAACGTGGCCTTTTTCATTTATGGTCCTTATGTCCTGATCAAAATTCGATTTAGCTGGCGTCTGATCTTTCGTTGCAAGCAGGCGGCAGTCTACCTCCACTGCGTGGCTTGTAGGCCAAAACTTCTCCTCTACGTTTCCGCGCTCTCACGGAACCGCCGGCGCTTCCGCGACGCCAATCGTTCGATCCGCTCCTCCGTAATAAATCAAGTAGCGCTTCTCCTGCCGCAACATACCCTCCACAAAAACCACGTTCGGAACTTGCCCGACTTTTTCCCATTCTTTCTCGGGAGCAAAGACCGGATCATCGGTCCGCGAAATCAGCACGCCAGGATTCTTTCGATCAAACATTGCGAGCCCGGTGCGGTAGACCAGATTGTCGTCAGCTCCGTTGTAGATGAGCACAATCCCCTTCGGAGTCACGATCGGCGCAGGTCCCGGCTCGGCCACGCGCGCGTCGAACTTGTGCGCGCGCACCGCCAGCACCGGAGCATCGCTGGCTTCCGTCCAGTGCAGCAGGTCCGTGGACGTGGCAAGTCCAACTTGATCATTCTTGTCTGCCCCGGTCCCAAGAAAATACATCCAATACTTTCCATCGATCCTCTCCGGCACAATCGCTCCCGATTTCGTCCAGCCGACATTCCACCGCCCTTTATAGGCTGGAAGCATCACTCCCTTCCGCTCCCAGTGGATCAGATCCTTCGACGTCGCCAGGCACAACTGCGCATCCTTCTTGTTATATCCCGTGTAGGTCAGGTAGTACGTATCGCCAAATTGAACCAGCCGCGGATCTTCCACGCCGCCTGCCCGCACAGGACGCTGGCGGCTTCCAGGGTGGAGGTGTCGGTGATGCCGGGCAGGAACACCTTCACGCTCGAGGTGTCCCAGACGACCTGGCGGCCGTGGTCGTTCCAGCGGCCGGAGAGCTGAGCCTCGCCGTGCACGACAGCGATCACCTGGATGCCCTTGCCGCCGGAGTCCGACAGCCAGGACGGGAGCGGGACGGGACAGATCTGGGTGACCTCGTCCAGGCCCATGAGCAGCGGCGGGTCCAGTCGTCCGGGGGCTGACTCCTGGCCCATGAGGGCGGCGATGTAGTGGATCTCGGTGGCCATCGCGGCGAACAGCGGGGCGACTGGGGCGTCGTCTCCCGTCGCCTCGGCGATCATGTAGACGGTCCCGCAGTCGTGCAGGAAGTCGGGGA
>Ga0209006_10000714_pt1 | contig 30837 bp, 27 predicted proteins | sample JacPin_JW_Ref_O2_FD_188567 | JGI IMG/M metagenome (GOLD analysis project Ga0209006, IMG submission 188567) | Forest soil microbial communities from Algoma, Ontario, Canada - Jack Pine, Ontario site 1_JW_Ref_O2 (SPAdes) (version 2) | ecosystem: Environmental > Terrestrial > Soil > Boreal...
GAGCGCGGAGTTGTGGGTCGGGATCATGCCCCGGCCGGCCAGGTACAGCTCGTCCTCGTTGTCCACCTGGACGCACCGGACGGGCCGCGGGAATACCGGCCGCACATCGGTGATGAACCGCCACCTCGTGTCCTGCGGCGCCCCGGCCGGCAGGTCCGCCGAATGGTTCAGGGCGATCGCGTGCCGCGGCTGCGAGCCCGCGATTTCGCCCGTCGTGAAACGCACCTCAAATGCTTGTTCCGCCGCAACTATGATACGAACATGAGCAAGACTGTCCCATCCATTTACATCATTCGCAGTCGTCGCTCTTGTCACTTTCAGATCATCCATCTCAACTAAATCCGCTATCAAAGTAGTCAGTCGCTTCAGAATATCCTCGTCATTCATTGAAACAAGCTCCAAATCCCGAGGCGTTTCTCACATCGCAAGGAGAAATGCGCGAACTCAGCGGATCCCTGCATTGACCGGCGAACACCACGGCGCTCAGGAAACCGAACGCCGACAGCAGGGATTATAGAACGGCACGAGGGAGTCGCGCCAGATGATGCACATTCGCAAGAAGCCGCTGCGTGCTTTTGGACGGTCTGGCGACGCACAGTCTGTGTCTCACTCAGCACTTCAATCAGCCGAAGTTCGTTTCCCGCGCGGTTGTCGGCGCAAGCAGCAAATCAGTGCGTGCCGAGTCGCGCCCCGGCCTGCGCTACTTTGCTGCGCAGATCTGCTTCGTGCCGATCGATATTGGCGGAGGTTATGGTCTCATCGCCGTCGGCAATCATGCGCAACTCAGTCCGGTACGCTTCCGGATCGAGCAGGTGTATGCTGTCAAAATAGCGCCGAAGGTCGCCGGATATTGCGTCGTCCGTGTCTATTGCAATGATGCGACTGCTGTCGCCTCCTACCTGATCGCGCGCGGCGACGACACATCTTTTAAAGACCATAAATTGGTCAAATAACGGTCCCGGCAGCAGTATATTGAAGTCGTTGCGGTGTTCGATCCAATAGTAATAGAGAACGTATGGAATAGCCGGAAACACCAGATCAACCGCAATGTGCTTGTTCGCCATCTCAGTCATGAACGGCACCAATACTGTCTGCAAATACGGAATTTTCTGGCAGGTGAGCGTCGATTTGGCGAACACGTCACCGGCGTGGCGCTGCGCCGCCTCCCGAAACTGTTTCATAACGTCTGCGTGCTCAGTCACCGGCGTTTCTTTGAGCATGAAATCCGGCACATCGCGGTACCAGATCGATAGCTCAAAGGTACCGCTCTGGACCGCGTGTAGCGAGCCCAAAGCGTTTGAAATCGAGAAATCTGCGCTATGGCTCCAGTTGGTCTTCGCCAGGCTTTCCCAAACCTGGCCGGTAGGGCTGCGAACGGGCCCACTATCCAGCAGCGTCCAATCCATGTAGAGAATGACGCGTTTCAACCCTGGTATGTGCGCAATTCTGGGAAGTATCTGCGCCATATCCAGCGGCCGAGGAGCGAGATAACTCAGATTGATCGGGCTTTGCGCCCGGGGAAAGGCCTCTTGCATCATGTCCCTGGTAATGGGCATGGCCGTGGAACCCGCCAGAAGAACCACATCGTGCGATTGTAGGGTTGCTAGATAGATCATGTACGGCAATTCCGCATCCTGATAGCGATGATCGCCCAATCGAAACACCGGGCCGCCATGCCGCACGTGGAAAGGATCGACTGCGACAATGATCCAGTACGCCACGATTGCACAGAGCCACGGCAGCAACACAAGCAGCGGATAGCCACGATTGTCGATGCGGGAAGCTTCGGGCGTGTCGTTCACCTAGAAACCTCCATAAACGAAAGGCGCCGCCACCGTGAGTGATGCGATGACGAGGAAACCCAGCATCATGGTCAACGCGGCCCATATCAGTGTCGGACGCCAGACGAACCTCATCCACTTCGGCGTCGTCGACGGCACCGTCCATGTGATGATGCCAGGCTTAGCGTTGTGCAAGAACTCGTAGACATTGGGGCAAAGCCAGATAACTAAAAACGCACTCACCAGAAGAGTGGCGGACCTTTGGATATTGAGTGCCTCACCCCATGGCTTGTGCAGCACCGCGAGCCAGTCATGTCCTAAATTCCCCATCAGATGTGAGAAATCCTTCATCGACTTTGATCTAAAAATCGCAAAGCTGACTACCATCGGGGCAAACATCAAAATCTGCCCGGCGCGCAGCCGAAAATTGCCCGATGTTCGCTTGGCGAACTCCCGCCAGCGACTGCTCAATCTGACTTCCGTCTCCAATATGAACCAGACGCCCTGGTAAAGCCCGAATGCGACATACGTCCATTTGGCGCCGTGCCAAAGGCCGATAACTTCGAAATTCACCAACAACGGCAGCCAGCTCGTCGAGAGCTTGAACCGATTTCCTCTCAAGCCGTGCTTTATCGCGAAGCGCGTACCGGTTACCGCGAGTGGCGTAAACAGCAATCTCGCGATTACGCGCGTCAATGTGATGTGCCATCGCTTCCAGAAATCCACGACGCCGCACGCTCGCAGCGGTGAATTAAAGTTGATAGGCAGTTCGAGACCGAACAATCGTGCGATGCCGATCGCGATATCCGAATAGCCGGAAAAGTCGAAATACAGCTGCGCGTAGAAGCCAACCATGCCCATCACGACCTCGACGGGCATCATCTCTTGATGCGCGTTTGCGGGTGCGAAAATCGGACTCACGACAGAAGTATCCAGCGGCTCGGCCAACAGAATCTTCTTTGCGAGCCCGATGACGATCATCGTCAACGCAATCCCCATGTCGGCAATCCGAAGTCTGCCGAAGGTGCTGCTTTTCAATTGCCTGCCGATTTCAGATATGTACGCAATCGGCCCGATGACCAAATTGGCAAACATCAGGCTGAATGCGCCTAGGCGCAGATGGTCTGAAAGCGTGCCGGCCGAGAACTCCATGGTTTCAGGACGTTTCTGGTAAGCGTCGAATATCATCACCGTTCGTTGAAAGGTAAAAAATGAAATTGTGATGGGAATCGCACTGGAGATCACCGCGAACAGCGGCGTGGCGCCGGGAACCGCCTCGAATAGCGCAGCATATTTGATCGCGATTAACAACCCGAAATTAAACATCAACGTGCCTACGAAGATCTGCCTCCGTAGACGGGCGCGCTCCAGGTTTGACGGACGGACGAGAGCAGCAAACGCAATCTGATTGACCACTGCACTGGCGGTCGCCACGGCGAAGAACGGCCAACCGTAAGGCAGGCAAAAGACCAGCGACGCGAGGATCAGTACTGCGCATCCTCCGGAGGGTCCGTACATGCGGCCGGCAAGGGCGAACAGCAGCAACGTAATTGGCAGGAAGGAGAACAGGAATGCGGGATCGAGAAAACTCATTCGCTGATGCGAAACGGTAGTGTTGGAACAATATAGTCCCAAAGGCTCAGGCGATATCCGACCGCGCTCTCCCTGCCTACGGAGGTTCTGATGAACCCCAGCTTGTCATAGTACCCGGCCATCATTGAATTCTTCGCCGTCGGCACATAGATTGCGGTGATGTACGACACGTTGTGTGAAGTCGCGGCGCCGACCAGCGCATTCAGCGTTGACCACTCGAGCTTTCGTCCGACGACGCGGCAGCTCATCAAGCAGGTATCGAGGTGCCAGCTACCGTCATCGCCCCCCTCCGCGATCATCCGATTACCCCTCCCCATACGGTATTGTCCAGATCAAGCACGAGACACTTTCGAGCAGTTTCGCGGATCGCACCAATCAGTCCGCCCAGCCAGTCTGCGTACAGCGGCACGACGCGCGATGCCATCGGCAGCTTGTAGAGATTCCATGCCACCGGATCGTAAAAGCGTACCGCCCCTACGGTTTCGCATAGTGTTGCCACATCGAGAAGAAAGAGACCGCAATCCTTTGCCAATCCCGCGATACCCCTGTTGAGCGTATCGACACCGCGTGCAGTTCCTTCGAACCGTCGATCAAAGGTGCCGAATAGCGGGTAAGGCGCTAAGCCTATCGTTTGGACAATTATCGGTGTAGCGGCAGCGGATTGCAAAGCGTCAAGGAGCTCGGTGAAGCGATTCAATGCACTCGAAACGCGATCGCCCGAACCCGGGCTCGGCGTCGTCAATCCGAGCCAGCGATGATCGAGGATCAACAGGATCGCATCGGAGGGAGTGCGGTGCAGTTCTGACTTGGGATCGATTGCCTGCTGGAACTCCTGATCAGATGGCGCGAGATTGATATCGACTGCCACACGATGTCTCACCGCCGCGATCGGCAGCGCGTCCACCCGGGGGCTCGCCAACTGGTGAAGCATTTCCCCACATCGAGGAGCGTCGATCTGCAGTGCACGCAGTCGTTCGCAGAAATCAGCGGATTCCGGGATCAACCAGCCAAGCTCGAGGGAATCAAATGCCACGTCTGGGCCGCCTTGAGGTCCTGTTATTACGAGTGGCCAATGATCAAGTCTGCAATTTCAGCGCCGGTTTTCATCGACGTGTTTCGCCTGTGGCAGGTTGAATGCCGGGTGCCTGTTCGGCAGCGACACCGCTGTACGTGCGCGACTCTGTACCAGCCCGCAGATCGTGCGCAGTTGTCTCGCCCGCCGAAGCGCGCTGCTCCACTTCAAACAGTTCCGAGACCAAGCCGATGCTCTATATCTGCCTGCCTCACTGTAGCGATCCCCCTACATTCCTGGCAAGGAACGCAGCGCTAATTTTCCATGCGGGAACAGCGAATTAAGGCCCGTAACTCATTCTAATCTTATGTCAAGCACAAAATCGTCTGCACGATGACCTGAGTGTCGCACAGGCGATACCAGGGGGCCGCCACGTCCTTTCGCCGATGCCGAGATCGCCAGCGTTGCTAACTACGTGACTGCCAGATTTGGGGCAAAGAATTCCGAATTGACTGCCGCGCGTATCGCGAAATTGCGCGAGCAGAACTAACCGGTCGCCCGCCTAGGATTTCTTGACGGCGGCCATTGTGATGCGTGCAACGCAGATGCGTTTTGCCTGTTCGTTGACCAGCTCAATGCCCCAGACCTGGCTCGAGGCGCCGATGTGAAACGGCCGTGCCGTGCCGATGACGAGGCCGCCTTCGGGCACGGGACGCAGATGGTTGGCATTGATCTCCTGGCCGACAAAATGCCGCTCGGGGTCCCTGTTAGCCGCGTTGGCCGCAAGGCTGCCGAGCGTTTCGGCCAGCGCCACAGACGCGCCTCCATGCAGAAGACGCATCGGTTGGCAGGTGCGATGGTCGACACGCATCGTCCCGGTCAGATAGTCCGCTCCCAGCTCTGTCAACTCGATTCCGAGGTACTCGGCGAGCGTGTTGCGGCAGCGCTCTCGCATTACTTCGAGCGTCGCATCCGTGCGCCAGAGTGTTGCCATCAGTTCTGTAGATTCTCCTGTATGTAGATTGCGCGCTCATGAGAGAACGCCTTGAACCCAAAGAACCCGTGATAGCTGCCTATGCCGCTTTGATTGACGCCACCAAAAGGCAACTTGTTTTCCAGGTAATGGGAGAAAAATCCGTTGACGGTCACGCCGCCGGATGAAGTTCGGCTGAGTATCTTGTCGATGTTGTTTGGATTGTTGCTGAAAATGTAAAGGGCCAATGGCTTGCCACGGCTGGAGATGTAGTCGATGACATCATCGATTTTCTTGTAAGTCAGAACGGGCACGATCGGCCCGAAAATCTCCTCCTGCATGATCAGCATGTCAGGAGTGACATCAGTGAGCATTGTCGGATGGATCGTGCGGTCGGCTCCCTCCAGAGTGCCGCCGACGGCAATCTTGGCGCCCTTGGCAATAGCATCATCGAACAGTCGCTTGATTCTGCCGAAATTCTGATCATTCACGATTTGGGCGATATTGTCCTTTTTGATGCTGCCGTCGTCGCGGTAGAGGTTTTGCTTTACTTTGGCTCGAAATTCCTCCACCAAAGCGCTCTTCTGCTGCTCTTTGACGAATACATAGTCAGGGCAGATACAGGCTTGCCCTCCATTGAACTGCTTGGCGGCTGCCAGATCCCCCGCAATCTTCTTCACATCCGCGTCCTCATCGACGATGACGGGAGATTTCCCTCCGAGTTCCAGGGTCACGGTGGCCAAATGCTTCGCCGCTGCCGCCATGACCAGCTTTCCGACGCGCGTACTTCCGGTAAAGAAGATGTGGTTGAACGGCAGGTCGAGCAATGCGGTTGCCACATCCACACCACCTTCAAATAAGGCAACCTCCTTTTCCTCGAAAGCCTCTTTGATGATTCTGCCGGCTACTCTGGCAGTCGCCGGGCACAAATCTGTGAGCTTGACGATGCAGCAATTTCCAGCGGCGATGGCTGCTGCCAGAGGCCCCAGGACCAACCCCAGTGGAAAGTTCCAGGGTCCCAATATGAGGCATACCCCTCTCGCCTCGAATACGATTCTCGCTTTATCGTTCTTGTTCTGGGATGGCACCACTTCGACCGGCTTCATCCAGTCGTCGAGATTGTTGATGTTTCTTTCAATGTTGCCGCTCACGTTCAGGAGTTCTGTGACTCTTATTTCATTTTCAGGCTTGCGCGTGTCTTGTTTCACCGCCGCCACGATCTCATCGCCGTGAGCTTCCACGGCCGATTTCAGTTTCCTCAGTCGTTCTTTCCGTTGCTCGGCAGTAGTAGCTTTCATCTCCCACTGGTGAGCTCGCTGTAGAGCGAAAACCCGTTCTATGTCCGCAAATACGCCTTGAGCTATCTGTCTGGCAGGAGTGGACACAGTATTTCCTCCAATCAACGGAGCGAATGCAGCCTAGCGCCGAGTTTCAATCGTGTAGCCGTTGTGGTGACACCGCAATCTGACACGGTTGAGACGGATCGCATAGGGTATAACAAGGGCAAGATCGATTATCAACCCACGAACCGGAAAACCCTAGCCGCGCCGCTCCTGGGGGGGCATTATTGAACTGCTTCGCGGATTGCCGCGAGCAATTCCCGGCCCTTGAAGGGCTTTGTGAAAACTCTGAAATGCTGTGGGCCGTCGAGCGCCAATCCATCGAGCATTTCGGGGTGACCCGTAACAAAAATCACCGGCAATCCCGGCCAGCGGGCATGGATCGCTCCCAGGAGCTCCAGGCCGTTCATCACCGGCATAGTAATGTCTGAAATGACGCAATCAGTGTCGGCCAAACATCCACTCTCGAGCAGCGCTGCGGCGGAGGCAAATAGGCGAGCGACGTGATCCTCGGATTCCAAAAGACTCCGGATCGACTGGAGCAGGCTCGGATCGTCGTCGACCACCGCAATGATGTAGGGGGGAGGCTGTTTATTCATTCAGGAGTCATAGGGATTCGCGCTCTAAACAGGGGTAACTCTAGACCAGGTGCGTAGCGGCACCATTCTGGCCGAGTTCATCGCGAGGGTATCTAACGGAAAAACGTGATAGCGCTTCGACCCGTGCATCGCCACAGTTGCGTGCGACCGCGCGCACTGTCCTGTACGCGTAACCTTTATCAGGATATAAGGGATTGAGAAACCAGCCTATTGCTGCTCTGATGCGCTCTGATGGCAACCAGTCCGGCGAGCGATCCGCTATGACCTTGTCAGACCATGTGGTTCTCATCGTGGACGACGACGTTCGCGTCCGTGAGGCGCTCCAACTGTTGCTGACAGCCTCTGACCTATGCGCAGTCGGGTTCGAATCCGCTGCCGATTACATCGCCTCCCCTAAACCGGAGGTACCCGCCTGCCTGATTCTGGACGTCGAGCTTCCGGATATAAACGGCCTGGAACTCCAGCGACGGATCTCTCAGGGATATCACCCGCCAATCATCTTTCTCACAGGCCACGGCGACATTCCTTCGAGCGTACGCGCGATCAAGGCGGGCGCTCTTGATTTCCTGACTAAGCCCTTTCACGCGGACGAACTCCTGAAGCTGGTGCGCTCGGCCCTCAGCCAGGATCGCGCGAACCGCGTTCGACAAGCGGACCAGGCACGTTTGCAGCAACGCTTCGATTCCCTTACGCCCCGAGAACGCGAAGTCCTTCCGCTCGTCGTGAGCGGCCTTCTCAACAAGCAGGCCGCCGCCCGACTAGGCATCAGTGAGATTACTTTGCAGATCCATCGCACCAGTGTGATGCGAAAGATGGCGGCAGAATCGCTTCCGGACTTAGTGAGAATGGCAGGGGACCTCGAGATACCCATCACTCTTAGCAGGCACTCTTAGCAGCTATCTCTTCGACGGCGCGACTTGCCAGGCGACGAGGTCGCAACTTCATGGCCCAGCCGGCCTGGGAGCGCGCTCCGCGTTCAGGCCAGCATTACGGCATAATCGCTAAGAAATATGGTGGAGCGATCACTAGCCCGAGTAGAGCCTGCGATGCCAGACGCAGCCGTCAGCAGCTCAGAAGACGAGCATTTCGTCCTCTCGAGCTTATCGCCAGGTCCTGCGCAGAAGCAGCTTGCGCTTTTGGTCGTGCTCGGCCTATTGGCGGTCTTTGTCCTGATCACCGCTGGTCCGCTCTCCACCCTGCATCTTCGCCGCATCGATGCGTTTGTTCCGGCTTACGCGACGGCAATGTTCGTCAATGATTCAATTACCGCGATCCTTCTCTTTGCCCAGTTCTCCATCGTGCGCTCGCGAGCGGTCCTCGTGATCGCCAGTGGGTACCTCTTCACGGCACTGATCCTGATTCCCTGGATCTTGGCGTTTCCCGGAGTGTTGGGACCCACCGGGGTGATCGGCGGTCTGCAGAGTACCGCCTGGCTCTACTTCTTCTGGCACGCTGGATTTGCCAGCTTCGTCATGGGCTACGCGTTGATTAAGGATGCGGATCTGAGCAAACGATTTTGGCTCGGCACGCTGCGTACGGCTATCGCCATGAGCATTGCGTTGACGGTGGCAGCGGTGACCGCTGCGGCAACACTATGCATCGCAGGAGAATCGCTAATGCCGCGGGTGGCGCTCGATTCACTGCACTTTAGTCCGCTTTGGCCCTATCTCATCGGGGCACCAGTCGCCGCGCTGTGCCTTGCCTCTATGACTGTGCTCTGGCTCCGGCGCCGGTCAATGCTCGATTTATGGCTGATGGTTGTGCTGTGCGCGTACGTCGTAGAGCAGCCGTTGAGCTATTACCCGGATCCGAGCCGATTCAGCGTCGGCTGGTATACCGTTCGGATCATCGGCTATGTAGCGAGCAGCCTAGTCCTCATTGTCCTTCTATACGAAATCACCACGCTCTACAGCAGACTGCTCGGCGCTGTGCTTGCCCAGCGGCGCGAACGCGAAGCCCGTCTTATGACTGGCGACACCGTCGCCGCGACGATTGCTCATGAGGTCAGACAGCCATTGACCTCGATGATCACGAGTGCGGATGCGGGCTTACGTTTTCTCGATCGCGACAATCCTAAAGTGGATAAGGCGAAGGAGGCGTTCGAGCGGATCGTGTCCGATGGACATCGCGCCGGGGACGTGATCGGAAGCATTCGCGCCGTCTTTAAAACTGATAGCCGAAAGCGAATGCCGTTAGACGTCAACGAACTTGTCCAGGAAGCACTTGCGCTGACTCGCAGCGATCTGGATAAGCACCACATATCGGTTCAATCGCCGCCGAATCATAGGCTTCCCGCGATACGCGGAGACCGGGTGCAGCTACAGCAAGTGCTTTTGAACCTCATCACCAACGCCATCGACGCAATGGCCGCCAAGGGTCACCCGCGAGTTCTGAGCGTCAAGTCCGAGACGGCTGAAGGCAACGTCATGATATCGGTCGCTGACACTGGGACAGGCATTGAGACAAAAGACCTCGATCGGATATTTACGCCTCTATTCACAACCAAGTCCGACGGGATGGGAATGGGGCTGTCAATTTGCCGCTCGATCATCGAGGCCCACGCCGGCCGGTTGTGGGTAGTCCCGAACACGCCCGAGGGCGCGGTCTTTCAATTTACCCTTGGGCCTCAATAGTCCGATGGTCCAATAGCGCAAGGTCGGTCGACGCTCGAATCTGTAACGTAAAAGCGTGATAGTCATCGAGCGCGCGGATGGCTAAGGTCTGCGGCGCTTGGTACCACTTCCGTGGGCCCGACGCGAACCCGAACAAAGGAGATCCTAGCGATGAATACGATGAACGTTGACGATGCCTTTGGGCGTCGCCGCTTTTTGGGCACGGCGGCCATGACCATGGCGGCCGCGGGGCTCGGAGTGATCGCATCCGCGAGCGCACGAGCGGGGCAGGGCACCGTTGCAACTTTGCCCTCGGTCAAGCCGGGGACCAACACGTCGTTCGGGGCACTGAAGCAGATCGACGCCGGCCTTCTGAGTATCGGATATGCCGAGCAGGGCCCTGTCGATGGCCCTGCGGTCATTCTTCTGCACGGTTGGCCGTATGACATCCACAGCTTCGTGGATGTGGCGCCGTTGCTGGCGTCGGCGGGCTACCGGGTGATCGTTCCCTACCTGCGCGGCTACGGTACGACGAAGTTTCTTTCCAAGGAGACATTCCGCAACGCCCAGCAGTCGGCCGTTGGCCTCGACATCATCGCTCTGATGGATGCACTTAAAATTCAAAAAGCCACCATCGCCGGCTTTGACTGGGGTGCGCGCACAGCGGACGTCATGGCAGTACTGTGGCCGGAACGCTGCAAGGCAATCGTTTCCGTCAGCGGCTATCTGATCAGCAGCCCTGCCGGCAACCAGACACCGTGGCCGCCCGAGGCCGCATTCGCATTTTGGTACCAGTACTATTTCGCCACCGACGTCGGCAAGGCCGGCTATGCGAAATACCTCGACGAGTTCAACAAGTTCATCTGGAAACAGGCTTCGCCGAAGTGGAATTTCGACGATGCGACGTACAATCGCACAGCTGCCTCCTTCAACAATCCGGACCATGTTGACATCGTGATACACGATTATCGCTGGCGGCTCGGCCTAGCGGACGGCGAGCGGAAATATGACGACCTCGAAAAGAAGCTGGCCACGCTTCCGGCCGTCACCGTGCCAGCCATCACGATGGAAGGCGATTCCAACGGGGCAATCCACGCGCCCCCTGCAGCGTATCGCGGGAAATTCTCGGGTAAATATGAACACCGGGTTCTAACTGGTGGTATCGGTCACAACCTGCCGCAAGAAGCCCCACAGGCCTTTGCCCAGGCTGTGGCCGACGTCGCCAGTTAGCCGTCCAATAGCCGGCGGAGCGTTACACGGATTAGGGGCGTTGATCGATCACCAAGGGCCTGGCGCTGCATTTACAGCAGAAGGAGAAATTCAATGAGGCGAATTACTTACATACTGGCTGCTGTTGCAGCGCTGGGCGGTGTGCTTGTCTACATTGCTCAGGCATTTGGAGAGGCCAGCGCAGAAGCGGCCCCGCTTTTCGGAATCAAATTACCCGCGGGATATCGCGACTGGAGGGTGATCTCCGTGGCGCACGAGGCGGGCAACAACAACGATCTTCGCGCCGTTCTCGGCAACGATGTAGCGATCAAGGCCTACCGGGAACAGAAACTGCCGTTTCCGGACGGCACAATTATTGCGCGACTGGCCTGGAGTTACGTCCCGTCCGAAGAAAACAACAAAGTCTTTGGTCGTGCCCAATCGTTCGTTGCGGGTGCTCCCATCAATGTCCAGTTCATGGTCAAGGACTCAAAAAAATATGCAGCCACGGGCGGCTGGGGGTTCGCTCAATTTAAAGACGGCGTACCGGCCGAGAACGCGGTGCTCGCGCCGTGCTTCCCCTGCCACGTGCCGATTAAATCTCGAGACTATGTTTTCACCCAGTACGCACCCTGAAGCTGAGAATCACACGAGATTGCTACACATGCTTATCGCAGCAAGGAAATATCGACCGCAGCCGCCATGGCCGCATAGGCACTATCGGTCCCATGCAGATGATCTCCTGGATGAAAACCGTCCCGAATCTGCGTCGGATTGGCTGGATCGCGGATAGCCTTGTCGAAGTCCAGCACGCCATCGAACTCTCGCCCCGTTCGAATCCAGGTATTGACCGCCTGACGTACCGCCTCCCCCTCATCAGAATAGTAGGCAGCGCCGCCGTACGGCGTAATGGTTGCGACCAACGCCTTGAGTCCGCCCGCATGCGCCCGGGCGATCAGCTGACGGTAGGCGGTGATCAGGGAATCGGCCGTCACTTGGTGCGCCGGCATCATCTTCTTGAATACCTCCGCCATCGGCCCTTCGAAGTGTCCATATGACAAACCCAGGTCGTTCACCCCTTCGAAGATCACCAGCACCCGGGCGCCGGGAACGGCGAGCACGTCGCGATCGAAGCGAGCCAAGGCACTTTGCCCGGCACCATCGGCCAATACCTGATTGCCGCTAATGCCCATGTTGGCGACGCCCCAGCCAGGCTTCGCCGTCGGGTTAAGTCGATCAGCCAGCAGATCCGGCCAACGACGATTGGCATCCACGGTCGAGCCCACACCGTCGGAGATCGAATCCCCGAGCACCACGACAGCGCGTGCACCCGTGACGAGCTCGACTTCAACCCCCGACAGGAATGCTCGCGATCCGATTGTTTGCTGAGGCGAGAAGGGCTCGTCAGTGTGGTCACCGGTCTCGGACACGAAGGCGTTCTGCATGCCTGTCGTGTGGCACGTGCACGCGCCGGTCGCCTCCGGCAGGTAAATGCTGATCGACAAGGTAGCAAGGTTTCCGACCGGCAGGTCTATTGGATCGCTCAAGAAAGGCGCACCACTCGGGATCGTGACCGACGGTTTGCCGTCGAACGATACCTTGCGTTCGGAGCCCGGCTGTATCGCGCCTTTCGCATCGGCCAGCGCCACCCGCGCGGCGCCGATCACCAGCGGCTTCGTGCCATATTCGTTGGAGAAACGGATACTCACGCGCCGCCCGCCGCTGCTTACTCGCACCAGCTGGCGGATGGTCACGTTTTCAAATGACGGCGTCGCTGGAAACGGACCCATCGCAGGGGTGGGCGGAAGCGGCGCCGCGCCCCAGGTCTGCACCCATTCCGCTGCGCCAGCGATGGAGCACAGCCCCAGCACAACGAGAATTCCGCTTGCGAATTGAACTCTATGTCTCATGCTCCGCTCTCCGGCTACGCCTTTCGGTATGCGAGGGGATTTATGGCCAGTATGTCAAGTGAATCATCGCGATGCGGATCCGCGTAAGATAACCCTGTCGAGCATCGCGCGCCTCGGGCTACTTCTTCAGCGTCACCCAGATCAAATCGATGGGATTAACGCCGATGTTTCCCGACTCGTGGCCTTCGCTAATGTCGATTGTGGGCATCCAACCGACTTCACCATCGGGCGAAGGATCGGGGTACGCGTGCTCGGGCTCCTTCTTCGATCTCGCGGCCCACTGACCCCCTTTGACGTGAATATAGAGCATGTCCGGATGATGGGCATGCACGCCCTCCCATTGGCCCGGATTCACGGTGAAACGCTGAACGATGACCAGATCGTTCTCAAGCAGGTCCTCTCCCGGGATGTTCGGGTAGTTAAGGTAGTGGTACTTAGCTTTCTGCCCAGAAGCTGCCGATGGCGGCGATGCGACCGGCTTGAGAGTCACCCAGACCATCTCTATCGGCGTGATCCCCGTGTTAGTGCTGCCTTCATCAGCGGGATCGGTAGCGTTCTGCCACATCACGCGACCGTCTCGCCATAGGGTCGACCGTCCGGTCGCGCGGGATGTCAGCACGCCCCCCTTGATGAAGACCGCGAGTTGGTCACCGGGGTGCGTATGACGGCCAGTAGACTGGCCGGGCTCGACAACGAACTTCTGGACAATGACCCGCGGATTGTCCAGCAGCATCTCGCCGTGCAAATTGGCGTAAGTCGGCCCGTCTACGGATAACTGAGCGGCGATCCCAGGAGCCGGCGGCCCAATCAACACAGTCAATAAAATCGCCGGCGTCCACGCCTGCGCCCACAGAGTTTTCATCAAACGCCTCCTGCTGTTCATGAGTGGACGTTGCCGCGGTCAGCGTTCAGGCTGCCGCATTCCTGGACAGATGCGATTTGCAGGTCAGACCGGAGACCGCGGACTCGGCGTATGAGCCATGAGCGCGAATTCTTCGAACAGGAGCTGTGCTGCCAGTTGGATGGTGTTCGTTGTCGGATCGTACTGAGGCGCTACTTCAACCACGTCGGCGCCGACAATGCTGAGACCTCGTAGGCCGCGCAGCAGCGCCAGGCCCTCCCGCGCCTCAAGCCCACCCGCTTCGGGGGTTCCGGTGCCCGGCGCATAGGCTGGATCAAAACCGTCGACATCGACAGAAATATAGACTGGGCGATCGCCGACCACCTCGCGAGCTTTGTCTATGACAGCACCCACACCCATCCTCATGAAATCCTCCATGTAGATGACCGTCATGCCCGAAGCGTGTGAAAACTCCCAGAACATGTTGGAGGACCCGCGAATACCGATCTGGATCGTGCGTTCCGGGTCAAGCACTCCGTCGAGCACGGCTAGGCGGAATGGGCCGCCATGATGGAACTTGGATCCGTCGTAAGCGCCCATTGTGTCGCAATGAGCGTCGATATGGACCAGTGCGACTGGCGCATCCTTGCCCAGTGCCTTAAGGATCGGGTAAGTAATCGAGTGATCCCCACCGACGGACAATGGCCGCACGCCCTGAGACTTGAGTGCTAAATAGTAGCGCTCGATATCCTGAAGCGACTGCTCGAGGCTGTATCGGCTTCGAAATGGAACATCACCGATATCGGCCGCACGGGCTCTACTTTGAGGAACTTCGCGCAACGTTGGGTGAAACGGCCCAATACGCTCGATGGTTCGCACCGCTCGCGGTCCGAAACGCGCACCCGGGCGATTGGAAACCCCCAAGTCCATGGGGACGCCCACCAACGCAATATCGAGACCGACGGCACTATCGGCGAACGGCAGCCCCAAGAAAGTCGGTACCCCAGAGTAGGGAAGACTACGTCGGCCACCACCTTGTGCAAGCGCGGCAGCGGCTGCCTGAAGCCCTGGGTCGTCGATGGAAAAGGCGTCGGCTTCAGCGTACCGTCGTCGCAGTTGCTGCAGCTTATCCGGATCCATTTACGCCCCTTAAAACGTTCGCGCCGACACTGGATTATAGCCCGAGCGTGTCAGAACTCGAGCCCTCAAAGCGAGGGCGGCGCCACATCTCCCTGGCGATTATTCTCAAGTATAGAGTCGCCTAATTAATTCGCATAATATTCCTTGAGACAATTAGGAACTCCCGCTTGACGCGTCGATCCATCGACTCTTCCAGCGACCGCGCCGGAAGACTACAAAGTGACTCGCTATAGGTCAGCGCCTACTTGACATGCGACAGCGACGGCGGAAGACACAGGCTGCAAACCAAGTTGCGCGCCGATGCGTGAAGGTCGGTGAAAACCGAACCGCGTCGTGCTCGAACCAATCACCTTGACCATTTGGTGTGTTGTAAACTAGTATCAAATGACGCGGACACGTCGCGGATTGTCGCCCTTGCGCTTCTCGGCCGGAAGTTTCGCACTGACGATGTAAGTCGTATTCGAGTCGCGAGTTGACTGAATCACGGAGTGAATATGACTGACACGACATCCGTCGATGTCGCCAAGTACCTCGACCTCAATCGGTACTGCAATCGCCGTTCTCCGTTTTTCCCCGGCAGCGAGGCTGCCGGCTGCACCGATTACGATCATATTAATGGTGTCTTTCTTCCCGTACGATTCGGTAGAACGATCGAGGCCGAATACGCTGCTGTTCGTGAAGGCATCGCACTCTACGACACTACTTTGCAGACGCAGATAGCCGTCACGGGCAAAGACGCCGAGAGGTTTTGCGACCACGTCCTAACACGATCCATGAAAGGGCTAGCCGTCGGACGGGCTCTGTATGGATTCTTGTGCCGAGGCGACGGCGTAATTATCACTGATGCGGTCATCACACGCATCTCCGCGGATGAGTTTTGGATCTCACCGACAATCGGCGACGTCATACTGTGGTTGCAGGCGATTGTCGAATGCCGCGAATTTGATGTTCGAGTATCCGAAGCAGATTATATATCCGCCCACCTGCATGGCATTCGGTCGCGGGATCTCTTACGGCACTTAGTGGGCGATTGCATTGACGGCCTGAAACATTTTCGGAGCATGCGCGCGACTGCGGCAGGCGTCGATATTCACGTCTCGCGCACGACGGCGAGCCCAGTTCTTGGATACGAAGTGTTCGTACCACGCAGCGAAGAGCCGGCCATGAAAGTATGGAATGCTATGACCGCTGCCGGGAAGGACTACGGCTTGGTCGTTCGTGGATACAATGATCCAAGTGACGCAATTGAGTCTGGGATGCTGTTCTTCTCCTATTGGACCTCATTCGAAGACAATCTCAACCCACTCGAGTTCTGGCGATCGTTCGTTGACATGAATGGGGAAGATTTTATTGGCAAAAAGGCATTGGCAGATATCGCTCGCGCTGATGTCTCCAAAAGACGAAAGCTGGTCGGACTGGTGGAAGTGGACAAGGATGTGGAATTGCCCATGTTGGGCGACAAGTGGGATATTCGCGATGGGGAGCGGCACATCGGATTCACACGTTGGATCGTGCATTCCCACACACTGGATAGAAATATCGGGTACGGACTCCTAGAGGCGGCCTACGCGGACAAAATTGGTACGGCTGTGACATTGGTGCATCCGCAAGGACTCAAGATGATGGCTATCTCCGAGATTCCCATTGTCAAACCTCAACATGAGAGCTGACTCCGTCTGTATGTGTGGGCGTCGGCGGGGTTGGCTCACAAGGTCCGTCGACGATCGCTGTTGGGGCATCGAGATCGATGACACGGGCCGCTTGTATTTGCGACTAGACGCGGTCGGCTGATATAGCTGTGCCTGCTACTGATTCACGCCGAGATCCGCTGACGGCGGTTGTGGCTGTCGGGCTCTGCACCTTCTTGGGGATACTGCCCTCCAATATTGTTCCCTTTCAAATCGGGGTGCTGATTGATGCATGCGGTCTCAGCGAGCTGCAGGCCAGTTTCATCGGTACGAGCGAGATAGCGGCAGTCGCCGTAACGGCGATATTGGTGTCACCATTCGTGCATCGGGTGTCGCACTCTAAATCTGCGGTAGTTGGGATCTGCGTCGCGGCTGCCGCACAGGTGATGTCGATGTTCTTCAGCAGCTTCGTCCTTTTGCTCATATGTCGATTGTTAGCCGGCGTGGGTCTGGGTTTCGTGTACGCGGCTGCGACGAGCGCCGGCGCGGCGGCGATTAATCCGGACCGGATGTACGGCCTGGCCCAAGGGATGGCCTTGGCCCTGGCCGCTCCGTTGTATGCGCTCATGGGAATTGTCGGGGCGCGCGGCGGCCAATTTGCGTACTTTCTCGTTTGCACATTCATGATCCTCGCGGTTCTTCCGGCCTGCCGGTGGCTCGATTCTGATGGTGCGCATGCTCACGCACTTTCCGGGCCGCAAGGGTTCACACTGCGGAGTGGGACGGTCCTCGGACTGATTACTGTTCTGTTTAATCTCGGCCTGAGTCCCATCTGGGCGTTTGTCGAGCGCGTCGGTGTCAACCTGCATTTGGGCAAGGATCGCGTCGGTCTTTTATTGAGCATTGCGGGGGCCGCAGGGGTGGCTGGCTCCTTGACGGCATCGTGGGTCGGAAGTCGGGTCGCCAGAAGGCCAGTGCTGATCCTGGCGTTCATCCTTGCCGCGGCCTCGGGCGCATCTACGATGAGTGGGTTGAGCGTTCCTCTCTGGGGTATCGGAGCCTTCGTCTACGTCTATACCTTCTCATTCATATATCCATATCTTCTTGCCGTGGGTGCTGATTTGGATAGCTCGGGGCGACTGAATACGGCGCTGGTGGGGATGGGAATGATCGCCAATTCCTTTGGCCCCTTAATTGGTGGAATTCTGGCAACAGAACGCTCATATGCGCGTGTCGGAGTCTTCTGCACGGCGCTGTGCCTGTCCGTGATATTACTGCTGATATTCTCGGGGCAGCTGCTGCGGCCGCGCGCGCGTTCCGACGAAGGTAATCTCGCGCACGTATCTGGGTGAACCGGCAGAGGCACATGTGAAAGCCAACGTCGATGTGGCTATCGTTGGCGCTGGTCACAATGGCCTTGCCTGCGGGGCATACCTTGCCTGTGCTGGACTGAGCGTTTTGGTTCTTGAAGCGCGGGCTGTCATCGGGGGCTCCTCAGCAACAGTGGATGCGCTCGGGGCGCGACTCAATATTTGTAATTGCGATCACGTCATGATTCGCAACACCCCTATTGTGGAAGAGCTCGGATTGACCGCCTTGGGCCTCGATTACCTGGATGTCGAACCTGGAATGGTTAATCTCATGTGGGATGGTGGGAAGCCGTGGGCGCTATTCAAGGACGTAGATCGCACCCTCGAATCGATTTCGATGGCCTATCCGTCGCAGGTCGCTGCCTACAAGCGTTATCTCGAGATCGCACTGCCCATCGCGCGGATCATCCTCAACCTATCCAATGAGATACCGACCCGCACTGCCATCGGCCGACTCATGGCGAAGTCACCACCTCGCGCGCTCGCGAATTTGTTGGGTTGGTCGCGCCGTTCGGCCACCGATGTTCTAAGAAGCTTCTTCACCGAAGACGGTTTGTGCGTCCCAGCGATAGTGAACGGGCCGGCGTCGAGCGGCGCATCGCCCGACAGCCCAGGGACAGGGCTGGCGGCTCTCGGCTATGCGATACGGCACCTGGTGGGTACCAGCAGGCCGAGAGGCGGCAGCGGCGAGCTCGCAGCGAGCCTCCGTCGGGCCATTGAACGGGGCAATGGCCAGGTGCGGCCGAGTTCCCAGGTGGTTCGCGTGCTCATGGAGGCACGCCGGGTATGGGGCGTTGAGTTAGCTAACGGAGAAACGATCAAGGCGCCCATCGTCGTGTCGGCCATCGACCCGCGCACTGCGCTCCTGTCGTGGTTCACTGAGCCGCCATCGGATTTATTGCCGCTTGTCGCAAAGGCCCGGCGGCGCAGACAAATTGATGGCTATGAATCGAAGCTCGACGCTGTCATCAGTAACCTACCTAGATTTAGGGCGTATGACCCAGGGATATTTCAGAAATTAGGCGTCGGTGAACCACTCGTGGCCACGACCTATTTGTCCGGTACAATTGAAGCCATCCGATCCGGATACCGACTGATGGCGGCGGGACGCTTGACGGAGCAGTTGATGCACTTCGTCAACGTCCCGTCCGTACTGGATCCATCGATGAGAGTTGCCGGAGCCACGGGGGCACACGTGTTTAGTCTGGAGACGCTCTATACGCCGTTGTTGCTGGCCGATGGCGCTTGGGCACAGAGTTCCGAGCCGGAGCGCTGGCTGGAGAAGTTCGCAACACTAGTCGAACCCGGGTTTCTCGAAGGCGTGCAGCGATGGCGCGTCGTCACGCCGGACATATACGAAACAGACTTCCATCTACCGCGCGGTGTGCCGCCTGCTTTTAAGGTACGGCCACTCGACCTAATCTTGGGGCGCGATCCGGAGTTGATCGGCTATCGGACAGCACTCGACGGTTTTTATTTGACAGGATCAGGCACGTACCCCGGAGCGGGAGTGTGGGGAGCGGCGGGCCGGAATACCGCAGCCGCGATACTCAGAAATCTGAAGGCGCACTAGAGACTCGAACGGCCCGACTGGCTTGGAGATTGTGCTGAACCTCGGCAGATCGCCGCTAGGCAACAGCCGATACCTCGTTTGCGCCCCTTCTTCCATTCCTACTTGCTGTTCGATGTCTATACGTAGGATATAATGTTGCAGTCTCCAAAGTGTCAACCACTGACGGAAGTTTCAATAATAATGGCAAAAAAGTCGGCATCGAGCGCTAGACCGGATTATCGGAGAAAGATCATAAAGTCCGCGATTCAGGAGTTCGCATTACACGGGCTAGCGGGAACCACAACGCAGGCTATCGCTGATCGGTCGAAGATCTCGAAGGCTAAGCTTCATTATTACATCGATACCAAAGACGAGCTCTATCGTAAAATCCTCGAAGACATCTATGACGAATGGGTGGAGATGGAGTTGTTCCATTCGGCCGGGAATGATCTAGGCGCCAAAGCCGCCATCAGCAGGTACATCAGCGAAAAGCTTGATTTCTCATTCGAGCAACCCGAGAAATCAAAGATAGTCGCAATCGAAATTCTTAGCGGTGCGCCGATACTGAAAGAACAGTTCTCCGAGCAGAAGCAGCACACGCAGAGAGCCGTCAGGGTTGTCAGGAGATGGATTAAGCGTGGTGAGATGTTGGATATTGATCCGACGCTGCTCTTCTTCATGATTTGGGGAATTACCCAGCACTTTGCGGATGCGGAAGTGGAAGTACAATCAATGCTCGGAACGACGTCGTACTCTGCGAAGGATCGCGAACGTATTAAGTCGGAAGTGACTCGATTCATATTACGGGGCTGCGGAATCAGCGACTCCGAGTAGAGCAGGGGCCTGCGACGCGCTGCGGGTATTTCGTATCGGTCACCTCGGCCATGAACGTCGCAGCAACCAGTTTCTAAACCTGCGCAACCGCGGATTTGTAGCAAGGCGGTGCACAAGGTCCGGCATGCGGTCACTTGCCAGTGAATTGGGGACCTGACTGCCACTATCAACGCCGAGATCGCGAAGTACCGCGTTCGCGGCGTTATACCCGCACGCGCCCATGACACCGCCGCCGGGATGAGTGCCGGCTCCGCACAGGTACAGTCCTGGTATCGCTGTGCGGTAACCGCACGCATTTCGAAATGGTCGATCCGCGAGAACCTGAGACGGCACCATTGTTCCGTGAAACTGATTGCCTCTATACAGGCCGTATCTGCGCTCGATATCGAGGGGTGTCAGGGTGAAGGTTTGCAGGACCGCGTCCTTGAGGTTAGGCGCATAGCGGAAGAGAGAGCGCAGTACGGTGTTTGTGAATTCCTCGCGACGCTCGTCCCAACCGCCGTTCCGGAGCTGGTAGGGAACCTGCTGAATACCCAGCCCTACGGTATGTGTTCCAGGGGCCTTGTCCGTTGCCGATTGCGCCAACAGCTCAATTGGGTAATCGTCTGCCAGCTCGCCGCCGACGCTCGCGTCGCCGCAGCGTCGGTAAGCATCGATATCAGGACCCAGCAGCGTTACCGCGGTGCGACTCGCCAAGTCAGCCGGACTCTGGCCGACAAACAGCGGTAGTTCACGGGTGACTAGCAGTATCCGAGCTTGAGCACCCCGAAAGTCGATGCCCTCCGCCGCCAGTGCAGTGGCTACCGGCAAATCGTCGCGGGATAGCAATTCCAGATACGTTGTATGCGGGTCCGCGTTCGACAGGATGATGGGAGCCAACAAGCGCTGCCCGTCCCTGAGCACCACGCCCGCCGCCGTGCCAGAATCTACGATGATTTGCGCAACCTCCGAGTCCGTCTTAATCGTAGCCCCCGCTGCTATTGCCGCGCGCGACATTGCGGTCGTGACCGAGCCCATGCCACCCCGCGCCAAAAAGGCTCCCCCAAGTCCGCCGGCGAAATTGCCCATGGCATGATGGCCGACCAGATACGCAGATCCCAGCGTGTGCGTTCCGCCGTGCAAGCCCACCAGCCCGAGGTAGGACATGGCTCCCTTTGCCAGACTCCCACGGAAAAACCTCTCCATCAGCGCATTGGCACTGGATTCAAAAAACTGCGCAAACAACTCCGGTTCTCCGGCTTTCAGGAACGCGTCCTGAAGCTCGGCTCGTGTGGGTGGCTCTGCGAGGAGGTAGGGCGACATTAGCGATGAAAAGCGGCGCATCGTCACGCCGAAGTCAATGAACCCATCGCCATCACCGGCTTGCAACCGGTCAAACTCAGCGAGTGTCCGGTGAAGTGCCGGCCAAATGCGAAGGCAGGCTCCATCGTCTCGTAGAGCCAACAACGCGAGCTCTGTCTGGTAGAGATCCAAGCCGTGCCGCTCGAGTTGCAACTCCTCCAGAATTCGCGATCTGAGACATGAAAGAACTGACGCGCAGCTGGAAAAAGACTGGCCAGGCGAGAACTCCTCGGTAACGCACGCTCCACCGACCATCGTGCGTCGTTCGCATACCAGCACCTTTAGCTCTGCGCGAGCGAGATAATTGGCGGCCACCAAGCCGTTATGACCCGCGCCGACGATAATCGCGTCAAACCGCATTTTGAGTCACTCTCAATCGCATCGGCTCGCCATTGTGGCAGGTTCCTGTGAATCCGCAGAACCTTGGCTATATCGTCACAAGGGAGGACGCTGCCGTCCCATGACCGGGCTCCGGAGCGGAGCTTCGAGCACCGGAAACGATGGCACCTTGGTAGCACTTGGGACGAGGCAGCAGCGGCAGCAGGCACCCCATTGGATGATACCCTATCGTTATCCATTTGACTTGACCACTTGGATCGTTACACTAGCGTCGACAGAACGGATCGACCGCGCTGCCTTTGGTGCTGTGGCCGGATACGCGACGGCTCCGAGCGTCAACGGTCGGCAGAGGGGCTTATGAACGACTTCGCGGATAGTGATCCGTCAGCGAGGGAAGCTCGCCGCCAGAGAGGCGTACAAAAGCTGCTGGCTCACGCCAGCTTCGAGATGACACCGACGCCGGACGTCGTCGAGATCATCAGTGCGATCCTGCCCACCGACACCATCGTCCATATCATGTGTCCACCCGAGCGCGGCTCGGACTTCAGTGTCGGCGTGGCGATCCAGCTGGTCGAGCGCGGCTATACCGATGTAGTCCCACATATCTCTTCACGGACGGTTAAGAGCAAGGCTCATCTGCGGGAATTGATCCAACGGCTGCGGGATAGCGGCATCAGGCGAGGGTTCTTCCCCGGCGGGGATGGTGCGGTCCCGTCTGGCGATTATTCGTCCGCGGTGGAGTTGCTCGACGATCTTGCCGAAATGGATCATGGCTTAGAGACGATAGGTGTTGCCTGTTATCCGCAGGGTCACAGGACGATTCCCGACCACATTCTCGTCCACGCGTTACTCCGCAAGCAAAAGATTGCGACGCATATGATCAATGAGATCTGCTTGGAACCTCAGCAAATCGTCACTTGGCTCGCAACGATGCGAGATCGTGGCGTGACGTTGCCTCTGTGGCTTGGCGTGCCTGGGGCGATGCGGCTATCGCAGCTGGTCCGCCAAATCCAGGAGTGGGGCATTAAGGCGGCAATTAACTACCTCAGGAAGCCTGGTGCCAACCTCGGCGCCATGGCGTCGGGACGCTTTAGTCCAAAGGCGGTCATTCGGGGTATTGCCGATCATGCCGCCGACTCAACTGCCGGAATCGAACGGGCGCACTTCTTCACATTCAATGAGGTAGAGCTAACCGCGGCATGGAGAAAGGAGGAACTTAGGGCGGCGGTGCATCGAGGTTGACTGCTGCGATGTCACATCCGTTCGCCTACGCGTGCTTTCCTGGCTGAGTACGGCGATCGTGTTTGTTGATTTATAAAGAGGCACGCTTAGGGATTACAGAAGGTTATTTGCACTATTTTGGAACGATCTAAATGGTCAACTCGTACGGACAAGCCGTGCGGTTCGGAATGCACTCGAAGATTGCTTGACTGAAGCGATCATGTCTGCCTACGATCAAATCTCTTCGCCCTAACATAAAGATGGATGTCATATGCGTTCCATCCCGCATCTGCGATTTGATGTAGCTTCGGGTGGCCGCAATCTGCAAGCGCTTATCCGTACGATTCTGCGTGGGTCCAAGAGGGAAATGGCGTTAATCGGATCGGCGGCGGGGCTGTTGATCGCCGCCGGTGCGCACGCCCAGGAAGTGGCTCCTGGAAAGGTCGAGTCTGAAACACAAAGCCAAAGTCTGGCCGAGATCACGGTTACAGCCCAGCGTCGCAGCGAGTCTGTTGAAGACGTTCCTTACAACATCACGGCTATCGATTCGTCGTCGATACTTGAGTCGGGTGCCACCTCGATTAATGACCTTACCCGCCTAGTCCCGGGGCTCGCGACGGTGGATGAAGGGCCCGGTGCACGCGGCCTGACGAACAATTTAACGCTGCGAGGGCTTCGGACCGACATTCCTGGGGGCGGCCCGTTGGCTGCAGAGCAGCCGGGACAGACCGTGAACTCGGTATCGACGTACTTTGGTGAAACGCCGGTATTCTTTGCCATCCCGCTCTACGACGTAGATCGCGTCGAAGTGCTGCGGGGCCCGCAGGGGACTCTCTATGGCTCGGGTGCGCAGGCGGGCACGATTCGTCTCGTGCCGACGCGCCCGAAATTTGATGAATTCAGCGGAGAAGTGCAGGCGACCGAGGGGTTCATTGAAAATGCGACGACCCTGGGCAACAGCAATAGAGATATTAAGGGTATCGTCAATGTTCCGCTCATGGACCACTTGGCTGTGCGTGTGGTCGCGGGCACGGAATTTGACGGTGGATTCATCAATAACGTTGATCTGGTCGAGCGGCGGGGCAGCGGTGTGACGGCAGTCCCGATACCGAGCATCCCTGGAGACCTGGACAGCGGTCCCGTCATAGGGCCCGAGGAGAGAAATACCAATACCACGCATCAGTGGTTTGCGCGCGGGGCTATTCGATGGCAGCCCGCCGATATGTTGGATTTCCAAGTGGACTACCTGCATCAATACATAAACTCCGCAAACTCGCAACTGTCGAATCCGGGATTCCCGGGTGGTCTGTTCGATCTCACTACACCCAGCGTCTCGCCACCGAGTCCGACGAATCCGGCTCACTGGCCTAACTCCACGTTCCTTTTGCAGCCGGGAGGGACCTACACCTCGACCCAATTTGCCCTAACGCCTGACGAGACAAAAACGGATCTGGTCAGTGCGGTTGCGACCGTTGATTTTGGCCTTGCGACTCTTACATCAGCATCCTCATATTACGATGTCCGCAGCCTGGGAACGACAGACTGGGCACCGCAATTCGACGTTCCCAATGGCGTGAATTTCAATCTGTATTCGCCGTACAACTTTTATCCGCGGATGCTTCCGGTCGCCTCCGTGCCGGCCAATGACCATTCCTTTATTCAGGAGGTGCGCCTGGTATCCGCGGGTAGCCATCGGTTCGACTATGTAGTTGGTGCCTACTACCAGCGGGAAGTTACGGAGAATGGATGGCAACAGTACGTTCCCGGAATCTACGACTATGAAGCCTCGATAGGCATGCCCAATCCAACCAACTTCGGTGACCTGACCTGGAATTACCATCGTTCGTGGCTATTTCAGGACAGGGCAGTTTTCGGGGAGCTAACTGCGCACGTGACGCCCGCCTGGCAAATAACGGGGGGCGTTCGGTTTTTCCGGCAGACGTTCGGTATCGATTCGTCCTCCTATTTCTACCTTTGCGGTGCGGCTTGCGCCAGCGATGGGATCAGCCCGGACGGCGGGACACTTCTTAACAGCGCGACGTCGTTCTCGAATCACGTCTGGAAATTGAATTCATCGTATGACATTACCGGCCATCTCAAGGTCTACGCGACATTCTCTGAAGGATTTCGCCGCGGCGGCGCGAATGATTTGCCGACTGTAGGTCCATTCGCATCCCTCCCGAATTACGGCACCTATTCACCGGATTTTGCCAAAAACTATGAAATTGGCGTTAAGGGCTCGCTGCTTGAACGCAGGATCGTGTATACCGCCGACATCTACCGCATTGATCTGAATAACTTTCAATTCAACGCCGTGGATTTGAGCGGCATTCCCGCCACATATAACGGCAACACTGCTCGTTCACAGGGAGCCGAACTCGAGCTGCAAATGCTTATCGGCACCAACACCAACATCACTCTCGGGTACACGTACACCGACGCGAAGGTCACCCAAACGGTATCCTTGTTCGACTTTCCGGCCTACGGGCTACCGGCGTTCGGCGGAACGGGGCAGACCGCTCCGCTCTTCGGTGGGCCTATCCCTTCGGGATCGAGACTGCCCGGGGTTCCAGATAACACTCTTACTTTTGCGGTCGACTATTTCGTGCCCCTCAATCGCTCGCCCTGGCGGAGGCTAACCCTGCACCTTGATGGTGCTTATCGTGACTCGGAAGAGGCGGCTATCCAGGCAACGAGCCCATACAACTGGGTTATTCCATGGAGCTTCGTGGGCAACGCCCGTGCTACGATTGACGCTGGCGACCACTTCAGTTTCGGTCCGTTCGTGCATAATTTTACCAACGACCCGGGATATTCGGGTGGTAACAATCCCCAGACTTTCCCGAATTACGCAAGGTGGCGCGATGTGACAGAACCACGCACCTATGGTCTGACCGCGCGTTATCACTGGTGAAAGGGCTGCCAGCCGCCCGTGCTTGAGTCATGCCCAGTGACCTCCCCGCAACGACTGAGTTCGAAGACTGGCTCAACAAGGCACGGGCTCTCGTGCGCGGTAATCGCCCAGTCGAAGCGCTCGAGTGCGCGTCGCGTGCGCTGGCGCTCCGGCCTGCAGACCCTTGGAGCGGACTTGTTTATGGACAGTGCCTGGTTGCGGTCGGGCAAAGGGCAGAGGCGCACAAGCTCGCGATTAGCCTCGTAGCCGTGCAGATTGAGCAACCATGCTGGAACGACGCGCTGGGAACTTTGCTTACCTATTGCGAAGACCCAGAACGCGCTTTGCCCCTCTTTACGCGTGCCGTGGCAATGGAACCGGCCCGGTCAGAGTATCTCTACAATCTAGCGGCCGCTCAAAGAATGATCGGGGATCTGAATGGCGCCGTGCAGACCCTGGATCAACTGATCGCTATAGCCCCGGAGGACGTCCAGGCCCACTACATGCGTGCGGATCTCAGGGCGCAAACTGCAGCATCCAATCATACGCCGGAGCTACGGCGGCTGTTACATAAGAAACAGCCTCTGCACAGCGAAATCATGCTGTGCTTTGCACTCGGTAAGGAGCTGGAGGACCTAGGTTGCTGGGATGAGTGCTTCCTCTGGTTGAATCGAGGCTGCAATCTGCAGCGTCGTCTGATCGCCTACGACGTTCAGGATGACGTCCGGACAATCAATCGTATCACTGAGCTGCATGACGCCGCGCCAGTAAACTACGGTTCGGGCGCTGAAAGCGAAGCACCTATCTTCATCTTCGGGCTGCCACGTAGCGGAACCACTCTCGTCGAGCAGATTCTGGACAGTCATTCGGCAGTGTGCTCCGCGGGCGAACTACAAGCGTTCCCCTTGGCGGCTGTCAACGCCGTGCGTCGACTCACCGGACACCCCGTTGGCAAACTTGAGTTCGTGGAACGCCTCAGGGACGTCGATTCCAGAGAGTTGGGAGAGGCGTACCTGCGTCTGGCCGGGCCTCGCGATGGCGCCGTCCGCTTTATTGATAAGCAGCCGCTGAATTATCTGTACACGGGGACAATCAGCCGCGCACTACCAAATGCTCGCTTAATCGTTCTGGCTCGCGAGCCAACCGATACCTGCTATGCCATGTACAAGACACTTTTCACGAACGCTTACCCGTTCTCTTACGATCTGATCGACCTCGCTCATTATTACGTAGCGTGGCATGCGCTGATCAGGCACTGGCAGACAGTCTTGGGTGAACGTCTTCTCACGGTGCAATACGAGGATCTGGTGGCAAATCAGGAGACGGTGACGCGCCGAATACTGGCTCATTGCGGACTTCCTTGGGAACCTGCGTGTCTGCAATTTCATACACGGCAGCGCGTTGTCACTACGGCAAGCGCCATCCAAGTCCGCCGGCCGCTGAATGCGGATTCGGTCGGAAGGTGGCGCCACTTCCGGCAGCAGCTCTTGCCGCTCACGAGCCACCTGAGCACTTGCGAGCCAGCATACGGCTGGCGCCTGGTGCCTGCGATGGCACACTAGGTCGATTACAGCAAGTTGCTCGCGTCCGTCACTTCCCGTTCTACAACCGAGCGTGACCTTCGCCATTCATCCGGCTCATAGAGCGCACCTTCCCCGGATTGAGCAATCCGCCCGGATCGAACCGACGCTTTGCATCTAAACTCTCAGGGCTCATTTCACCAAACTGTTTACCATCTTCGAGAATATAGACATGCGGATTTCTCACCACGACGCCGCAATCTTCATGTAGCGCGATGAGCTCGAGTAGCCGACTTTCGCTCGTGAACCGAACGAGGGGCAGCCCGCTGCATATTACCCGCCCGGTGTCGTCGCGGATAAACTCCAAGTGATTCAATACTTCATCCCCGGCCGCTTTTTCGATCATCGAAAATTGTTCAAGTTCTCGTCCATACTCATACATCGTTTGCAGGTATGTGAGCGACTTGTCGCTGCGCAGCGCAAGCAGCGTCGTATGATTCCAGCAATATTCCAGCAGCGTGTGCTGGGTAGTTTTCGCGACCACGCCGGTCTGCTGGAAGGCAATTCGCCCGCCCACGGCTTTGACGAGCGTCTCCAGGGCCTCGCGGTTCGACGAGTTGATTACAACAATGACGGCGTGCTCTCCCGGCTTAATGTAGCGCGTGAGCTTCTTTAAGTACGTGACAACAGTATCGGCGAAAACCGCGGTTTCTTTTTTGATGAGTCCAGGGCCTTGCGCCACTGCTTCGCCACAAACAAACGCGGCACCCGCGTCTGGGAAAGCTAACAGGTATTCGTCCCACTCGTGGGCTGGCGCGAGCGCTATTTCCAACTCCAGGATGATGCCATTCGTCCCCCAAGTGTGGGCGAGTTGCATGGCTTCGGGGGACCTCAATTCGAGGACGCGCGGTTCCGCCTCCACGGTCATAACTTTTACACCAAGAATGGTCCCGGCGGTGGTCAGCGGCCCGTACGTAATTGATCCAATTCCCCCGAAGCCTCCACAAAAGAGGCCGCCGAGTGTGGCCATACGATAAGTCGACGGCATACAGCGAATTTCCCACCGGTGAGGCGCGAGGAGTTCATCGAGTGCTCCAAGTTTGATGCCAGCCTGCGCGCGAACGACGCCATGTTCGAGCCATAGAAGCTGATCGAAAGCCGTCATATCGATGACGACGCCTCCTTCGAGCGGTATCGCCTGGCCGTAGTTGCCCGTTCCTCCCCCACGCATAGTCAGCGGCAGATTTTCCAGCACGCAGCCGGAAACGATGTCCCGGAGCTCGTCGACGTTACGAGGTCTAACGACCGCGTCCGCCAACTTGCCCTCGAGTTGGCGTCGCAAGACGGGGCTGAACCAGTAATAGTCGAGGGATTTTTTCTTAACTTCGGTTGGATTCAGGCACCAATCGAGTTGGGGAAGCGCCTTGCGTAAGGACTGGATCCGTTCGGAATGCTGGTTCATGGAGGACCTTCGTCAGCCGTGCGTTGAATATGGCCTTGAAACTGGCCTCGGCCCCAAGTCGTCGCCTGCCTGGTGGCCCATCTCATTCGATACACCTCGCCGATCACCGTGGCCCAACTCGCAGCCAGTTGATCGACCAACGCAACGCCTTGTTCGAGTTCCGCACCGGTGGGGTCGCCAATGACACCGCTTGGACCAAAGTCGAGTGCGCACCAAGCGGCTGCGGGTCGCGTCCTCGACAACGTAGGACACGGGAATGGTTCCAGAACGTTGACTGTAACACGGTCCATTCGGACAGTTTCCGGAGCGAGCGCCATCATAATCGCGGTTTCGCCATGACCAGCATGCATGGCACATTCGCGCTCTTGCTCCGACATGAAACTCTCATCGTGTGGGACGGCCCAGACCGAACGCGCAATGAGAACGAAATCTCCGTGGCGCAGGCGCAGTTCACGTGCGGCCATGTCAATCGGCTGCGGTTGCCCCCCATGCGCATTCACAATCACCAACTTCCGAAAGCCTGCTCGGTAAATTGACTCCCCGATTTCAATCACCGTGTTCAGCAGCAGATCGCCCGTAAGCGTGATAGTCCCGGGAAAATGCAGGTGTTCGTCGGACTTGCCATACGTAATCGGTGGCAGTGCATACGCCGGTACATCGACAGGGAGGATTGACAGCGCGCGACCGACCACCCCAGCGGCGATGATGCTGTCAACCATGCACGGCAAATGCGGTCCATGCTGTTCGATCGACCCAGCGGGCAGCACGACGACGGTATTCTCTCGATCCGCGAGAGCATCTATCTCGACCCAACTCAAGTACGGCAAAAAGCGTTTCGGTGGCGTGTATCCGTGCAGCAAGATTGTATTTCTCCCGTGAGTCGGCGTTCGAACTCAAAGACGCGTGGTCGTCGGTAAATAGACGGTTGCCTCCACCTCAATGACGATGTCGTCTGTTGGTAACATTGCACTTACTTGCACAACGGTCGAGGCGGGCGCCCCCTCCGGAAAGAAGAGCCTCCTAACCGAGCTGTAGTAAGGAAAGTGATCCAGATTCTTGAAGTATTGCACCAATCTACAAACGTCGCTCATCCGGCCGCCTGCGCTCTCGACCGTCCGGCGAATGCTGTCGAGTACGTACCAGCTCTGCGCTAATATCCGCCCCTGCTTCATGTCGACCGAGAACTCGCCGGTGCGCCCGATGAGATCCGCGGTTTCCGAGCTGATATCGTCAAAGCCGTTGACAATGAGGCCGGTTGGCGGATTGACTGGGATGACGCCCGACAGGAATATGAAATCGCCGGCGCGCCGATACGGCGCATATCTGGCGAGCGGCTGAGCGATATCCGCCTCGGCTTGATTGTGTCTAGTACCCATTGCTTCTCCGGCCGGAGAGGAAGCCGATTAAAACGACGGATCTCAGGTGCGAATACTGTCCACCGCAGTAACTTAACCGACCGGTTTGAACAATCGGTCAAACGCAAATACTATAACAATCAAGCGGCCGTGCGCCACTATCACTTGTGGTGACGACCACATATCACGTCCTTCTCCTTTCTGTGTCTTTTACTTTGAGAGGAAATCCACAATCAGCGCTGTCGTGGCATTGGGATTCTCATCCATAATCCAGTGACCAGAGTCGGGGACAATACCTCCGGTGACGTTGGT
>Ga0209006_10000715_pt1 | contig 30824 bp, 22 predicted proteins | sample JacPin_JW_Ref_O2_FD_188567 | JGI IMG/M metagenome (GOLD analysis project Ga0209006, IMG submission 188567) | Forest soil microbial communities from Algoma, Ontario, Canada - Jack Pine, Ontario site 1_JW_Ref_O2 (SPAdes) (version 2) | ecosystem: Environmental > Terrestrial > Soil > Boreal...
TTTCTGAACACCTTCGAGCCGTTGTGCGGGACCGCGCGGCTGCGGTCGTGAAAGCCTCTCCTGAGATCGAGAGCTTCCTACGAAATATCATTTCGTATATCACCAGGTTGAGGGCGCGTCTTCGCGAAACTGGGTTCGCGGCTCTTTTCACATGGTTCTCTCGACGGATTTGGAGTTCACTGTTCGCCTTCGATGAAGTACTTTTCTTTGACTGGCCCGCCGCAAAGGAGAGTCCCATGGGACCGTGCGGCCTAAAAATGCAACCATTCGATTCGGATTCTTTGGGATCAGCGGCCATCAGCTATGTGGACGACCGAGCCACTTTGGATTACCTTTTGCGCGCGGCCCGAAGGCTTCGGTCGGAGAGTGATTGCGGATTTGTATTGCTCAACGACGAGGGGACACCAGTACATTTTTGCTGGGTGAAGGATTTCGAGGGTTTTAGAATGGCGGAACTCGATCGGACCTTACAGGCGCCTTGCGCGAATGCAGTAATGATCTTTGATTGCTTTACTCCGGCCGCAGTCCGGGGCCGTGGATTTTTTGGGCGCGCGATTGCGGCGCTGGCCGAACAGCTGGATTCTGAGGGCAAAGCCCCCTGGATCTTTGGGGCCGCAACAAATCAGGCCTCCCTGCGAGGGATCGAAAAATCCGGTTTCGCGCACAAATTCACTTTAGGGCGAAAGAAAATATTTTTCCTTCAGAAGGCGAAGGATTCGATCCCCTTTTCGGATCCAGCAATATAGCTAGTTCTGTACCGGGCCCTTAACTGGAGCCTTCTGGACTGGGTGCAATCAGAACTCATGAAGACTTCTTTTAACGAGGCCGCTACCTCACCGCCGATCACCTCACCCGAGGCGACGACGAGAGCTCTCGACGTTGAATTCGGCAGTACTCTTGGCCAGATATCCCGACACTCCGCGGTGTTTTTTGCAGGCACCATGTTCACCATGGCGGCCGGTTACCTGGTCAAGATCTATGTGGCTCGTGTGCTCGGCGCCGAACAGTTGGGAGTGTATGCCCTCGGCATGACGCTGGTGAGCCTTACCCAGCTGTTCGGGACGCTGGGGTTGCAGGGAACGGCGGCACGCTATGTTTCCGTTTTCAGTGCGACCGGGAATCTGAATGAATTGCGCGGCTTCCTGACCCGGAGTGTCGGCATCGTAGTCTCCCTGAACATAGTGCTGTCACTTGGGTTGATCTTTAGCGGACATTGGGTCAGCCAGAATCTCTACCATGCACCTGATCTGGCCCGGTACATCCCTCTCTTCGCGGGACTGGCGGTTTTGGGTGCCCTCAATGTTTTTTACTGCCAGGTTCTCGCGGGATTCAAGGAAATCACGAAGCGCACAGTAATTACGAACTTTGTAGGAAGTCCCTTGGTGATCGCTCTCACGGTCGTGCTGCTGGCTTTAGGCACGGGCATGTGGGGCTATCTGGCGGCGCAGATCATCAGTAACGTGATCGTGGTCACGCTGCTCGTGGCGCTGGCCTGGAAGCTTACTCCCCCGGTGGCTCGTTTTTCATTCTCCGCTCTCCCGCCGCTTGATTCTGAAATCAAGTCTTTTGCCGCCGCCGTGTTTGGGATGAACGTTGTCGATTTTCTCTCGACCCAGGCAGACAAGATATTGCTTGGACTCTACCTGAATGCACGCGTCTTGGGGATCTATGTTCTTGCCTCCACGCTGTCGGCTTTTATTCCGATCATCTTGCAATCGGTCAATCAGATCTTTGCCCCAGTGATTGCTGACTTGCACGCGCAGGGGCGACAGGATGTTTTGGAGAAGCTGTTTCAGACCCTCACCAAGTGGATTCTTGGACTGACGCTTCCTCTGGGCTTCGTCATGATTATTTTCGCCCTTCCGTTGATGCGTCTCTTCGGGCCCGATTTTGCAGTTGGCTGGCCGGTGCTGGTCATCGGAGCGGTCGGACAACTGGTGAACTGCGGGGTGGGCTCCGTCGGCTACCTTTTGTTAATGTCGGGGAACCAGCGGAAGTTGGTCAAGGTCCAGTTCGCCATGGCGGGAATTTCTATCCTGGTGAACGTCGCGCTCATTCCGGTCCTAGGTATCGTCGGAGCAGCCTCAGCCGCGGCTTTCGTAAATGCGGCGGGCAATTTGTGGAATCTGTACGAAGTGCGAATGGCGCTGAGGATTTATCCCTATAATCGAAGCTACTACGCGCTCTTGATTCCTACCGTGTTTGCGGTGGTTGCGGTGGCTTTGCTGCGGTTGTGGACAGCTTCGATCGTCCATCAGTGGCTCGCCATCCTGCTGGCGTTGGTCTTATCGTACGCAGTGTTCGGCGGCTTGGCCATTGCATACGTGCTCGATTCAGATGATCGAATGCTCGCCCGAAGCGCATGGTCGAGACTGCGGGGCGTGCGGAAGAAGGAAGTAAGCGCATGAGAACCCAATACCGGACGTTCACTTTGCCCGAAGATCTGTGCGCGGCCGCAGAGAAGCGCTTGACAGGACAATTTGAGAACCTCGAAGCGCTGCTTAGTTTTCTTCTGCAGGAAATTGCCAAAGACGAAGCGGGCAAGCTCGACTTGGCGGAAGAGCAAATTATTGAACAGCGTCTTAGAGATTTGGGCTACATTTGAGAACATCCAGTCGCGACTGCGAGACCGTCATCAGTAAGACAAACCACGCAAAAGCCGTTTTCGGTTTATTGCCCAGTGATGAAGAAACGCTCCCTCGTTTTAGTTACGGTGGATTGCCTGCGAGCCGATCACGTCGGTTTTCTGGGATACTCGCGTCCCGTGACCCCGGCTTTGGATGCACTTGCGGAGAACAGCATTGTTTTCTCCAACGCAATTGTGGCAGGTGCGCCAACTTACTTTTCTTTTCCCGCGATCATGGCTTCACGCTACCCGCTGGCTCTGGGACGCGACGTTCTGGGGATCGCCCCGCACGAACTCACCCTGGCGACCTCGCTTCGTGGTGCTGGGTATACGACGGCCGCTTTTCTGGCAGGTAATCCGTATCTGAGTACTCGCTCCGGATATGACCAGGGCTTCGCCACTTTCCGCGATTTTCTGGAGTCGTCGTACGCCAGTGAATTGCCTTTGGGCCTTCAGGCAGCGAAGCCTCTGTCGAATCTTAATCGCCGAATAGCAGCCGAGTCCCGGCGCACTGATCTGACGGCGGCCACATACGACGAACTTTATTTCTGGTACTGTCAGTGGCGCTCCCGACGCGAAAACCTTTCCATGGATGAGCTTCGCCGCTATCCCGCCGCGGACGTATTGGTGAATCATGCGCATTCCTGGTTGAGCAGTCTGGGTGGGGAACCTTTCTTCCTATGGTTGCATTTGATGGACCCTCATCATCCTTATTATCCTCCCTCGGAAGCGCTGTCGTCCCTGGGCTTATCGCGCACGACTCCCCTTCGGGCACGCTTCCTTAATTCTTTCTGGAACCGGTTCGATATCGGAGCTCGAAGGCTGCAACGGTATCGCGACGAGATTCTTTCGCTTTATGACGCCGGCATCTACTGGGCAGACAGGCAGATTTCCCGTCTTGTGCAAGTCTTGCAACAGCTTCAACGGTGGGATGAAACAGTATTCGTAGCGACGGCAGATCACGGGGAGGAGTTCCTCGAACACGGCAATCGCTATCACTCTCCCACGAGTTTGCCTGAACAGCTAATTCATGTACCTCTTCTCCTTCGTTCGCCAGAACTTTCGGGAAGGCATCTTTCTGGAGGACCTTTTAGCCTGATTCACCTTGCTCCTACTCTGTTGGACGCTGTCGGTGTTGAGGCTCCGGATCGTTTCCAGGGTCGGAGCTACTGGAGAGAGATCTCAGCGGGAAACTTGCCGAGTGAGCCTGCCATTGTCGAGTGTGTTGGGGCTTGCGACAATCCCTTCCAGCCCGCTGACCGAATGCGACCACGTTTAATGGCCATCCGCGACGCTGTCTACAAACTGGTTGTCAATTTCAATGGGGATTTCATGGGGACTACGGATTCCTTCTTCGACCTGAAGAATGATCCTGGTGAACATTCACCCCTGCCGGATGGCGTTATGCCCGACGAACGGGCCCGCCTTTTGCAAGTGGCTCGCGCGCATCTGCAAGCGACGCAGCACAACCGGAATATCGAACTGAGGCTGCTCGCCCATCTGCGCGAGATCCAACAATCGAGTGCCAAATAGTCAGCCCGCAGCTTCTATTTCCGGGCTTCGGCCCACAGGCTCATGCTGAAGCTGGTAAAGTTGCTGCGAGTAAATGGACGCAAGAGCCGGCTCAATATTCTCTCGAAGACATTTCATAGCGAAATTTCACAATGGATTGATCGCCGGACCGAGCCTGCCCATTCTGCCCGTGAAGACATGTCCATAGTGGCAGTTGACGCTGGCCAGGAACTCGGCAAAATCCAGCTCGCGGAGCACTTCCACTTCCGCAAACGCACGCAGCAGATGTCGGAGTCCGTCAGGCATGAAGCGCCAATTGTCCGCCGGGTATCCGTGCACAGGGTACACCGATGGAACGGTCAAGATTAGCGTTCCTCCAGGCTTGAGCGCGCGATGGCACTCGTCTACGATCGCCTGGGGATTTTCACAGCGCTCCAGCACCTGAGTGCAGAGCACAAGATCATAAGATAAGAGCAGTCCGGCACGGGCTGTTTTACGCGTTGCATGCAATATCAACCGTTGGCGTATCAACCAGATCCATCGAGGTGTAGGAGTCGCATCGGTGTTCGAATAATGGGAAATAAGGGCAATACTGAGCGCCGACATCCAGCACCCTGCCCACTCTTTACTCTTTGCGAAAAAAATTCTTGCATGTGGAGTCTGCGATTGCGCAGGACGAGATAGTTCGACGCGAAGATCGAGGGATAAAGACGGGCGCGAGCCATTACCTCCCAGGGTACTCCTCCGAGTCGTACTTGATCGATTTGGACGGCGAGCTTAGGTGGCTCGGAGCTCCAAGGTTCTGTTCAGTCTTCATGGGAGAAGGTAATCAGCCCGCGGCCGGAGCAGGAATCGTCTCCCGCAATCTAGGACCTGAGGCCTTGCCGGCAAGCTTTGTTCCCAGCTCGATGGCAGGGTGTTCGATTCCGTGGTATAGAGCGACCGGCAAAACCACGATCATCACAACGAAAAGCGTCCAGTTGTGGAATAGCGTGAGCGCAAGCCAAACACAGAACGAGTGTGCCAGGTAAATGCCGTAAGAGTAGGTAGCGATCGATTTGCTGATCAGTCTCAATGGAGAAAATGTTATTTCTTGAAATAGCGGGATCATCAATCCCAGAAGCAGGCACAGTCCTGCCCCGGCACGACGAGAGGGACTTAGAGTGTAGAGGAAGGCAAGCAACAGAATGAATGGAGGCCAGAGATAGGAAGGGATAATCCGACGCTCGGGCGTGGTGAAAGCGATGATGCCGGGCAAGAAGTTCGGTACATAAAGCAGCAGCGTGAACCAGCCCAATGCCGCCACAGTTTGAGGAAAGTGACCAAGAATTGCGCACGCGCCCCAAAGAAGAACCAGTGCCCAAACCGCCGGCTTGCGCCAGAAAAAGAAGAAAGGGAGAAGAAGGTACATTTGCACTTCGATCGGAAGGGACCACAGCGGTCCGACAATCGAATCAGAATAAGTGAGATTCTGTACTAGCAACAAGTTTGACGCGAGTTCCAGGGGTTGTGGTCTGGGGCCAAAAACGATGCCGCGCCCGTTAGCGTGCAGATGCAGAGCAACGGCGGCCAGTACAGTCAGAATGCTTAAAGGATAAATTCGAAAGAATCGTCGGATGTAAAAGTTCTTCATCAGGTTGAACCCGGTGAAGCCGCTTCGTCTCATGGACTGCATCAAGACGAGAGCGGTATGCACGAAGAAGAGCAATACGCCGAAAATCCCGATATCCGCAACTCCGAATATCCCCACGTGATCCCGATAATAGTGTCTGCAAAGGTGGTCGAAAAGAACCATCAAAACCGCCAGACTTCTCAGCAAATCGAGATTCGGGGAGTCACTTGAGCCCATTGCCGATCGACCATTGGTTTTCGTGGTATAGATGTTGTGGAGCAAGTATTGTGACCTGACGGCTCCGTGTTGTCAAAATACGTTTTCAAAATCGCCCGCCCGCGCCTTGGCGAGTGAAATCCAACAAAATATTTTGAGATTCCGGGAAGATGGAAAAAGTTCAGGTGCTGTTCCTGCCAGGAGTAGATGCGGGCAATACCAACGCGCAGAGTCTTAATGTTCGAGAAATCGCTATGCGCCTTGATCCCGCGAGATTCCATAGCACTCTCTGGTATGAACACGAGCCGGATCCGCGGTTGCGGAATCTTCCGGGGATTCGCTTGATGAGGCTTCCGACCCGCGGCAAAACTTTGCGCATCTTGAATGAGATGCTGGCAGGTTACGACGTCATCGCCTACATCGACTACAGCCCTGCTAGCTATTTGTTTCTTCATTTGCCGCGCGTGATGCGGGGGCGGACGAAAGGAGTGTTCCACGCTGAGGCTCCCGCAACTCAGATCGTGAATCCGTCCCGCGTCTTACGATTTCTCTATGAAGGGATATTTCCGCGCTGTGACTTCTATACCGGAATCACAGAATTCGTTGCTCAGGACGTGTACAGTGTCTTGAAAAAGAGAGTCAGCCACGTTCTTAGCGTCGGCGTCGACACAAACTTATTCACTCCACCCTCGGAGCGGGCGAATCCAGCACCTGCGGTGCTGTTCGCGGGGACGATCATTGAGCGCAAGGGACCACAATACGTGCTCGACGCTGCCGCCCGGTTCCCAAACGCGACCTTCCGATTGGTGGGAGCAAGTCGTCACGGATTCGAGGAGATCTTGCGCCAACGAATCAAGCAAACTGCTCTGAAGAACGTAACCTTGGATGGTCCTAAGACGCAGTCGCAGATGCTCGATATTATGCGGGAGAGCGACATCCTTCTTCTTCCGTCGCGGCTGGAAGGAATCCCGAAAGTCACGCTGGAAGCCGCGGCTACGGGCCTGCCCTGCATCGTGTTTCGAGACTACGAAACACCGTCAGTCATTGACGGAGTCACCGGTTTTCAGGTGGGATCTCTTGAGGAGATGATGCGAGCTTTGGAAAAGCTAATCGCCGATCCTTCGTTGCGAGAGCGAATGGGAGCGGCTGCCCGGAAGCACGTTGAGAAGTTCGACTGGGATCTTGTAAGCGTGCAGTGGCAGAGTGCTTATCTCAACATTGCCGCGAAACAAGCAGCGGCTGACAGGGGAAGGTGAGGCAGAGTTGGGAGGCGAGGTCGATTTTTCGGGGAGGTATGCGGCAGGTAATCTCCATGCGCTTACTTTGACGCCTTTTTATCCTTCCGCGGCCGACGACGGGAACGGCTGTTTCGTATCCGAACCTTTAGAGTGGACTGCCAAACTTGGAGTTCGCAATACAGTGATGGCGGTGCGGCCTGCTTATCGCGGAAAAGCCGGCAGTGGCGGCTCTGTAGTACGGGGGGAGTGGCTTCGGTATTTTTCTCTTCCGGGAGGCTTTGGGCTGCCAACGGCAGGCGCGTTCTTGTTTGCGCGGATTGTGGGCAAAATACGCAAGCTGCATGGTGCACAGCCCATTGGGTTGATTCACGCGCACGGACAGCTCCCGTGCGGCCACGCCGCGATGCTGCTAAGCAAGGAGCTAAATATTCCATTTGTGGTTTCTGTACACGGACTAGATGCGTTTTCCTCCGTCCAGGTCGGCGGCCGCTCCGGAGAATGGTGCCGCCGAGTTTCACGTCTCGTATACGCAGCATCGCGTCGAGTGATCTGCGTCAGTGAGCATGTGCGCGAGGCGGTTCTTAAAGGAATGGATCGGACCTGCCTGACTTCGGTCGTATACAACGGCGTAGATCCCGTACATTTTTCGCCACCTCGGGTTCCAGCGTTCCCTGTCCTGAAGATTCTAAGTGTCGGGAATCTGATCCCGATTAAAGGACATGAGCATCTGATTCGCGCGATGACGTCACTTGCGTGCGACTTTCCATCTCTTGAGTTAGATATAATTGGCGACGGGGTTGAGCGCCGGCGTCTTGAGGCGCTGGCCAGAAGGCTGCACATTGCCGATAAAGTGCATTTCCACGGGCGCCAGTCTCGCGCCCAAGTTGCGGCGGCCATGCAATGCTGCACGATCTTTGCCTTAACGAGTCGCTACGAAGGCCTGGGTTGCGTTTATCTTGAAGCGATGTCGTGTGGTAAGCCAGTGGTCGGCTGCCGAGGACAGGGAATTGCCGAGATCATTCAGCAAGGCACAAGCGGTTGTCTGGTTGACCCGGACGACGAGCAAGAACTGAAAATCGTCATAGGAGGGTTACTTCGCGACCCGGGCCGAGCTCGCGACTTGGGCCGGGTTGCGCGCGATACGATCCTCGATCGATTTACTCTGGAGCAACAGGCGGAAAATCTTGTGCGTATTTACCGGGAGTCCCTTAAATGAAGCGACGCGTGGTGATCCTGACCGAGATCATAGCCCCCTATCGCATACCGGTATTCAATGCGCTAGCGGCGAGGAGCGACGTCGAATCGCACATCATCTTTCTCTCCGAGACTGACCCGAGCCTGCGCCAGTGGTATGTCTATAAAGATGAGATCAAGTTCTCATACGAGATCCTGCGGGGGTGGCGCCGACGTTTGGGAAAGTACAATTTGCTGGTGAACGTGGGGATAGGCGCTGCATTGCGGCGGGCTCGTCCGGAGGTGATCATATCCGGCGGGTACAGCTATTTGGCCTCCTGGCAGGCCGCCTTGTGGGCGGAGCGACATAAAGTGCCACTACTTCTTTGGTGCGAAAGCAATTCCGCGGACAAGCGACGAAAACATGCCTTGGTGGAATCTCTGAAAAAGCGGTTCCGTGGAATGTGCCGGGCGTTTGTCGCGGCGGGACTTGCGTCGCGCGGTTACCTTCTCGAATTGGGCGCGCCTGAAGGCTCAGTTTTTGTAGCGCCAGATGCAGTCGACGTAGAAATGTACGCCCGATCGGCGGCAAGGGCTCGAGCACGTTGCGCCGAACTGCGCGCCGAGCACTCTTTGCCACAGCGCTATTTTCTATATGTTGGCCGGCTGGTCGAAGAAAAAGGAGTGTTTGATCTTCTCTCTGCTTATGCGAAACTGGACGAAAGCGCTCGCACTCGGATAGGTTTGGTGTTCGTTGGGGACGGTGCGGTGCGCGCGGACTTGGTCGGTCGGGCTTCTCAGATTCACACGGGTGTCATTAGATTCTGCGGTTGGGTGCACCGTGAGCAGATTTCCGAGTTGTATGCGCTGGCAGAGGCGCTCGTTTTTCCCACGCACAGCGATCCCTGGGGATTAGTGGTCAACGAAGCCATGGCCTGCGGTTTGACTATCGTCGCATCTGACGTGGCAGGATGTGTGGCTGATCTGGTGCGCAGCGGGGAGAATGGATTCACTTTTCGACCGCGAGATATAGACGGGTTGGTCGACGCCATGCGGACCCTTATTAACCAACCTGATCTGGCCAAACGTATGGGCAATTGCAGTTTTGAGCTGATTCGGGCACACACACCTGAAGCTTGTGCCGCCGGCTTTGCGACGGCGGTAAACTTTGCCTGTGAGGGGATGGCATGAGGAACGGGCCACAGATTGTCGGGGCGTTAGTCATTGCTGCGCTGCTTGTACTTCTGGCTGTAATGCGTCCGGGCTACCTGAGCAATGTCACCTACCTCGGTGGGCTATTAATGCTGGAAGTGGTCTTGGTATCGATCTGGCATTACGAGAAGTGGTTCTTCGCGATTTTGATGGTGACTTTCTTATGGGCAGGAAGTAGCCTCCCGCTGACGAACGCAGCTGTGGCCGCGCGCTGGATCCTCCTCGCTGTGGGAGGCTTCGTCGGATTGATGAAATGGGGCGCGCGGCGGGAAAAGCAGAGCTTTTCATTGATTCACCTTGTCGCCCTCTTATGTGTCTTGTCGGCGCTGGTCTCTGGGATGGTGTCGTCAATGGCGCAGTTGTCGTTGTTGAAATCCTCGAGCCTGTTTCTCCTATTTCTATATGTATCCGGCGGGGTGAGAATAGCGGTCGCCGATCGCGCGGGCGCATCTTTCAGAGGGTTAGTGACGGCGTGTCAAGCCTTGAGTTTCCTTTCTGGCTTTTCTTATCTTGCGCTGGGGTTCTCGCTCTTTGGAAATCCCAATTCGCTGGGTGCCATCATGGGAGTGGCGATCATCCCCATTTTAGCGTGGGGGTACCTGATTTCCGACGATCGCATAATCCGCCACCGTCGGATGGCAGCCCTCTGCGTGGCAGGGTACCTGCTCGTCTCGTCGGCGTCCAGGGCAGGACTGTTTGCTTGCGCCGTCACCCTCACGGTGATGTGCCTGGCGCTGCACCGCGGCAAATTGCTAGTGAAGGCAGGCGTGGTTCTAGTCTTCTTGATTACGCTTCTTGGTGTGGTACAACCTTCGCGGATTGATTCTCTGATGTCCTCAGTCGTCGAGCAAGTGATCTATAAGGGAAAGGCAGAGCAGGGGCTTTTGGGATCGCGAACGTCTCCGTGGCAGGATACGATTGCCGTGATCAAAGACAGCCCATGGTTTGGCAGTGGCTTCGGAACTGACAACATTCCTGGACAGATCGCGGGAGACTCCACGTTTCGGACGATTGAGGGTGCCAACCGCGAACATGGTAGTAGTTACATCGAGCTGCTGCAGTTTGTGGGTTTGGTCGGAGCTGTACCCTTTGTCATTCTGCTGGTGCTGGTTATGTCACAAATCTTGCGGACCTGCATGTTGATGCGGGCGACGGGTGATCCGCAGAACTATGCAATACCCCTGGCTATGCTGTGCCTGGCAGGCCTGCTGCATGCTGCATTTGAGGATTGGCTGTTTGCGACGGGATACTACCTGAACCTCTTGTTCTGGACCTCGGCGTTTCTCCTTTCGGACTTGCTGCCTCGTAGGACGAATGCGGCAACCTTTTCTGCAATTGCCCTGCCCAGGTCTGGCGTGAGTAACTCCCCGATCGCTGTCTTTGTGAGCGAGTGATGCATTTATTCATTAACGCCCTCGCAGCGAGTGCGGGCGGCGGACTCACTTACTTGCGCAACTTGATTCCTCATCTCGCAGACCGAAATGACGTTCATACAACGGTCTTCCTGTCGGGCCGTTTGCGGAATGAGCTCCCTGAATCAAAGAACATCTCCTTTCTGCAGGCGGATAATTCGTCATCCATAGTCTCGCGCTTCTGGTTCGAACAATGGGAACTTCGGCGACTCATTCGGCGCAACAAGGTCGACGTCTTGCTGTCCGCTGGGAACTTCGCAATTTGGGATTCTCCCGTGCCGCAGATTCTCCTGAGCAGGAATTCGCTCTATACCTCGCGTCATTTCAATTCCGATCTCCGCGATCGTGGTGAGTATCGGCTTTGGATAGATACGCACTTAAAGCGAGTCGTGGCGAAGTGGTCGATCTACGCTGCCGATAGCACCGTCGCTCCCAGCGAGGCGTTCGCGCAGGAACTTCGAGAATGGACGGGAAGGAAGATCCGTGTGATCCACCACGGCTTCGACAAAGAGGCGTTTCATGGCGACAGCTCTCCTCTTCCTGCGGCTACGCAGAAGCAACTCAGTTCGAGAGCGCACGCATTCCGTTTGTTGTTCATAAGTCACTACAACTACTATCGCAACTTCGAGACTCTGTTCCGGGCTATCCCTTTGATCAAGCGGGGGCTTGGTTCCCGACCAATAGCTTTGTTCCTCACGTGCAAACTCGTTGCCGGAGCCAATCCAGGGACGTATCGCACTGACTCTGCGTCCAGGCTAGTCCGAGAACTTGGAATTTCCAACGATGTCGTGGAACTCGGGGCAATCCCATACAGACTGCTGCATCACGTTTACCGCGCTGCCGACGTCTATGTAAGCCCGGCGTATGCGGAGTCGTTTGCGCATCCTCTCGTCGAGTCTATGTCCAGCGGATTGCCGGTGGTAGCTTCGGACCTTCCTGTTCATAAGGAGGTTTGCGGTTCTGCTGCCATCTATTTCGAAAGGTTTTCACCACAACAACTCGCCGAACGCGTGGTGGAGATCGCCCAAGTCCCCCAATTGGCGGCTCAGCTATCGAAAACAGGCATCGAACGCTCAACTGTATTCAGCTGGAAAAACCATGTTGAGCGAATTGTGGAGTTAGCGAAAAGTCTGATGCCCCAATTTGGATTAAACACGATTCAGCCTAACCGAGTGTCTCAATGAGAGTGTCAAAGGGTATGCATCGTCGGGAATATCTCTTTCGGACACGCGAACAGATTCTGCAGAGGCCGCACGGAACCTTGGATTTCTGATGGGCCATCAGCCGTCAGTTCAAAGGCTTTGTAACCTGCAGATTGGAAGACTGCGAGCGCTTCGGATAAGTTAGTGCGCTGCAAGTACTCAAACATTATCAACCTGGGCCTCTGGTCATTGAGCAATTGCTTCATCCCGCGGAGTACCGCATTCTCATGCCCTTCCACGTCGATTTTAACGGCCACAATCCTTGGTGTGATCGATCGCTTATCCAAAAATTCGTCGAGGGTTACGCAGCGGACAGTTCGGGTGGGAATTTTGGTTTCGAACCCTATCACGGTGCGATTGCAGGGACTTTCTCCCCCTGCATCTTCAAACTCAACGGTACCCTGAAAGTCGGAAACCGCAAATTCATGGACTTCGAAAGATAGGTTGTTTAGAGCCACATTCTCCCGGGCCCGGGCAGCGGCTACCGGGTTGGGCTCAAACAAAATGGCACTGTCAATCCTGTCGGCGACGAGAAGGCTAACCGACCCTACATTTGCTCCGACGTCGATCAGAATGCCCCCGTTGAGCTGACCGCGCAGAAACTGGATGTCGCGCACATCGGGAACGTGATAGTAGATAAAAGCCGCTGAGACGCCGGACTCAGGGTAAGCGATGATTCGGAATCCATTGTCGATCGCAACGACAACGGGCAGCTGCATGATCCGCCTCCACAGCTGCCATCCCATAAACATGAGGATGCGCTTGCCTCGTTGACCGCGGTTCGAAGCATTGCGCCAAATGGAGCGGAAAACGTAGAGCAGGTTCTGGAGGAGGTGCAGCAAGACTCGATCAGTATACAATCTTCGGCCTCTTGGCAACACTGCCAAGCCGCTGGCATATCCCTCATCGGATAACTTCGCTCTGGCGGGCGAGGGTTATCCGAGAGCCCGCCGAATCAAACCGGGGACGTTGACCAGACCGACCGCGGATGCCGCCGCTAGGAGCGATGTGACCACGCACAGGGCCCAAAGCAGCCGCCGATCCCTGGGAATCCAGCGATTTAGGGCGATCAGCACAAACGGCAGGATTGGAATTGAGAACCGCTCAAAATTGCCTCTTGCCCAATGCGGATAGTTGTAGGTGTAGAGACACCAGATGTAAGGAATTAGAAAAAGCGTCTCGACCGGATGCGACCGCGCATACTTGTGAAACTCCCTGCTCCAAATCATGACTGCCACAGCGATCAGCACCAGGAAAATCCATCCGAAGCTGACGATCAGATTGGTCCACGGCGCGGCCTCTGTTAGCGTGCCCTTGATGATGGCGTAGAAAGGAAATCCGAACAGCCATCCTCCTTGCCACTCCGGGCTGGAGTAACTGTGTACTGTGGCCAACGGATCCCTGAACTGCTCTGCGAGCGGGAGGGCGTAAGAAACTCCAATTGCGAGTCCGATAGCAACTGCGGGCACGAGCTTGCGATAGTCGCGATTCCATAGGAGTAGCAGTCCAATACCCACCAAGACGAACACTCCTAGCGGCCTGACGACGGTCGCCAGAGATGCCAGCAGAGATGCAAGCCACCAGCGTTGTTTCCGGATCGCCAAGAATGACGCGAAGAGGAGCGCAACAAATAAAGGCTCGGAGCCACCGAGATAAGAGCGTTGCATCCAATCGAAATTCAGAATTGTAAAGAAACCAGCTACCCAACCTCCCCACAAACGATAGGCGATCGCGACACTGGCAAACGACGAGCCAAAACAGATCAGCAAAAGTGCCGTACGATCGCTCACCCCGGTCGTAAGAGATAGGGCAGCCATCGCATAGGGTAGACCCCAAAACTGCTTAACCGTTAGGCTGTGGAAATCCCAGTGACGAATGGCAGACGCTATCGCCATGTACGCCGAGCAATCCCCAGAATTTTCCACGAGTGCTAAGTAGTTGTTGAGCGTGGCAACAACCGCGACAAATGTCAGGCACGTAAGCAGCCACAGCGCCAGTATTTCGCGCAGCGATGGCTCTGCTCCCCCACCCTCATCTAGCTGAGTTCCAGGCGCGCCAGAGGTGTAGGAGCGCCCTTCCGTAGTACTTTCGACAGTATTTGTCAACGGAGCTAACCCTTCAGAATAATGCGATACACAACCCGCGAAGGATCGAATCAGAATTATACAGCGTGTGGACGCATCAACATCCGGAAGTCTCTCCCTACCGCGAGTGAGCACATCCGAAAGCAACGCGACCTTCAGCGGAAGCCCTTAAGGACTCGGACTGGAACGGACCTAGGAGAATGCTCAGCGCCTAGAACATCGAAAGTGGAAGAGTCAAAGCTCACGCAGATCTCCCTATTTGGTGGGATCTAATGTATTCTTGTTTTCGAATTTTCGCGGAGCCGATTTCCCGCATGGACCCCCACGACTTTATTGCGGAGATTTACCGTCGGATGGCGGCTCGCCACTCACACGAAAGCCGGCGTTCTGACTGGTCTGAAACTGCGAATGACGACGTCGTGGTCCAGGCTGCCCATCAGTACAAACCCTATCTGCCTGAGGACAAGCGTGCAACGATCCTCGACGTCGGGTTCGGTACGGGTTGGTTTCTAGCGGCTTGTCTGAAGCTGGGATATCGCAACCTTTCTGGTGCCGACTTCGGAATTGCGCACAAAGGTTATGTTCGCGATTGGGCTCCGGACTGTATTACTCTGCATGAAATCCAAGACAATATAGGGGAGTTCTTGAGCGAAAAAAAGGAGCAGTTTGATTTCATCCACATGTCGCACGTGATAGAGCACGTGCCAAAATACTCGCTTCTGTGGGTAGGGGACGCTCTTTATTGGGCACTGAGGCGCGGAGGCGTGGTTTTACTGCGCACTCCCAATATGGAAGGGCCCTGCGCCAACTCCAGTCTTTACGTGACCTTAGCCCACGAATGCGGCTTCGCGGGATCGAATCTCCTATCGTTGCTCGAGATTTGTGGTTTCAACGACGTTCACTTGATCAAGTTCCGCGAATACGCGCCCAGCTTGAAGCAACGGCTCGGGACAGGTTTGCGATGGCCCATTCTCAAAGCGAGTCAACTCCGGCATCGCCTGTTCGGTGTGAATCGCGGCGGCGAGTTCGGTGCGGAGCTGATTGCAGTGGGCAAACGCGGCGAGTGGCCGCCGTATTTCGATCGCCGATATCGGTAGTAGATACCCGAGCCGACCGGCAGAATCCATGTCGTAAACAGGTACCTGGCGTGCCTTCTAGGAAGACTCAGTCTGGCAATTGAGCCGACTGATTGTTGGTTGCGGGCAACAGTGGTGCTTGCCAGTACCTCCACAGTTTGCGAGGCCATTCCCGGTCCATGCAAGGTCGCTCGATCAGCAGGAAGAACGCACCACATAACACCAGTACGACCGGCAAACTGAGTGCACCCTGAAGGGCGTAGTATACCCAAAAATTGGACCCGAGATGCAACGGCGCCGCGAAATGCTTGACGGCGTATAGTATCAAAGCGTGGAAGAGGTAGATGCTGTAGCACATCCCTCCAATATCGGTGATCACACGGTTGCTAAAGACAGCAGAACAGACTCGTCCGCGGAAAGCTGCTAGATATAGAACCACGATCACGAACGGAAGGATTACATGACCAGTGTTCCGTCCCAGAAACCACACCAGCGGCCAGCCGCATAGCGCTAAGGCATCCCAGACAAGGGATCGCTTCCATTGTCTGCGCGTGAGGTAAAGATCGCAGACCAGGAATCCCGCCAAGAAAAAAGCTAGGTAATAGGCGATCGACGCATGCAGGTGCAACGTGGAATACAAAGAATTGCTGAGTAATCCCGCGAAAAACATCAGCACCAGGATCAACCCTCGCCGGAGCAGCGGGTTTGATATCGCAAACAATATGGTGAGCAACGGTACCAGGAGGTAGAACTGGACTTCGACTTCCAGCGACCATCCCACAGTGTTCACCGCGCCAGGAAACGCTCCGTAGATCATGTTGTGCAGATAGGCGAAGCTGGCCATCAAGTGGGGCGCAATATCGCTTAGGGAACGATGTGACCAGACCACCTGCAGCGCCGCGCATACGAATAAGCTGATGAAATAGGGTGGTTCCAGACGAGTCAATCGCCGCTGGAAGTACTGCTTCAGATTCACCTTCTCAGCTTTCAGCAGATATCGAGAGGCGAATGGGACCCCGAGAATGAAACCGCTGATCGCAAAAAACAACTCCACGCCGCGCTTGGCAAGATCCGTATTTAAGGAAACGGGTCGAGGAATGGCACCGAGCTCCAGCACGGCGTACAAATGAAACAAGACGACCGATCCAATGGCCACAAACCGGAGCCCGTCGATTTGCGGGATGAATCGTTTCTGTGTGGTAATGCGTCGAAACTGCAGCATTGGCTTAGTGGATTGCCTAGTTTAGCACGCTAAACACGCTAAACCTGCGCGGATATTCACATTGTGCGAAACGTGCGAAACTGCGGAAAGCTCTTACAATTGAGTGCCGGTCCAGAATACCCACACGGACTGATTTGATCGCCAAGTCATTGATCACCGTCACATACCATCAGAGATTGTCTAGTAGGTTCTGGACGCAGATTCTTGATATCATTCTGCGACTCCTCCGATGAACCCAGAGAAAGCCTCTGCCATGGCCTCGCAACTTCGCGCAGTCACCTACCTCTCGGCTTCTCTGCCGGTAAACATGGGTGATTGGTGGTTCGACGTCGCAACCAGCAACCATTTTTGGATTCGGCGTCGTTTTCAAGTTATGCGAAGGCTGGCGGATTCAGTGTTACGGAATTCGCGTCGTGCTGCCGAGATCGGCTGTGGCAACGGCTTGCTGCAGAGAGACGTAGAGGATCATTACGGCATTCCGGTCGCCGGATTCGACCTCAATGAACTGGCGCTCCAGAAGAATGTGAGTCGTCGCAGCCCGCTCTATTGCTATAACATCCATCACCGCAACCCAGAGTTCCGGGCTCACTTTGATCTACTGTTTTTGTTCGATGTCCTGGAACATATCGAAAATGAGTCGGAGTTTCTGCAATCGGTAAAGTTTCATTTGGCGGAATCGGGTACTCTCCTCATAAATCTTCCGGCACATCAATTTTTTTTCTCCGACTACGATCGTGCCGCAGGGCATGTTCGACGGTACTCTATGACTCAGGTGGCGGAGCTCGCAGAGCGCAACGGTCTTAGGGTGAGTGCTTGGACGTACTGGGGCCTTCCCCTGGTTCCGCTCCTCCTGGCGCGGAAGGCGATGAATATGGAGCGCAGCAATGGCAAGGCTGGATTCGATGCCGGAGGTCCCACTATGAACCGTCTTCTGTTTTTCGTGGCAGGATGTGAGCTGGTGCCGCAAAGAGTTCTGGGCACGTCCGTCATGGTTGTACTACAGAACCAAACCTAGAGAATCGCTCTGGGAGTAGGAGGTTTAACTGCTCCAAAAGGAGCATATGGACACGAGAAGCCAACCAAGCATTTCAGTCGCGATCCCCGTTTACAACGAGGAGGCGGTTCTGCCCGAATTGCTTCACCGGACGCGCGCCGTTCTCGATCAGATGCCGGGTGGCCCGCACCAGATCGTCCTCGTCGACGATGGGAGTTCGGACCGCACGTGGGAACTGCTGGAAGGAGCCACGAACAAAGACCCTCGGTTGGTGGTAGTTGAGCTCTCACGCAATTTTGGTCATCAGACCGCGCTTGGTGCCGCCCTAGATTACGTTTCTGGCGACGTGACGATACTTATGGATGCAGATTTGCAGGATCCTCCCGAGGCCATTCCCATTCTGGTGGCTACGTACAAGCAGGGGTATGACGTCGTGTACGTGCAGCGCGTGAATCGCAAGGAGGCCTGGTGGCTGCGTGCTTGCTACTACCTTTTCTATCGGTTGCTTGCCGCGCTTTCATCGATTCAGTTGCCACTGGATGCGGGCGACTTCAGTCTCATGTCGCGTCGTGTGATCCATGAGATCAGAAAGATGCCAGAGCACCATCGATATATGCGTGGAATGAGGACGTGGGTTGGATTTCGGCAGATTGGCGTTCCGATCGAACGTGCCGCTCGCCGTGCAGGCCGCACGAAATACAGCCCCCTAAAGTTGCTTAAGCTGGCATCGGATGGAATTTTTGCCTTTTCCATCGTCCCCCTCCGCGCCGCCGCGATATTCGGGGCAGCTGCCACGGGGTTTTCGCTGCTGTATTCTATTTACGCACTGTATGTGAAGTTTTGGTTACGCGCACCGCAAGGTTTCACGGCCTTGATCTTGGCAATCACATTTCTTTTCGGTGTAAATCTGTTTTTTCTGGGAGTCATCGGGGAATACGTGGGGCGGGTTTACGAAGAAGCTAAGGGGCGGCCGCACTACGTGATCCGCAGCGTAATAAACCAACGCAGTCGGGGCAGCAGTGCCGCAACACCGGCCCCCGAGCCAACGGAAGTGTGGGATCGAACTGGGTCCGACTATGAGTAGGATTGGCGGTTATTCGGCAGTCGAACATTTTCCGGTTCGGCGCATCGGTCGATCTAGTCCTCATTGGGCTCTTCCTACCGTTTGACCGCAACTTCGGTTGAAACTATACTCACAATTCACTCTGAACAGTCTTCTGGTGGTCTAAAGTATATATATTCCGGCTTGTCCCCTTCATCCCGGACGACGATCGCCAATTGACGACTAGGTGCAGGTATGTTCATATGTTTCCCGACTCGGCTCAAGCTCGAACTGCCAGTCCGGCCTTCCTTGATTGCTCTTGGCTAAACCGTCGAGCTGCTTATGGGATCGTCATCGCGGTGATCCTGGGGATTTATTCGTATCCGGCATTGCGCACGGCCGTCGCAACAAGGTCGCTGCGCCTGCCCGCTGTGTCTGCTCCCGACCTGGGTCTGTATCTCAGCCTTAGCAAGCTCGAAAAAGACCGGGACGGGACGACCTTAAACCCCTATTACCGCATTCCCGTGCCTTACCCAGTGGGTTATCTAAAGTTTCGTCTAGGACCCGCGTTGTTTGGTCTGCTCAATAACCTGCTAGCGTCGCGGATCTGGTGGTCTTTGTTCGTGTGGAATCTATTTTGGTGGGGTTCTTTGTGCCTGTCGGCAATCTGGTTGTTCGAGCGGTGGCTGCCGCAACCCACCGTCGAACTGGTGCTAGTCAGTGTGTCGCTGCTTACGCTGTTCGGCGTCGACGAGGTCTCGCGCGTTATCACGGGGTGGATTCACCTTTCACCAACCTGGCTTCCAGGCGGGCTACCATATATTCGTCCTTTCACGCCGCAAGTGATAGCGCCTCTATTGCTTTTGTACTTGGGGCTGCAAATCCGCGCCCTCAGCGGAAAGAACGTCACAGTATGGGGATTGATGGCGGTCTTGCAGTTCGTCGCGTTCACTTTCTTTCCTTACGGAACGCTCGTGATGGCAGGTACGACTGCCGTCGCCGTATCTTGGTACATCCTTGCACGCCGTCGCAACTCAGCATGGCATGTGGTCCTTGGTTTCGTGCTGGTGTGTGCCTTTGCGGACATAGCCTTTGCGCTGCACGGATCTGGCGGTTTCCGCTATAGCTTTCCTGACCAAACATCTCTGATCAATTTCCAGCCTGCTACAGCGGGCAAGTCGATTGGAAGATTGTGGCTCCTGACCGGGATATTGGTGGCTGCCACTGTGATGACCCGCAAGCTACGTCCAGAAGTGAAGTGGCCGCTCGTAGGCATGGGGGTCACCACCATGTTTTTCATTCTCGGTGACGCAATCTTCTCTGAGCGTTTATTCCTATTAGGCATTCACATGGGATACTTTTACCAGTCTACAATAATCATTCTGTTCATCTTTTTGGCGTCCGCCTACCTCCCTGGCGGCGCTCAAGGCCTTCGCCTCACGCGAATCGTTTCACTCGCAACCGTCGGGTTGTGTTTCGTTTATGGAGTTTTCATGGCAGAGGGAAACTACCGGACATTTCTACCGTATAATCTGGTGCAAGCCGATCTAGCAAGTTGGTTTGGGCGCGGTGAAGTGTCAGATGGCGATCTCGTAATCACCCAATACGCCGGTACCCAATGCGACCCCTGCGAGTGGATTCCCTTGTTGTCAGATGCACAAGTGCTCTACTGCCGCAATGCTCAGCTCGCCTTGACGTCGGAGCAAAATCGCGATGTGCAGCGTCCTCGAGAAGTTATGTACCTGTACCTAGATGGAAAGGATCACCAATGGCTAGAGAACGCCACTAGTTTCGAATGGTATGGCCTTTATGGGGAACTCTCGTCTTTTCGCCGGCCCGAGGAGCGGACTGCGAGAGTCGTTGCTCTGCGCCGGGAGATGCTCCCATTCTTCGAGCGGATCGAAAATGGTGACCCTTCGATACATGATTTTTTTCGCCGTTTTCGACGGATATGGATTATCCAGGACCGACAGAACCCTGCTCTCGTGGACGCACGTCTTAGGTCTTACCTGGATCTCAAGGAACAAGAGATAGCTGGGAGCCTTCAGATAAATTCAGCGAACCCTCGATAGAGACCCCGACGTTCTCCCAATGACTGGAGTGGCGGTGATTCGAGTTGCTGTCGTGCTAACTCTTGCGGTGGCGATCCACTCGTTCTATTTTATTGAAACGCCGTTCGTGAGATTCAAGTCCCCCCTTGAAGGGCGCCGGAGGATACCTTAATTGTGAACGATCTACCGCATCTGGAACCCCGTCTGCCGAGTGTTCGCTTGTTGGTGTTCATAGCATCGACTGCAACTATAGCGCTGTTTGCCGCCCATCGGTTCAGTTCCTGTGTCCGAGCTCAGGCAAGCCCTTCCAAGATGGTTGGTTCGGGAGAGGAAGCGGGCGGCAATGGCGCGAAAGCGATCAAGTACGCTTCGGATTTCGTGTGGATCGCCGATCCCTCGGAGGACTTATCGAGTCCCGGACGGAAAGTTGTCAAGCTCGCCAGCTGCCCGGGGGGCGTGATCGGAAGCGAGAAATATTATTACATCTTTATCGCTGGCAGCGGAATTCCCGAAGCAGCACCGGTGACAGGCGGCAGTTGCGCCGGAGACGCGAAACCGGGAACGTTGATAGTAACGACCGCGAACACACATCGCGCGGGCTACACCATCAGCTCGGCAACTTCCGGAATCCAGGAAGCGTCGATTGCCGCTCGTGTCTCGCACATTGGTGGGAAAAACGACGCTTACCAGCAGGGTGGCTATGTGCGCGTTGGGCCCGGACAGTTCCAGTTGTACGCGCCGCTTACCTTGATGACAAATCATCAGACAGTTGATTTCACGGGCAGCTCCGTGGTCTGCAACTTTGATGCGGACTGCATCCAGGTGGGCGACAAGACAAGCTACGGCGCGGTCATCGGCGTGACTTTGATCAACCCGCGTGGCGAGCCGACGATCCCACATGGACAACATAGTTTTGTCACTGTGTGGTCGGGACAGAACACTCGCATCACCAACCTTCTGACCATGATCGGGAAGTGCGTTGCTGCGTCTTGTGGAACATTTGGCAGTTACGTCAAGGTCGTCGCCGACCAGGCGTTCCTGCTTGATGGGCTGGACACGAGCGGTGGTTTCGGCATGGAGTGCACTGCGAGCAATTGCAACGCAGTCATTCAGGCTCCGGGACCATTTCACGGCACGGGTGGTTTCGGTTCAGGAGGAGACAACGCGGCGGTGGGTTGGATCAAGAACGTCAACCTGAACATCCAGTGCATGGGCAATGGGATTGATTGGCAGTCGGGCAATGGCTTGCGAGTGTCGGACTCGGTGATCCAGGGATACTCGCAGTACGGAGTGAGGGGCGGCCTTGCCAAAGGTGGCTACAACATGATTACTCTGGAGAATGTCTACCAGGAGGTTGGTAACTGTGAGAATCCAGCCGGAAACATTGGTATCGCAGGCGTCATCGTGCAAGGCGGCAAGATCGCAATTCGTGACGGAGAACCGCTCAATGCGAAGATTCCACGTTTCGCTAACACAGGGACGACGGGCTATTTCTACTACCTGGTTCCGCACAGCGCCAGGTTTGGCTACGGTAATGCACTCTACATGGGTGATGCGCTGACGAATGGATCGGGCCCAATTTCTCTGGCGTGGCCAGACATCCCGACGCTGACGGACATGGACATCCTGAAAGTGTCGGCGGCGTTTGACTCAAATATCGACTACCTGCTGGGTCCATATGGCACCGCAGACTACGCTATTGCCAGCCGCCTGACACGGGCGGCGGCGAACTGCAATGGGACGATTTGTACTTATAAAGACGCTCAAATTGCTCCCTCACGGTACACGATGCCAGAGAAGATCACGTACTTTCCTTTCATCAGCTTTTGGCCTGGACAACTGGTGCTGGGCCCGTCCGGAGATGGGGGCTTTGCGCTGGCAAATTCCTGGGCTGAGATAAGCCTAAACGAGTTGAACGCAGTGGGGCTGGTGCAGGTGAACACGTCAGGCAGCACGGGGCAGTCAATCTCGATGCTGAAGTGTGTGATCGTTTCGGGTTCTCCGGTTTGGACGTCATGTCTGGGATCGGGAGCCCCTGCGATTACGACGTTCACGCCGCCGGCGACACTGATGTCGAACAAAATCGCTGGCGACGCCGGAAAGATGAAAAACCAGAAGGGTCGTTTGAACTTTCTGGATAGTGGGAGCGGGCCAACTCACATCCTTACACTAGTGGATTCGTTTCCAAGCAAAACCTTCGCGGCGCAAGGCAACCGCGCATCGAACGACGCGAATGATGCGTTTATTGGGTGCGACACGAAGTACTGCTCGGGCGGCTTCACCGGCCTGACGTTCGGTGCCCCCGTCACAGTTTCAACCTACATCGGCAACGCAGGAGACGGAAAGAACTGGAAGGAGCGACTGACGGAAAAGGAAAAAGTCTTTGCCGTCCCCGTCGTCATACAGAACGGTAGCACGCTGACGTTGGGCTCCGGTACGCCCATTTCCCAAATGAAGACGTATAAGGCCAACACTGTTGCTGGCTCAAAGGTGCCACCTCAGAACTGTGTGGATGTGGAGGCAACGGTGCCTGGCTTGACGGATGCAGATCAGATAACGGGATTGAGACCTCCAAAGCCGCTGGGTAGTCTTTCGCTGAACGGATATGCAAGCGCCGCCAACACTGTTACCCTGCATTTCTGCAATCCGACAACTTCATCCGTCAGCATTCCCCCAGGTGTATATTCGTTCCTGGCGGTGCACTGAAGCAACCCATTCGCGTGCAAGTCTGACGTCACTTAGTCGAGCAGAGTGTCTCTCAGGCACAATCTCCGACAATTTCCTTCTGGCACTTTTAGTTAGCGGTTGCGTGTCTCTACATTGGCAATAACAAAGATAAAAAGGCCAAAAGGCCCAAATGGTAGACCAATCGACCAATCGTCTGGAGAGGTTGTGAATAAACCAACTGATAAAGAGCGCGCTATTCTCCTCGCTTCTATCGACATGCGGTAGAATCAAAACGTCGCAAGTGCGAAGGAACGATCACGTGAGAGTGCGCATCCTGATTTGTATGCGATCGTGCCCGGACGCCCTTGCGCTTCACTTTTGTAACCCGACCACCTTCACCGTGAGCATTCCTTTCGGCGTGTATTCGCTTCTCAGGGTGCATTGAGCAGAACTACCGCAGTTCGGCGCTGGCCCGGAGGCCGAACGCATCGCGTAAGATGATTGGCGAAGCCAAAGGGAGCGACAGTCCGGATGTGCGGAATCTTCGGCATCATTGGCTGTAGTGTGCGTGTGCCCGCCGACGTGCTGGAGCGCGCCACGCTATCCCTGGCGCATCGCGGGCCAGACGACGGCGGCACAGTGATTCTGCATGACTCCGATCAGCCGTCCGTCGAAATCGGTTTAGGAAATCGACGCCTCGCAATCCTCGATCTGTCCCCTCAAGGGCATCAGCCCATGAATGATCCCGCAACCAGCAACTGGATCGTCTACAACGGAGAGGTCTATAACTTCCGCGAGGTTCGCGCGAAGCTGGAGCAAGCAGGGCGGCACTTTCGCAGCCACTCCGACACTGAAGTAATCCTCAAAGCCTACGATCACTGGGGCGAGAATTGCCTGTGCGAATTTCGCGGAATGTTTGCCTTCGCCATCTGGGATGCTCAGCGGCATCGCCTGTTCGTTGCCCGCGATCCGATGGGAATCAAGCCGCTGTATTTCTACCAGTCAGATCAGTACTTCATATTTTCCTCCGAGGTTCGGACCTTGCTGGGCACAGGCCTGGTCCCGCGAGCGATAGATCGTGCAGGCCTGTCTAACTATCTGACCTTTGGATCGCTTTATGATCCGAACACATTAGTGGAAGGAGTGAACGCGCTCGAGCCCGGCTGCTATCTGATCTGGGAGCAAGGCAAAGTCAAACAAGCGCGATACTGGGACCTAGTGGGACCGAACCTTCTTGAGTCAAATCGGGGCGAAAGCTGCGATCACGCTTGCGCCGATCCTGAAAATCGCGGCGACCTCGAAACTCAGATCGCGGAGATGCTCGATGAGTCGGTGCGCATGCAACTTGTGAGCGATGTGCCCATCGGAGTGTTTCTTTCCGGGGGCATTGATTCCAGCAGCCTGGTAGGTATTCTGAGTCGAAACGGCGTACGCCCCAGCACGTTTTCGATTGTGTTTAACGAGGCGGACTACTCCGAGGCGGAGTATTCCCGCGCGGTCGCGCAGCACTTTCACACCGATCACCACGAGATCACGGTTGCCCAGTCAGACTTCTTCGCTGCCATCGATCCTGCCATCGGTGCCATGGATTTGCCCACGATCGATGGGATCAATACCTACTTCGTCTCGGAGCGAACCCGCGCTGCCGGTGTAAAAGTTGTTCTTTCCGGCCTGGGTGGCGATGAAATGTTTGCCGGCTACTCCAGTTTCCGCACGGTGCCGCGGATGGAACGATTCGCCGACGCTTGGCTCCGCATGCCCGAGGCAGTCCGCAAGCCGGTGGCGAATATTTTTGCAGCACTCGCGCCCTCAAGTGATCAGAATCATAAACTGACGGCTCTTGGCCGCAACGACGGCGGAATCGTCCATCCCTATTTTCTCTCGCGCATGTTGTTCACGCCCGAGCAACAGAACGAGTTGCTGCCTGAGATGAGGGCAAACTCCGCTGCCTTTCTGCGCGCGGAAAAACCCTTGACTGAGAGCCTAAGCCGCGCCCAACGCCTCGACCCAGTCAACCGTGTTTCCTATCTGGAGGCGCGGTGTTATATGCTCAACACGCTGCTGCGGGACTCCGATTTCATGAGCATGGCCCACGGACTGGAGGTGCGCGTACCGTTGATCGACCATCGACTGGCGCGGTGCATCCTTGCTCTGCCCGGATCGTGGAAGCTGAATTCAGGAACGCCGAAACCGCTGTTGGTCAAAGCGCTCGGTGGCCAACTCCCGGACCAGATCGTCCATCGCCGGAAACGAGGTTTCACCCTGCCGTTTGAACACTGGCTGCGGGATGCACTGCGTTCAGTTGTGAAAGAAAGTTTGCGCAAGATTGGGGATGGCGTTCTCGGAAGTCTGATCAGCGAACGCGCCTCGCGCATGGTATGGGAAGATTTTCTCGAAGGCCGGACTTCCTGGTCCCGCCCCTGGTCGTTGTACGTGTTGCAACGCTGGTGTCAGCAACACCTTTCGAATTGAGTGCTTGCCGCAACGGAATTACCGCGATGGAAAAGATCGAAAAAGTTCGAAAGTTCGCGAGCGCCGTCTCCACCGGCAACGTCCCGGTGAGCGTGATTATTGCGGCGCGCAACGAGGCAAAGAATCTGCCTCGATGCTTACAGGCGCTCACAAATGTTGGTGAAGTCTACGTAATCGACTCGCAGAGTGCAGACGAGACGGTGGAGATCGCGCGATCCCACGGCGCCCAGATCGTTCAGTTTCATTATCAGGGAGGATGGCCCAAGAAGCGGCAATGGGCCATGAACACGCTTCCTATCGCTTACGACTGGATTCTGTTACTCGATGCCGACGAGGTGCTCACGACCGAACTCTCCGAAGAAATTCGGTCGGCAATTCAGAATCCGGCAATCGACGGATATTCCATCTTGCTTCGTACCTGGTTCCTGGGCCAGGTCTTGCGTCATGGCGACGTCGGCCTGTGGAAGCTCTCATTGTTTCGCCGAGGCAAAGGACACTATGAATGCCGCCTCAAGGAGCAGGACGCCTCAATGGCCGATATGGAAGTGCATGAGCACGTTGTCGTCGAAGGCGCAACGGCGAGGCTGCGCCATCCGCTGATTCATCACAACGTGGAATCGCTCTCGCGCTATATCCAGAAACACGACGAGTATTCCAACTGGGAGTCCCACGTGCTGCTTCAGCGTGGAGAAGACAAAGAACTCCCGCCTTTGCTCTCGGGTACCCAGGCTCAGCGTCGCCGCTGGTTGAAACGAAGACTCTTTGCCCTGCCGGGTTCTCCCTTGCTGCTTTTCCTGTATCGTTATGTCGTGCGCTTCGGATTTCTCGACGGCGTGCCCGGCCTGATCTACTGCGGCTTTCAGGCGGTTCAGATGTTTCACACCAAGGCCAAGATCTACGAACTGAAGTCGAAAAGAACTGAAGTCAAGGGATAACAGGAGTCAGCTTAATCATGTGTGGGATCGCCGGACTCGCCAACTGTGGGGACAAGGAGGTGCTCGCCCGCATGACGCACGCGCAGGCGCACCGTGGTCCCGACGACTCCGGCCTGTGGGAGCGAAGACTCCCCGATGGTTCCTACCTTGGCCTGGGCAGCCGCCGCCTTGCCATTCTTGATCTTTCCGCCGACGGGCACATGCCCATGTCCAACGAAGACCGCACAGTCTGGATCACCTACAACGGTGAAATCTACAACTTCCGCGAACTTCGCCGTGAGTTGCAAAGCAAGGGCCACCACTTTGCCTCGAACACCGACACAGAAGTCGTGATTCACCTTTACGAGCAGGAAGGCGAGAATTGCGTGCAACGGCTCAATGGCATGTTCGCCTTTGCCATTTGCGATCTGCGCTCGGGGAGGCCTGAGTTGTTTCTCGCCCGCGACCATTTTGGAGTGAAGCCTTTCTACTATGCTCATCACGGCAGAAAGCTTGCATTCGCATCGGAAGTGAAAGGACTGCTCCACGTCCCCGAAATCAACGCTGAAATTGATTTGGAGTCCTTGCATCAGTATCTGACGTTTCTCTGGGTTCCCGATCCCAAAACAATGTTCCGCGGAATTCAGAAACTTCCCGCAGGGCATTGCGCCACGTTCCGCGACGGCGAACTGAAAATCCGGCAGTATTGGGACCTGCGCTTTCCCCCGGCGGATGCCACCTTCACACAATCCGAAGCCGATCTTGCCGACGAACTTCGCCAGCGCTTCCAGCACTCAGTCGAAGCTCAGATGGTGAGCGATGTACCAATTGGCGCATTTCTCAGCGCCGGCCTCGATTCCTCGAGCATCGTTTCCATGATGTGCCGTGCGACCAAACAGCCGGTACGCACATACACGATTACGTTTCCGCGCAAGTATCGCGTCGGTGAAACCACACTGGACGATCCCAGCGTCCCAGCGCGGATGGCGCGCCAATTGGGCTGTGAGAACGAGCAGATTGTAGTTGAGCCCGACGTAGCCGATTTGCTGCCTCGCCTTACCTGGCACATGGACGAGCCCACCGCCGACCCTGCTATCATCACGGCATATCTGGTCTGCCGCGAGGCCCGCAAACAGACAACAGTCCTGCTTTCCGGTGTGGGCGGAGACGAATTATTCGCCGGGTATCGCAAACATGCCGCGCATCGCTGGGCAGGCGCCTATCAGAGAATGCCAGCTGTGCTTCGTTCAGGTATTGAAGCCAGCGTAAATGCTTTGCCCGGCTTGCGAGGCACAGCCATGAAGGGAAGCGTGCGCTTGGCCAAAAAGATGGCGCGCAGCGCATCGCTCGAACCAGAAGACCGCTTCGTTCGCAACTGCACCTATCTCGATGCCGACCAGAAGATGGGTTTGTATACAGCCGAGATCCAGGATCACCTCCGCACATCCGATCCGGCAATCCGTCACCGTTCCAGCTTCGACACCGTGCGCGACTCCGACTTCCTGAACCAGATGCTCTATCTCGACACCAGGATTTTCATGGTAAGTCTGAATCTGAACTACAACGACAAGATGAGTATGGCGTCATCGGTCGAAGTCCGCGTGCCGTTTCTCGACCGTGAACTCGCTGAGTTTGCCGCCTGGAATATTCCTCCTCATCTCAAGCTCAAAGGTTTTTTCCAGCCCACCACCAAGCACATCTTCCGCAAGGCGATGCAGAACGTTCTGCCCGCGGAGGTGCTGCGGCAGCCCAAGGCCGGCTTCGCCGCTCCGGTGGACTACTGGCTGGCAAACGATCTGCGCGAGATGGTGGATGACTTGCTTTCCGATACAAACATCAGAAAGCGGGGCCTGTTCCGCCCGCAAGCAGTGCGCCGTTTCGTAGACGAGCACCGCAGCGGATCCGAGGATTGGTCGATGCAAATCTGGCAGTTCCTCACGCTCGAAAACTGGATGCGCATTTTCCTTGACACCGGAGCCGAACAGAGAACCGAAGAATTCGGCCAACCACACGAGGCCGCCACGGCGTGAACGGTTCCAACGACAACGAAAGGATCCGGAAAATCGCCAAGGCGATGACTGAAGCCACGGGTTTATTGCGCCGACCGCAGCGCGCCTTTCCGCTGATCCAGCGGCTTGTTTCCGACAAACTCCGTGTCACGTTCGAACAGCGCCATCTTTATTCGTACACGACTATCAGGCAGCCCAGCGTAGACGTGCTCAACTCTTTGCTGCGCTGGATTCTCGACGCTCAGCGCCCCGATGGCGGCGTTGCGGCCTACTACAGCTTGCTCACGGGGTATTCGCAATCCTACCCAGAGGTCACCGGCTACTTAGTTCCGACGCTCTACGATTTTTCGCGCTCGACCCCAAACGGCCTTGCCGTGGCCGCAGCTGAACGCGCAACCGGTTGGCTGCTCTCACTGCAAATGCCAACAGGCGCGTTTCCCGGCGGATTGCACGGCCGATCGCCCGCACACGAAACGCAGCCCTCTGTGTTCAATACGGGGCAGATATTGCAAGGATTAGTTCGCGCTCACGGGGAGACGAGTCGTCCCGAGCTCTTGCAAGCCGCCGTCGGAGCCGGCGATTGGCTGATCAAAGTGCAGCAGTCGGATGGATCGTGGTCTGGTCCCGCCGCATATCAGAACGCGGCCCACGCTTACTACACCATGGTCGCGTGGGCCTTGGCGGAGTTGTCTGATCACGCTGCCGATCGTCAGTACGGCTTCGCGGCAGAAAGAAATCTGGATTGGGTTTTGTTGCGCTTCCGGCCCAGCGGTTGGATCGATGGCATCAACTTGCAAGGCCATCCCAACTATCTGCACTTCATCGCCTATGTGCTTCAAGGGGTTCTTGAATGCGGCATTTTGCGCCAGCGAAACGACGCCATCGAAGCCGTTGCGAGATCGTCTTGGGTGCTGCTGCGCAAGTTTGAAACCAATAAGTTCTTGCCGGGTACGTTCGAGACGGATTTCAAGCGGGGCCAACCCTTCAGTTGCCTTACGGGAAACGCGCAGATGTCCTGCGTCTGGTTGCGCCTTTTTGAGGTGACCGGCGACCTGCGTTATCTCAATGCCGCCCTCAAAATGAACGAGATGCTGAAACCATTGATCCCAATGCGCGGACACCGCGGTATCGCCGGCGGAGTGAGCGGGTCGCATCCCATCTGGGGCCGCTATCAACCGCTGCGCTACATCAGTTGGGGAAACAAGTTCTTTGCCGACGCTCTCCTGCGGGAACAGCTCCTGACGCGGTCATTCGCGGCATCCCGCGCATTCGAGGCATTGCCATGCGCATCGTAATTCTGTGTTCCAGCGTGTACAGCGAAACCGCGTGCGCCATGGCGGTACGTATGAGCAGGTCAGGTCACGTTCCGGTGGGTGCGATCGCGCTTCCCACGGTGAACCGCGGAACTCTGTTGCGTAAGCTTGGACAGTGGGGTACACAAAATGTTATCCGCTACGCCCGCGCGAAACTGATTCCGCACCGCGGCGACGGGCACCCGCAAGTCCATAATCCATTCCTCCTGCCGTTGCTCAAACACAAAGATGGAGTCTTTCGCACTCTGCGGGAAGTGGCAAAGTATTATGGCTTCCCGGTTGTGGTCTGCAGCGACCAAAATTCGCCAGATTCGATCGCACGGCTGAAAGAGTGGTTGCCCGATCTAATCATTTTCACAGGCGGCAATATTTTGCGGAAGCCAATGCTCGATCTGCCCCATCTCGGAGTCCTCAACGTGCACCTTGGCTTGCTGCCCGAAGTCCGCGGCATGAGTACTCCCGAGTGGTCACTGCTGAATAATGTTCCAGTCGGCATCACCATCCATTACGTCGATGCTGGAATCGATACGGGGCCAATTCTCCAAAGATGTGAATTTCCTGACGCCGCCCGTTGCGCATCCTTGAGCGATTTGCGCAATCGGCTGATTGCCTTTGGCTTCGAGAGGGCCGCCGAAGTGGTGGATAGTCTGGATCGACGTACGATCTCGGCTACGCCCCAATCCCATCTCGAGGAAGATCATCAATTCTTCGTCATGCATGAGTGGCTGCAGGCGCGGGCCTCCGAACGTCTTGCCCAGAGCCAAAGCGCATCCGCTA
>Ga0209006_10000716_pt1 | contig 30767 bp, 27 predicted proteins | sample JacPin_JW_Ref_O2_FD_188567 | JGI IMG/M metagenome (GOLD analysis project Ga0209006, IMG submission 188567) | Forest soil microbial communities from Algoma, Ontario, Canada - Jack Pine, Ontario site 1_JW_Ref_O2 (SPAdes) (version 2) | ecosystem: Environmental > Terrestrial > Soil > Boreal...
CTTGCGGAGAATCGTCTCCGCATTTCCAAATTGAAGATTCGAGGTGAGGCCGTGCGAAGTTGGCGAACTAACGCCTAGACACATCCCCTGTGATTCCGCTCTTTTATAAAAAACACAAGCGGACGCGCAACGCTTCCACGAGCAGCGACACCGCTGCCAACGTTTTCTTCTGGGTTTTTACGTTCGTGGAATTGCTGTAGTAATGCCCCGTACCAGCGGAACTCCTACTTGCGCAGGCTAAGCCGTTCAACAATCTCGCGGTACCGATCCGGGTCCCGGCGGTTGAGATAATCCAGCAATCGGCGCCGCTTGTTGACCATCATGATCAAACCACGGCGCGATGCATGATCCTTTACGTGAGACTTGAGGTGCGTGGTCAAGTAGCTGATCCGCTCACTCAGCAGCGCAATCTGCACTTCTGGTGAACCCGTATCTTTAACGTTGGCCCGGAACTGTTCGATCAGTACTGATTTGGCTACGCTCAAGTGCCCCTCTCCGTCGTACCCTAAATTTTCCTCTTCTCTTCGACAAATCCAGCCTAACACAATCCCGAAAACCGTGTAAAGGAATCGTAATGTCCGCCGAGACGCCCCTCGGTCCGCTTTCGGTCGCGCCCGCGACACTTGGCAGCGCAATTACGTCGTGGCACTATCCCTCTGCTGCGATACACAAGGCCGCTCCGTCGCACTCAAATCTCAACGTGGAGAACATGATGCTCAAACAACTTTGTTGTCTTCTCTGTTGTCTCGCCATCGTTTCTGTCTCAGCTTGCGCACAAGATAAAGCCAGCCGCCCCAGTCCTCCCGCCAACGCCGATTGCCAACTCTCGAACGGAAAATCCGTGAAGATCGCCTACTCCAGCCCGCGCATGAAGGGCCGCAAAATTTTCGGCGACCTCGTTCCCTACGGCCAGGTGTGGCGCGCCGGTGCAAATGAATCCACCACCTTCGTCACCGACACCGATCTCACCGTCGGTGGCACCACCGTTCCCGCCGGCAGCTACACCATCTTCGCCGTGCCCAACGCCGACAAGTGGCAACTCGTCATCAGCAAAAAAACCGGCGAATGGGGCACCGCCTACCCCGGTCCCAGCAACGATCTCGCCCGCATCGACATGAAAGTCTCCAAACTCTCCTCCCCACTGGAAAATTTCACCATCGCCTTCGACCACGCCTCCTCCGGCTGCACCCTCTCCCTGTCCTGGGAATCCACCAAAGCCTCCGTCGACGTCTCCTCTAAGTAAGCTGCGTTTCGTCAACCAGACTTCGCGCGGCACGTGCAGGGGCGCAGCATGCTGCGCCCCATGTCCGCAAGATCAAAAAAGTTGTCGAGCTCCGCTCTTTCCGACTGCAATCCACGCCACCCCAAACGCCACCATCGCCACACGCACAGCGCCACCTTGTACCCGCGATCGCTTCCCAGATCGCGGGGTTTAGATTCACCACGACTCAGTACAACCCGTTCGCCAGCCCCCGAAACCTCGCCTCATCGGGTTCAGGAGCAGCACCACCGCGCCCATCTCCGCTCGATGTAATCCAATCGAGCCTTTGTTCAGCCTAGCGCACCAACAAGCCGCTTCACTTCCCTCTCAAACACCTCCGCCCCCGCATCCCCCGCCACCACCGAACTCAACCCCGCATGAATCTCCCTCACACCCGTAGCCACCGCCATCTCTTCAACGTTCTCCGGCGTAATCCCACTCCCCGGCATAACAATCACTCTCGGGCCCGCACGCCTCACCATCTCCGCAATCCTTCCCACGACCTCCGGTGCCTTACTCGCCGCTCCCGAAGTCAGCACCCGCGCAGCCCCCGTCGCAATCGCATCTTCCAGCGCCTCAAACAAACCCGCGCTTTCATCGATCGCCCGATGAAATGTCACCGGCAAATTCCCGGCCGCACGAACCAACTCCGACGTTCGCTCAACATCCACACTCCGATCACCGTGCAACAGTCCCAACACAACGCCATCCATCCCCGACGCCCGCGCAACCTCAATCGACCTCTTCATCTCCTCAAACTCCGCTGCCGAATAAACAAAATCCCCGCCCCTCGGCCGCACCATCGCAAAAATCGGCACGGCCACGCGACCATGCACCGCTCGCATCAACTGCACATCAGGCGTCACTCCTCCAATATCGAGCGACCCACACAACTCAATCCGCGAAGCCCCTCCACGCTCCGCCGCAACCGCCCGCTCCAAACTCTCCACCGAAATCTCCACCAACACTCGTCCGCTCATCAATCACCCATCGCTCGCCTGAAATCTTTCTTCCCAAATTTCCAGTTTCCATTTTCCAACGCCATTTTTTCGCCCTTCTCCCGCATCCCTAAGCCCTTGCTTGTGATAGTCTTCCCATCCAGAAAACCTCGACAGGTTTTCCAAAATTCCCAGCCGTCAATTTTTCTCTTCCGGGGCCGGACATGCGTAAAGGAGAACGTCGTATGAAACACCATTTTAAATGGATCGCGCTGCCACTCGTCGTTTTGAGCGTGGGCCTGGTCGCATGCGAAGAGCCGTATCACCAAAAGGATGAGCAGTATTACTTCATTTCCGCCAACATCAACATCCCCTATTGGCAGGAAGCCCAGGCTGGCCTGACCGACGCCGCCAAAACCATGGGCGTCAAAGCGGAAATGGACGGCCCCACAACGCTCTCGCCGAAAGACGAACTCGACTCCTTCAACAAAGCCGTCGCGCTGCATCCTTCCGGCATTCTCGTCTCGGTCTCAAACGCCGACTTGTTCCGGGATCCGATTAACGCGGCCGTCGCCGCTGGCATTCCTGTGATCGCGATCGATGCCGACTCTCCCGACTCCAAGCGCATCATGTTCATCGGTACCGACAATTTCAAGGCCGGTCAGGAAAGCGCCAAGCGCATGTCCGACATTCTCAAGGGCCAGGGCCAAATCGTGATCGTCACAATTCCCGGTCAGCCCAACCTCGACGAGCGCGTCCGCGGTGTCAACGAGGGACTCAAGAAAGCACCCGGCATCAAGATCATACAAACGATCGACGACAAGGGTGATCCGCGCCAGGCTTACGACGGCATCTCCGCGTTGATTCAGAAAAAAACGAAGGTGGACGGCGTGATCTGCCTCGAAGCTTCCGGCGGCGCCGGTGTAGCCGATGCGTTCCACCGCGTGGACCTGACCGGCAAGGTGGCCATCGTTTCGTTCGACAAAGATCCCGAGACCTTCTCGTGGATCGATCGCGGCGGCATCAACGCCACCGTCACACAAAAGCCCTACGTCATGGCTTTCTACGGCGTCCGCTTCCTCGACGACCTGCACCACAACGTCGTCCACGAATTCAAAGACTGGCGCACCGCCCCCGCCCCGTCGATGCCCGCCTGGGTCGACACCGGCACCGCCATCGTCGACAAATCCAACCTCGGCGCCTTCAAAGACGCCCTAGCCGCCCACCCCAAACCGCTCTAACGCAATTGTGACAGTAGGGGCACGGCATCGCCGTGCCCGTCTTCAACACGAACACGAGCACCGTCCTTCGTGAAACAAAAGCCCGCGCAGCGAACTCGCCGCGCGGGCTAAATTTTTGTTCACGCCTAATCTACGCGCCCTCTAAGAGCGTCTGTCATCAGCTTTAGCCACACCTCGTTTTACCCTTGGCCCAGAGCGCCGCGACGCCACCCTGTTGCCGCGATCGCTTCCCAGATCGCGGGGTTTAAATCCAGCACGACCCTAAACAAATCGTTCGCCGTGCCAAAGCGTTCAACGCGACCGTGTACGGGCGCAGCACTGGTGCCCCCCAAGTCCGCAACATCAAAAAAGTTGTCGTGGTTTGTTTTTGCTGCTTTGGCCTACGCCATCCCAAACGAAGCAAACGCCGTAATCGAAGCGCATCCCAGTGCCACGCCTAGCACCGCTCCTGCCAGCACGTCGCTCAAAAAGTGCATGCCCAGCACGACGCGCGACACCGCAATACTGATCGCCATGAAAAACAGCGGCGCCTCCAACCCCGGATAAAAATAGCTGATCACCAGCGCCACAGAAAACGCAGTCATCGTATGCCCGGACGGAAACGAAAATTTGTCAGGAGGCAAAACCTTCGACCAGCAATGCGGCTCAAATTGGCAAGGCCGCGGCCGCATACTCAACCGCTTGATCGCCTTGAAAACAAAAATCCCGCCAAACCCCGCCGCACCCGCAGCGCCAACCGCCGCGAACCTCTGCGGCCCGCCGTAAATCACCACCATGATGCCGAGCCCATACCACAGCCAGCCATCACCGCACCGCGTGGCGGCAATCATCCAATACCGCACCCACCGCGGTGCGCGCCAACGGTTCATCCGGCGCATCACCCGGTGATCGCGCCGTTCAATAAATCCCCAGAGGTCGCGTGCGACAGCCATCGCCATACCTCCTCTTAGACGCCGCCGACTTGCCTGAACGCCGCCTAATCGCCTAACGCGCCAATTCCACTCCCAGCCCAGGCTCCAACTTCCACAACATCCGCGGCCGCTTCTCGCCACTCGCCAAAGCCGTCGTCCACTTCTTGCAGAATCGAATCTCGTTCACCCAGTGCCCGAACGTAATCGCCGGCACCAGCACCGTCAGCGGCACAATCCCCACCGCCCACGGCTTCTCTTTGAAGAATCCTGCCGCAATCCGATAAACGTCCGCCGTCACCTTTGCAAAACTTCCGTGAACTCCGTGCACGCTCGCGCGTCCCGCTCGCAATCCCGCAATGAACTCATCAATCGTTCGCGCCCCGCGCACTTCCGTATACGTCAGCCCAACTCCCGCCAGCGTATGCGCATCACTTCCGCCGAGCCCAACCTTGCCCCACTTCTTCGCCAACCGCGCCGCACTGAAATTCGCCTCCGACCACATCGCGCCATTCCGAACCTCAAACGCCGGCGCATACGAGGCAAACCAGCTGAAATCCTCTTCTTCCCGCCGCCCCGTCAGCCCCGAGAAAACATGGTTCACGCTGAAAAACAGCTTCCGCTCCGTCAGGTACATCACCAGCGCAATAAAATCCCGCCGCCTCTTCTGAATCTCCGTGTGATCCCGCTCCGTAATCCCATAAACGCCGAGGTGCATCTCGCTCTTGCTCGGCAGCGTCACCGTCACCTCTTCGCTCAAAAAAAAGTCCGGGTGGCGCCGCAACTCCTCAGCAGCATCGATCGAGTCGTGGTCCGTAACCGTGACCACCGACATCCCCAACGATTTCGCCCGCTCATACACCCCGGCCGGTTCGTTATACGATTCCCGGCAGATGTGCCCGAGCCCTGGCGTGCTACACATTCCCGACGCTGTCGTGTGAACGTGAAGGTCGCATCGCATGCCCCTATTGTGAATTGTTGATATGAACAATCAGTGAAGAAGGCGCAAATCTTAGGTGAATGTGCCCTCGGAACTCATTGAACACAAATCACTTCCACCGATATCCACATGGCATGTTGAGTGCCTTGCCGCAATTCCGAAAAACCAGTGCAACATTCCGCTCATGAAAAAAGTTCATATCCTTTTTCATGACGCAGGTGGAGGCCACCGCAACGCTGCCATTGCCCTCGAGACCGTAATCGCCCAGCAGCAACGCCCTTGGCAAGTCGACCTCGTCCAGTTCCAGGAGCTCACCGACAAGCTCGACGTCCTCCGCCGCCTCACCGGCATCCGCATCCAAGAGCAATACAACACCCTCCTCCAGAACGGCTGGACCCTCGGCGCCACCACCCTCCTCCGCGTCCTTCAGGCCACCATCAAGACCTTCCACGGACCGATGGTGAAACTCCTCGAAGACGCTTGGCGCAAAAATCCCGCCGACATGCTCATCTCCGTCATCCCCCATTTCAATCGCGAAATCTACGAGAGCTGGAACAACGTCTGCCCCGGCAAGCCCTTCATCACCATCATCACCGACCTCGCCGACTTCCCTCCCCACTTCTGGATCGAGCCCATCAAAGATCAATACGTCATTGCCGGCACCCAGCGCGCCGTCGAGCAAGCACGCGCCATCGGCCACGACGACGCCCATATCTTTCCCACTTCGGGAATGATCCTCCGCCCCGATTTTTACGTTCCCGAAAATCACGACCCCGTCGCCCTGCGCAAAGAACTCGGCCTGAAACCGAATCTCACCACCGCATTCGTCCTCTTCGGCGGCCACGGCTCCAAAGTGATGTACGAAATCACCGAGCGCCTCGACGCCGCCAATCTCCCCGTCCAGCTCATCCTCATTTGCGGCCGCAACGAACAGCTCGCCGCAAAGCTCAAAAGTCGCCAATGGAAAATGCCCGTCGCCGTCCTAGGCTTCACCAAAGAAGTCCACAAATGGATGCGCGCAGCCGATTTCCTCATCGGCAAGCCCGGCCCCGGCAGCATCGCCGAAGCCATGGTCCGCAAACTCCCCGTCTTGATCGAATGCAACGCCTGGACGCTCCCGCAAGAGCGCTACAACACCGAGTGGGTGCTAGAACAACAGGTAGGAATCGTACTGAAGAGTTTTAAAGAAGTAGTCGCCGGCGTAAACCAAATGCTCAACCCAACCACACTCGCCAAATTCCAGCACAACGTAGCCGCCCAAAACAACCAAGCCGTCTTTGAAATCCCCGAAATCCTAGCCAAGCTTCTCGGCGAGCCAACCCGCGAATCTGCCCACTCAAACAGTTCTCAGCAAACCGATCCCGTAGCCGCCGTTAGGTAACGCCGGTTTACCCTGAGCCTCGAAGGGCATCCTGTCGGCGTTTTTCTCCCGGTTAGGGCACAAATCGATCGGCTAACGCACCAACAAAATACCTGTCATCCTGAACGCCATGAAGGATGGCCGAAGGATCTCAACCGATCCGCTTCAAAACTATCGGCTGCTCATCTACCAAAAATGTATTGGGAATTATGCTCTACCGAGACTCGCCCACCTGCGCATCTGCCCCATCGACCGCCGCCCGCTCGGACCGTCCCGGTCGAGGAAACCGCGGTCCCACCTTCGTCGCATCCTTCGCAATCTTGCTCTTCGGAATCGCGCAAGACGTCGCCCACCAGCGCGACGCATACTTCGGCATCTCGCACATCTTCACGCATCCGCCGCGCGCCTTCGACATCCCGCAATGGCAATAACACGCGCTATCGCGGTGCGCCAGCAACACGCCGGCACCATCCGCCCAAGCGCCTCCTGACAACAGCGCCAGCGTGGCCACCATCGCCACCGCGCTCAAACCCATCCGCTGTAGCGCCGCTACGACCGATTGCCGGAAGGAGTGCCAGTTCATACCGCAAGTCTGTGCCGCTTCCAAAAAAAAACCGATAGCTCTCCGCCCCACCAAATTCCGTTACAAAAGTAATAGGACTTTTCCTACTCGACGAGCCCGTATCTCATAGCAGGGGCGGGACTTGCTCCGTCCGGAGTAGCCGGCACCCACGGTTCGATCTACGCGCGCCAGCTTGAAATACGAACCCACCCCCCACCGTTTTTTGCGCAAGAATGTGATTCTGTGGGGGTTATACGTGATTATGGTGTAAGAATGTGATTCTAGGCGGGTTAAGTTCGCTGTAAGGCGCGGAACGATCTCGTAAGGCTCGGCAAATCAGAGGTTTGCGGTGACATTGAAATCCGCATTATCGCGACGAACCGTGGCTCTTCCCGATTCAATCCTCACCGAGTTCCAATCTGAATTTTGAAGCACTCGCCGCCGACTCGCCTGCAGTTCATCTAATTCGATAAATAACTTGTTTGCAATAGCTTGCAAATCCGCGCTCTCGGCCAACCGTCTGGCACGCTTCCTGCATTACCAACTCGCGTGGGCGCGTTTCGAATGGATGGACCGCCTGAGAGTAACGAAGCGAGGGGGAAGGGGCTTGCTCGTTACTACGGACGATTCATTCCCACCTGCCTCTGAGAGGGAAGCTAGGATGGATGACCCCACGCAGCCGGTGTGAAAACGACGCTGGCTACGAAACGCGCCTTCCGAGGCCCCCGATCCCAAGCGGGGGCCTCATTTTTTTCGCTCGCCTGCCAGCCCGCCAGCGCGGTCCGCAAACCGTCGAGCCCAGGCTCACCTAATTCCCAGCCCTAAAAGCGCCTCACCATCCACGCCTTCAAAAAGCAAAAATCATAAAATCCAATCACCTGCTTCGCCGTGACATTCGCCACTTCATCCCCAAACTCCACGTGCAGGAACGTCCCCAGCGCCGTCGTCTCCACCTTAATGACCTGCCCTTCGATCTCCCGCCCCGAAACCAGCCGCACCCTGACCAGCACTCCGATCGGATAAGCCCGCACCCTTCGCGCCTTGAAATTCGAATCTTTCTCCCCGATTTTGCCCTCCCGCAAACGAGCGTCCTCCTGCGAACGATCCGACCGCATCTCAGCGCGTTTAGTGCCTGAGCCCTGTGCCATAGAATACAAATATCACCCCAGAGCAATCCAAACCGCCGAATGCCACCCTACCGGCAACATGGATCATCCTGACCTCGTAGCGATCCAAATCCATCTGGAACGTCTGTCGCAGCGAAATCGCGACGTCGCGGTCGGTTTCGTCTACACCGAACTGCTGACGGGTCTCGCATCCTGTCGTCTTCTTCGCAGGGGCCTGACCCATGCCCAAGCAAGAAAGGCATGGCATCTGGAATACGCAAAGAAGGCTCTTCGGGACGCCGAAGCCGCCATGTGGAGATTAAAATTGAGCCATCCAGAATTCGATCAGATGATGGCGCTTGCGGAAAGATTGCGGTTCGAACTCGACAGTCTGCAAAACGAGTGAAGGCTCCGCTTCCGCTCCTCGCCCTCGCGTGCACACAACATCTCTTCATCACCAGCAATTCTCATGAGAGCGCATCGATCGCGAACCAAAGCCCCTCGACTTCCATGGCCAGTTGCACCAGGTCGGCTTGTTCCAATCCGACCTGCCACATTTGCGATTCCACATGACTCAAAACTCTCGCCGAAGACTTTACAAATCTTTCGTGTGACCCTTCGTATGTGGGGAATCGATTCGCCGTTCGCAATAGCACCCACGCCGTATTAATTTGCCGGTGCAGGGATTTGGCGATGGCGGCTGCAGCCTGTTTCCGCGCAAGGGTTGAGCGTGCCGATGAGATCGATGAAAGAGAAACAACCGGCCTTGCTGGAAGAGTGCTTGCCACTACGATCACCTTCGATGGGAGAGTCTACGACGTGCCGTGGCCTCCACTGCGGGGCGTGGGGTCAGATGGCAGACAAAGCGATGCTAACAGGACTTTCGTCAAACATCTATACAGTCTAACCACGTATCCCCTCGCCTAAAATGGAACCGTATCCGTCAATCGCCCGATGAAAACAATGCGCGGGAGGCCTGCCTCGCTTTGCTCTCGATACAAGCTACGCTCTACCACCATCGACCATCCAGCAAACTCTGTATTCCTCCGCAGAGGCGAAAAGATCGACCCTCTCTCATGAGCCACCCTACCCTGGAAGCCGAACTCCGCGGACAATTCGAAAACAACCGCATCCAGTTTTTATTACCGAACTCGATACCTGCGCGACATTCTGCGAAGTCGCAAAGAGCTCCAACGATCCTGTGAAGACGAAGCGCAATGTCGGAAATGCCCGGAAAGCCTACGACACCATTTTAAAATTTCAGCAAGGGGTGCTCTTGGACAACAGGCAAAAGAGCGAGTTTGAGGGCAAGTTCTCGCATCTGAAGTCCTTATTGAAGGAGTTGGGCGAGGACGTTTGAGGGACCAACCAGGATGCCGCCTAGCCTCTTAACCAAGGCCCTTCAAGTCAGGCGCTTCACTTCCGCAGGAGGTATCTCGACGAGCGTGATCACCGCGCCCTCGTGCTTTCCTTCCGCTGTCCGATACGGAAGAATCCGGACCAGATAACTGTGTCCCTCTCGAATGACTAACTCTTTCTCGACAATCTGCGCATTCCCAATCACCTGAACCACCATCTGCTGCAGATTCGGAATCTGCACCAATGGATTGATATTCAGGAACGGCCGGCCGATATCCCCAGGGATCAATCCGAGTGTCTTCTGCGCCTGCGGCGTGAATCGACGGATCGTCGCGTCCGGTCCCAGCATAACCACCGCAATCTCGATGCTCGATAGCAAATTCGTCAAATCGTTGTTCGCCGTCGAAATATCCGCATTTCGATCCCGAAGCTCGTCGTTGACCGTGCTCAATTCTTCGTTCGCCGACTGCAGCTCTTCTTTTGCCGTCTCCAACTCCTCGTTGGTGCTCTGCAGTTCCTCATTGCTCGAAAGAATTTCTTCGTTGGCAGACTGCAATTCCTCGTTCGTTGCTTCCTGCGTTTCGATCACCGACTGCAGATACTCTTTCGTCGCCGCAAGTTCCTGTTCGAGTTTTAACATACGATCCTTGGTGGCATCGGCAACCTTCTGCTCCTGCCTCGCCGCCTTCCCTTTGACCGCTGCCGATCGATCAACATCATCATCCTCAAAGACAATCATGAAATAGAGTTCTTTGGATTGACCGAGATGCAGAGGCATGACATCGAAACTCACGACCCGCGTTGTGGCCTTGCCGTCATGCTTCCAGCCATTTCCGCCGCCATGTCCATTCTTGAGCGTGATGCCTTCCTTCCGGACCGGCGCTCCTTCCTTTTTCGCGCGCCCCAGCGCGTTTCGCAGGTCAATCAACAGCGGATCGCGAGCCATCTTCAGAATGTTGAGGCTCGCGCGTCCCGGCGCCATTTTCAGGTACCGGCTGACGTTCCCACGCGTATGCACAATCTCCAGCTCATCGTTGACAAAGACCGTCGCCGGCACGAACTGCGTCACCAGCCGCCGGTCGAATTCCTTCTGTGCCTCCAGGTAACTTGAGCTCGATTCCGGCGGCCGAAACGGAGTCCGCACCGTTCCGCGGTCGGCTCGATCTGTCGCGCGGCTCAGCGAGAACGTCACAGGTTGGCGCGCCGCGTTCTCCTTCTTCGAAAAAATCTTGAACGCACGATCGACATTCGCAAACAGGTTGGTCGCCGTGCCGACCCCTTCCGAACTTCCCAGCACCAGGTACCCGTTCGGCCGGGCCGCATAGTGAAACAGAGAGATCACCTTGTTCTGCAGAACGGGTTCCAGATATATCAATAGATTCCGGCAGCAGATCAGATCCATCTGCGAAAATGGCGGATCGTTCAGCAGATTGTGCTGCGCAAAGATGCACATATCCCGGATGCTTTTGCTGATCCGATAGCCACCCTCCACTCGGGTGAAGAATCTCCTCAGCCGCTCCGGTGATACGTCGCCCTGAATATTTTCGGGATACACACCGGCGCGCGCCTTCGCAATGCTCGGATCGCTCACATCCGTCCCGAAAAACTGGATTGGCGCCTGCGCCGCCTTGTCGCCCAGAAACTCCAGCAGCGACATCGCTACCGAGTAAGTCTCTTCCCCCGAAGCGCACCCAGGCGTCCAGACGCGAATCACCGTGTCCGGGCTGCGCTGCTTCATCAGCGAGGGAAAGACCACCGAAGCCAGCGCATCGAATACCGCCGGATTACGGAAGAAGCTGGTCACGTTGATCAGCATGTCCTGATACAACGCCTTGATCTCCTTCGAATTCGCCTGGAGATACCGGGCGTACTCGTCCAGTTTCTCCATCTTGTGTACGACCATGCGCCGCTGGATGCGCCGCAATATCGTGGTCTGCCGGTAGTGCGTGAAATCCACGCTGGTACTTCGCCGCAACATTTGAAAAATGTTGCTGATCGCGGCTCCTTCGGATGCGGGAACCGGAGCTTCTACCGCGATCGGCGGGCGCTTGTACGACAGTCGAGCGATTCTCGCCAGTTCTCGCGCAATCTGTTTTGGCGCAAGTACGTAATCGACCGAGCCGGAATTCACCGCGCCGCGCGGCATACTGTTGTATTTCGCCGTCGCATCATCCTGCGCGAACGTTACTCCGCCCTGCGCCTGAATTTCAGCAATTCCCAGCGACCCATCCGTTCCCGACCCCGAAAGCACGATGCCGATTGCCTTGTCGCCACACTGTTCTGCCACCGATCGCATAAATCGATCGATCGGCATGGGGATTCCACGCGATTCCTCGCGCGGATGCAATCGCAGCGTCCTCTTCGAAATCGACATCGACGCGTTCGGGGGAATCACATAGATGTGATCCCGCTCGATCGTCATCCCGTCCGTGACTTCCGATACAGCGATCCTCGTTCTCTTCGATAGGAGGTCCGACAGAAAACTCTGGTGATTGGGGTCGAGATGCTGGATCAGGACAATCGAGAGGCCCGTCTGGTCCGGCAGGTTTTTCAGCAGTTCGGTGGTCGCTTCGATTCCGCCGGCGGAAGCCCCGATGGCAACGACCATAAGTTCGTCACTGGCGATTCGCGCCGATTCGCCTCTCGAAGTCGCTTTCTTGCCCGGCTTCCTCGGTTTCGACGAATTCTTATTGCGCGATGTCCGTTTCACCATATCGATTCGCCGTTTGTGTTCGCAGTCTCAATTTCGACGCTCGGCCTGACGTCCGGTGAGCCTCACTCTGGGGGGGATGAGTTGAATATCGCAAAACTCGAAGTGCTGCGGATTGTAGTCCTTCTCATGGAGACAGACAACAAAGCTCGAAGGTAGCCCTGCGAAAGGTCGAATTGAGCCGCAGCGGGTGACGAATCGCGCACACATCGACTATGAATCACCAACTAAATCGCGATGCAGGAGGGGGCTTATATCTGGCTGGCTGAAGCTGTCTGGCGCGCCGCTAGGTTCGCCGCGTTGAGCACCGGGGGATTCAATTCACTCGCCCACGACCGCCTCAGCGCTTGTAGGACGAATGCGTTGATGGGAAAGTCGCGTCGTCGGGCCGCTTCCCGGATCCGTTCGGCTTCAAGAATAGAACAGCGTACGAGAATCGCAGTCCTTGGTCCCTCGCCGATCATTGATTTTCTGCTAATGACTTGGTTAATCGTACTATGAGAATTAATCCTTGTTAGAAGCCGTTCTTCGATCTCGATCGCTCTCTCCGTAACTTGCAACACATATCCGCTGATCGTTCGCCGCTGTTTGTCGGCTTCTATGCGAACGCGTTCCGCTTCCTCTTTGCTGCAGCGTATCAAGAGTGCTGTGCGATCCATCTACCACCTCCTACTTTTCAAACCCAACCGTACTCCGCGCCTGCCGGCTGAGGTGTTCGTTCTTGCACCCCGGATAGGGACACACGTAAACATCGGTAACGAACTTCTCTTTTGAGAGTTCAACGCGGACCAACTGGAGAGCTAGGTTATGCTGGGAGCATTTCGGTATGGCTTTAACCAAAAAGCACCTCCCGCCACGTGCGATAGCAAGTGTCCTCCGTTGATGCTCTATCTCCTAATTGTGATAGCACATGATATCACCAGCGTTCCTGCGCCCGTCCGGGTGAAAGGTGCAAGCACCGAACCCGGTAGCGCCGGCTTTCCCCGAGCCTCGAAGCGCTTCTTGCCGGCGGTTTTCCACCGCACCCGGCAATGCGCAAAGTCGAAGCCTAAAACGCGGTCTGACAGGACAAACGCCAGTCCACGCCAAGCGGGCACTGGCACTGCGAAGCGAGAGGAGGGTGGGGGAGGTCTAGTTAATCTTCCGCGTAACCGGTATCCGCGCAAGCCGCAGCACGTGCGATACTTCCGTCTCTTTCAGGCGCGACGCATCGTACTCAAACGTCAAATGCTTCCGCTCATCGCTCACGCGAAACTTCCGCAACCCGTAAGTATTCGCAAACCCGCCGAGATGATGGAGCTGTTCATTGCTCAGCGGCGACTGCAATTCGTAAGTGATTTCGACCAGTGTCATAGCGCCCGCAACTCGTAGTTGATTTCAACCTATCTCATCGCCCCGCATTATACCAGCGACTTCAACCCCAGGGCCGCATGTTGATTCGATCGCATTCACTCCCGGCCGCCCTGTAGCCGCGATCGCTTCCCAGATCGCGGGGTTTAGATGCAGCCAGACCGCCCCATCCAACAACGCCTGCGCTTCCCGTCCCGGCCAATGCACTTCCGCGGCACGATTTGACGTCGGATAGCCCTATAGGGTATATATAGCCCCTAGGGGTATACGCATGCCGTCCAAGGTTCCCGCCAACTCCACCGCCCAACATGTCGCATCCGCCGACTGCGCCTGCGCCATCGGCTCCGAACCTCGCAGAGCCGCCGGTGTCGACCCGCAGCTGAAAACCGCTAACCTCAAGCGCTTGAGGCGCATCGAAGGCCAGGTTCGCGGGCTCCAAAAAATGGTCGAAGAAGATCGCTACTGCGCCGACATCATCACCCAGGTCGCCAGCGTGCAGGAAGCTTTGCGGGGCGTTGCGCGTAGCCTCATGCGCAACCACCTGCATCACTGCGCCGCAAAAGCGCTGCGTAGCGGCAAGAAAGCCGAATCCGAAGCAATGTTCGACGAGTTGCTCGAAACCATATACGCGCACCTCCGCTAAAGGAGTCGCGCAACTACGAACAGCACTAGGAAACTTACGACTCAAGAAATCGCGAAACAAAAAATGGAACACACAAACGCAACGGCAAAAATCGCAAAAGATCCGGTCTGTGGAATGACCGTCGATCCATCGAAAGCCGCCGCGACCGTCGAATTCGACGGCCAGCCTTACTATTTCTGCTCCAAAGGCTGCGTCGCAAAATTCCAGCAAAACCCCGTCAAATTTCTCGCCGCAAACGCAACAACCGCGCAGCACACCGCGACGACTCAACACACGCACCATCAAATCGCACCAGCTTCGCCCACGCAAGTCGCAACACCGAGGCAAAGCGCAAACACGGTCGCGACGGCAAAAGCTGGCGAAGGCGTGCGCTACACGTGTCCGATGCACCCACAAATTGTGGAGATCGGCCCGGGCTCGTGCCCGATTTGCGGGATGGCGCTCGAGCCGCTGGATCCGCTCGCCGAAGTCGAAGCCGATCCCGAGTACGACTCGATGCGCAAACGCTTCGTCGTCGCGCTCGTGCTGTCCGTCCCGCTCCTAGTGCTGTCGATGGGCGGCGAATCGCTGCTGCGAAGCGTGCCCGTTGCCGCAATGCAATGGATCGAGCTGCTGCTCGCGACTCCGGTTGTACTCTGGTGCGGGGCGCCGTTCTTCCAACGATTCTGGGCTTCGCTCGTAAATCGCAGCCCGAACATGTTCACGCTGATCGGACTCGGCACCGGTGCCGCTTATTTCTATAGCGTCGTCGCCGTCGTCTTTCCGCAAATTTTTCCGTCGGCCATCCGTCTCGAAAATGGCGCGATTCCGGTTTACTTCGAGGCCGCCGCGATCATTACAACGCTCGTGCTGCTCGGACAGGTACTGGAGTTGCGCGCGCGCCAGAAAACTTCGAGCGCGATCCGCGCGCTGCTCGATCTCGCGCCGCAACAAGCGCATCGCATCGACTCCGGCGGCAACGAACAAGACGTCACCCTCGATCAACTTATCGCAGGCGACGCGCTGCGCGTCCGTCCTGGCGAACGCATTCCTGTCGATGGCGTGATTCGCGAAGGCGCAAGCGCCATCGACGAATCGATGGTGACCGGCGAACCGATGCCAGCGGAAAAATCCGTCGGAGACAAAGTCACCGGTGGCACGCTGAACAGCAGCGGCAGCTTCATCATGACCGCTAAACGTGTCGGCAGCGAAACCACTCTCGCGCAAATTGTAAAACTCGTCAGCGAAGCACAGCGCAGCCGCGCACCAATGCAGCGGCTCGCCGACAAAGTGTCTTCGTATTTCGTTCCGGCCGTCGTGGCCGCCGCCGTGATCGCGTTTGCAGTTTGGCTCTTCGTCGGGCCGGAACCGCGATTCGCGCATGCGATGGTCGCCGCTGTCGCGGTGCTCATCATCGCGTGCCCATGCGCGTTGGGATTGGCAACGCCAATGTCGGTGATGGTTGCAGTCGGACGCGGCGCGCATGCCGGCGTGCTCGTCCGCAACGCCGAAGCGCTGGAAACATTGGCGAAAGTCGATACGCTCGTCATCGACAAAACCGGAACACTCACCGAAGGAAAGCCGACGGTCGAAGGCGTGAAAGCATTTGAACCAGGAGCGCTCAACGAAACCGAAATCGTACGGCTCGCCGCGAGCCTCGAATCGGCTAGCGAGCATCCATTGGCGCGCGCGATCGTGCGCGACGCTCAGGAAAAGAAATTGTCGTTGGCTCCCGTGGGGGATTTTCGTGCGACCGCTGGAGGCGGTGCTGAAGGCCACGTTGAAAACCGAGTCGTGCGCGTCGGCACGCTCAAATTTCTCGAAAGCAGCGGCGTGAATACCTCTATCGCGAAAACGCAACCATCGGCGAGCGATTCCGCGACGACGGCTTATGTTGCCGTCGATGAAAAGCTTATCGGGGCGATTGCGCTGAACGATCCGATCAAGTCGTCTGCGGAAGCGGCGATTCGCGAATTGCGCGAAGATGGGATTCATATCGTTGTCGCAACTGGCGACCGGCGCGAAGTTGCGCAGCGCGTCGCGCGAGAGCTCGGCATCGACCAAGTCGAATCGGAAGTGCAGCCGCAGCAGAAGGCGGAGATTGTGAAGCGGCTGCGAACCCAAGGTCACGTCGTTGCGATGGCGGGCGACGGGATCAATGACTCCCCCGCCCTGGCCGCAGCCGACGTGGGCATCGCGATGGGAACCGGAACCGACGTTGCCATCGAAAACGCAGGCATCACGCTGCTGAAGGGCGATCTTCGCGGAATCTTGCGGGCGCGGCGGCTCAGCCGTGCCACGATCGGCAACATTAAACAGAATCTCGCGTTCGCGTTTCTTTACAACACGCTGGGGATTCCGGTCGCCGCCGGCGTTTTGTATCCGTTCTTCGGATGGCTGCTTTCTCCGATGATCGCGAGCGCCGCCATGAGCCTGAGTTCGGTCTCGGTGATCGGCAACGCGCTACGACTCCGCGGAGTAGACTTGAACTCATGATCTGGAGAGATCGTTGAAGATCATTCTGTTTGGCGCTACAGGCATGGTCGGGCAAGGTGCGCTGCGCGAATGCCTGCTCGATCCCGACGTCACGGAAGTATTGGTTGTTGGGCGCAGTCCGCTTGGGCGACAGCACGCGAAGATTCGCGAGATCGTGCATAAGGAATTGTACGACCTGACACCGATCGCGCCGCAGCTTGCCGGACACGACGCGTGCTTTTTCTGTCTCGGCGTTTCGTCCGCAGGAATGAACGAGGCCGACTATACGAAGGTCACGCACGACTTGACGCTCGCCGTTGCGCATGTCCTCGCACAACAGAATCCGCAGATGGTGTTCCTCTACATATCAGGAACGGGAACCGACAGCACCGAACGCGGTACGTCGATGTGGGCCCGCGTCAAAGGCCGCACCGAAAACGATTTGCTGCGCGAACCGTTTCGCGCGGCGTACATGCTGCGGCCGGGATACATTCAGCCGATGCATGGGGTGAAATCGAAGACGCCGCTGTACCGTACATTTTATGTGGTGCTCAGCTGGTTGTACCCGCTCATCCGCCTGATTGCGCGGAAGTACGTGATCACAACGGAAGACCTGGGCCGTGGGATGATCAAGATCGCCAAGGCCGGGGCACCGAAACGCGTTCTCGAAAATTCCGACATCGAAGCCCTCTAGTCCCCCACGATTCGTGACTGTCGCTTGACTGATGGGTGTACCATCGGTGCGTTTCTAGTGCAGGGGGCGACGTGACGGAACGGATTTCACGGCGGAAATTCGCGAAAACACTGGGCGCGGTCACGTCAGGAGTAGCAGCATGCGCGACACTCGGCGAGCGATTAGCCTGGGCTCGCACCGCCGCAGTCGATCCTGAACCGCACGTGAATTTTCCGAGGGATCCGCGCCAACGATTGGCGGTTGCGGCCTGGCCATTTCGCGCTTACATCGATTCACCCACCAACAGCGACCGCGATCGCAACAAGCCGGGCATGGATCTCAAAGATTTCGGCGCGTACGTCGTCAAGACGTTCAATGTCAGCGGCGTTGAACCGTACAATCTGCATTTCTCTTCCACGACACCCGAATATCTCAGTCGATTTCGCGATTCGTTTTCGAAAGCCGGAGCGCACGCGGTGAATATCGCGGTCGATCAGGAACAAAGCTTTTACGACGCGGACCGTCCGACACGTCAGGCTGCGGTCGCATACGCGAAAAAATGGATCGATGTTGCGGTGGCGATCGGTTCGCCGAGCGTGCGCACCAACATTGCGCCGGCGAAGAACACCGCACCGAACCTCGCGAACGCCGTCGAGAGCATGAAAGAGGTTGCAAGCTACGGAGCTTCGCGAAATGTCGTTGTGCATATGGAGAATGACAACCTCGTCAGCGAAGATGCATTTTTCGTCGTCAAGATCATCGAGGGCGTCAACAATCCGTATCTGCATGCGTTGCCGGATTTTGCGAATTCGATGATGAGCGGGAATGCGGATTTTGCGTACCGTGCGATCACGGCGATGTTCGTGCACGCGTATGGGATTTGTCATGTGAAGGATGGGGATTTCGCGCAGAACGGGAAGGACTATCCGATCGATCTCGATAAAACTTTTGGAATTTTGAAGGCGAACGAGTATCGCGGCTATTGTTCGATCGAATACAGCGGTGCGGGCGATCCGCATGAGCCGACGAAGAAGTTGATTGAGGAGAGTGTGGGGTATTTGGGGTGAGCGCGCACGTCGATTGGGATGCGGTCAGCGCCTGAGATCCTTCGCTTCGCTCAGGATGACAACGTTTTTAAAGTGGTAGCAAGCAGTTGAAGTTGTGATGGAGGGCTGAGAACACCATGGCGGGACAGGGGATCGAGCGGCGGGAATTGTTGAGGATTTTGGGGACGGCTTCGGTGGCGGCGGGGTTTGCGGGATTCAGCAAGTGGGCGTTTGCTTGCGAGCCGGTACACGCGGCTGCGAAAGGCGTCGAGCAAATCAAGAGCGCGACGTATACGCCGCAGTTTTTCTTTGCGGACGAGTATCCGGTGGTGGTGCGACTTTCGGAAATGATCATTCCGAGTGACGACGGACCGGGCGCGCGTGAGGCGGGCGTGGCCGAATTCATCGACTTCATGGCGTTTCACGATGACAGCTTGCAGTATCCGTTCCGCTTGGGCTTGAGCTGGATGAATGCGCATTCGGAGCGATTGCATGGGAAGAAATTTCTGGAGCTCACGCCTGCCGATCAAACGGAGCTCTTGCGGCACCTGGCCTATAAGAAAGAATTTCGCGATGGTGAAGAGGACGGCCGCGACTTCTTCAAGTTGATGCGCGAATACACGACGATGGGCTTTTACACGACGCGTGTCGGGCTCGAAAGCATCAATTGTCCTAACTTGCAGTTTTACAACGCGTCCCCCGCGTGCCCACACGTGGACGATCGCGAGCACAAGCATTTGCCGCCACCGAAATACTGATCACACCAAAACGGGAGACTCCGGACGTGCCAAAACAAATTTACGACGTGATCGTGATCGGAACGGGAGCCGGCGGCGGCATGGCGATCAAGACGCTGTGTGAAGCCGGGCTGAAGGTTTGCGCGCTCAACGCCGGACGCAAGCTCGATCCGGGCAAAGATTTCAAAAACCATCGCATGCCCTGGGACATGAAGTTTCGCGGCTACGACGATCCGAAGAAGCGCGCGCAATCGTACGGCTACATGGATAACGAATACACCGCCGGAATCTGGGAACACGAAATTAACTACACGACGGCGCCGGGAACGGTATGGATGTGGCCGCGATGTTTCGCCGTCGGCGGGAAGACGAATTTCTGGGGCCGCAGCGCCGCGCGCATGGGCGATATCGATTTCCAGTGCGCGAGCCTCGACGGATTCGATGTGAACTGGCCGGTGAAATACGACGAGATTGCGCCGTACTACTCAAAGACCGAGCGTTTGATCGGCGTGGCAAGCACGGTGCAGGGCCGGCCAAGCAATCCGGATGGCGAATACATTCCACCGATGAATTTTCGGTGCTTCGATTGGATTTTGAAGTCGGGCGCGGACAAACTCGGCGTGCCGTATTTGCCGGACCGTGAAGCGCAACTGACGCAGGAGCATAACGGTCATCCGGCCTGCCATTACTGCGGAAATTGCACAGAAGGATGCGACATCGGCGCGTTTTTCTCTTCACCGCGGTACTTGTTGCCGGCAGCAGAGGCGACGAAGAATCTGGAACTGCGGACGAACGCGCTGGCGAAGAACATTCTGGTCGATGAGAAGGGGCACGCGGCTGGCGTCGCTTACATCGATCGGAATACGAAACAGGAAGTAGAAGTCTACGGACGAGCGGTGGTCGTTGCGGCTTCGACAGTCGAGAGCGCGCGCATCATTTTGAATTCGAAATCGCGCTTCTGGCCGAATGGCATCGCGAATTCGAGCGGTCAGGCTGGACGGAATCTCTGCGATCACATTTACGGCTCGACCGCGTACGGATATTTGCCGCAACTGCTCGGGCAGTCGCCGTTTCCCGACAATGTTTCGACAGCCGAAATCGCTTGGCTTCCGCGCTGGCAGAATCTCAACAATCCGCATGAGGAGGCGTTCATTCGCGGGTATTCGATTTATCCGGATGGAGGCTGCGGCGAGTTTCCGGAGCTGCGCGGTATCGAAGGATTCGGCGTCGACTTTAAGCGCGAGGTGAAACGAAAATATCCTGCGCCGGTGAATCTGGGGATTCAGGCTCCTTCCCTGCCGAGCCCGACGAATTTCGTCGATATCGATCCCGAGGTGAAGGATGCGTTTGGCATCCCGGTCGTGCGCGTGCATTTCCGATGGGGCGAGAACGAATTGAAGATGTGGGAGCACGGGAAACAGGTGAGCCGTGAAATTTTCCACGCGTGCGGCGCGGAATATGAAGGCTGCAACGAGCATCCGCAGATTCCGGGGTGGAGTTTGCATGAAACGGGAACGCTGCGGATGGGGGACGATCCGAAGCATTTCGTGACGAATAAATTTGGCCAGACGCATGATGTGCCGAATTTGTTTGTGACGGATGCGAGTGTGTTCTTGAGTTGCACGGATAAGACCACGACGCTTTCGATTCTGGCGTTTTCGATGAGAGCGAGCGAGTATTTGGCGGATCAGATGAAGGGTGGGAAGTTGAGCGCGTAAAGCCAAGACGCACCGGGCGGGGCAAGCCCCGCCCCTACAAACCCGAAGAAAAAACGCCGGCAAGATCCGGTGCTACCGAAGAAGCGCGTTCGCGTTAAGCGAACAAGTCGCTTAGCCGCCGTGGGGTTCTTTGTGGGTGCTGACGGCGTTGCCGTCGTCGCGTTTTAATTTGCGGAAGACGATTGTAGAGACGATGGTCATGGCGCCGAGGACGTAGAATGCGTGGTGAACGCCGCGAATGAAGACCGGCGGATTCCCGCGCGCAGTGACGGGCAGGAAGAACGCGGTTACGAGCGACGCAGCGGCGACCCCGAAGCTGATGGACATTTGCTGCATCGTGCTGGCGATGGAACTGGCGGCGCTGGCTTCTTCTTCGTCGATTTCGGCGTAAACGAGCGTGTTCATGCTGGTGTATTGCAGCGACGTAAAAAATCCGTAGGCGAAAAGCTGAAGGACGATCAACCAGACAGGCGTGCCGATGCCGATGGTAGAGAACCCGAGAATCATCCCGCCAATGATGATGGTGTTGGAGACGAGCACGGCGCGATAGCCGAAGCGCGCCAGAATTTTCGGCATCGTGACTTTCAGGCTCATCGCCGCGATGGCCTGCGGCATCATCAGCGCGCCCGACTGAATCGGCGTGAAGCCCATACCCACCTGATAGAGCAACGGAAATAAAAACGGAATGCCGCCGATACCGAGGCGCGTCACGAAACTGCCGACGACGGAAGCGCGAAACGTGCGCAGCCGGAAGAGCGAGAGCCGGAGCAACGGGTGGAGCGTCTTCGTCGCGTGCAGGCCGTAGCCGGCGAGCAGCGCGAAAGACAGGAAGAGCAAGCTAACGACTTCGCCGGTGCTCAACGTGTGCTCGCCGAAAACTTCGAGAACGTAGGAAAGCAGCGCCACGCCGGCGCCGAAGAGGATCAGGCCGATGATGTCGAGCGGATCGGTGTGCTCTTCGCGATAGTCGGGGAGATGGCGGTAGACGAGATAGAGGCCGACAAGACCGATCGGAACGTTGACGAAAAAAATGAAGCGCCAGTGGAGGTAGCCGACGATGAGGCCGCCGGCGATCGGGCCGAGCATCGGGCCGATGAGGCCGGGGATGGCGACGAAGCTCATGGCCCGGATAAGTTCGGACTTCGCGAAAGTGCGCACCATTGTCAGGCGGCCAACGGGCACCATCATCGCGCCGCCGCAACCTTGCAGGATGCGACAGGCGACAAGCTCGTGAATATTGGTGGAGAGGCCGCAGAGGAGCGATCCGAGCGCGAAGGTGCCGATCGCAGAAGCGAAGACGATGCGCGTTCCGTAGCGATCGGCCATCCATCCGCTGATCGGGATGAAGACGGCGAGGCTCAGCGTGTAACTTGCGAGCACGGACTTCATCGCGAGCGGCGCAACGTGAAGCGCGGCGGCAATAGTCGGGACGGCCGTGTTGAGAATGGTAGTGTCGAGCGACTCCATGAAAAACGCTACCGCGATGAGCCAGGGAAGTAGACGGCGGCTGGATTCAGCCAGATTCGCGGGAGATGGAGCGGATGCCGGCCGCTCGATGGGATTGGTTGTGCCTACGTTGGCGGGAGCGGTGGGTGGCATGTTTGGCTGCGTTCGTTGGATGGGTCGGGACGCGCGAAGGTTTCGGACTTGGCGACCGATACTGGCGTTCGCGGCGCGAACGCTTTGCGGCCTCGGCTCGGCTGGCCGCGGCTAACTTCGGGCGTCGTTAACTTCTATTTTGATCGTTTATAGCTTGATAACAATCCGCCGCGAGTAACTGTGGCGCGTGCTAGCCTCGAATGAACCGCTTCCAGGAATTCAGTCACAAAGAAGTGCGGACAGACGCGCGGATGTCTCTCACATTTTTGCACGCGCGGGCGGTTTGTCGCGACGGAGAGCGTAAGCGCACCAGGTGAATTGATGAAGACTTCGTTCCGAATGCTGTCGGGTTTGGCTCTCGCGTCGTGTTTGGCCGCACTGTCCATCCGAACTTCGGCTCAAGCTCCACTGGCGCCACAAGCGGCCCAGCGGATTACGACGGCGATCGACGCTCGGAACGTGACAGTGCTGCACGGAAATGTTCATCCGCTAGCGAGAGCAGAGTCCGATCAGGGCGCCGCGTCTGACGCGCAAGAGCTGCATCGGATGTTGCTGTTACTCCAGAAGAGTCCGGAGCAGGAGGCGGCGTTACAACAACTGCTTGGCGAGCAACAGAACAAAACTTCCGGGCGATACCACGAGTGGGTCACGCCGGAGCAGTTTGGGACGCAGTTCGGGCCGTCGGACGCGGATGTGCAGGCGGTTACGCGGTGGCTGGCGTCACAAGGTTTCGGCAATATCGCGGTCGCCGCAGGACGAACAACGATTGAGTTTTCAGGCACGGCGGGTCAAGTGCGCAATGCGTTTCACACGGAAATTCGCCGCTACACCGTCAAAGGCGAAATGCACTTTGCGAACGCGAGCGACCCGGCGATTCCCACGGCGCTGGCTCCGGTCGTAGCGGGAATTGTGTCGCTCAACAATTTTCCGATCCGTTCGAATCTAAAGCGGCTCGGCACATTCCAGAAATCGATGGAGACCGGCATAACTCGGCCGCTATTCACATTTCCGGGCTGTGCGGGCATCTGCTATGGCGTCGGGCCGGCCGACTTCGCGGAAATCTACAACACGCAACCATTGCTGAGCGGCTCGCCGAAAATCGACGGGACCGGGCAAGGGATCGCGATCGTAGGAGAGAGCAACATCAACGTCTCAGACGTAACCGATTTTCGGACGATGTTTGGACTGGCACAGAATTTTTCATCATCGAACGTAATTGTGAACGGTGTCGATCCGGGGATCACGGATTCCGAGGGCGAGGCCGACCTGGACGTGCAGTGGGCCGGCGCCGTTGCGCCGGGAGCGCGAATCGACTTCGTAACGTCGGCGTCATCCGAGAGCACGCCTGGGATCAATCTGTCGGCGCTCTACATCGTGGATCACAATCTGGACGGAGTGATGAGCGAAAGTTTCGGTGGTTGCGAGCAAACGATCGGCACAACGTTTAATCAATTTTTCAATTCGCTGTGGGAGCAAGCCGCGGCTCAGGGCATCACGGTGGTCATCTCGGCCGGCGACAACGGTTCGGCAGGATGCGACGATTTCACGTCGGAGCAAACTGCGACGAAAGGCCTGGCGGTAAGCGGGTTCGCCTCTACGCCGTTCAACGTTGCGGTCGGCGGAACGGATTTCGATCAGGCGAACCGGCAATCGACGTTCTGGAACACAACGCAAACATCTACAACGACGGAGCCGATACCTGCGTCTGCGAAATCGTACATCCCGGAGACACCGTGGAATGATACGTGCGCTCCGCTAGGAATTAACGGATGCAACGCATCGAATGCGAACGGGATAGCGGCCGGCAGCGGTGGTGTGAGCGTGCTTTACGCAAAGCCCTCGTGGCAGGTGGGCACCGGAGTACCGGCGGACGGGCACAGAGACATCCCGGATGTCTCGCTGTTTGCGGGCAACGGCCTGAACGGCAGCTTCTACATTGTCTGCCAAAAGGATCTGACGACCACGTCGTCCTGCGATCTGAGCAGCCCCGGTCTCTCGTTCCAGGGCGTTGGCGGAACTTCGGCGTCGGCTCCGTCATTCGCGGGAATTATGGCTCTGGTGAATCAGAAGCTCGCAAACGGATCAAACCCAACGCCACGACAAGGCAACGCGAACTATTATTTGTACGCACTGGCACAACAGCAGACCATAGCCAATCTGAGCTGCAATTCATCGAGTTCACCGGTGGCGGGCTGCACCTTCAACGATGTGACGAAGGGCAACAACGACGTGCCGTGCGCAGGCGCCAGCACGAATTGCAGCAACCACGTGGCCGGAACAATCGGCGTGGTGGTCGCGGCGGCCAGTCCAACGGTCCCTGCGTACACGACGACGACCGGCTATGACCTCGCGACCGGACTCGGTTCGCTCAATGTACAGAATGTTGTGAACAAATGGTCGTCGGTGAATACGACGTCCACGACGACGGCGTTGACATTGAACAACGGCTCCGCAGTGAGCATCACGCACGGACAGGCGGTGCCCTATCAAATCTCCGTCACGCCAACGTCGGCAAGTGGAGACGCTTCGCTGATCGCAACGCCCACCGGAATTACGACCGGCATCGGACCGTTCACGCTTACGAGCGGAGTGGCGAGTGGTACGACCACACAACTGCCTGGCGGAACGACTTACAACGTGGTCGCGCACTATGAAGGAAACGGCACGGACGCGCCAAGCGATTCGTCGGCGGTCGCGGTGACTGTCGCCGCCGAATCGAGCAAGGCGTTCATCTCAGTGCCGACATTCAATCCAGAAACCGGACAAGAGACGACGGCATCGCCGACGACCGTCGTGTATGGATCACCCTACATCTTGCGCGCGGATGTAACGAATGGCTCGGGATCGCTGAGCGCACTCTGCAAACCTCCGAGCTGCCCGACAGGAACGATCACGTTTGCCGACACGATTGGAGGCGTCAGCCAAAGCGCGCCGAACAGCGGCACCTACACGCTGAACAGCAGCGGATTTACCGAGGATACGGCGGTGCAATTTCCGGGAGGCACAAATCTCATCACCGCGACGTACTCGGGAGATGCGAGCTTCTCGGCGTCGAGCGCGGCGACGTACACGCTCAAGGTGACGCCATTGCCGACGCAAATGGCCCCTGCGTTCGCATTGACGAGTCCGGTGTTGGCCGGAGTTCCGGTGAATATAGAGTCGTTTCTGGAGACGCAGCTTTATACCGGAGCGGCGCCTGAAGGAACGATTACATTCCTCGACGGGACAACGCCAATGACCGGATCTTTGACGCTAACGCCAAGGCCCGGCATCCCTGGGCTTGACGCCAGTGTGACTGGGCTTTTGAGCACGACGTTCATCAGCTCGGGGAGCCACGTCGTCACCGCAAAGTACAGCGGGGATCCGAGTTATGCCGCATCGACGTCCACCGGAAATCCGATCAGCGTCTATTGGCCGACGACGATGACCGTGACTCCGCCGAACAGCACCGTCAACTACGGCCAGAGCGTCACGCTAACGGCAATGCTGACCACGACCGGAAAGAGTCCCGGAATCACGGGCACCTTTGGAGTGTCGACGGGCCAAACACTAACGCCTAAATTGTCGGTGGATGGAAGCGGAAACCAGACGCTATCCGCGACGGTTACAGTGACTCCGCAGGCCAGCGGCTTCATTGGGATCGGATATTCAGGCGACTCGAACTACAACGGCGCTTCGGGCGGCGACAACGTCACGGTCGACGTGCCCGATTTCTCAATGACGCCGAATCCGGCGTCTTTGACGCTTACCCCGGGTCAACCGGCGACCGCCTCATTGACTGTCATACCTGCAAGCTCAATGAACAGCACGGTAGCGCTGACTTGTGACGCGACCGTGCTGTTCGGAGTATCGTGCGACCTTTCGCAGGCGTCGGTGAATCTTGCCAATAGTGCTGCGGGAAGCACGACGATCACCCTCACACCATTCAGCACCAGCACTCCTGCGAACGTGGTGCACTCAACGTTAAAGAAACGGAAGGCATTCCTTCCCATTCACTTTGAAAGCCGACCGTGGACATTTGCCGGGATTGCGATCGTCCTGCTCCTGCTGACAGTGCCACTGCATCGTCGACGGAGGCACTTCGCGATCGCTTCGGCTGCCTTGAGCATCGTTTTCGTTTTGGTGATCGGATGTGGTGGGGGCAGTAGCAGCGGGGGAAGTAACTCCGGTGGAGACGGAGGCGGAGGGTCAACCGGAGGCAGCGGGCTTGCGGCCACGACCACTACCATCACCCTTTCGGCCAGCAAGATAGGGCAATCCCCAAACGGAGACACATCCGTTAACGCAACGGCGAAAGTCACTTCAGGCAAAGCAGTCACGGGAACTGTGACGTTCTGGACACTGGGCGGCGGCGGGGCGCTGTCAGGGCCAGAACCACTCGCGAACGGAACGGTAACCACTTCCCTTCACACGGCTCAAGCGGGCTTCTACCCGATCTATGCGCAATATAGCGGCGATGGGAACAACCAAGGGTCAAGTTCCGGGGCGATGCTGTTGGAGGTTACTGGCCAAGGATATGCCCAGATTACCGGGACGACCGGCCCGCTCATCCACTTTCTGGCGGTCCCAGTCACCATCCAGTAGGAGAGATCAGCCGCACAGAGAACCGAGGAGAAGTGTGGTCATCCGCTAGGAATGAGCCAGTAGCGCGTCGAAGTAGGCGAGCATTTCGGGGGAATCCCAATCTTGATAGCCGATGATTTTGCGGGCGATTTTGCCGTTGCGATCGATGATGTAGGTTTCGGGGACCATCACAGTGCCGTAGGATTCGGCGATGGCGGAGCGATTTTCTTTTGTGGCGGGATCGCGATACGTGGGATAGCCGATCGCATGATCGAGCAGGAATTTCTTGTACGCCGCGTCGTCTTCGTCGGCGGCAACGCCGATAACGACCGCGTTGTGCGAGGCGATGTGCTGTTGGAGCCGGTTGAGGCCGGGCGCTTCTTCGACGCAGGGCTGGCACCAGGAACCCCAGAAATTGAGGACGACCACTTTCCCCCGGAAGTCGGAGAGATGGGCAGTCTTGCCGTCGAGCGTTAGCGTGAAGTCGCGAGCTCTGCTGCCGGCGATGGAGGCTTCGCCCTGGCGGTAGCTAGGCAGCGCGAAAGCCAGGATTATGGCCACGCCGACGGCGATCGCGCCCCAATTTGCGAGTTTTCGGCCAATTCCCATCAAATGTTATACTAACGTATCCCCAAGCGGTTCGGAACGCCTTGTTCGGAGTTAGGCTTCCTGGCTGCTCTACTGACCGGTGTTTGGGCGAGCCGCGTCGAACTTACCCATGTCCAACGCGAAATCAAGTGCAGGCAAGCAGGGCGAAGAGTCTCTGGCCGCGGGTGCAAGCGCCAGTGCCGACGCGGGCGGCTCTGCCGTCGATTTTACGAGCGAGCCGTGTGTCTCGGCGATAGTGCCGGCGCGAAACGAAGAGGCGGCAATCGGCGCGTGCGTGAAGAGTTTGGCCGCGCAGCCGGAGATCGCTGAGATTCTAGTGGTGAACGACCAGTCGAGCGATGGGACCGTTGCGGTGGTGCGGCGGGCGGCGGCTGAGATTCCGACGCTGAAGTTGCTCGAAACGGGAAAGCTGCCGGAAGGCTGGGTCGGAAAGAACAACGCGGTGTGGCGTGGCGCGGCGGACGCTCGATGCAAGTGGCTGCTGTTTACGGATGCGGATGCGGAGTTGTTGCCGGGAGCGACGGCGCGGGCCTTGCAAATCGCGCGGGAATCGGATGCGGCGCTGGTTTCGTTTTCGCCGGAACAGATAACGAAGACTTGGTATGAGAAAGCGCTGATTCCGTTTGTGTATTGCCGGCTGGCGCGACGTTTCTCGTTTAAGGATGTGAATGATCCGAAGAATCGCGCAGCGGCGGCCAATGGGCAATTTCTAATGATTCGGCGTGATGTTTACGATGCGATCGGCGGGCACGCGGCGATCGCCGGCGAAGTTTTAGAGGATGTGGCGCTCGCGAAGAATGCAAAGTCCGCCGGGTATCCTATTTGGTTTGGTGCGGGCAAGGGAGTCGTGAAGGCGCGTATGTATCGGTCGTTTGTGGCAATGCGCGAGGGATGGAAGAAGAATTTGTATTTGCTGATGGGCGGGTCGCGCGCAGCAACGTATCGCGAGTTTTTCGCGGCGGTGCCGTGGATTCCCCTTTTGCTGATTTTAATCGGGCTTTGGATGCCGTTTGCATTGATGGCGGGAGTGGTGTTGTTGCTTGTGCGGCAGGCGGGTTATGGGATGGATCTGCGGAGTAACCAATTTAGCGGGACGCTCATCCTCTATTATGTGCCCGCCGTATTGATCTATTGCGGTGTGCTTTTTGGGTCGTATCGCGCGTATTCCAAGGGGAAAGTGGCTTGGAAAGGGCGCGAGATTTCGGTCTCTGCGCAGGGCGCAACGCGATAAGTTTCGAGTCTGATTTTTGATCGCGATGAGAGAGTGATAAGCGAAGAAATATGGTTCTGCTGACGCGCAAAATTGAGTTTTCGGCTTCCCACCGGTACAACAATCCGGCGCTTTCGGCCGAGGAGAATCAGCGCATTTTTGGGAAATGCAACAATCCGCATGGCCACGGGCACAACTACACGCTGGAAGTCACAGTGGCGGGCGAGCCCGATCCAGTCACCGGGATGGTGGTTGATCTCGCCGACTTAAAGAAGATTCTGGAACAGGAAGTGATGCGGCGGATGGATCACCGGCATTTGAATTTTGAGGTGCCTGAACTCGCGGGACAGATTCCGACTTGCGAGAACGTGGCGCGCGTGATCTGGAATTTGCTGGAGCCGAAGATTCCGCAAGGACGGCTGCATCGCGTGCGGTTGTACGAGTCGCCGGATTTGTTCGCGGATTGCTACCGAAATGGCGCCGGGCGAAACGGGAGCGCGTCATGACGGCGGCGCGCGGCGGCGATCTGAAGATCGAGCTGGGGCGGCGGTATCGATTTGCGGCGTCGCATCGACTGCACAGCGCGCAAATGAGCGAAGCCGAGAACGCGCGAATCTATGGCAAGTGCAATAACCCGTGCGGACACGGGCACAACTACACCGTTGAAATCACCATTTCGGGCGATGTCGATCCGGCAACGGGGATGATCGCGAATCTGGCTGACCTCGACAACTTCGTGCAGCGGGAAGTGATCGATCCGTTTGACTATCGTTCGTTGAACGACGAAGTTGAAGTGTTTCGTGCGGAAGTTCCGACGACAGAAAATCTGTGCATCGAGATTTATCGCCGAGTCCGGGCGTTTCCGCACGCGAAGCTCGAGCGCGTACGTGTCGAAGAGACGTCGAACAACAGTTTTGAATATGCAGGAGAAGAAGTTTTCAGCGGTTCGGATGAGGCACTCTGAGGGTGCCGAAAGGATTAGACATGGGCAAGCCGATTGAAGAAATCCGGCTCGACGACTGCAAACCACGCGATGCGAAAACGATCGCGTGTCACATGCGCGAAATTATCAAGGAGATCGGTGAAGATCCCGACCGCGAAGGCCTGAAGAAGACTCCGGAGCGGTTTGAGAAGGCGCTCAAGTTTCTGACCAGTGGCTATCGCCAGGACGTCGATCACCTGCTGAACGGAGCGACGTTCAGCGTGGCTTACGACGAGATGGTGGTGGTGAAGGACATCGAGTTTTTCAGCCTGTGCGAACACCACATGCTTCCCTTCTTTGGCAAGGCCCACGTTGCCTATCTGCCGACGAAAAAGGTGCTCGGATTGAGCAAAGTCGCGCGCCTGGTGAACATGTTCGCGCGGCGGCTGCAGATCCAGGAGCGGATGACGAGCGAGATCGCCGAGACGATCCAAGAGAAAATCGCGCCGCAGGGCGTGGGCGTGATCATCGAAGCGCGCCATTTGTGCATGCAGATGCGCGGCGTCGAAAAGCAGCACGGCCAGGCGGTGACGAGCGCGATGCTCGGCGAATTCCGCACCAACAAGCAGACGCGCGATGAGTTCCTGGCGCTGGTCCGGGACCGCAAGGAATAGCGCGGGCTTTTCGCAGGCGTTTAAAGCTGGCGCCCGATGTTCCACCAGGCGGGCATTCGGCAAGGGCCTGGTGTCTCCAAACACCCAATTTACGAATAGCACAAAGCGGAAATTCACCGCGGCGTCACGCTTGCCTGTAATCTAAGGCTGTGTTCAACTCGGGCGCACGAAGTGACGCATGATT
>Ga0209006_10000717_pt1 | contig 30762 bp, 32 predicted proteins | sample JacPin_JW_Ref_O2_FD_188567 | JGI IMG/M metagenome (GOLD analysis project Ga0209006, IMG submission 188567) | Forest soil microbial communities from Algoma, Ontario, Canada - Jack Pine, Ontario site 1_JW_Ref_O2 (SPAdes) (version 2) | ecosystem: Environmental > Terrestrial > Soil > Boreal...
TCCCTTTCAGCGCGGGCAAGTGGACGCGTTGGGCGCGGCGGAACTCGGAGCTGCGCCGCTGCGCCGCTTCATGCTCAAATTCGCGCGGGAAAAAGATCTGGCGCTGTTTCTCGAGCTGGCGCAGGCTCCGGCTCCGGCGCGTCCCGAAGACGTGCCCATGCGGGTGGTGGTGCCCGCCTACATTCTCTCGGAATTGAAGACCGGCTTTCAGATTGGCGCGGCGCTGTTTTTGCCTTTCCTGGTGGTCGATCTGGTAGTGGCGGCGGTGACCGCTTCGATTGGCATGCTGCAACTGCCTCCGGTGGTGATTTCGACGCCCATCAAGATTCTTTTGTTTGTGATGGTGGACGGCTGGAACTTGGTGGTGGGTTCGCTGATGAAGAGTTTTACCTAGAAATTCAATCGCGAGTTGGAACCGGGGAGAGACACGCAATGGGACCACAACACGTCGTGCAGATCATTCGCCATACGCTCGAAACCGCATTGTCGATGGGCGCCCCACTGCTCATCGTGGCCACCGTAGTCAGCCTGCTGATCAATGTAGGGCAGGTTCTTACTTCGTTGCAGGACCAGACCGTTTCCACCGTGCCCCGGCTGTTCGCCGTGGCTGCCGCGTTGCTGCTGCTGATGCCGTGGATGACGCGGCGGATGGAGACGTTCACGGTGCAACTGTTTTCCGACTTTCGTCCGTTCGCGCGCTGAACGCGAAACTCGGTGGGAAAAAGCCACGCAGGATTCGGAAATGATTTTTATGGCCATTAATTTCGGCGCCGGCGATTTCGCTCAGGGATTGCCGATCGAATCCCTGATGGCCGCTGCGGTGTTTACCGGCGCGCGAATTTCCGGGCTGATGGTGTTTTGTCCATTCCTGGGAAACGCCGCGATCCCCGCGCCTCTCAAAGCTGCCTTGACTCTGGCGCTGACGGTTTTAGTTCATCCCCTGCACGGTCCAGTGACGCTGTCGTTGCAGCCCTGGCAGTGGGCCGGCATTGCCTTGAGCGAAGTCATGGTCGGCCTGTTGCTCGGGCTGGCGGCGAATTTTCTGATGGAAGCGCCGCTGCTGGCGGGCCAGATTCTGGGCCTTCAGATGGGCTATTCGCTGGCCTCGCTGTTCGATCCGCAAACCCAGGCGGATACGCCGGTGCTGGCCACACTGCACCAGTTGGCCGCGTTGCTGATTTTTCTCCAGTTGAACGTGCATCACTGGCTGCTCCGCGCCCTGGTACGCAGCTTCCACTACCTTCCGGCGGGGCAGGCCCGGGCCACCGGCGCGGCCACCAACGCCCTGTTGCACGGGGCGGGGGGAATTTTTCTCGCCGGGGTGCAGATCGCCGCCCCGGCCCTGGTGGCAACCTTGATTGCCGACGCGGCGCTGGGATTTCTGGGCAAAGCTTCGCCGCAACTGCCGGTGCTGTTTGTCGGGTTGTCGGTAAAAAATCTGCTGGGCCTGGCCATGCTGGTGCTGACCGTCGCCTATTGGCCGCGAAATTTTGCCGTGCGGTTTGAAGAGTCGATCGCTTTGGGGGAGCGGCTGCTGCATCTGGCGCACTGAAATCCTGACTTATGGCCGACTCCAGCAAAACCGAAAAAGCGTCTCCGCGGCGGCGGCAAAAAGCCCGCGAACAAGGTCAAGTTGCGCGCAGCCGCGATCTGGTGTCCGGCCTGGGCACCATGGCGTCGGTCATGCTTTTGAGCTGGCAGTTGCCCTCCTTCGCCGCGGACTGGCGGGGACTGCTCCGCCATGAAATTGACAGTGCTGTGTTGCGTCCCCTGCCCGAGTGGCGCTTCAACCTAGTGGTGCTGCGCGGAGTGGCCGTGGCTTCCGGCGTGGGCTGGCTGGTGGCGACAGTCGGAGGGCTGGCCCAGGGAGGAGTCGTAATCGCTCCCCAGGCGCTAGCTCCCAACTTCAGCCGCCTGAATCCCGCGACTCGATTCACTCAGCTGTTTTCTCTCGCCGGACTGAGCCGGCTGCTTAAGTCGCTGCTGCCCACTGCCGTGGTTGTGTATCTGGCGGTGGGAGTCCTGGTCCGCGACTGGACGACGCTGCCGCACCTCATTACGGCCAGCCGTGGAGGTGTGCTGGCCTTCATCGTCAGCCGCATGTTTGAGGTGACGTGGAAGGGATCGCTGGTGCTGCTGGTGTGGTCCGCGGCCGACTATCTGCTGGAGCGGCAGCGCCACGAAAACGAATTAAAGATGAGCAAGCAGGAGCAGAAAGACGAGTTCAAGGAGACCGAAGGCAATCCGGCAGTCAAGCAGCGCATACGCCGCCTGCAGCGCCAGGCGCGGCGCAAGCGCATGCTCAAAGAGGTGGAAAAGGCCGCGGTGGTGATCACCAATCCCACCGAATTCGCCATCGCCCTCCAGTACGGCATGGAGATGGAAGCTCCGGTACTGGTGGCCAAAGGGCGCAACCTGCTGGCCGCGCAGATCAAGGAAATCGCGCGCTGGCACGGCATTCCCATCGTCGAAAACCCGCCGCTGGCGCACGCCCTGTATCGCGCCGTGGAAGTGGGACAGGCCATTCCCCCCAAGCTCTACGCCGTGGTGGCGGAAATTCTGGCGGCCATCTGGCGGGCGCAGGCGCGCGCCGGCCAGAATTCCGTTTCACAAACTTCAGCGGGACAAGCTGCGGCGGGGAGGCTATAACTTATGGCCGCACCCGCACCCGCCATCGCCACGCCGCGTTCCGGCTCCGATCCCAAGCCGCCGCTGAAATCGGAGACGAAGTCGAAAGCGAGATCCGGTCCGAACTTCGAAACCAGGCCGGAAACAGGGTCCGAAAGAGTATCCGAAAAAAAGACCGGGGCCACCGAATGGATTATGCCCATCGCGGCGGTGGGCCTGATCTTTGTCATGCTGATCCCGCTGCCCACGCTGCTGCTCGACCTGCTGCTGGCGCTGAGCATTGCGGTGTCGGTTCTGGTGTTGCTCTCCGCCATCCAGATTTTGCGCCCGTCGCAGTTCTCGGTATTTCCCAGCCTGATTCTGCTTCTGACGTTATTCCGCCTGTCGCTCAATCTCGCCTCCAGCCGCCGCATTCTGCTGCACGGCAACGAGGGCGCGGCCGCTGCCGGACATGTGATCGAAGCTTTTGGCCAGTTCGTGGTAGGTGGAAATTACGTGGTTGGTTTCGTGCTCTTTGTCGCCCTGATCGCCATTCAGTATCTGGTGGTCGCCCACGGCGCGGTGCGCACCGCCGAAGTCACGGCGCGCTTCACCCTCGACGCCATGCCGGGCAAGCAGATGGCCATCGACGCCGATCTGAATGCCGGCCTGATCAACGAAGGGCAGGCGCGGGAGCGGCGGCAGCAGATTGCGCGCGACGCGGAATTTTACGGCGCCATGGACGGCGCGGCCCGCTTCAGCCAACGCGACTCCATCGCCACCATTCTGATTACCGCGATCAACATCATCGCCGGATTTCTGATTGGCGTCTTCCAACTGGATATCCCCTTCCGCGAGGCGCTGAAAACCTACACCGTGCTCACCGTGGGTGACGGGCTGGTCACCATGATTCCTTCGTTGCTGGTTTCGATGGCCGGAGGCATGGTGGTGACCCGCGCCACCTCCGATGCCACGCTCTCGTCCGACATGGGCCGGCAAGTCTTTTCCCGGCGCATTCCGCTCTCGGTTGCCTCGGGAGTGATGCTGGCGCTGGCCGCGATTCCCGGGCTGCCCAAAGTGTCGTTCCTGCTTTTGTCGGCGGGCATGGCGTTTCTGGCTTGGCGCGCGCCCAAGCTGGCTGCCGAAGCGGCGCTGACCCAGTTGGGAGACAAGAAAACCGGCAAAGAGAAAGTGGGCGACAAGGAAAAAGACAAAGAGTCGGTTGAAGATCTGCTGAAGCTCGACGAACTCAGCCTCGAAGTCGGCTATGGGCTGGTTCCCCTGGTCGATCAAAACCAGGGTGGACAGTTGCTGGCCCGGGTGCGGGCGCTGCGGCAAAACCTGGCGCAACAGTTAGGATTTATCGTTCCCCCCGTGCACATCACCGACAATGTGCGCCTGAAAGCCCGCGAGTACGTGATCGCGCTGCGGGGAGTGGAAATCGCGCGCTGGGAGATGTATCAGGATCAGATGATGGCCATCAGCTCCGAAGGCACGCCGCGGCCTCTGGCTGGCGTGCCCACCAAAGAGCCGGCCTTTGGCGTCGCCGCGTTGTGGATCGTGCCCGGGTTACAGAATCAAGCGCTGGCGTCGGGCTACGCGGTGGTTGATCAGACCTCGGTTCTGGCCACGCACTTGGCGGAGGTGGTCAAGCAGCACGCCCACGAATTGCTCGGCCGCCAGGAAGTGAAGCGGCTGCTGGACCGCCTGGCCGAGAGCCAGCCCAAGCTGGTGGAAGAGCTGGTGCCCAAGATTCTTAGCCTGGGCGAAGTGCAAAAAGTCTTGCAGCAACTCCTGCGCGAACAGGTTTCCATCCGCGATCTGACCACCATTCTGGAAGCTCTGCTCGACACGGCTCCGGCCAACAAGCAGCCGGTGCTGCTGGTGGAAGTGGCGCGGCAGGCGCTGGGCCGGGCTCTGGTGCGGCCCCTGCTGTCGGAGGGCGGCGGCCTGCGGGTCGTGACCCTCGATCACGCACTCGAAGAAGAACTGGCGCGCGCCTTCGGGGCCGCGGCCATCCCCGCCGGCAGCGCGGGGATACAGCCCCCGTTTGCCCGCCGCATCCTCGAAGGCCTGCGCCGGGTGGCGGGAGAACAAGTGGCGGTGGCCACGCCGGTGGTGCTGTGCCCCAGCCCTGCGCGCTATCACCTGAAGCGGTTGCTGGAACCTTTTTTGCCCAAGGTCGTTGTGCTGTCCCCGCTGGAAGTGCCGGCCCTGGTCGAAGTGCAGTCGGTGGGAGTGCTGCGGTGACGATGACCAGTTTTGGACAACGATCGGAGCGCCGGGCAAGATCGCGCGCGGAGAGACGTCAAAGGCGAGATTCAACAGGATCGATATGAAGGCGCCAAAAGAGCAGGAACCCGAACCGGATCGAGAAAAAGGTCGAGCCAATGAAAGTCCGGAGATGAGCAAAAGTACCGCGAAGGCCTACACCGCGTGGCACGACAGCGAGGAGCGGGAGCGCATCCTGCTCGAACAATTGCCCCAGGTGCGCTATCTGGCGCGCCGTATTCACGAACGCCTGCCCAGGCATGTGCCGCTTGAAGACCTGGTTCACGCCGGAGTGATCGGACTGATCGATGCGCTGAATAAATTCGACCGCTCCAAGCATGTGCAGTTCAGCTCCTACGCCAAATTCCGCATCCGGGGCGCGATCCTCGACAGTTTGCGGGAGATGGACTGGGGACCGCGGGAATTGCGGCGCAAGGCGCGGGGAGTCGAAGAGGCCCACCGCAAGCTGAGCATGGAACTGAGCCGAGCGCCGACTGAAAACGAAATGGCCGCCGCCTTGGGCTTGGGACTGAAGGAATTCCAGCAGCTGTTGGGCGAGTTGGATGGCCTCGAAGTCGGCAGCCTGCGCATCGAGTCTCCCTGGGACGGCAAAGAAGAAGATCTCTGCGATTACCTGCCCAGCGCTCCCGAAGATACTCCGTTCTTCCGTTGTTTGCGGGGAGAGATGAAAGACCTGCTGGCCCGGGTCATCGCCGAGTTGCCCCCCAAAGAGCAGCAGGTGCTGGCGCTTTACTACTTCGAAGAGCTGACCATGAAAGAAGTGGGAGCGGTGCTGGGCATTGGCGAGTCGCGGGTTTCGCAGATTCACTCGCTGGCCGTGGTGCGGCTGCGCGCGCGCCTGGAACAACTGATGCCCACGGGCGCCAAAACGGCGCGCGCGGCGCAGGTCAGCGGCTGAACCCGTCCAGCATTTCAAGATCATTCGGCGCGGAACCTGTGCGGTACCTGCGCGCACAAGAACCGAAGGGAGCAATGTGGAGAAGGTTCTGAATCAGGCGGAAATCGATGCCATGGTGCGGGCCGCCCGCAGTGGGGGCAAGGTCGAGGAGCAGGCTGCCGCCACCGGACCGCGCATCGAACTCTGGGACGCGCGCCGCGCCGGGCAGATCGGCCGTGAGCAATTACAGGCGATCACGCAGTTGCATGAAGGCTTCGCCCGCAGCCTGACCCACTCGCTGGGCGCTTATCTGCGCATCGTTTTCAATGCCACGCTGGTTTCCGCCGAGAACCTGGCCTACCGCGAGTTTCTCCAGCGCATTCCCGAGACTACATATCTGGCTTCCTGCAAGCTGGATCCGATGGGAGTCAGCGGCGCCCTGCAGCTCGATCTGAAAGTCGCATTTCCCATCATCGATCTTTTGCTGGGCGGCCAGGGCACGGGGAGCGCTACCGCGCGCGAAATCACCGAAATCGAAGAACAGATTCTGGGCAGCGTTGCCAAAGTCATTTGCCGCGATCTGGGCCTGGCCTGGCAGGCGGTTTCTCTGCAAGTGAGCTTCGACCAGAGACTCGGCACCGGCGACGCGCAGCGGCTGCTTCCGCCCGAAGAAAAGGTTTTGTCGTTGTGTTTTGAAATCACCATGCCGGAGGCGCGGGGGGGCCTGAATTTGGCGCTGCCCGCGGCCGCATCCAATGCTTTGCTGCGCAAGATTTCCGCTGCCTGGAGTTATCGCCGGCCGCGCGGCCAGGCGGGAGCGAGGAAGAGGCTGATGGATTGTCTGGAGGAGTGTGCATTTGCGGTGGAACTGGGCGCGGACGGCGTCCACGCCTCGGTGGCGGAGTTGTCGGGACTTGAGGCGGGCCGGGTGCTGAGATTTGACCGCAGCGCAACGGCTCTGGCCTCGCTGTTGGTGGGGGGACTTGAGATGTTTTTTGCTTTTCCCGCTCGCCGCGGCGAGATGCGGCTGGCCAATCTGATGGATCGTTCGACGGCGGGCGCGCAAATCCTGGAGAAGGCGAAGGAATGACCGAAGCCGCAGATTCCGCTCGTCAGGCTGATGCCGCCGCGTTTGTGCACGTCTGGGCGGAAGCTTTATCCCAGGTCCTCGGCCAGATTACCTCGACCCAGGTCCCATGTCTTTCACTGTCCGCCGCTCCTCCGCAGCTTTCCCCTGCCGCCGACGCCGATCAGTGGATTGCCTGCGCGTGTTCGGGTGCGGTACGTGGCGAGATGAGCTTGCGGCTGAACCCGGCGGTAGTCCTGGGCTTTGCCCAGGTTTTTATGAGCGAACCGGCCGCCCCGGAGGCGGAATTGACTTCCGACCACCGCGAAGCGGTGGTGGAGTTATTTCGCCAGGTGGCAGGTTTGGCCGCGACTTCTGCCAAGCCGCGTTGGGGCGAAATCAAACTTCAGATGGAGACTTCTCCGGGAGCGCCTTCCTGGGCAGCATCTTCCACTTCCTGGTTGCAGGCAGGGAAGGAAGAGACGGCCGACGCGCTGGTGGAAATGCACTTGAGCGCCGCGCTAGTCGCGGCCTTGCGGCAGGAAAATCGCACCGAAGCCGTCACCGCTCCCGCTCCTGCACCCGTCGAGACGCCTCCTCCGCCACTTTCCGCACTGGCAGACGAGCAAAACAAGCTGGCTCTGTTGATGGATGTCGAACTGGCCATGACCTTGCGCTTTGGGGCCAGACGCATGCTTCTGCGGGAAATTTTGGACCTGTGTCCCGGAGCGGTCGTGGAACTGGACCGCCAGGTCAAGGATCCGGTTGAACTGTTGCTGGATGGCCGCCTCGTTGCCCGCGGAGAAGTTGTGGTCATCGAGGGCAACTACGGTTTGCGCGTGACCGAAGTGCTCTCGGCAGGCAGCAACTTGAGAGATGTTCAGAGTCCAGGATGAAAAAAATGAGAATACACGATGGCTGGTGGCACTCCACCCGCTCCGCGTGGCAAAAGCTCTGGGGAAAAGCACCGCATAAATGCGGTGCCCGCGGCTGTGCCCACATAGCCAGCACATGGAGCCGCCTGCGAAGCCGGCGCGCGCGCATCTGCCTGCACGGAGTGCAATACTGCGTGCCTGAATGTTTGGAGCAGGCGCTTCACGCCGCACTGCGGACCGCACAGCCGACCGCTCCCAAAAAAGGCAGTGCGCACCGCATTCCACTCGGACTGCAATTGCTATCGCGAAAGCAAGTCACGGAGTCGCAACTGCGCGAAGCTTTGGCCGGGCAACGGGCCGCGGGCCGCGGGCGGATTGGAGATTGGCTGCTGGAAATGGGTTTTGCCAGCGAACAGCAGATCACCGCCGCTTTGGCCCGTCAGTGGTCGAGTCCAGTGCTGCAAACCAGGACTTCGCCGCTCAATCCGGCGCTCCTTCCGCAGATTCCCAAGATCTTGCTCAATCTGTTTCAAATGGTCCCGGTTAGCTTTGTGACGGCCACCACCACCCTGCACATTGCGTTTGCCGATGGGGTCGATCACTCTGTACTCTATGCCATCGAGCGGATGCTTGATTGCCGCACCGAGCATTGCGTGGTTCCTCCAAGCTTACTGAGGGAGAGTTTACTTGCCATAGGCGAGCGACGATCCTCCACCGACTTTATCTTTGAGCGTGTCTCCAGCATCTCGGAGCTAGTGAGCATCGTTTGCAATTACGCGGTTCGCGTATCCGCGCGCGAAATCCGTGTGGCTACTTGCCCACCCTACAACTGGGTCCGGCTGGAGTGCGCCTCGGGCCAAACCCTGAATCTGCTGCTGCGCATTCCGGCCGATCCCCGATCCTTCCCGTCCACCTCTCCCATCGACGCCGATCCTGCCGCCTAAAGTCCCCGCACGGCTTGCCGATAAGAAATCAGAGCCGGCATAGTGGCGCGCCGGTGTCGGAGACAAAACGCACAAAAGGATTTGCAGGCACCATGGAGAACATTCGCGTCCTCATCGTTGACGATTCTTCGGTAATGAGAAAAATCGTTGAAAGGTCTCTGCGACAGGCCGGTCTGAGTATTGCCAAGGTTTTTGAAGCGGGCAACGGCGCCGAAGCGCTGGGAACGTGTCAGGAAAATAAGGTGGATCTCATCCTGTGCGATATCAACATGCCGGTCATGGATGGCTTGGAGTTTGTGAGGTCGCTGTCCGGAGTGGAGAACAACAAGGGAACGCCAGTAGTGATGATCACGACCGAAGGCAGCGAAGGCCATGTAGTTCAGGCGCTCGCGGCGGGAGCTCGCGGCTACATTCGCAAGCCCTTCACTCCCGATCAAGTGAAGGAGCACGTGCTTCCGGTGCTGGCAGGTAAACCATGAGCGCGAATCCGACATTAGCTCCAAGTCAAGGCCGCGAGGGCTGGAATACGATCCTGCAACAGGCGGCGCAGGAAGTTTTTCAGCTGATGTTGAGTTGCCCCTTGACGGTTCCCGCGGGGCCCGTGGCAGACGACGGTCTGGATATCGTGTCCATGGTTGGGCTCGCCGGACAACTCTGCGGCATCATTTCGATTCGGTGCAGCATCAAGTCGGCCGGGCGAATGGCCTCGGCCATGTTGGGCATGGAGGTCGCCACTGCCGGCCCCGAAATGTGGGACGCCGTGGGCGAGATTTGCAATATGGTCGCCGGGAATTTTAAGAACAAAGTTCCGGGATTGGGCGATGGCTGCATGTTGTCGGTACCAACGGTGATCAGCGGCGAAAGCTACCGGCTGCATTCCATGGCGGACGCGGGAGTCATTCACGCCGTTATGCTTTTCCAGGAAGACCCAGTGGTACTGACTCTGGAAATCCACAGTTAGCTGCGAAGGATACCCGACCCCCACTCTCCCGGAACATCTTGCCGGGTAAAGCGTCCGAGCCCCGGCAAGATTGTCCTATGGGCCTCGCGCAGGCGAGCGGCTTGGCGAAGCATAGCTACAGTTTCCCCGCGATGTTAGCCTGATCGCGTCTCTCCTCCAGACAATTGTTTGTTGGTCCGTTGGAATCCCAAGTGCTCTGTCCCGGGTGAGGATCACACCGATGGACAGCGGATATTATGCCGCATGCACAGGATTGGCGGCGCAAACTCAGGCACTCGAATTAATCGCAAATAATCTCGCCAACCTTGCCACCACAGGATACCGGGCGCAGCAGGCAACGTTCCGATCGTTGCTGACCGGACCGGGCTCGGTCTCTTTGAATCCGCTGAACGCCGTGATCAATAACTTCGGCCTGTTGAGCGGCAGCCGTACCGATCTGACTCCGGCCAATCTGACCGCGACCGGCAATCCCCTGGATCTGGGACTTTCCGGCAGCGGTTTTTTCGTTGTACAAGCAGGAAAGCAGGTGCTGTATACGCGCAACGGCAGCTTTCACGTCTCGCCCAACGGGCAACTCACAACGGCCGACGGCTCGGCGGTTTTGGCGGAGCAGGCGAACTTACTCAATCCACCGGTACCCGTGAGTCTTCCGGCTGGAGCCGTGACGGTCAGCGCGGATGGAACCGTTTCTGTGGATGGCGCGATTGTGGCCAAGCTGCGGCTGGCGGAGTTTCCTCCATCAACCAGCCTCACGGCGGAAGGGAACTCTTTGTATTCCGCTCCGGCGAATTCCGAAGTGGCGGCCACGACCACGATCGTTCACGAGGCCATGCTGGAGAATTCCAACGTGAGTCCGATGGTAAGCGTGGTGCAACTGATCATGGCGCAGCGCAACACGGAGATGTTGCAGCGCGCGCTGACTCTCTTCGATAACCAACTCAATCTGGCGGCGGTGCAGGATATCCCGCACGTTTAACGCAGAACCAAAGAAACTCCAGCTCCGGAGGAAAACCAATGATTCGAGCTCTATACACGGCGGCCAGCGGAATGGCCGCGCAGGAACTCAACCTGGACAATATCGCCAACAATCTGTCGAACTCCAGCACCGCCGGATTTCGCAGCCGCCGTCTGCAGTTTGAAGATTTGATCTATCAGACGCTGATCATGCCGGGCGCCGCGGCGACGCAACAGACCACGGTCGTCGCCGGATTGCAGGTGGGGCTGGGAACGCGTTCGGCGGCTTCCGAAGTGATGCAGACGCAGGGCGACTTTACCCAGACGGGAAGCCCTCTGGATCTCACCATTCAGGGCCAGGGTTTTTTCCAGGTGCTGCTGCCCAACGGTCAAACCGCCTACACGCGCGATGGCAGCTTCCACACCGACCCCAGCGGCAATCTCGTCACTCAGGATGGAGATGCGGTGCAGCCGGGAATCACCATTCCTACGGGAGCGACATCGATCACCGTGGGGTCCGACGGAACCGTAAGCGTGACGGTGGCGGGGCAAACCGCGGCGCAACAAGTGGGGACTTTGCAGATCGCGTTATTCAACAATCCCGGAGGCCTGAACAGCACCGGCAGCAATTTATTTCTGGCAACCACCGCTTCCGGCGATCCAGTCGTGGGCACTCCGGGAGGTAGCGAAGGTTTGGGATCGATTGTCCAGGGAATGCTGGAGCAATCCAATGTCAGCGTGGTCGATGAATTCGTCAACATGATCGTGGCCCAGAGATCGTATGAAGCGAACTCGCGCGTGGTGAATGCGGCCGACCAAATGTTGCAGACCATCAACAATCTAGGGCGGTAAGGCAAGCGCGAGGAGACAAATGATGCGGCTGGCCAATCTAATTGCGGTGGTAGTTCTGCTCGCGGCGTCTGGGATCGCAGCGGGGCAGGGAGCTGGCGCCTCTACGCATCCCGCAATTTCCAGCGAACCGAAATATCTGGCGAAGGCGAGTGCGTGTGTGGCCGTCGCGTCCTGGATCAACGGTGTGTTGCGCAGCCGTGGGACCGGCGCAGGGAATGATTCGCCGGCGACCTTTCCACGCGAGATTGCTCTGGGCAATCTGCCGTCGCGCGAACTCGACTGCGGCGCGATGCCCGGACTTGCGCCGGGAATCTCATTGGATCTGACCAGGATTTTCTACGACCGCCCACTGCATAGCTGGGAGTTTCTGCTTCGCTGTGCCAGTTCCGCCGATTGCGTCCCGTTCCTGGTGCGCTGGCCGCAACCCGCGGGTGGCGATCTGAAGCAAGAAGGGCCATCACAGCTCTTTTCGTCCACTTCCCAGGGCAATTCTCCGCAAATCCAACGTGTCCTGGTGCGCCCTGGGGAGACGGCAACCTTAGTCTGGGATCAGGATGGCATTCGCGTGGTCTTGCCCGTGATTTGCCTGGACCGGGGAAATATCGGCGACTCTATCCGGGTGCGGATCAAAAGCGGATCGCGGGTGCTGCGGGCGGAGATCGTGAACGAGTCATTGCTTCGGGCGATCTTATGAGGACTGGCTTAAAGCGATGGGATTCGGATCGCAAACGTATCGCTCGCTGCTTTCTCACTGCCGTTCTGATGCTTTTTCCGGCTACTCAAGGCTACACGCGCGCCAAAGAAAAAGGTGCGCCCAAGAAAGATAGCCTGGCCGAATACATTCAGAAAGTTGGCGGCAATAGTCCTCCCGTTGCACCCAGCACCTTCGGAAGCCTTTGGATCGACAGCGGACGCCTGGCCAACCTGGTGGCCGATTACAAGGCGTCACGCGTGGGCGATTTGGTCACCATCAGCATCTCTCAGAATCTTTCCGCCACCAGTAGCGGAAACGTTTCCACCAATCGCGCTTTCTCCGCCAGTTCCGGCATCACTGCCTTGCCGGGACAGCTTAAGACAACGGGCGTGGCCAACTTGTTCTCTCCCACTTCGACCCAGTCGCTGGCTGGGAAGGCGCAGGCGACTTCGACCACCGCGCTCAGCACAGTTCTCACCGGAAGGGTAGTGGCTATTTTGCCCACAGGAACTCTGGTGGTCGAAGCCGAGAGGCGAATCATGATGGCCGACGAGCAGGAGACCGTAATCTTGCGCGGCCTGGTGCGGCCTGGAGATCTGGACGCGACCAACACCGTCGCCTCCAACAGCGTCGGCAACCTCGAAGTCGAGGTGAAGGGCAAGGGCGTGGTCAGCGAAGGCACAAGGCCGCCCAATCCGATCATGAAATGGATTTTGAGGATCGTTGGTTTCTAACGACGGATGACGACGGAATTCTAACCATTCGATTTCAAGACCAGCGTTTTCTTGCTGGGATGTTCCGGAGTGCTGCATGTTGCACCTACTGTTCCCAATCGCGTTGGGCGGATTGTTGTTTTTTGCCCAGGTGCCCGCCGCTCCCGCAGCCGTGCCCGAAGCCGTTGAGCATCGGGCGCTGATTCGCGATGTGGCCAGCGTCGAAGGAGTCCGCGACAACTCGCTGATCGGCTATGGACTCGTGGTCGGGCTGAAAGGCACAGGCGACAAGCAGCAAATTTACTTCACGATTCAGACTCTGGCCAGCATTCTGGCGCGCATGGGCGTCGAGATTCCCCCGAGTGTCGTGCAAACCACGGTTCAGGTTAAAAACGTTGCCGCAGTATTCGTGACCGCAACGCTGCCGCCGTTCTCGCGCCCCGGCATGCAAGTGGATGTCACAGTCTCATCGGTGGGTGATGCCCGCAGTCTTGAAGGAGGCATGTTATTGCTGACTCCGCTGTACGCCGCTGATGGCCAAGTGTATGGCGCAGCTCAGGGACCGCTCGCGGTCGGAGGCTATGCCACCGGATCCTCTGCGAATTCAAAAACCGTGAACCACCCCACCGTGGGACGGGTGCCCAACGGCGCCATCGTGGAACGAGACAGCAGCGTCGATCTCACCAAGCTGCCGAGTCTTTCGCTGCTGCTGAACGAAGCCAGCTTCACCACCGCCGAAGAAATGGCGTCCGTCATTAATCAGAGTCTGGGATCTGGCGAAGCCACGGTGGTTGATGGCCGGCGGGTGAAAATTCAGACTGCGTCCGGCGCCAGCGTGACTGCGCTGCTGGCCCGCATCGAGAATCTGGAAATCCGGGTGCGGCGCAAAGCCAAAGTGGTGGTCAACGAACGTACCGGCACCGTGGTGCTGGGCAAAGATGTCCGGCTGGGCGCGGTGTCGATTCTTCACGGCAGTTTTTCCGTCGAGGTGACGACAACCTATTCTGTCTCGCAGCCAAATCCGTTCGGCGGAGGACAGACCGAGGTTGTGCCTCAAACCAAGCTCATCGCCGGCGACTCGCCCGCCCGCAACGTGGCATTGGAAGAAGGAGCCAGCGTCGAACAACTGGTCACCCGCCTGCAATCCATCGGGGCGTCGGCGCGCGATGTGGTATCGATCTTGCAAGCCATCAAGGCGGCTGGAGCCCTCGAAGCCGAGCTAGTGGTCATTTAGTTTTTGTTCTGATTTTGCACCAGGGAGTTCGCAGCCTTCAAAGGCACGGAGGAAATCGCATGACCAGCAATTCAACTTGGGCCGCGTTGCCGGAACCGTCCATGGATTGGGCGCGGCTAACAGCGGCGCCCGCACCCAATCGCGGGGCAAAAGCGGCGCGGGAATTCGAATCGTTCCTGGTGGGATCGCTGCTCGACTCGCTGGAGAAAACCTTTGCCACTGTGCCCGGAGACACCGATACACCCGGACAGGATGAGTACAGCTATCTCGGACGCCAGGCTCTGGCCTCGGCGGTGACGGCGGCTGGCGGCTTTGGAATCGCGAGGATGATTGAGAAGCATTTGGGTGGAGAAGAGACTCGTTTGGCCGCGCAGCCAGCACGAAAGTAACGAGAATCAGCCCGACGGGAGCCGGGCAGAATTTGATGAATGCGCTAAAGTTTTTGCAACTCTTGCCGATAGAACAAGATAAGAACAGAAGCAGTAATGGCCGAAAAAACCAGGCGGGAAATTAAAGTTTTTTAACGCGGTGCCGATCCTTGAATTGCAAGGGAACAATTGCAGGGAAATCAAGGGGAGGGAACGTGCCATGAGAGTCACTACCGATCACGGATTACAGCCGCTGAGCGAGGGCGCACGATCGAATACGGCGAAGGCGTCAGCGGAAAACAACCAGGCTTCCAGTTCCGGTTCGCTGGGCGCAGATCAGGCGCAGCTGTCCGGAGCCGGAGCCCAGGTCACGGCCTTGACCGCACAGGTTTTGCAGCTTCCCGAAGTGCGGCAGGCCCGCGTGCAGGCTCTGCGCCAAGCTGTGGAAGCGGGAAGTTATACTCCGGATCCGCGAGCTGTAGCGGGCGCTCTTGTGGATCATCTGGCGCTCAAGCCGGCTGCATAAGAACCGGATTTCTGCGGCTTGGGAACCAGCCGAGTCGGGGCGGACGAAAAAATGTCGGACACTGACAGTGGCCTCATCGTTATCCACTCCTGCCTTGCCTTGATGCGCGAACTGGAGGACAGCCTGCGGTCCAGTCAGACTGCTTTGCTGTCACTCGACGCTGCCGAGACCCAGCGACGTACTCGAGAGCAAGACCACTTGTGGCAAATGTTAAGGGCGCTTCTGGCGAATCCAACTTCGTCGGCCATCTCGGCTCCTCGAGAATCCCGGCGTGAGAGCCCGCCGGGTGCGTCCGAATTGGCTGGGTGCTTACGCGTAGCGGCAATGAGAGTTCAACAACTGGCGCGGGTGCAGTTGGCGCTGTTGTGTCGTTCGCAGCAGTTTCTGAATGTGTTGGCCAACTGGATGGCGGGCCCGGAAACGCCCTACCGCCCGCCGCAAACTGCTGGCGGAGGTCTTCGCGCGAAAGCCCGTCAGGGTTCTTAGATATGTCTTCACTGAATGCCAGTCTGGCCACCGCTTTAAGCGGGCTAATCTCCGAGCAGGGAGCTTTGGCGACCACCACGAACAACGTCGCCAACGCCAACACTCCGGGCTATTCCCGTCAAGTGCCGGTTCTCGTATCCAGCGATCCCACCGTCGTCGATCCGCTCACGTTTGGCTCGGGCGTGACCCTGCAATCGATCGAGAGCATTCGCGATCCCATTCTGGAGTCGCAAATCCAGCAAGAGACTCAGACCAACGGCCAGTTGAATTCGCTGGTCTCGGCCCTGCAACAGACGCAGGTGAACTTCAATAGCAGTACCGGCGACATTGGAACTGCGATTACCAACTTTTTCGACAGCGTCAACCAGCTTTCAACCAATCCCTCCGACTTGTCTTTGCGCCAGGGCGTACTCACCGCCGCCGGCAATCTGGCCACCGCCTTTAACACCACCTCCAACAACCTGACCGCCCAGAACGCGAATCTCGATCAGAATGTAGTGCAGAGCGTGGGACAGATCAACACGCTCACCCGGCAGATTGCCCAGCTCAACGGACAAGTCAGCGCCCTGCAAAATGCCGGAGAGAGTGCGGGAAGCTTTATCGACCAGCGAACCCAGGCGATCGATCAGCTCTCCAACCTGGTGGACGTCTCCGTCATCCCCAGCGACAATACGCTGACCCTCACGACGGGCAACGGCACTCCGTTGGTGATCGGACAAACCGCGTTTCAACTGCAAACCCAGCCCACCCTCTCCGGACTGCACGATGTCTATTCCCAGGGAACGGACATCACCAGTTCTATTGTTTCCGGCGAACTTGGGGGCCAGTTGCAAGCTCGCGATCGGCAGATACCCGCGATACAGAATCAACTCGATACCCTGGCGGCGGGCCTGGCCAATGCGGTGAACACAGTGCAGACTGGCGGCTTCGACCTGAACGGCAATCCCACTGGGAGCCTCAGTTTGAGCGGCAATCCGCAGGCTCCAGTCAACCTGTTTACGCCGCCTGCCGGGGTGACCGGGGCGGCCGCGAGTCTTTCTGTTGCCATCACCAACCCGGCGCTGATTGCCGCCAGTTCCGACGGTACTGCGGGCAGCAACGGCAATGCGGAAGCGCTCTATGCCCTGAACGGCCAAAATGTGATTAGCGGCGAAAGTCCCACGGACTACTATTCTGGCATTGTCTTCGATGTGGGCAACGCTACGTCCAACGCCACGGCGGAACAAACCGCGTCCAACCTGGTGCTGGCGCAGTTAAACGATCAGAACTCCGCCATCTCCGGAGTGTCGCTCGACGAAGAGGCCGCGAACCTGGTGCAATACCAGCAAGCCTACTCCGCCTCGGCCCAAGTCATTACCGCCATCAACGATATGATGTACGCCGTGGTGAATATGGCCACGCTGACCGGATAAACGGAATTACTTTTATGCGCATCAATCCTGATCCCTATCCCGACATTCTCAGCTCGGTGGAGCGGACGCAGCAGCAAATCTTCACCGACGAGCAGCAGATTGCTTCCGGGCAGAGCGTGAATGTTCCTTCGGATAATCCCGCGGCGGCGGCGGTGCTGGTGCAGAATGCGGATCAAACTTCGCAGGCCGATCAGTTTCAGCGCAGCATTGGCAGCGTGCAGGGAGAAATCCAGAGCGCGGATTCCACTCTGAACTCGGTGGTCGAATCGTTGCAGCAGGCCATTTCTCTCGGAGTTGAAGGCGCGAACGGCACGGTCAATGCCGAAGACCGGCAGGCCATCATCACCCAGCTCCAGGGAATCCAAAGCCAGTTGCTCAACCTGGCCAACCTGACTTATCAAGGTAATTATGTGTTTGCCGGAACTGCGACGCAGACGACGCCTTACACGCTCAATCCCAGTTCTTCTTCGGGCGTGACCTATCAGGGCAACTCCGGAACCAACAGCGTTACCTTGGGCAACCACTTCTCTCTGCAAACCAATCTTCCCGGCTCGCAGCTGTTTACCGGCTCTCCGAGTAATATGTTTCAGAGCATTCAGGATCTCATCAACGGCCTAGAGAGCAACAACACCACCACCATCGGGAGCGCGGTCACGGAAGTCAGCAATGCCCTGAACTACGTTGACGGCCAACGCGTGTTTTACGGCAATGCGCTGAGCCAGCTTACCGCTCAGCAAACTTACCTCAGCAGTGAGAGTACCGAACTGGCGCAGCAGGCAAACACAGCGGGAGGCGCGGATTTGACCGCGGTCATTACCAATTTGACCGCCTCCCAGACATCCCTTCAGGCAGCGCTCGAAGCCGTCGGCCAGACCGGCCAGATCGACTTATTCAGCTATCTGAGGGAATAAAAACGCGGGCGAACCTGACTTCAGCGAGTCACGCGCTCAGAGAGCTTGACGCGAAGCGCGGGCCCACTCTGCCGCCGACTGAACTCGGGCCCGTTGCGCTTCCAGCCGCGCCCGCTCCGCCAGCAACTGAGTGTGGATTGCAGGAAGCAGATCGCGCAGGCGTTCCACAGTGCCGCGATACAGCTCCAGTTCGAGGTTCAGGTCGTGATCGGTTCCGTTTGCGGGCAGTGGCTCGGCGCGCAGCCAGGTGCCGGCGCGCAACAACTCCGAAAGCAGTCCTGACATTTGTTCCGGAGTCGCCACCGCTTGCGCACGCGGCGTGACCATGCCGTCGAGCCAGAAGCTTAGACGGCGATTGGTCTCGCGCAGGTTTAGCAGCAGCGATGCCATCAGGCGCTCCAGTCAGCTCCAGTTTCTGATGCAGAAGTCACAAAGCCAGCTTGCGAGGTTTCCGTAGGTGCGGGTTTGAGTGTTGTCGTGTCGAGTTCCACTTGCTGCCAGGCTTCGTGAACCACCGCCAAAATAGTGATCTGCTGCTCGAGAATATGTTTCGACTGCTTCACCTGAGCTTCGACCATACCAGACCTCAAGAGCTGATAAAACTTTTCCAGATTTCTGGCGACCTTTCCGCCGCGCTCGATGTCGAGCGTTCCCTGAAGTTGCCCAATCACAAGCAAAGCGTGATTGATGCAGCGGGTGCGTGTCTCAATGTCGCCTTTTTCCAGAGCCGTGGCAGCGCAGCGCAAGTCGGAAATGGCCTGTTCGTAAAGGCAGATAACCAGCCGCACCGGGCTTGCGCCCCGTACTGCGGCTTCACGATAGGAAGATCTAGCGTCCATGCACTATAACCCCGAAGTGAGAGTTGGACTCGAAGCGCTGCTTCCAGTGCTGCTGGTCGAACCGGCCAGCGTGCCCAGCGTTTCCGTTACTTCCTGGAGCAGCAGTGGATATGCCTGCAACGATGCATTCACCGATTCGAATTGCGAGGTCAATGCCGTGGCCTCGGTTGTAAGCTGAGACTGGAAATTTGCGATGGTGGTAGTAAGGTCGGCATTCTCCGCCTGGTTTTGCGTCAAATCCACATTCAAGGGGCCCGACGTTGGATTGGTTAAGTTAGTTAAATCAGCGTTGAAATTGTTGGCGAAGCCTGTTCCCGAGGAATTCTGGAAAAAGTTTTGCACTCCGGCTGGGTTGTTGGCCAGCACATCGGCAAAGCTCTGACCGCCGGGCGTGAGTCCCAGGCTCAGTGTGCCGTCGTTGTTGGTGACAATGCCCAGGGAGGATAGGTTGACCAGTCCGCCGTTGCCGCCAATGGAATAGGAGCCATCGTTCAACAGACTTGATTGCAGAGATCGCAGTGAGATGTCGGATTCGAGCGGCGGCGGGGGCGTCGCGCCAGTTGGGTCCACGACGTATTGCGAGTTGATCGTACTGATAACTGAGTTGTAGGCGGAGATGAAGTTGTCGACCGCTGTCGTGATCTGGCCCTGATCCGGCGCAATGGAGAGCTGCACTTGAGTGCCCGGCGATTGGCTGAGCAAGCTTAGCGTCACTCCTTGTATGGCGCCGGTTACAGTGTTGGTGCTGCTGCTGAAGGGTACGCCATCGACCGTTAGAGAAGCGTTTGTGCCGCCCGTGGGCGTGACAAAGCTCAGCACAGTGTTGGTGTTGCCGGTGATCGCCAGAGCTCCCACGCTACCCGAATTTTGGCTCTGTATCGCGAGCCGGGAACCGCTGCTATCGCTGACCACGCTCGCCGTCACGCCCCAATTGTTTGCGGTGCTCTGCGTATTGATGTAGGCAGCCAAGGTCGTGAGCGTGTCATTGCTGCCGGTGATCGCGATCGTGTCGGGCGTGCTGGATCCGCCGACTGTTAATTGAATCGAGCCGGTAGTTTGACCGGCGCTCAAAATTGGGGCCGTAGCGTCGGCGGCGATGGGTTTGGTATACACCGATCCGGTGGTCGCCAGGGCGTTCACAACGATCTGGTGGGTACCGGAGACCGCATTGCTCTGCGCTGTAGCTGTCACGATTGCCGGCTGAGCAGAGTTTGCCGCCTGGGCGGTCAGCGCTCCTGTGGGACTCGCCAGCGCCGCCACTGCGGACTGGAGGCTGGTGAGATTATTTTCTTCTCCTTCCAGCAAACCATCCTGAGTCGCGAAGGCCGTCTGCTCGCCTTGCCACACGCTCAGTTGGCCGCTCTGCTCGTTGATGATCTGGCTCACCACGGAACTTACGTCAATACCTTGTCCGGAGAGGATCGTCGCGGGATTTAAGCTAACGCCCATTGTCTTTGCCTCCTTCACCCGCGGCGGCCTGCGCCTTCGGAGCCTCTTGCTGCGCCAGTTCTTGCGAAATATCCCGGCTGAGGTTGAGTTCCTGTTCGCTAGGCACTTGCAGGATCAGAGTGCCCTGCTGGTTTACGAATTGGTACACCGCAGTTTCACCCGGAGGTTGCCACTGCAATTTCACTTCATCCTGTCCACGTGGGACCGGCGTTGCCGCAGTTTGCGTATGGCTATCTTCCCCATTTGATTCGTTTTCCGAAGGGGGAAACGTTTGTGGGGGTGACTTTTCCACGCGCACGTTTCCCTGATCGGCCTGAGGTTCGGTCGAAAACTGGGACCCGAATGCGGGACTTACGCTCATAACGAGCTACCCTTGATTCAAACTACCTTGAGTGCAAGTAGTTCCAGAGAAAGTCGGAAGGAGGCAGGAAAATCCCGCCTCCCCCGAACCACAGTTATTGCAACAGTTTCAAAACCAGTTGCTGTTGTTGATTGGCCTGGGCCAGCGCGGAGATACCGGTCTGTTCCAGGATCGAGTATTTGGTCAAATTAGCCACTACCGTCGGAATGTCTGCGGCAGTGATGGTGTTTTCCGCCGACGTCAGGTTCTGCACCTGGCTGTTGATGACGTTGCTGGCCGCGGTTAAGCGGTTGACACTGGCTCCCAACGTACCGCGCACGCTGGCGACGTTGGTGATGGCTCCGTTGATCAGAACCAGCGCGGCTTGCGCGTCGGCCTGACTGCTCAGATCCGAAGAGGACAGATTCACCGCTCCGGTACCGCTCCCGTTTGTAATTCCATTCGTCGACAGGCCGCCAATCGTCACGCCAATCTGGGTCGATCCGATGGCAGTCGAGTCACTGAGGAATATATTCGTAGTGGAGGAAGCGGTTGTGCTTGGGTTGGCAAAGGTTCCGAAGACCGTCTGAGTGTTGGCGGAACCCACGGCTATGTTTCCGTTGTTGTTAGGGTCGACTACTTCCAGATTGCCGTTGGTGAGGTAAGCTGAAAGGCCGGCAGCGTCGTTAGGGCTGTTGATCGCGTTGATCAAATCTCCAACCGTGTCGCCGCCAGCTTGGCCGTTGGCGGTAAAGGTGAAGGTTTTGCCCCCGGCGGTGAAGCTGGCTACACCCGTCAGAGTGCTGTCCGCGGTCAAACTTCCGGCGTTCCCGACGATTGCATTGGTGTTGGGGGTCGCCGTCCCGGTGTTGGTGGGCTGAAGGAAAGGCGAAAAAGCGCCTGACACCAGCGCCCCGAGTACCGTGTCGGTCGAACTCACGGTAAGGTCGTTGCGGTCCAGCGGGTCGGTGACCACCAGTTGGCCGCCGACCACAGCGGCCTTGGCGCCCACCGTGGTGTCGGAGTTGATCGCATTGACCAGGGATTGCACGGTGGAGGCCGAACTCGTGTTGGTGGCGAAGGTGCCCAGCGTTGGATTGGAATTGGCGGCAAGGGTCAGCTGCTGGCCAGTGTCGGCGTAGGTGCCCGTCGTATTAGGCGCATTGTAAACGGTAGGGGTGTCCGCACCCACGATATCGGTACCTGTACCCTGGGTCAGGGTAAAGGCGTTACCGAAATTATTGACAATTTTCAGTTCGCTGGTTCCCGCCAGCCCGGCGCCGCCTCCCGTGGTCACAAAGCTGGCAGTGTATTCTCCAACGCTTGTGTCGGTGCCGGTTTGGGCAATGTTGGCGTTGGTGCCGCCGTTGATAATCGTAAGGAACCCGCCGGCAGTGTCAGCGTTGGTTGCAGTAAAGATCTGGGTGTTGCCGGTGACGGTGTTGGTCAAGGTGATTGCATCCAGCGCAGCCGTGGCTGTACCGGTCGCCAGGCCAGCTCCCGTTACAGTAGTTACCTGCGAAGCTGGATTCGGTGCGCCGGACTCGGTAAAGGTCAGGTTGCCGGAATTCGTATTGTCGACGACCTGGATTTTTCCAGTAACCAGCGAGGCCGCCAACGAAGTGCCTGCGGCGCCTCCGACCGTGATGCCGCTAACCGTGGGTGTGCTCCCCTGACTGAGGCCCGTGTTGACGGCAGCCAATAATTGGGTAACGGTAGCTCCCGCCGAACCGACTGTGTAGGTGGTGGCATTGCCGCCCCGAGTCGCAGTAAAAACGTCGCCTGCGCCTAGAGCGGTGGCACCGGTTAGGGCCGCTTGAGTGCCGAGCACCAGGTTGGGATTGGTGCCTGAGGTCTGGACCGCCGTAAAGGAGGCAGAGGCAAGGCCATCGGTGATTTGTAGATTTCCACTCACCAGAGCGCCCGTCAAACTGGCGACCGAGGGACCGGTTCCGGCCACTGTAATACCCGTTGTGGCGGGGACTGTACCCTGACTTGTGCCAGTAGTGATGGCGGCTACCAATTGACCTACGGTTGCGCCCGAGCTGCCTACGGTGTAGGTTGCGCTGAGGCCGCCGGTCCGGGCGATGGTTAAGATCGAGTTCGCGACCAGGTTGGTGCTCGCCGTGTAGTTTTCGCCGGTGGTGGCCACTTGGCCGGCGATGGCTCCGCCAGTTTCGACCACAGCCAGGTCGTTGTTGTTATTGAGATCGGTGATTTGCAAGCTTCCAGCCACCAACTGAGAGGTGTATCCGGTGTGGGCAGCGTCCGTGCCAGCGACGGTGATGTTGCCGCCCGTAGTCCCGGTGTTGATGGCGGTGAGCAGGGCGCCGACCGTGGTCGCCGCACTCGCGGTGTAAGTCGTGGTGCCGGTGGCGCGAGTCGCGGTTACGACCGAGCCGGAGGCGATAGCGCTGGCTGCGGTGAGATTCGTTGCGCCGCCGGTAACTTGGTTAAGGTTTCCGCCAGCCCCGGTGGTCGCGGTGAATGTAAAGGTGACCCCACCAGCTTGCACCAACGTGACGCTGCCCGGCGTCAGCGAAGTATTCAGCGCAATAGGAGCGCTAGTGGCGCTGTTGATGCTGTCGGCCGCATTGAGGTTGGGTGCCGAGCCGCTCTGAAACACGGACTGCCCATTATAAGTAGTGGCGGTTCCGATCTGGTTGATTTCCGCGAGGATCGAGGCATACTGTGCCTGAATGGCGGTACGTTGCCCGTTGGACACCGTGCCCGTGGCCGATTCCGTGGCCAGCGTCACTGCCGTGTTCAACAGGTTCGTGACCTGGGCCAGCGCGCCATCGGCCAGTTGCAATTCGCCGACGCCGTTGTTAGCGTTCGATACCGATTGAGTAAGAGCAGCGATGTTGGCTTCCAATCCGTTTGCAATCGAAAGACCTGCGGGATCATCCGCGCCGCTATTGATTCGAGATCCTGACGACAACTGCTCCAGAGTGCTGTTAAGCGAATTGGCCGTGAGGGTAAGTTCGTTCTCCGCCTCGAGGGACGGAATGTTATTCAAAATACCGAGAGGCATGTTGGTTCTCCTTTTTGCTTCAATTTGGTTCCGGCTTTTGGAATCGCCTCCGAGTGTTCAATCTCTGCGGAGTTCCCGTTCCAGTTGCAGGATTACGGAACCTGACTGTCTGTTGGTCTCATCGGCGATTCGCTTCTCTGCTTTAGACTTCATGTCTATTTTTAACTCTCACGGTCGTAACCCAAGGTAACGGTGCGGTTCCGGCGCCGGAATAAACCCTCTTCCTCGTTCGCCGATGGTCCCGCAGGGACCGTTCGTCTCAATAAAAGGAAAACGGACGTGGATCAATGATTCTGCTAACGCGGCTGAACAACAAGTCTCTGACCGTCAATTCGGACCTGATTAAGTTTGTCGAGCAGTCGCCGGATACGATCGTCACTCTGATCACGGGCGAAAAAATTGTTGTGCGTGAGTCCGTGGATCAAATTAACGCTCTAATCATCGAGTTTCGACGCGCTGTGCTCAAGGGGCTTCCAGTCTCCTGGGATTCTTCCTCGCTCCACAGTCCGCAGGCTTTGCCTCGGAATGCTGGACCGGAGTCGGAGAGATAAGCGTGGACAAGTCCAGCATCATCGGAATCATTCTCGCTCTTGGCGGAATCATCGCCGGTTTGCTGATTGAGGGCGGCAACCTGGGGCAAATCGTGCAGCCCACCGCGGCGATGATTGTTTTTGGTGGCACGCTGGGCGCCGTGCTGTTGCAGTTTCCTATGCACGTGGTCTTGCATGCAGGACGCCGCCTCGGCTCCGTATTTGTCAACCCGAAATTAGATTCTCATTCGATGATCCAGCAGTTGGTCGCGTATGCGCGCAAGGCTCGGCGTGAAGGTTTGATCTCGCTGGAGTCAGGTCTGGAATCGCTTGACGATCCCTTCCTCAAGAAGTCTCTGATGCTGGCGGTGGACGGCACGGAACCCGAAGAACTGCGCAAGATCATGGAACTAGAACTCGACAACCAGTCCGAATATGAGGAACAAGTTCCGCAAGTGTTTGAGTCCGCCGGAGGATTTGCCCCCACCATCGGCATCATTGGCGCCGTCCTCGGCCTGATTCAGGTGATGCAGCATCTGGATAAAATCGATGAAGTAGGAAGGGGCATAGCGGTCGCATTCGTGGCCACCATTTATGGAATCGGATCCGCGAATCTCTTCTACTTGCCAGTCGCGGGCAAGTTGAAAGCGCGCATTCGCCAGGAGCAGATCAAGAGGGAGATGACGCTGGAAGGAGTGACTTCGATTCTGGAGGGCATGAATCCTCTCATGCTCGAAACAAAATTGCTCGGATTTCTGATTGGCGCGGGGGAACCCGGCGCGCCGGTCCCGCCCCCTGGGGAAGTCAGTCCATGAACCGTCGGCGCCGGAGGCAACGCTCGCATTCCAGTCACGACCGATGGTTGGTGTCATACGCCGATTTCATCACTCTTCTTTTTGCCTTTTTTGTGGTCCTCTATGCATCGTCGCAGGTCGACAAACGCAAGGCCGGAAGGCTCGCGGTCGCCATTCAATCCGCCTTCCATGAACTCGGCGGTTTTCCCGCATCGGCGGCCCAGATCCCACCGAACGCAAACAAGCCCGTATCCTTTTCCACCCTGCACGGTTTGCAGAACGCGGACTTAAAATCCGCCGGCCAGTCCCCGCAGCCTGCGCCGGAAGCGTCGAGCGAAGGATCTGATCCCGACCTTTCCATGTTGCAAAGCCAACTCCAGGAAGCGCTAAGCCGCGAAATCGCGATGGATGAAATCGCCTTGGATGAAACTCCGGAGGGCATAGTCATCAGCATCCGGGAATTCGGTTTTTTCGAAAGCGGGTCGGGCGCGTTGAAAGCTTCCGCTTTGCCAACCCTTGACCGAATTGCTTCGCTTCTCGCGGTCCGCACTTACAAAATGCGCGTCGAGGGACACACCGACAATGTTCCTATTCACACTGCGCAGTTTTCCTCCAACTGGGAATTGTCCACTACTCGCGCCACCGAGGTGGTTCGACTCTTAATGTTGCGCTATCGGCTTGACCCCGGCCGCCTGGCAGCAGCGGGTTATGCGCAATATCATCCCCTGGCAAGCAACGATACGGAACAGGGTCGCGCCCTCAATCGCAGAGTCGATATCGTAGTCCTCAAATAGCAACATTAGGAAACAAAAAGAACAGCCGCAATTTTTGGGATACCGCTTGTCTTCGGGTTAAAGTCACGCCCCAGCCCGGCCGATAAATACTTTGTCCGACGGCCACATTTAATTCTGTCTTCAAGTCGTCCGCTAGCAATCGATCCGGGCGTCTTCTGTTCAATCCCCGCGTCCTGCGGACTCGCACGAGCTGAGTTTGGCGATGCCAAAGGTCTTTTTCGCATGACGACCGCACCGACTCCCGCAAGTACCGCCCAGGAGGGACCTCCAGACCCGGACCTCGTCCGCCTTCGAGACCTCATTTACCAGACGGCTGGCATTTTTCATCCCGACAATAAACTGCGCCTGCTCCTCGACCGTTGTGGCCGCCGGATGAAGGCGCTGAATACCACGAGCCTTCGCGAATATTTTGAGTGCCTCACCGTACGCCCGGCCAGGCAGGCGGAGATGGTTGCCTTGCTCAACGAAATCACAATCGGAGAGACTTGTTTCTTTCGCAACCAGCCGCAGTTGGATGCCTTGCGACAGGTGGTGTTGCCGAAAATTATAGAGGCCAAAGCGAAGCTTCCCATTCACCGCTTGCGCATCTGGAGCGCGGGCTGTTCCACCGGAGAAGAACCATACACGCTCAGCATGCTTCTTATGGAGGAAGCCACTCGGCAGCTTAAGGACTGGACCATAGAAATTCTCGCCACCGATCTTAACGAACGCTCGCTGGCGCACGCTCAGGCCGCTCTTTACGGAACTTATAGCACCCGGAATTTGACCCCTTTCTACCGTCAGAAATATTTCACGGCAGTCGACACGCAGTTGCAAGTTACACCTGCCGCACGCGCCAGCATCGCTTTCAGCCGGCTCAATCTCTCCGACAGCGCCCGCATGACTTTCATGAAGAGTCTGGACTTGATTTTCTGCTGCAACGTCCTGATCTATTTCGACCTGGCTTCGAAGCGGCGAGTGATTCAGCACTTCTACAACAATCTGTTACCGCACGGATATTTCTTTATGGGCCACTCCGAATCGCTCTATGGAGTGAGCGAGGACTTTCACCGCGTTCATCTGCCGGGAGCAACCGGTTACATAAAAGGCGAACGCCGGCCGGGGGGAGGAGCTCAAGTATGAAAGCCGCACCCGCGACCACGCCCATTGAAAACCTGCGCAAACGGATGGAAGGACTGCGCCAGATCCCCACCATACCCGCCGTATTGGCACCGTTGATCCGCTATATACAGCAGCCGGTCGAGCAACTCGACGTACAAAAAATTACCGACTTGATCGCCCAGGACAAATCTCTTGCGGCCCAATGCCTCGAGATGGCCAACAGTCCGCTCTTCGGGCGCTGGCAGAAAGTGGAAACTCTGCGCGGTGCGGTCATCGGTTTGGGATTTCAGCGAGTCGGCGACATTGCCATGTCTTGCGGAGTTCTAAATTTGCTACCCAGGGACGGCAAGGGCATCGATCCCGTGGCCTTTTGGGAACATTCGCTCGGATGTGCCCTGGTGTCTCGTCATCTGGCGCGAATGATCTCTTTCCCCGATCCCGGCAAGGCCTATCTCGCGGGTTTGCTTCACGATATCGGGGTCATCGTGAATCTCTGGGTCTTGCCCAAGGAATTTCAGGCTGCATTTGAAGTAGCGAGACAGGAAAGCATTCCGCTGCACGAGGCCGAGAGACGCGTCTTGGGATTTGATCACTGCGAAAGCGGACGCCTGCTGGCGGAGAAATGGGATCTGCCCGCCGACCTCATCCAGGTAGTCGCGTTTCACCATACGCCCGTGCAGTCGACCGACCTGACTGGCCTGGTAGCTCTAATTGAACTCAGCGACCTGCTGTGCCGCATGAGCGGACTGAATCATGGCTATGTCGAAGCGCGCCAGGTCGACGTTCAGGAAGAGCCCGGATTTGCCATCCTCGCCGAAAAATATCCGTCGCTCAGGGAGTTCGATTGGGCTCGCCTCACCTTTGAACTGGATTCTTACCTGGACGATGTTCATGCCTTGGTACGCACTATTTACCGCAAGTGACCTCTCAACCTGAAATTCCGGCGCCAATCGGCGTTTTGATAGTCGACGACAGTGCTTTCATGCGCACGGCCCTTTCCCGCATGATCAATTCCGATCCGGCGCTTTTCGTAGTGGGAACGGCATGCAGCGGGGACGAGGCACTGGAGAAAATTCCTCACCTGAATCCGGATGTGGTCACACTCGATGTCGAAATGCCGGGGATCGACGGCCTGGAAACCCTTCGTTGCATTCGGACACGTTTTCCCCGCCCGGTAATCATGGTCAGCAGCGCCACCGTGGAAGACGCAAAGATAACCTTCGATGCCTTGGGCGCAGGGGCCTTCGACTATGTGCCCAAACAGTTGTCTTCCACTTCTTTGGACATCATTCATATCCGCCGTGACCTGATCGCCAAGCTCAAGGCGGCTGCAGAGTCTCATCGTCGGTATCCTCTGACACTGGAACGCAAACCGCCTCGACCCGCATCAACGTTTAACTGGGAAGGCTTTTCGGTCAACCCCGCCATCATCGCCATCGGCACCTCTACCGGCGGTCCACAGGCCTTGCAGGAGATCCTCATGCAATTTCCTTCGGACCTTGGTGTCCCGGTGCTGATCGTGCAACACATGCCGCCCGGCTTCACGAAGCCCTTCGCCGAAAGGCTGGATACGCTGTGCGCTGTGAAGGTGCAGGAAGCGGCGCATCACGAGCCGCTTCGCCGCGGCGTCGTCTACATTGCACCGGCCGGTATTCACATCACCATCGAGCGCACTTCGAACGCGCTGTCGCTTATCTGCCTGACGCCCCAGCCGGAAGACAGTCTGCACATTCCATCGGTCGATGTGATGATGGAGTCGGTCGTCTCATCTTTTCGCAACCTGACTATGGGAGTGATCCTGACTGGAATGGGCTGCGATGGCGCCCGGGGCATGACCGCAATTCGTCGCGCCGGCGGCATCACTATCGGCCAGGACGAATCCAGTTGCGCGGTTTATGGGATGCCGCGTGCCTGCGCCGAGCTTGGCATCCTGCAAACAGTCGTGCCTTTAAGCCAGATTCCGCAGCAGATCCTCCAAGCAACACGTTATCGCAAGCGCGCTTAATCCCCGTGATTTAATATTCCTGACTTTCCGCGGTCCAGTAGTTTTCTTACCATCAGTAACAGTGTCGAGGCAGCAAAAGGTTTTCGCAGAAGGTTCTCGCCATTTTCCTGAGGCTCCCCTGCTTCCATCTCTGCCAAATGGCCGGTCACCAGGAGTACCTGCAGCGCCGAATTGTTTTTCGATAGTCTTTTCGCCAAACGGCGTCCATTTTCTCCGGGAAGCACAATGTCTGTCAGCAGAAGGTCCATTAGACCCGAGCGCTGATCATAGACGTACTGTGCTTCGGTTGCGTTCCCGACAGCCACCACCGAATAACCGGCCGACTCCAGCACCTCTCGAGTTACGCCACGAACAAAAGACTCATCTTCGACCAGCATGATGGTTTCGGCGCCGACGCTTCTCGGTTGGCCCTCTTCCACATTTTCCATTTCAGCGTGTTGTCTTGCAGATTTGCTGCCAATTCTTTCGCGCAAAAGGAACGTATTGGGCATTTCAAATTAAACCGTGACGACGCAGCAAATGACCGGTGGAAAACCCGCGAAGACAGCGGGTTTGCGCCGCAAGTCCGTGGCTTTCCCATCGCCCGGCTTAGTAAACGAAAGACAACCCTTAATCTCGAGTTTCTCGATGCGAAAAAGAAATCGGCATTGACTCGGTCCATTCCGGGAATTGTGCGTGGGAATGAACACCAATCTGGGACCATCCCTTGCTTAGCCTGATTTTCCAACTGCCCGTTATTACTTGGGGTTGGTCAGAAGTGTCTCATTCGGGTCCAGCACGATCTGGTGCGTGCCCAATGGCGCCGCCAAATGAAAGGTCGATTCCTTACCGTCGGCAAACACTCTCCCGAGCAAAAGCGGCGGCTTGCTCGCTCGATGAGCATACACGGGAACGGAAGTCACGAGATCCTGCGGTGCATCTTTCTGCATGATCGTCCCACTCACGATCACTCCTTGGCCCTTGGAAACAATCTTCACCGCCTTCAATTCCAGCTTAGGTAAAGCCGTGCCATTCACCCAGCCGTCAACAAACCATTGCAGAGAACTCTTGCCCTCATAGCGCAGGGCGGGCGGCAACTCTTCCGCGAAGACCGCAAACAACTCACTGGTCGTGATAGTTTTGCCCTGATAACGGTCGCGAATCTTGCGTAGTCCGCGCACGAAAGGCTCGTCGGTGCCTCCGTGCGCGCGGCCAGCCTCATCCTGCAACATCGTGCGCAGCATGTGAAACAACCACGTTCCTCGCCCATAGCTGATCGCGTCATAACCGCGGGGAAATCGCGACGAGAGCAGACGAGTCCCCAAAGTTACCGGGCCGTCATCGGCTATCGACACACCGTCTTTATTTTTCTCCGCTAAGTCGCGCCGGTATCTTTCCATGATTTGGCGGAAGCCTGCCGGATTTTTTTCTTGCAGCATCATCAGAGAGCAATAATTTGCCAGCCCCTCGGAGAACCACTGGTCGCGGTAGGTACTCCAAAATATCAGGTCGCCCCACCATTGATGCGCGGTTTCATGCGCCGGTATTTGCTGCTGCAAAAGAACATTCAGGGGATCCTGATGTATCTCGGCGCGATCCTCGTTGGTCAGGAAGGCGTACGAAGAGAGAAAGATCAAGCCTGGCCAGCCCTGGCTCTCCCGTCCCGGCATCTGCGTAACCGACAATCGGCTGTAGGGAAACGGGCCGAAACGCGCAGCATAGTAATCGATGGCCTGAGCTGCTGCCTGCGCCACGCCGGCCTCGTTGCTGGCCGGAGAGGGGACGCTAGGAGCGATGACCTGGATGTCTTTTCGCGGCGCGCGGGGATCGTCGATATTGGGATGAACCAATTCCACAGGAGGGACAGGGAATGCTTTCTCGAGCGCAGTTGTTGCGTAGGCGTCGACAATGACTTTGCCGGCCTGCGCTCGTGCCACTTTGTACCTGCCCAGATTAAATCCCGCGACCGGAATCGTTCTGTCTGAAATCCAGCGCGATACCTGCTCTACCTGCGTTTTCGCCATTGCGGACTCGGCCATAGGTGCAGGTTTGCCCGTCGCCACCAGCATCCAACCGGGAGGATAGCGGAACTCCAAATCGAAATCGGCCATGGCCATGCCGCGGT
>Ga0209006_10000719_pt1 | contig 30718 bp, 20 predicted proteins | sample JacPin_JW_Ref_O2_FD_188567 | JGI IMG/M metagenome (GOLD analysis project Ga0209006, IMG submission 188567) | Forest soil microbial communities from Algoma, Ontario, Canada - Jack Pine, Ontario site 1_JW_Ref_O2 (SPAdes) (version 2) | ecosystem: Environmental > Terrestrial > Soil > Boreal...
ATGTAAAGCGTGTATGAGGGCAGCTGCAGAGCTGCGGGACCGGCAGCGGCGGCCGCCGCCTCCTGGGAGTTCAGCGCGACCTCGTTCTCCGACCACTGAATATTGACCGTGCAGGTCACGGGCGCTGTCGATGCGGCAGGGTTGATGCAGGTAATGGTCGCCTTATCACTGGTGCCCAAAAGCTGCTTTAGCGTGGGCGCCCAGCCGTTGACCCCGTTCAGGTCGTAGGCCGCAAGCTGAGCCGGAGTGCACCCCGAGGCACCGGCGGCAGGGAACGTGCAGTCGGTCACCGCCAGCAACGCCGGATCGGTCGACGCCGAGACAGCCGAGCCCGTGACGGCCGTCGATGCCGGAGCGATATTAGGGTCGGCCCAATAGGCACGGTTCGCATGCATGGAGGACGCAAGGCTCGCCGCCTCAATCGCGGCGAGCGAACGCTTGCTGGCAACGCCGGTGCTCGAATAGGCAATCGCCTGCATTTTTGCGATGCCGAGCAGTCCCACCGAAACCACAATGAGCGCTACCAGCACTTCAATGAGACTGAAACCACCTGCGCCTTTTTCGATTCGATGCGCTCTCATGAGCACGCTCCCGTGCCCGCAGTTTCCGTCGTCAACTGCCCAACGATCGTAATCTGCAGGCAGCGCGTAGAGCCCGTAGAAGGCACGGCCGCATGCAAGGTGACGGTGACGGGCGGGTTGGCGAGGTTCAGGGCAAAGCCTTCGCGATTGAAAGTTACAAATTTCATGCTGTTGTTGGCATTGAAGGTATCGCCGAGCGGGAACGCTCGCTGCGCGCGTAATATCGTGTCCGACGGGGAGTCGACGGCACCAGTGCCGTTCACATCGGAGAAAACGATCCAGCCGTTTTGCCAGGTAGTGGTCCCCGAGCAGGTGGTCAAATTCGACGAGGCGCACACCGAGACCGTCTGGCCCTCCTTGATGGCCTCGGCGCGCGCATATTGCAGGTCGCCGAGGAGCGCGTTGACCTCTCCTGAGATGCGGTTGGCACTCGTCACATATTGGTAAGAAGGCACGCCGAGCGCCATCAGAATCGCGACGATCGTGATCACGGTCAGCACTTCGAGGAGAGTGATGCCCGAGATCCGCTTACGGCCGCTCACCGTTGCAGGGCGATGACTAAATGCCAACAGGTTCATGCGTGTAACCATAGGGATGCAACCTTGCGTGAAGCTGACGATAGTGACCCGCCATGCTCAGGATGTGACGGTATTCGCAGTTTTCCCCTGCGGCAGGCCTGAAAAGCCGGGAAATTGGACTCTGATCTTCGTTCCGTGACCGCCGGCACCCGCGTCGATCGTCACGGCGGCGCGGTGCAGGCGGGCGATTTCCTCGACGATGGCGAGCCCGAGCCCGCAGCCATGACCTGAGGATCCCGGCAGCCGATAGAAGCGCTGGCGCACGCGGCTCCTTTCGGCTTCCGGAATCCCCGGGCCGTCGTCCTCGACCTCAAGGTAGGGCTCGCTTACGCCGCCCCCGCAACGCACCGTGACATGTCCCCCGCTCGGCGTGTAATTGAGCGCGTTATCAACGAGGTTCCCGAGCAGATCCTCGATCAGCCAGGCACTGCCCGCAACGCTCGCAGCATCCAAATCGGCGCCGAGATCCAAACCCGCCTTGACCGAGCGATCCACATTGCGCTCGATGACGCGCTCGACGAGCGGCACAAGATCCGTATCCTGAAAGTGATCGGCGAGGTTCGCAGTCGGCTCGGCGCGCGCGAGAGCGAGGAGTTGATTGGCGGAGTGCGCAACCCGACTCATCCCGTCGCGCAGCACCGCGAGGCGACTTTCGAGCCCAGCGGCCGCCGGATCCTGGGTCAGAAGCTCAAGGTGTCCCACAAGGCCGGCGATCGGCGTGCGCAGTTGATGCGCAGCGTCGGCGACGAATTGGCGCTGCGAGCGTGCAGCTTCCCGCAGCACTTCAAATAAACCGTTCAACGCATCCACGAGCGGCCGGACTTCCGCCGGAACCGCAGTTGTCTCGAGCGGCCGCAGCTCGCGCGGCGAGCGCGACTCAATCTGGCCGCGCACCGCCAGTAAGGGTTTAAGCCCGTGACGCACACCGACCCACACTAAAAGCAGTGTGGCGTCGACCAGAATGAAATCCATGAGCCAGGTGCTCGTCAGGATGAAATGCCGCGCGGCCTCGCGCCTGCTGGTCGTTTCAGCGACATTTACGGTTGCAACTCCTGCGGCGGTGGGTACACGGTACGTCACCACACGGATCCTGTGGTTGCCGAGCCAGGCGTCGGCATAAGCGAGTTGGCCTTCCCCAGATGCCGCGGACAGTTGCGGGTTGCCCGAGATCAGGAGGTGATCGGGTCCCCAAATGGAGTAATAGAATTTCTCGGGGCGGTTGGCGTGCGGCTGCGGCTGCGAAGCTGGTTGCGCGTAGATTTTCCCGTCGACCACTTTGAGAAGCGCCGCCTGCGCCACGGCCGCATCGGTCAAACTCTGATCATAGGCGGTACGCATGAAGACCATCGAGGCTCGATAGTCGGCGAAGCCTCCCGCCACCATCAACAGCGCGAGCGGCGGCAGCAGAAGGATCAGCAGACGCCGGTGAATCGATGTGGTCGGATCAAGCTTCAGGCTCATCGAGGCGATATCCCAGTCCGCGCACCGTGCGAATGAGCGCGGCGTCGGCAAGTTTCGCGCGCACGCGCGACACGTAGACTTCCACCGCGTTCGGCGTCATTGCCTGATCCCAGCGGGCAATCGTCTGCTGCAGGCGCTCCTTTGAGACGACCCGGCCCGCTGAGAACGCCAGGCACTCGAGCACCAACCACTCGCGTCCGGTCAGCTCCACTGGCTTATCGTCGATACGCAGCTGCCGGCCCGCGACGTCGATGCGCAGCCTGCCAAAATTCAGCTGCCCATTGGTATTCAAATTGGCGCGTCTAATGAGGGCGCGGCACCGAGCCGCAAGCTCAGTCTGCTCGAACGGCTTCATCAGAAAGTCGTCCGCACCCAAATCCAATGCCTCCACGCGCATCGCAACCGTTTCGCGCGCCGTCAGGATGAGAACCGGCAGTGTCGCGCCTTGGCTGCGAAGACGGCGCACGAAAGTCAGGCCGTCCTCGCCCGGAAGCCCAATGTCCACCACCGCCAGATCAAAGTGCTCCGCCGCGAGCGCCGTGGCGGCAATCTCGGCGCTCGGGGCGCGATCCACAGCGAAACCCGCTAACCCCAGCCCGCGGGCAATGGCATCGGCGACCAGGTCGTTGTCCTCGACCACCAAGATACGCATACACACACTGCAGAGCAGATGATGCTAAGTACTCTACTCTTCGCAGGCGTGCATGCCGACAATCATTCCCGATTCAACCCACTCGCGCAGGAACGCTGCGGCCCGCGCGGGGGCCTGTTCCTCATCGAGCGCGGCACACAGAGCAACGCACACGCCACCAAAGCTTCGACCTTGGCGTACGGCATCCAGCGCCTCGGCCTCAAGTGCCGTCAGCGGACGATAGAAGATCTGCAGCTCGTTGCGCCACAGAAGCCATGGGACGGGATGCCCTTGCGCCGTGGGCGCCGGAGGTGGAGCTGCGTCGGTCAGCGCGCGCCACAGTGCGGGCGCGTTCCACGCCAAGTCGAGTCGGCGCACGGCAGGGTGCACATCAAATCCAAGCGTGGCCCAATTCTGGGGAGGGACCTGACCCAACGCCTGAACTCCAATGGACGGCCCATCGGCAGAGTCAAATACCGCGTTCATTGCCCACTCGAAACGTGCCAGTTCCGCAAGCCACGGCTGCGAGGCATAGTCGGGAAGGGCTGCGAGCAAAGCGTCGAGCTCACCTCCGTAGAAGCGGATGGAAGCGAAGCTTGAATCGTGCGCCTGTACGTAGGCGCGGCCCAACGCTTCGAATGACTCTTCACCGATGAGCGCCAACAAAGCCGGATAGTGAGATTCCAGCGTCTCGATGAGGCGCGAGCGGTAGCCATCGCCGTAAATCGCAAGGCGCGTGGCGATCGGCACACGCTGCGTGCCCACGACGCGCTTTTCAATGTCCGCGCTGCCCGTCAGCATGAAGTTTTGGAACTCGTTTTCTAAGCCCTCAAGGTACGCCACGTGAGCTTATCCAGCGCGCTGCAGGCGAGTGTCGGCGAGCGCCGCTTCGGAAACCCTGCGGGCCGCTGCCAGCTCCATCTGCAATTCGCCAAACGGCGGAATATTCGCGTCGCGCTCGATCATCGTCGCAACTTGGCCGAAACGCCGCACCGCAGCCGCATAGAGCGCCCAGACCGGATCAGGTACGGGGTGATCGTGGGTATCGATCAGGTAGTCGCCGTGATTCTGGTGCCCGGCGAGATGCATCTGCTGCACACGCTCGATTGGGATCGCGGCCAGGTATTCGAGCGGATCGTATTCGTGATTGATGCTGCTCACGTAGATATTGTTGACGTCGAGGAGGATGAGGCAGTCGGCCTCTTCGGCCACGGTGCGCAGAAAATCCCACTCCGTCATGCGCGAGTCGCGGAAACTCACATAGCTCGAGACGTTTTCCAGAAGGATGCGCCGGCCGAGAATGTCCTGCACGTCGCGCACGCGCGCGACGACGTGCTTGAGAGCCTCGTCCGTGTACGGCAGGGGCAGCAGGTCGTGCAGATTCTTGCCGCCGACACCCGTCCAGCACAGATGATCGGATATCCAGGCAGGCTCGATGCGCTTGGCGAGCGCTGCGACCTCGCCGAGATAGGCGCGGTCGAGCTGCGCGGCGCTGCCGATCGACAGCGACACTCCGTGCAACACCATGGGGTAATGCTCGCGGATGCGCATCAAGTGGTACAGGGGCTTGCCGCCCGGCACGAGGTAGTTCTCGGTCAGCGCCTCGAACCAGTCGACGGCCGGCAGATCATTGAGAATCGTCTCGTAGTGATCGACCCGCAGACCGAGCCCGAATCCCAACGAGGGGGAAAGCAGCATGATTAAACGGCGCGGCGCGGAGAATCGAGTGACACCCCGCGCCGCACCAGTAGCAACTACAGACAGTTACGAAGCGGACTTCGCTTTCGCCTTGGCGGCATCGCAGTCGGCCTGGGTGGCCGTCATGGTAAAGCCCTGACCCTTGCAGGAGTTCTGGCCTTTACAGCTGTTTTTGGCGGACTTGCACGATGACTGGCCCTTGCAGGAATTGGCCCCAGTGCACTTCACCTTGCCGTCATCCGCCGCAGCAGCGCTGAACGAGACAGCCGAGAACATGATCGCCGCGGCGGCCGCAAGCGCGATGCTTCCAGTCTTACGAGTATTCATAGAACGTTTTCTCCGGTTTGTGTAGTTGAAAACCCGGTCATTAGACCGGATACCAGAGCGAAACCTTTCGCCCGGTGCGCGAGCGGTCCCCCCCCTTCGCGCCGAATTCTACGCCTCAGATAGGGGAAATCGCACAGTTTGTCGCATTGAGCCGACAGCCGGCCGGCAACCTTAAGGCCACCGTAAGCGGATGCCCTTGAAAGATGCTGCCGATCGACTCATACAGTACGTCGAGCGCGCGCGACTGGATGCGCACCCAACGCCCAAGCAGATGGAGCAGCGCTCTTATAGAATGGCCGATCCGCGCGGACATATCTTGCCCGCAGTATCTACATATCCGTTCGAAGGTGTTGCAGGAATGACCGACGTCCCCGCCGCCGCCATCCTGGTCCGTGGCGCGCGGCAGAACAACCTCAAGAATCTCGATCTTGCGATCCCATTGCACGAGCTTGTGGTAGTGACGGGCGTGTCGGGATCCGGCAAGTCCTCGTTGGTCTTTGACACGCTCTACGCAGAAGGGCAACGCCGCTACGTCGAGACATTCTCGCCGTATGCGCGCCAATTTCTCGATCGAATGGACAAGCCGCAGGTTGATTCCATATCTGGAATTCCGCCCGCCATTGCCATCGACCAAACAAATCCGGTGCGCACTTCGCGCTCAACCGTCGGGACGATGACCGAGCTCAACGATCACGTGAAGCTGCTCTTTGCTCGGGCTGCGAGTCTATTCTGCCGCCGCTGCGGCCATGCCGTGCACCGCGATACGCCCGAGAGCATGTATGCCGACATGTTGCAGCGTGCGCAACGGGCCGACGATCCGCGCCTGCTCGTGTGCTTTCCCGTGCCGGTGCCGAAGAATTTCAAGGAAGCCGAAGTGCGCGAGCTGCTGCAGAAGCAGGGCTATACGCGCTTTCTGGAGAATGTCCCGTCAGGCCGCAAGCACGAGCGCAAAGCCGCATTTCTCGAGGTCATCCAGGACCGGGTGCGCCTCGGCAGCGCCGAGCGCTCGCGCGTTCTGGAGTCTCTCGAAGCGGCGCTGCGGGTCGGTCGTGGCCGCATCAATGTTCACGTCGTCGGCGCAGGTGATCCGCCCGAACGCCTGGACTGCTGGCGTTATTCGAGCGAGCTGCACTGCGCCGAGTGCGATCTGTCGTACCGCGAGCCGGTCCCGAGTCTCTTTTCATTTAATTCACCGCTTGGCGCCTGCGAAAGCTGCCGCGGCTTCGGCCGTACCATGGGGATTGATTACGGCCTTGTCATCCCGGATGAAAGCAAGTCGCTGCGGGCGGGCGCAATTCGCCCCTGGCAGACGAAGTCCAATGCCGAATGTCAGCAGGACTTGGTGAAATACGCCAAGAAGCGCGGCATTCCCCTCGACCGGCCGTGGCGTGAACTCTCCGCAGCGCAGCGTTCCTGGGTGATTGAAGGTGAAGGCGCCTGGAGCAAGGGCGTCTGGTACGGCGCGCGGCGCTTTTTCGCGTGGCTTGAGACCAAGGCGTACAAAATGCACGTGCGCGTGCTGCTGTCGCGTTACCGCGCGTATACGCCGTGCACCGCCTGCGGCGGCGCACGCCTGAAGCCCGACGCGCTTCTGTGGCGCATCGGCAGTCGTGACTTGGCTGATGCAGTGTTGACCGGCGCATCGCGCATGTGCCCTCCCGGGACTGAATGGAGCGAGGAGATCCTGCAATCTTTGCCTGGACTTTCGATCCACGATTTGATGCTGCTGCCGCTTGAACGCGCGCGCGACTTCTTTCGCAGTCTTAAGTTACCGCCGCCGCTCGATGCCGCCACGGATCTTCTCTTAGGGGAGATCCGCTGCCGCTTTGACTACTTGGTCGACGTCGGCCTTGGATATCTCACGCTCGATCGGCAATCGCGCACCCTCTCCGGCGGTGAGGTGCAGCGTATTAATCTCACGACGGCGCTTGGCACCTCGCTCGTCAATACGCTCTTCGTGCTCGATGAGCCGTCGATCGGCCTGCACCCGCGCGACATGCGGCGTGTGATCGCCGTGATGAAGCGCCTGCGCGATGCCGGCAATTCGCTGCTGGTGGTGGAGCATGACCCGCAGATCATGCTCGAGGCTGACCGGATCCTCGACATGGGCCCGGGAGCGGGCGAACGCGGCGGGGAGATCGTGTTCTTTGGCACGCCCACTGCAATCAGGAAGAGCGGCCAGTCGCTGACCGGCGAGTATTTGAGTGGCCGCAAGCTCGTCGTCGCGCCGCGAACTCCGCGCGCCGCATCCGCGGAGCCCGTGGCGGAGTGGCTGCCGAACAGATGGCTTGAGCTGCGCGGTGCGCGCGCCCACAACTTGCGCAATATCGACGTGCGCATCCCACTGAAGCGTCTGGTGTGCGTGACGGGCGTTTCCGGCTCCGGCAAGTCGACGCTCGTCGAGGATGTGCTGCATCCCGCGCTATTGAAATATCAGGGTCGACCGAGTGAGGCGCCGGGAGAGTTCGACGGCCTGCGCGGCGCCGAGCTCATCGATGACGTCGTCATGGTGGATCAGACTTCGATCGGCCGCACGACGCGCTCAAACCCGGCAAGCTACGTCGGCGCCTTCGACGCCATCCGCGAACTCTACGCGGCCGAGCCTGCTTCGCAGGAGCGCAAGTACAGTGCAGGCACCTTCAGCTTCAATTCCGGCAACGGCCGCTGTCCGACCTGCGGCGGCAACGGTTTCGAGCATGTGGAGATGCAGTTCCTCTCCGACGTGTATCTGCGCTGCCCGGATTGCGCCGGCAGCCGCTACAGGAGCGAAGTGCTCGACATCAAGCGCGAAGGCGCCGATGGGCGCCGCGCGAACATCGCCGAAGTGCTCCAGATGACGGTCACGCAAGCGTGCGCGTTCTTTGCCGACTCGCGAGAGATCATCTCGCGCCTGGCGCCGCTTGCTGACGTGGGACTCGAGTACGTGAAGCTGGGCCAGCCGGTTCCCACGCTTTCGGGCGGCGAGGCGCAGCGCCTCAAGCTCGCCGGACACCTTGCCTCGGCCGGAGCGGTTGCATCGAGCACGACTCATCTCGGCAAGCTTTTTCTCTTCGATGAGCCCACCACCGGCCTGCATTTCGAGGACGTGGCAAAGCTCTTGCGCGCATTCGGCAAGCTCCTTGCGGCGGGCCATTCAATTCTGGTCATCGAACACAATCTGGATGTCGTGCGCGCGGCCGACTGGATCATCGATCTTGGGCCCGAAGGCGGTGATCGCGGCGGCAATATCGTGTGCGTCGGCACGCCCGCGCAGGTGCGTGCCTGCGCGGCGTCGTTCACCGGCGCTGCGCTCGCGGCTTACGAGGATACCCTCGCGGGTCGCGCGCCGGCGGTTGCCGCGGCCGTCGCCGATGCACACGCAGGCTACGCTCGCGGTAACGGCCATGATACGAAAGCGATCGTGATTCACAGGGCGCGCGAGCACAACTTGAAGAATATCGATGTTGAGATTCCGCGCGACCGCTTCACGGTCATCACCGGCGTCTCCGGTTCCGGCAAATCAACTCTCGCGTTTGACATCCTTTTCAACGAGGGACAGCGGCGCTACCTCGAGTCGCTGAACGCCTACGCGCGGCAATTCGTGCAACCCGCCTCGCGGCCCGACGTCGATGCGATCTACGGTATCCCGCCGACGGTTGCCATTGAACAGCGCACCAGCCGCGGCGGCAGGAAGAGCACGGTCGCAACTCTCACCGAGATCTATCATTTCCTGCGTCTGTTGTACGTGAAGCTGGGCACCCAATACTGTCCGGACTGTTCTGTGGCGATTGAACCGCAGAGCGTCGCTGCCATAGCCGCGCGCCTGCTGCGCGACTATCGCGGCGAGCGCATCACACTGCTCGCGCCGCTCGTGCTCGCTCGCAAGGGGTACTACACCGACCTTGCCAAATGGGCCGCAAAGAAGGGATTCAAGACGCTGCGCGTCGACGGGGCGAACGTGGCAACCGCCGGCTGGCCGCGCCTGTCGCGCTTTCGCGAGCACACCATCGAGCTGCCGGTTGCGCACATAGCAGTCAGCGCCCATACCGACACCGAGCTGCATGCGGCATTGCACCGCGCACTCGACTTCGGCAAGGGCGTGCTGCATGTTCTCGGTTCCAAGAGCGCGCGCGTCGACGTATTTTCGACACGCCGTGCCTGTCCCTCCTGCGGCAAGGGGTTCGCAGAGCTCGACCCGCGCCTGTTCTCCTTCAACTCCAAACACGGCTGGTGCGCGAGCTGTTTTGGAACGGGACTGGCGATGAGCGGATTCAGCGAGGAGCACACGGGCGAGGAGGTCTGGTGGAACGAATGGTACGAAGGCGAGCCGCCCGCTTGCACCGACTGCGCCGGCGCACGCTTGAACCCGATCGCGCTCAATGTGCGATATCGCGAGCGTTCGATCGCGGCGCTCGCGCACGAACCCATCGCGGCGGTGCGCAAGTTTTTCAACCAGCTGAAACTTTCCACGCGCGAGGCGGCCATTGCTCATGACCTGCTGGCAGAGATCCGCGCGCGCCTGAAGTTCCTGGAGCGCGTGGGTTTGGGATATCTTGCGCTCGATCGCTCCGCGCCCACCCTGTCCGGCGGCGAAGCGCAGCGCATCCGTCTTGCCGCGCAGCTCGGCTCAAACCTGCGAGGCGTGTGTTACGTACTCGATGAGCCCACGATTGGTTTGCATCCACGCGACAATGCCGTGCTGCTCGATGCGCTCGCGGAGCTGGCGCTGCACAAAAACACCCTGGTCGTCGTCGAACACGATGAGGATACGATCCGTCGCGCCGATCACGTCGTGGATCTTGGGCCCGCGGCGGGTGTGAAAGGCGGCGAAGTGGTGGGCGCGGGCACGGTGCAGGATCTGATGCGCAATCCGCGCTCAATCACCGGTCAATATCTGCGCAAGCCGCTGCAGCATCCCCTTCAGCCGCAGCGCACGGTCACGGCCCGCACGCCATCCCTGCGCTTGAAAGGAGTCACGCTGCACAACGTGGCCGATGCGGACGTGCGGATTCCGCTCGGGCGGCTGGTCGTCATCACGGGCGTATCCGGATCCGGCAAGTCCACGATTGCGCGCGACGTCCTGTATGCCAACCTCAAACGCTGCATCGCCGTGGAGACGGGCAAGAGCAAGAAGAAGCTGCAGCACAAGGAGCTCCTCGGGTGCAGCGCCCTTACTGGCGTCGAACATGTCGATCGCGTGCTCGAGGTCGATCAGAGTCCCATCGGCAAGACGCCGCGCTCCTGTCCCGCGACCTATGTGGGGTTCTGGGATGAAATCCGCCGCATCTATGCCGGCACGACCGAGGCGCGCATCCGCGGATTCACCGCCAGCCGCTTCTCCTTCAACACGCCCGGGGGCCGCTGCGGCGCCTGCGATGGACAGGGCGTGCAAACGGTGGAGATGAGCTTTCTGCCGGACGTCAAAGTTCTATGCGACGTGTGCGGCGGCAAACGCTTCAATTCCGAGACTCTGACGGTGCAGTGGCGTGGCCTTAGCATCGCCGCGGTGCTCGCGATGAGTGTCGATGATGCGGTCGAATTCTTCTCTGCGCACCCTCGAGTACACCACTCTTTGAAGCTCCTGCAGGATGTGGGTCTTGGATATCTAACTCTGGGTCAGCAAAGCCCTACTCTCTCCGGCGGCGAAGCGCAGCGCATCAAGCTCGTCACGGAGCTTGCGAAAGTGCGCGGCGACATACGCGCTCCAGTGAATCACAAGCAACGCCACACGCTGTATGTGCTCGATGAGCCCACGGTAGGACTGCACATGGCGGACGTGGAGCAGCTTTTGCGGGTCCTGCATCGGCTTGTCGCCGCCGGCAATACGGCCGTCGTCGTCGAGCACAATCTTGACGTCATGGCCGAGGCGGACTGGATCCTCGACATGGGCCCTGAGGCCGGAGAGGGCGGCGGCCGCGTCGTTGTCGCCGGCACACCCGCAGAAGTCGCACGCCGAAAGACGAGCTCGCACACCGGACGCGTGCTCGACAAATTCCTGCGCGAGCGTACCCTGTAGAACACGGCGATGTCCCACGATCTTGTCTGTTGGAAATGCGGCGTGGCTTTGGCGGCTCTGAGCCTACCCCTGCGCCGCCTGGATGAATGCCCCAAGTGTCGGGCGGAGCTGCACGTTTGTCGCATGTGTGTGGACTACTCGACGAGCGTTGCCAAGCACTGCCGCGAGCCCACCGCCGAGGAAGTGCGCGATAAGACGAGCGCGAACTTCTGTGATCACTTCAAGCCGCGTTCCAACGCCTACACGCCCCCCAATACGGCGGCAGTGAGCGAGGCGCAAGCTGCCCTTGCCAAACTTTTCGGCAAGAGTTGAAGCGCGTCAGCAAGAAAATAGATCAGCTTTTGCGGACGCGCTCCGTCAAACGCGTCAAGAGCCGTTGAAACGGCGAGTTCTTTCGGACTTCGACCTTGATGTGGCGCACGCCGCTTTCGTTGATGATCTCGCCGCGGCCGTTATCAATCTCAAGGCTTCCGGCACCAAGGATCTCAAGGGTTTCTTCCAGCGAATAGGGGCCCTTGCGCTGCACGCTGTGTTCTTTGCTGCGCAGCGTCTTGCTGCGTGTCGCAGCAGCGCGGGCAGCGGCCGATCCCATTTTGGGGCCCGCTGCGGGAGCCGTCGGAATTTTCTGTGCGGCCATGCTCTCTTCATCGAGGAGTTTGATCTCCTCGGGCTGCGGTGCGTGCTGAATTTCCGCAAGGCTCGTGGCGGGGGTATGGCTATCCGCGAAGGCTGCGCGCTCGCGCTCCCGTGGGCTCACCGGCACCACCGCAACGGAGGAAAAATCGGAACGTACGTATTGCGCAACCTGCTTGGCAGCATTTGCGTCGCCGAAGAACCCAAGCCGCAGACCGTACCATTTGCGCCCGTCGCGATTGCCTTCCACGGTGTAGAGCGTGTAGGCGCTGAAGATTGCAAGCGGCGGAACCTTATCGAGCGCCATCGACTCGACCGACCATTGCAGCTGCACCGCAAATGAGACGGCAGCGTTGCCCTGCACGGCCTCCTTCAGCGCACGGCGCGTGCCACTGTCGTCGGGACGCAGAAGCGGAATGCCGCCGGAGGCATCGGCGCTGGGCGCGCGCGCGGATTTCTCAGCGCCGCGCGCTTCCAGAATCTGCATGACCTGCGTATCCGACAGGCTTTGCGCGGCCAGCGCCGTACTTGTGGCAGCACGGGGTTGCGCAGCGGCCGCCGTGTTGGGCTTCGTATCCCGCTCGTCCAAAGCGGCAAGCACCTCACGCACGTTCGACAGAGGCGCCTTCGGCGCCGGGCGAGCAAGCGGCGGCGCCGCGGGCACGGAGTGACGGCGCGCAACGGTTGGCGCGGGCGGCGGTTGTTGAATCGCTACCGGGGCAATGGGCGCGACATCAGCCGACGGCGCAGGCGGTGCCGCGGAGGAAGCTTGCTCCGGCAACGCGACCGGGATAGCTGCAGAGTCTGCAAGCGCCACGATTGGCGGCGCTGGTGCTGTCGGCGGCGGCGGCGGCGCGAAAGTCGCCACATTCTCAATGGCAGGCGTGCTATTTGAGGCCGGCGCTGCCGACTCCGACGGCGCTTGCGCGCTCACGGCCGCGCCCGCACGCAGGCGCTTGCCCGGCGCCTCGCCTGCCCATGCGCCTGGATATATATCGCGCACGACACTCAGCCAGTCTTCAGCCTCCTCCAGGGTCTCGAAATGCCCCATATGCAGGCGGAATCGCTCGCGCCCATCCTCGAGGCGGCGGCTGACAAAAAATCTGAAACGCTTAAGCTCCGGTGCGTCCGGGTGAACGAGCGCCATCGGCGTCGTCGACGAACACAAGTTGATGACGAAAGTATCGACAGGGACTGTAGCTGCGCCGCGATCTGCGACCTGCCGAGGGGATTCGCCGTCGGCTGCCAACTGTGGCTTCAACGTCATGTGTCTCCCTGGACCAATACATCGATCGGCGGCCGATCTTTGGATCCAGCTCAATTTGACAGATGGGGATTGCAAACGTTCGCGCGAAGCGCGACCGTGGCAGCCCCGCCGTCGTAGGAACTCATCCATTAGACCGGTGGCTTTGCGTCCCCGTCTTTCGACGGGTTTGCCCTGTTCACGAGGTGAGCAGTGTCGAAGCGTCGCCGAAAAGAGTCAAGGGATTGACGCGGTAGTTGGCGGGCGTATCACTGAAGTTTTGTGTCAATCAACATAATGCATCAAATGCTCGCGGCACGCGCCAAGCTTTCCTGCACGAACAGCGTGCGCGCCTGCAATAGCTCAGTCATCGCCGCAGCAGCAAGCGGTCTTGCCAGGTAGAAGCCCTGCACAGCATCGCAGCGGCGCTCGCGCAAGAAAATGAGCTGCTCGTTGGTCTCGATGCCTTCGGCCACGACGCGCTTGCCGAGCGCATGCGCCATGACGATGATCGTCTCAACAAGCGTCGCCGACGCTGGATTCTGCGGCACTTCATCGAGAAACGTACGGTCAATCTTCACCGTGTCGATTGGGTACTGACGCAGATAGCTCAACGAGGAATAGCCGGTCCCAAAATCATCGAGGGCGAGATGCACGCCAATCTGCGCAAGCCGCGTGAGCGCAGCGCCTACGGCCGCGTTAGCGAGCACGCTTTCGGTGAGCTCAAGCTCAAGTAGTGCCGGCGGCAGATCGTATTTCTCCAGCGCGCGCCGCACGAGCTTGGGAAATTCGGCGTGCTGCAGCTGCTGCGCGGACACATTGAGCGCGAGCCGCGGTGGCGCGATCTGCCGTTCACGCCAGCTGGCAAGCTGTGCGCACGCCGCATCGAGCACCCACCCGCCGATGTCAACTATGAGGCCGCTCTCCTCGGCCGCCGGCACGAATTCTCCCGGGTAACGCATGCCATCACGTGGCGTCTGCCAGCGCAGCAGGGCCTCGACACCCACGAGCTCGCCGCCGGCGACGCTGAACTGTGGTTGATAGAAGAGTGAAAATTCGCGGCCGCGCAGCGCATGCTGCAGCCCGGTATCGGTGGGCTTTGCGGGCTTGGTCGTCATGTTGAGATCAAAGAACATCATGCGCCCGCGTCCCAGATCCTTGGCGCGGTACATGGCCGTATCGGCATTGCGCATCAGGTCGTCGATCGTTTTCGCATCGTCGGGGAACAGCGTGATACCGATACTCGCGCACACGTAGCAGTCGCGGCCTGCGATGTTCACCGGCAGCTGCAGGGACTCGATGATGCGCGCGGCCACCGCGGCAGCGGCGTCCGGCTCGGCTACGTTGCGCAGAATGACGGTGAACTCATCCCCGCCCAGACGCGCCACGGTATCGCCGTCCTTGATGCAGGAGCGCAGGCGCTGCGCCACGATCGTCAGAAGCTGATCCCCGGCGGTGTGGCCCACCGAATCATTGACGCGCTTGAAGTGATCCAGATCGATATACAGGAGCGCGCCGCGACTCAGGCCCGCGGCCGCATTGGCGAGCTCCTGGGCGAGGCGATCGCGAAACAGCAGGCGATTGGGCAGCGCCGTAAGAGGGTCGTAGTGCGCCTGTCGGTACAGATGCTCGTCGCGCGCGCTCTTTGACAGCGCAACTGCCAAGCGCTCGGCGAACTTGCCGCCGCAGTGCGCGACTACCGGGTCAGCGACGGGAACCTCGCGGTAGCCGACCGCGAGAATCGCCTCAAGCCGTTCTGCGACGATGACCGGCCACACCCAGAAAAACATCGCTCCGGTATCAGCGAGCGGCTTCAAAAAGCTATGGCGCGATTCCTCGCAGCGCACGATCGTGAGCCCATTGGTCTGTTCTGCGAGTGCCGCGAGCATGTCATCGTCGAGCGCGATGCGACTCACCGGCAGCTCGGTGAGGCCGCTTGCCGCAAGGAACACGCGGCCGCGACCGGGGGCATCCGCATCGCGCAGGGTGATCCCGACGCTCTGGCAGTGAGTCAGCTCCTGCACGCGCGACATGATGGTGTCGAGAACGTGCTCGAGATCGGCGGAGCGCAGCAGCAGCTGATCGATCTGGGCGAGGGTCTCGAGCACGCGGAACTGCTCATCGAGGCTTGCCGCCGCACGATTGAAATTATCTATAAGGAGTCGCGTCTCGTCTGCCGAGTGCGCATCGAGCGCAGCGAACTGGCGTGCCCGCAGCGCGCCCAAGCCCTCCACCAAAGCTCGCAGCGCCGGGCCATAGCGTCGCCCAAGATAGGCGCTCGCGAGCGCAGCTCCCGTAAGAGCGAGCACGAGTGTCAGCGTCAATAGAAGCCAGGCATCGCGCGCCGCGAGCGCGGCAAACACAAGCACCGGCAATACAGCGCACAGGCCGAGCGCTAAACCGATTCGCCGTCCCATACGGCTGTCAAACGGCAATCCGCCCATCAATGGGCCTCCGCGCAGCTGTCGTTCCCTCAATCTAAGCTTTGTCGGCCGTGGCCGGTGAGTATTGCGTCAATTATCGACAAACTATGGCGGAGAAGTCTTGCGCGAAAACGTGAAGCGCATCACAGCGCAGCGCGCGCGGTGCGTTTGTGCGTCAATGCCAGTATGCCGGCGTAGGTGTAGCGGCTGACGCCGCGCCGAGAGGAGCGCGACGCGCCCAGCATGGCAAGCGCCAGCGTGCGAACCGGAATGCCCCGATAGATGGCGTAAGTTCCGACGAGGAACGGATTCAGGAGCGGCATCAGGAAGGTGGCGGCGAGCTCGAGCGGGCGCAGCTCGCCCCGCCAGCCAAGCAGCACGCTCGGCTGCAGGATATCGAGCGCGGTGAGATTCATCTTCACGAGCGCCTCCTCCATCTCGCCTTTGGTGCGCAGGTAGAAGTTCTTCGAACGCGCGTCGGCGCCGGCAGAGGAAAGGACAATGAAGCGCTGCGCCTGCGCCGCCTGCGCCACGCGCGCAAGGGCAAGCACATGGTCCACATCAACTTTTCTGAATTCTTCCTCGGACCCTGCCGCTCGGATGGTCGTTCCCAGGCAGCAGAAAACGCTATGACAGCTGAAACCCGCGAACTGCGAGGCGATCTTGTCGAATTGCACAGTCCGGTTGGCGAGGCGCGGATGCTCGCGGGCAAGCGGGCGACGGGTTACTGCGACGACACGGCTGAATTCGTCGGACTCCAGGAGCATATCGAGCAGTGTCGCGCCTACGAGGCCGGTTGCGCCGGCGAGCAGCGCCACTTTTGATTGGGCTTCGGTCATGAGTGCCTGGAAGCTTAGCGAGCAAGCCCAACTCGCTCAAGGTCGCGCGGCCGGTCTAAGCCGGCCTCCGACGCCGCTAGTTTCCCGACAGCGTCTGCGCTTGACCTAAGATCGGTTCGCCGCAGCTGACGCTGATCGTCTGTACGCCCTGGCCAGGAGCGATCGTGATATCGCGTCTGACATCGCGGTAGCCGTCGCGCGTGCCAACCACCGTGTACTTACCCGGCTTCAATTGGATTTCGCGCTGCGAGAAAACTCCCGAGAATCCGATGCTCGGTATCGCGACGCGGGTGGCACCGTCGGATATCAATGCCAGATGCACCGGTTCATCGAATGCGGGCAGCAAAATCTGCAGGCGCGCCACCTGCGAGCGCAGTACCGGACCCGACGGATTCTGCTCATTGGCGTTCTCAATAAGCGCCAAGGCGTCCGCGCGCGCAGCGGCGCCCGCGAGCAGCTCCGGCCGGTCGATCAGTGTCTGCAGGCGCTGCGCGAGCAGCGCGCGTGAGGCGGCGCGCGCCTTGCCCTGTTGAGCAAAGGCGAGCGACGGATCCGATTTGAGCGCGGTTTCGTATTCGGTCAACGCCTCATCCCAGCGTTCCTGCGCTTCGAACGACACTGCGCGCTGCCGCTGCGATTCATACGCGCGCGCGCGCAGCGCAGGATCCGCTGGAGTCGAGCCGGCAGGCGCCTCCGCTGCTGCGGTGCGTGAGTCGCGCGTCTCATCAAGCCCTCGCACCACCACTGCAGGCGCGTCCGAATCAGCAGTCTTTGAGTGCTCATCGCTATTCAATGCGGCGCGCGCGCGCGCCAATCCTGCAATCGCTTGACCGTTCTTGGGATCGGCCGCGAGCGCCTGCTGATAATCTCGCTGAGCACGAGCGATATCGCCCGCGGCCTCGGCGCCCGCAGCATCTGCGAGCAGCGGCCGAGCAGCTTCGGGATTGTGAGCACGCTGCTGACCCTCAGCCGCCTTGCGGCCCGTCGAATCAATGCGCTGCGCCGCAGGCGCGCGCTTTTCCACTGCGCTGAGCAGCGCCTGTGCCTCGGCAAGACGCCTGGTGGCGAAGCCGGGATTGCCGGCCTCGTCAGCGCCGAGAGCCTCCGCCGCGCGCATCTTGGCGTCGCTAAACTCCTGGCCTCCCCACACGGCGGCGCCGCGTGACTCGAGCGCGGCCAACTGGCGGTCAAATTGGGCGCGCGCGTCGAGCAGATGTGCCTTTTCCTGGATGTCGGCCGGCGTCGCCTGCGCCTGCTCCGGTTGCTGCGCAGACATCACGGTCACCGGCAGAGCATTCTCAATCATGGCAAGCGCGCCGGCTCCGTATCGGGGCAACGCGTAGAACGCCGCGGCAGCAGCCGCGGCAATCGCGGCAAGCACCACCCAGGGCCAGCGGCGCGGCCGGATCGGATCGAGCCGCATCAATCCCGACATCGGGACAATCTGCAGGTCATCCCAGGGCGCGGGCCGCAGGGTTCCCGGCGAAGCAGGCTGAGCCGCGGCGGGTATGGCCTTCGGCGGCGGCGGCACGTACGAAGTTTCACGCGCAACCGCAGGCTCTGGTGGCCTGGGCGGCTGCTGCGCTGGCAAGGGCCTCGGCTCAGCCGCTGCAGGCGCGGCGCTTGGCGACGCATGTGCGTTATTGGGATCAAGGGCAGCTGCAACTGCTGCGGCTCTGATCGGTGGCGGCCCCGGCCTCAGTCTCGGGCCGGATGCAGGCACGCCCTGGGGTACGAGCGGCGCGCGCAGCGGTTTGGCAGCCGTGGAAGCGGGCCGTGGCGGCCGTGGTGCCGGTTTGGGTATTTCGCGCCTGATCGTCTGCGGCTCGGGAGCTGCATCAAATTCAAAATGCAGGGTGTCGTTCATCGTGGCGTCGAAGTCATCGATCACCGCTTGCATTGATTCCGGCCGCGACTGCGGCTGCTTCTGCAGCATGCGCATGACGATCGCCACGAGTTGTGGTGGCGTCGGTTGCACGGTACGCAACTCAGGAACGGGCTCGCTGAGATCGAGCACTCGCTCGACGTCGAAGTGCGGGTAGTACGGCGGCTGACCGGCCAGGAGCTCATACACGAGCGCTCCCAAGCCATAGATATCGTCGGCTACGGTCGGCGCCTCGCCGCGCAGTTGCTCGGGACTTGACGTAAACGGCGACAAGCCCGATCGCATCTTGTCGCGACCGGCGGCGAATGCGGTACCGGCCACGCCGAAATCGGCGAGCACGGCGCGGCCGCGCGCGTCAAACAGAACATTGCCCGGCTTAAGATCCCGATGTATGACTCCCTGTTCGTGCGCATATTTGAGAGCAGCCGCAATCTCAAGGAGCGGCGGCATGAGCTGCAGGTAACTGCCGCCGCGCAGGCGACGAAGATCGCCGCCGGGAGCCAACTCCATCGGCAGCGCCGCCGCCTCAGCATCGCGCTGCGGGCTATAGACTTTGAGTATCGACGGGTGGTCGAGTCTGCCGGCGATTTCATGCTCATGTTCGAGCGCTTCCCACGCGAGCTCGCTGCGCGCCAGCGCTGGGCTCAGAAGCTTCAGCGCAACTTCGATACCCAGCGTCGCGTCGTGCGCGCGCCACACTTCGCCATGGCCGCCAGCACCGAGCTTTTCGAGCAGCGTGTAGCGGCCGAGCAGCAGCGGGCGGCTGGGAGTGGGGCGAGCGGCTTCCATAGCTTAATAATATGCCACGGATGGCTCGCCGGTTCCGATTTCGTCCTGAAGAAGCGTCGGCCGAGAGGCTCGATCAGAAGCCTAGATCAAGCTGCGCCGCAGGCGCGGACGGCGACCGGAACAGTCCTGTATCCAGGGGAACTCGGCGCACGGTATTAAGACCGTGTCTGCCACACGCGACTTCGAAACGTCTGCGCACGAGTTCCGCGAACGGCCCGGTACCGCGCATGCGCGAGCCGAAGTTAGGGTCGTTGTCACGACCGCCGCGCAAGTCATTGACTAGTGACATGACGTGCGCGGCGCGCAGCGGATGGTGCTCGGCAAGCCACTCCCGGAATAGGTCCTTGACCTCATACGGCAATCGCAGCATCACGTAACCCGCGCTGCGCGCTCCGGCCTGCGCGACCGCCTCGACAATATGTTCAATTTCGTGGTCATTGATCGCCGGAATGACAGGTGCCACCAGTGCACCGACCGGGACTCCGGCTGCATGCAGAGCACGTATGGCATGCAGCCGTGCCGCTGCGGCGGGAGCACGCGGCTCGAGGATGCGCTTCAGGTCCGAATCAAGCGTAGTCACACTGACATGGACGGCGGCGAGATTGTCGCGGGCCATCGGCGCAAGAATATCGATGTCGCGCTCAACGAGATGCCCCTTGGTGATGATCGCCACCGGATGTCGAAACTCCTGCAGCACCTCGAGAATCGATCGGGTCACCTTGAGCTTGCGCTCGATCGGCTGATATGGATCGGTATTGGCGCCCAGGGTTATGGATTTGCACACATAGCGCGGCTGGCTCAACTCCTTTCTAAGTAGCTCAGCCGCGTTTTCCTTGTAGAAGAGCTTGGTCTCGAAATCCAGGCCCGGAGAAAGATTGACATAGGCGTGCGCCGGGCGCGCGTAACAATTGTGCGATACCACGCCATCCGCAATGAAATCCCCCGTGCCGGTAGTGATGTCAAACATCGGCATTGATTTACCGAGCGGCTCGATCGCGACGATACCAAGACCTGCTGGTGCTTCGACCGCCCGTTGGCAAATCAGGCGCTTGCAGCGGAGCAGCGAATTACCGAATACACTCAATGGATGTAGCGCAAGGTTTGCGGCAACCCAGCGCCGCATCGCATCTTCCGGCTTTGCGATGATGGCACAGCCGTTACTGAATGCACCGTCATCGAAGCTTTCGCCCTGATAGCCCCGCATCCCTTCGGTCGAAACAAACGCGGTCATTTCAATAATTTTATCGATCACAGCCGCGTAACTCTGTGAGAACCCCGGCGTCGCTGCGAGCGACTGCGTAGACATCCCAACTCCCAGCAGCTGATCGCCCACCGCCAAATGCGCTCGCCGCTTGCCCGCGTCCTGCGATCCCACGACGAACTTCCACCCACGGTCGCTCAGGAAACGGTGATCCGCACTCGCTGTAATGTGGGTTCCATTGAGAAGAGTCATTCGGTATGCAGGCTTATGGGTTGCCCAGTGAGCCAAAACGCGCGTATTTACGTAGCGTCTAGCGAGACCCCGCCGCTCAGTCCCAATAATCTCATCGCCAATTTCCAGATCGCCAAGCCGCTTTGTATGCCCATTGCCCATCAATATATTGGTGTCGCCGAGCAGGCAGTAAACGCACGCATGGCCGCAGCCGCGATACGGATTGATTGACTGTTCGAAGGGAATGTCCGGTGAAGTGTTGCGCGAGATGATCGACTTCGCGAGTTCAGCTGAAATAGTGGTCGCAAGCGGCGGCGGCTCCTGGTCGCTGTCCATCGGCCAGCCGTCATCAACGGCCTCGACGCGACGTGATTCGAAGCGTCCCTCCGGATTGGAAATAGCGCCGTGGCCCTTGCGGGATTTTGCTCGAATCGTCATAGGCTGTATAAATATACAGCCTGCGGCCAACGGGCTTCAAGCGCAGTGGTCTTTCCTGAGAACGCCCTTGCAATCAGTGACCTGGAAACCTGTCGATCGTGCGCAGGGCTGGAAACCAACGCATCCATAGCCCCGCGACCAGGAGCGTCGCAATACCGCCAATCACAACCGCCGGCACCAGACCAAACCAAGCGGCGGTGACACCGGATTCGAACTCGCCGAGCTCGTTCGACGCGCCGACGAAAACTCCGTTCACGGCGCTGACGCGGCCGCGGATCGCGTCCGGCGTGTCCAACTGCACCAACATGTGGCGGATGTAGACGCTTGCCATGTCGCCGATGCCGAGGAAAAGCAAAGCTGCCAAGGACACAAGAAAGATGTGTGACAGGCCAAATATCACTGTCGCAACACCGAACAAGGCAACTCCCGCAAACATCCAGCGCCCGACGTGGCGCGCGATCGGCGTAAAGGCGAGCACTATCGCCGCAAGCGCAGCACCCACGCCGGGCGCCGTGCGCAAAAAGCCAAGGCCCGTAGGCCCGACATGCAACACGTCGCGTGCGTACGCGGGCAGAAGTGCCGTCGCCCCGCCCAATAGAACCGCGAATAAATCGAGCGAGATTGCTCCCAGCACGACCGGGCGCGAACGCACGAACCGCAGCCCCTCGAGCACGGCATGCCAGGAAATTGCAGCGGCTGCCTTTGGCTGCGTGCCTTCCGCTTGCAAGGCAGCAGCAACGTTGACCTGCTGCACTTTCGCAAGACTCATGAGAACGCAGGCAATGGCAAGCAGCGTCGCGACGACGCCATACACGGTTTCGGGTCCGGCGAGATAGAGAAGGCCGCCCAATGTTGGACCTGCGATGGTCGCCACCTGAAAGCTCGAGGAGCTCAAGGCCACCGCATTGCCAAAGCTTTCAATCGGCACGAGAGTCGGAACAATCGCCTGCGACGCGGGCATGCTGAACGCGCGAGCCACGCCGAATAAGCCCATGACGGCAAATACCGGCCAGACCACGTGCACCCCGGAAAGAGTGAATGCCAGCAGCAAGAGCGCGCACAGCACCTGCGTCGCGTAGCACAACGCGAGTATCCGGCGGCGATTGAAGCGATCGGCGGCGTGCCCGGCAACGAGACCCAAGGGTATGAACGGCAGAAACTGTGACAGGCCGACGAGCCCGAGATCGAGCGGGTCATGCCTGAGCGCGTATACCTGCCAGCCGACGGCCACGGTTTGCATCTGCACTGCGAAAGTTGCAAGAAATCTCGCGGCGAGAAAACCGGCAAATCCCGGATGACGCAGGGCGGCGAGCCGCCGCTTGGAATGTGACGGAGCAGTGGATGGTGTCACGTGAGGATCAAAGGTTACCAGCTGATTGACGATCGGGGCGCGTTGCGAGCATGATTCGTTTGGATGGTTCCCGCATTGGGATTAAATGGGAACGCGGTAGGATTCATTCTGATCCGCGGCTGTCCCCGCAACTGTAAGCGATGAGCCGAGCGACACCGAACGCCACTGGACAACCGGGAAGGCGACGCAAGGCACTGACTCGCGAGCCAGGAGACCTGCCATCGACCGTGGTCACGCACGAACACATTGGGCGGGGTGCCCCGATGGCGAACGGAATCTAAGGTCATCAACTGACCTGGGGTCTTCCGCGCTTTGGTTCGTAGTGACGTGTCACGTTACTGCGAGGCCAGTCATGTTCCGCGATCTGCAATCTACGGCGCGCCGCCACGCGCTCGTCGCCTTATTCGTTTCCAGTTCATTTGCCCTGCACTGCCGCGCCACACTCGCCCAGGATGACATTTCCCCGGCAGACGAGTTGTTGCCGCGCGTCATTGTCAGTGCCACACGAGTGCCGACTCCGGAGGATGAGGTCGCAAGCAGTGTGACGCTCATTACGGCGGCCGATATCGATGCGCAGCAGGCGCGCACCCTGCCCGATATCCTTGCAAGCGTGCCGGGCCTGAACGTCGTTCAGAGCGGCGGTCCCGGCGAGTTGACCTCGGTCTTCATGCGCGGCACGAACTCGAATCACGTGAAGATCCTGGTCGATGGCATCGACGTGACCGACCCCAGCACTCCCACAGGTACGTTCGATCTGCAGCATCTGCTGCTCGCTGATATCGATCGCATCGAAGTGTTGCGCGGACCGCAAAGCGGCCTGTACGGATCCGACGCGATTGGCGGTGCGATCTATATCGTGACCAAGGGCGGCACGGGTCCGCTGAGCGCAACTGCCAGCCTCGAAGGTGGGTCTTTCGGCACGTTCAATCAGACAGGCTCCGTCAGTGGCTCCTCGGGCGGCAGCAATTATGCTTTCAATGTCGACCACTTCCGTTCCACCGATACACCGGTGACTCCGCTTGATCTCTTGCCGCCCGGCGAGCAGAGACACAATGATTCCTACGACAACAAGTCGTTCTCGACCAAACTCGGCAGCAAGCTCAACGAAGACCTGGATGTCTCGGTGGTTGCGCACTATGTCGATTCGACGCTTCTGTTTACCGGCGACAACTTCGATGTCTTTCCGAGCGTCCCGGACGCAACGCGCAGCGAGGAGGATGTGCAGCAACTCTTCACGCGGGCGAGCGCACATCTTGCGCTCTTTCAGGGCCTATTCCAGCAAACGCTCGGCGTCGGCTACAGCCATGACCACACCAGCGACTACGGGCCCGAGGTCACGCCCAGCTATAACCGCGGCGATCGGCTCAAGGTCGACTGGCAGGGCAACATCGCGCTTACAACCGACGAGCTACTGGTTCTCGGAGCCGAGCACCAGCGCGACTCAATCGAGCAGAGTCCGATCTCCGCCGAAATGACGACGAATGCGGGTTTTGCGCAGCTGCAGTCGAGCGTCGGCAAGCGCTTCTTCGACACCGTGAGCGTGCGCTACGACGACAATGATCGCTTCGGCAGCAAGACGACTTATCGGATAGCCCCTGAATTCGTCATCACTGAGACCGGTACGACCTTGAAGGGCAGCGTCGGCAGCGGCTTCAAAGCGCCGACGCTCAATCAGCTGTTCGTGAATTTTCCGGCCTTTGATTTTCTCGCGAACCCCGATCTCAAACCCGAATCAAGCGTCGGCTACGATCTGGGAGTCGAGCAGGCGCTGCTCGAAAAAAATCTGCGCTTCGGCGTCACCTACTTCCACAATCACATCCGCGATCTGATCAACGAAAACAGTAGCTTCACCACCGAAATAAACATCGACCGCGCGACGACCTATGGCTTCGAGGACTTCATCGCCTACGCGCCGTTCGCGCGACTTTTGCTGCGCGCCGACTATACCTACACGCTTGCAACGGACGACAGCACGCATGAGGAACTGCTGCGCCGCCCGAAAGTCAAGTCGAGTTTCGCGAGCACCTGGCAGGCGAGCGACGCGCTGTCGTTCACCGCAACCCTGGTCTACGTCGGGCCGTGGATGGACAACAACCGCGCCTTCACGAATCCCGAGCCTCTCACGGCCGGTGGTTACGCGACGACCAACCTCGCCGCAAGCTACGTGCTGACACGACATCTCACCGTCTTCGGGCGTATCAACAATCTCTTCGACCGCCGCTATGAGGAGCCGCTCGGCTTCGATCGTCCCGGCTTCGGAGTGTTCGCCGGTATTAAAGCCACCTTGTAGGAATCGCGGCGGCGGTTGAAAGTTGCATGTCCCAGGGTCATCGGCATAATTGGCCGTGCGCGTTGTCATGCGCCCGCGGAGGCCGTCATGAACATTGCCGAACCCGTGACCGAACCGACTGGCCTGCCTACGCAGGACGAGCGCACCTGGGGCATGGTCGCGCACCTGGCGGCGCTCGCTTTCTTTATCCTGCCTTTCGGCAACATCCTCGGGCCACTCGTGGTGTGGCTCGCCAAGCGCGATCACTCGGCGTTCGTCGCCCAGCACGCCAAAGAAGCTCTCAATTTCAACATCACCTTCCTAATCGGCGCACTCGTCTGCGGCGTGTTACTGCTGTTTTCGATTGGGATACTTTTGGGGGCGGTGCTGTTTGTATTCTGGCTGGTCATGACCATCATCGCCGCACTGAAGGCCAACGAGGGCGTGACCTATCGCTACCCGTTTAGCGTGCGGTTCGTGAAGTAGCGCGCGGCGCTTACGCGCCCAGGAACATTCGATACGCGGCGTTTTGGGTTTCCTCCACATACGCGTAATGCAACTCATGCAGGTGGTCGACGAACTGCGCGCGTTCGCCCGGCGCAACCTGGATTCCCGCGAGCACGCGCCCGTAATCCGAGCCGTGGTTGCGGTAGTGAAACAGGCTGATGTTCCAGCGCGTGCCGATGGCCTGCAGAAACTTCACGAGTGCACCGGGACGCTCGGGAAACTCGAAGCGGTACAGGAGCTCGTGTTCGATGGCGCGCGCGTGTCCGCCGACCATGTAGCGCACGTGCAGTTTGGCCATCTCGTTATCGGTCATGTCGGTGATGGCGTAGCCCGCGTCGCGCAGAGCTTGGCTGACTGACTGGCGCTCGCTGCGACCCTGTGACAGGGCGAAGCCCACAAAAATCTGCGCCGGTCGCCCATCTTCGTAGCGGTAATTGAACTCGGTGACGCTGTGCTGACCGAGCTTTTCGCAAAAGCGCAGGAAGCTGCCGGGCTCCTCCGGAATCTCCGCCGCGAGTAACGCCTCGCGCGCCGCACCCAGGTCGGCGCGCTCGGCCACGTGCCGCAGCCGGTCGAAGTTCATGTTTGCGCCACTGTTGATCGCCACCAGGCGCTGGCCGCTCGTGCTCGCGCGCGCCGCGTATTTCTTGATACCCGCCACGGCGAGGGCGCCGGCCGGCTCGACGATCGAGCGCGTGTCCTCGAATACATCCTGAATGGCTGCACAGATCTCATCCGTGTCGACGAGCACGATCTCATCCACATGCTCGCGGGCGAGCGCGAAGCATTCCTCGCCGACGCGCTTCACCGCAACGCCGTCGGCAAACATACCGACGCGCTCGAGCGTCACGCGCCGCCCCACGCGCAACGATTCGTACATCGCTGCCGCGTCCTCGGGTTCGACACCGACGATCTTGACCTTCGGATACAGATACTTGACGTACACGGCAATGCCGCCGATGAGACCGCCGCCGCCGACCGGCACAAAGATCGCATCTATCGCGCCGCCGCTCTGGCGCAGGATCTCAACGCCAACGGTGCCCTGGCCCGCGATCACGTCGGGATCATCGAACGGGTGCACGAACACCAGATGGCGCTCGCGCGCGAGCGCGAGCGCCCGCTCGGCCGCCGCGTCGTAATCGTCGCCGTGCAGAATGACCTCCGCGCCCAGGTCGAGCACCGACTGGACCTTGATGTGCTGCGTGGTCTGCGGCATGACGACCGCGGCTGGAATCGAGCGGTGGCGTGCCGCAAGCGCCACGCCCTGCGCATGATTACCGGCGGAGGCGCAGATGACCCCGCGCTGTGCTATCGCCGGGGAGAGTTGCGCAATCTTGTTGTAGGCGCCGCGCAGCTTGAACGAGAAAATCGGCTGCAGATCTTCGCGCTTGAGTAAGACCCGCGCGCCGATGCGACGTGACAGGCGCGCCGCCTCCTCGAGCGGCGTCTCTACCGCGACGTCATAGACGCGCGCTCTAAGAATCCGTTCGATGTAGGGGCTCGCCACGCCGGCAAGCTTAGCCGGTTGCGGAAGACTTGCGAACTAGCGGCGCGACAGCGAACGGCGCGCCAGGCGCGAAGATCGGTTAGCGGCGCTCCGTCATCGGGCGCACGGCGAAGCGGAACGGCGCCTTGCCGACGAGCACCGTGTCGCCGTCCTTGAGCGTCTGGCGCAGCACGCGGCGGCCGTTCACGATCACGCCGTTCGTGCTGTTCAGGTCCTCGATAATCGTATGCGTGGGACCCGCAAGAATCACCGCGTGATGACGGCTGATGTATTTGGCGTCGATCTGCACATCGTTGTCGGGCGTGCGCCCGATCGTCGTCTTGCGACCGAGCATATGCACGACCTCCGATTCACCCGTGCGGATGAAGAGCCGCGCAGCGCCCTCCGGGGCGACTTCGTGCGAGCCGCTCGCGCCTGGATCGAGGCGTTTCATGCTTTGCTGAATATTGCCGAGCAGCGCTTGACTGTTGGCCGCCTCGGTCTCGAGCCGATTGATGAGGCGCTCGCGTTCGGCGAGCGTGCGCCGCGCCTGCTCGACGGTCCCGCGCGAGTCGTCCTGGGTTTTCGCAAGCTCTTCGAGGCGGGCGGTCTTTACGCGCAGATCCGCTTCGAGCCGATGGATCGAGTCTTCAGCCGCATGCAGATCGCCCTCCATGTCGTGCGCGCGTTCCAGGCTCACGCGCAGCTCCTCGCGCAGCGTGGTCAGGGATTGGGCCTGATCGGCCGCGTCGGCTTCAAGTACCTGCACGCGAGCACTCGCTGTCGCAAGACGCGCGGCCTGCTCATCGTGCTCGGTTTGCAGGGCGGCCGCCGCAGCGGCGCCTGCATCACGGTCGCGGACGACCGCTGCCAGTTCAACTTCGAGCCGCGCGACCCGTTGGCGCTGCTCCGAGATGGCGTTTTCCATCGAATTTCGCAATTCGCGCGCCGCGAGAGCTGCGGCCTCCTCCTCGGCGAGGCGCGCGTTGACTGCGCTCAACGCCGCATCCAGCGTACTTAGATTCTTGCGCTGAACGTCAGCCTCTGCGATCGCGCGCGCGAGGTCCAGTTGACGCGCGGCCAGAGTTTCACCCTGCGCCAGCTGCGCCGCCTTAAGGGCTGCAATGCTCGCGTCTCGCTCAGCAACGTTGGCGGTCAGCGCGACGATGGTGTCATTGAGGAAAGCGGCGTCACTCTTCACCTCGCCGATTTGTTCGTTGCGCCGTGCAAGTGCTCCGCCCAAATCGCTGACTTCTTTGTCGAGAGCCACTATGCGGCTGTTGCGCGCGCGCAGCTGCGCCTGCAGATCGGCAACTTCCTGAGTTCGGGTGCCAAGTTCGCCCTGCAGACGCCGCAGGCGGGTCTCGCGGTCGCCGAGCGAGTGATCAAGGCCCGAGAGGAGTGCATCAAAGATTGTGCGCCGCCCCTCGAGCGAACGCAGCGTCTCAAGATATCCCGAGCTGCGCGTCTGCAGGTCGCGCACTTCCAGCTGCGCGGCCTCGACGGCGCGCTCGCGCGCGGCGAGCTTGGCGTCGAGCGCGCCTTCGCGCGCATGCAGAGCGCGCGCAGCCGCGTCACGTTCTTCAACCGCGAGACGCCGCTCCTCGCTGCGTGACTCGGCTTGCGCCAGTGCCGCGCGCACCTCAGCGACCTCTTTCATGAGTGCGCTGGCGCGCTCTTCGGTTGCGATACGTGCGCTGCGTGTCGAAGCAAGCTCGTGTTCGAGTTCAGTGAGCCGCTCGCCTTTGCGCGTCAGGCGCTCCTCGACGTCCTTCAACGACGTCGACAGTGCGCGAAGATTGATCTCGAGTTGTGTGCTGCGCTCGTCGACTAGGGGTTCAGACGGCGCCGCGGCAAGAGTGGCAAGACCTGTCGGGACGATCCAAGTGTCGGTACTGCTGACGTGCTCGGCGGCAACATCGGCAACGTCGAGCACGGGCAGCTCGGCGGTGGACTCCAGGTCCACTTCGCTCGGCGGAATCGATTGGCGCTGTACGCTCATGTCTAGCGCGTCCCCTTCACCCGTAAAATTAGCGCCTAAAGTGTAACGCGGCACGTGCGGCGACGTGCAGATCTGCCCGTCAAAATGTGAGCAACGTCGCGGAACATTACATAACTCCCTCGCAGCGGCTCAGCGTTGGAATGCGGCAACTGCGCCCGCCACAGCTTCAGGTGCCGTTTCACACAATCCCGCGCCATGCTCCGAAAAATCTAAGATGCGCGCCTTCGGCAAAAGTTCGCGCACGTGCGCCGTCGGCTCCCAGTACTCATCCACGGAGCGCATGAGCAACGTGGGTTGAGTCACGAGTCCCAGCCGCTCTTCGGGATAGCGCATGGCGGCCTGCATGCCCCATGACCCATGGGCACCGTTGTAAATCGATGCGGCAGCGCGGCGCGCCGCAATTTCTGCGGGTAACGGTCGCTTCGCCGAAGCGGTAGCGCGCTGCCACTGCCTTTCAAGGTGGCTGCCGTCTTCGCGCGTTGGGGCCGGCCAGGGCGCGCGCAGAAACTCGGCACGCTCAGCTTCGTTGAGCGCCGGGACCGCCATTAGCACGACGCGCCGAACCTGCGCCGGCCGTGTGATGGCGAGCTCCGCCGCGATCACCGCGCCCGTCTGGCATCCCATGACATCGATCTGGCGCAGCCTCATCGTGTCGAGGAAGTCGCCAATGGCAGCTGCATAGTCCGCGATCGTGGGCTGCGTGGCGGGGGCATCTGATTCCCCAAACCCTGGTAGATCAGGCGCATACACCGAACGGTCGCGCCCGAGGATCCTTTGCACGCCGTCAAACGTCCGCCCGGTGAGCGGAGTCTCGTGCAAACACAGCAGTGTCGTCGCCTCCTCGAATCCTCCGCCGCGAGGCATCGCGTGGTGTACGTGCAGCTGGCCGTAGCGGCACTCGAAATAACCACGCCGCACGGGCGGCTGTGTACCGGTGTCACGGTTCGCGCGCGATCGAAGTGCCATAGTGTGCTCCCGGCGCGGGTACGGATCGGTTAGGCGCCTGCCCGGCGAACTATAGGGAATCTGAAAGGAGCGTTGTCATGATCCGCTTAGCAGCCTTCACTTTGCTGGTGGTGTCGATCGCCGGCTGCGGACTCACAGAAACCGTCGGCTCCGCCGCGGCCGACGCAACTTCCAAGGCGCAGGAAATCAAACAGGGCAAAGCCACTGAGGCGCGTGCTCAGAGTGAGCTTGACGCAGCAGCGCGCGCCTCAGCGGAGCAGCGGCAAGCCGCCGAAAAGGACTCGCAGTAGCGCCGGCGGTCCACACGACCCTCGATCGGAGTGGGTCGGACGTGCCTTGTGATCCAAGGCGCGTCCGATCCGCCTGCCCCTAACGGTGCTTCTTGCCGCGCAGCCGCTTGAGAATTGAGTCGGCCTGCTTTACGGCGAAGCGCTTCGCCACCGCAAACCCTCCCGCACTCGAGCGACGTCGGCTCGTCTTCTTGGCGCGCTTTTTAGCTGTCTTGCGCTTGGTGGAAGACTTGCGGGTTGCCTTCTTGGCGGCCGACTTTGCCTTGCGCTGCGGCCGTTTCTTTGCGGCAGCCTTCTTCTTGCCGGCTTTTTTGGCGGCAGCCTTCTTCTTAGGCGCTTTCTTGGCCGCTTTCGCCGGTGCTTTCTTGACGGCCGGCTTCGAGGCCTGCGGCGCCTTGGCCGCGCTCGGCGCGGACACCGTCGGCGCCGCGCTCACACTTGGCGCCGGCTTCGGCTTGGCAGGCGCCGCGCTTGCGGTTGCTGTCGGTGCGCTCGGAGCTTTCACGGTTGGCGGGGAGGGTTTTGCCGCCGGCGGTGCAGCGGGGCTCTTGGGGGCTGCCGCCTTCGCGGGTTGAGCGGCAGGAACTGCTGCGCTCTGGCGCTTATCGGCATGCACGGCGAACACCGCGCCCTGCGGATCAATGAGGTGAGCGATCCATGTGCCACCCGGAACCTCCATGGGGCCATGAACCACTTTGCCGCCCGCGGACTTCGCGGCGTTGGCTGATTTATCAACGTCCGCGACATGCGCATAGCTCATCCATTGAGTCGGCATGGGTTTGTCCGGAGTGCTCTTGTACATGCCGATGGACTGCACGCCCTGAATCCCGACCAGGTGATAGACGCCCATGGGTCCCATGTCGTGCTTGCCAACTTCTGTCCAGCCGAAGAGTT
>Ga0209006_10000720_pt1 | contig 30718 bp, 13 predicted proteins | sample JacPin_JW_Ref_O2_FD_188567 | JGI IMG/M metagenome (GOLD analysis project Ga0209006, IMG submission 188567) | Forest soil microbial communities from Algoma, Ontario, Canada - Jack Pine, Ontario site 1_JW_Ref_O2 (SPAdes) (version 2) | ecosystem: Environmental > Terrestrial > Soil > Boreal...
ATCCAGATCTTCCCGGTTCAGCACTTCGACGGCATAGAGCGGAATCAGGCCCACCAGGGAGCGCAGGCGGAATTTCTGGAAGTCGCCGTTGGGCAAGCGGAGAACATCGTAAAAGAATCCGTCCTGCTCGTCCCAAAGCTGGTAATCCCGGCCGCCCATCTTTTTCATCGCCGCCCCGATGTAGATGAAATGCTGAAAGAACTTGGTCGCGAGCAACTCATAGGCACGATCATAATTGGCCAGCTCAAGCGACGCCCGCATCAGGTACAAGCAAAAGAAACCCATCCATCCGGTCGCGTCCGATTGCTCAAGAACGGCTCCGCCCGGAAATTTTTCGGACCGGTCCACCACGCTGATGTTGTCCAGTCCTAGAAAGCCGCCTTCGAAAACGTTGTTGCCCGTGCTGTCGACGCGGTTTACCCACCAGGCGAAGTTCATCAGCAATTTGTGCAGGCACTTTTCCAGAAAAGCCGTGTCTCCTTTGCCGGTGCGTACTTTTTCGTTTTGATAGACGCGCCACACCGACCAGGCATGGACCGGCGGATTCAAATCGGAAAACTCCCATTCATAGGCTGGAATTTGTCCATTGGGATGCTGAAACTGTTCGAAAAGCAAGGCCCAAAGATTCTCCTTGGCGAATTCCGGATCCACCAGAGACAGCGTGGTGCATTGAAAAGCCAGGTCCCATGCGGCAAACCAAGGGAACTCCCACTTATCGGGAATGGTCAGTACACGCATGGAATTCAAGTGACGCCAGTGAACGTTGCGGATTTTGTTGTGTCCTTCCGGTGGAGGAATGCTGTCCCCCTCCAGCCAGCGATTCACGTCGAAGAGATAGATTTGTTTCCCCCACAACATGCCCGCGAAGGCCCGCCGCTGGATCATTTTCTCCTCCTCCGTGGCTTGCGGAGGATGGATGGCCTGGTAGAATTCGTCCGCCTCTTTTCGTTTTTCTTCGAACACCGGGTCAATTTCCGCGAGAGGATTCGATGCCTCTTTTTCGGTGAGCCGAAGCCGGCAGACAATCGATCCCCCGGCTGGAACTTGATGGCGATAGTGGATGCAAGCTTTCGTTCCAAATTGCCGGGGATTCACGCACTGCTCGGCGTTGACGACATAGCGGTGGAAAGCGTCTTTGGCGTAGGGCGAACGGTTGCGCGCAGAGGAGCCATACAGAAGCGACGCGTTGGTTTCATTGTTGGTAAAAAGCATTTCCCCGCCGGCGGGTGCATACAAGTAGCGGCGGCCGAGAGCGTATTGCAGACGTGTGTTGGCCAACGGTTTCGCGCTGATGTCGTCCGCGAGCAAACTCACATGTCCTTTGCCCGCCGCCCCCACTTTAATTCTGGGTTCGCTTCCGGGAGGATCGGTCCAACCCCAAGTGTTACGAAACCAAAAATGCGGCAAGATATGGAGTTCAGCGCTTTCAGGACCGCGGTTGAAGGCCTCCACGCGAATGCAGATATCTTCCGGCGATTTCTTGGCGTATTCGATGAATATGTCGAAATATCGATCGTCATCGAAAATGCCGGTATCGAGCAATTCGAACTCGGATGCGCTCCCGCGATCACGATTTTCTTCGATTAACTGGCGATACGGGAATTCCTCCTGCGGATACTTATAAAGCATGCGCATGTAACTGTGAGTGGGAGTGTTGTCGAGGTGAAACCAATACTCTTTTGCATCTTCGCCATGGTTTCCTTCGCCGCTGGTGAGGCCAAACATGCGTTCTTTCAAAAAGGGATCGCGACCGTTCCAGAAGGCCCAGGCAAACGCCAACAACTGGTAGCGATCACAGATACCGGCGATCCCATCCTCGCCCCAGCGGTACGCGCGGCTGCGCGCTTGATCGTGAGTAAACGAAGCCCATGCATTTCCATCGGCGCTGTAGTCCTCGCGGACGCTGGCCCAGGCCCGATCGCTGACATAGGGTCCCCATTTTCGCCAGGCTGACTCCCCTCCGACCTGGACTTCGGCCAATCGGGCGTGTTCCCTGGTCAAGATCGGACCGATGTTTGGCAGACCTGATGGCTTTCGCTTGCGTGTGGTCAATTGTCCTCTTGTGCTTTCAGCGAATCGGAAAGCGGCAGGGCGCAACCCTTGCGGGCGAATTGTATCCGAACTCTTGCCGGCCAGTTCAATATCTTTTCCCGATAACGCCACTTGGGGCGTCGGCTGGACGAACTTTGAGATCTTTCCCTCCTTCGTAACTTCTGCACTTTCACGACAATGCTGCTACCATTTTGTTCGTCGATGAGCGAAACCCCCGATTCCGGTACCAGAGTGGCAAAACTGCTGTTCCGCGCCGAAGCCGATCCTCAGGCTTTGCAGGAACTCGAACTCCTGCGCCAGACCCTCGTGGTCATGTTCAGCGATATTCAAGGCTCGACCGCATACTTCGAGAAATACGGCGATGCTGCCGGTTTGTTCATGGTGCATCAATGCAACGACACCATACGCCGCCTGGTGGAAAAGCACGGGGGCACGGTTATTAAGACTATTGGCGACGGCACGATGGCGACTTTTCCGGAACCAAAAAAAGCGGTCGAGGCGGGCATTGAAATTCAAACGGCGTTGGCTGAACTCGCGGCTGCGCGTGCGGAATTGAAAGGCATTGCGCTACGCATCGGCATGCACTACGGAAGCGGCATCGTGCGGACCAAAGATGTTTTCGGCGATGTGGTCAATACGGCCTCACGCGTGGAGAGTGCGGCAGGCCCCGGGCAGATCGTGCTCTCCGAAGAAACCTACTTGCAGGTGCGGGAGTGCGGTTTCGCTATACAAGAACTTGGCCGCTTTACGCTCAAAGGAAAGACCGGCGAACGTACGCTTTATCAGGTGAGATGGAATCAGGGTCAGGGGACGTCCACGAAAGAAGGCGTCGATCTCGCAGACTTGAGGGCAGTGGCGCCCCGCGGCTTTAAGCTGCAATGGGTTAATAAGGACGGCAGCGGCGGCGCCGAATATCCCGTACAGACCGAGCTTGCCATCGAAATTTCCCCGGAAAAAACACTCGTAGTCTCTTCCGATTTCCATCGCTCTGCTCTATGCGCTCGCGTGTTCCTGCAAGATCACGGACTCTTCGTCGAGGAAGGAAACGCCGCTTCGGAAGGAATTTTTGTTCGGCTCGCCGGGGCCTACGTCCTCGAACACCAGGATATTTTTCTTGCAGGCCAGCAGGTTTTTCGCTACGAGGAAAAGCCGCAAACCGCTTCTGCATTGACCGCCATCGCGACCGGACAGGTGGAGCTCGGTACCGCGGCTGATACCGCCGAACTGGTGAAGATGGATGCGTCCGGCAATCCGGCTGGGCGATATGGACTGAATGCCGTTCAGATTCAATTCGGCCGGACGCGCGGCACGCATGTTTTCGCGGACGACAATCTCATGAGCCGGTCTCATTTCCGGATCTCGCTGCGAGGAGAGGATTTCATCCTGGAAGACGTCGGCAGCCGCAATGGCACCTTCGTGAAAATACGAAGAAAAACGCCACTTGCCTCAGGCTCCGCTTTGCTGATCGCGGGGCAATTGCTCAGGGTGATGCATTAGGCGGACGCTCCCCAACAGCGGACAAAGCGGGCGAGTGGAAGCCGGGCGAGCGAGACGAAAAAAAATAGTCCGCACCACTGAAGTTGGTGCCATAATGTTCGCTCCCAGCGCCGCAATTGTTATCGCGGCGCAGACCCCTTAGGATGTCCGTCCTGCGAGAAAGGGGCACGACGATGCGCTTCTTGTGCGGGCGTTTCTTGGACAGGCGTTTGCTGTGCAGATCGGCGAACCTGGCGTTGGTTCTGAGCCTCTGCGCCGGATGCATATGTTGTGGCGGAGGCTCCAGCACTCCGAGCACGGCAGCTGCGACGTCGCAAGTGAGCGGAACGACCACCCCCACCTTAGCCCAGGCGGATGTGCAGAGCCTGGTGCAGAACGCCGCCGCGTCAGTGTCGGACGCACTGGTCATCGCAGTTGTGGATCGCGCCGGCCGGATCCTGGCAGTCTTCCAGAAGCCCGGTGCTCCCCAGACTGCGCTGGGAGACTTCGGCAACACCGTGAACTCCAACGATTTGGCCGTTTCGTTGGCGCGGACGGCGGCGTTTTTCAGCGACGATGAGGCGCCGCTCTCTTCGCGCACAGTTCGCTTCATCAGCGGCATTCATTTCCCTCCGGGCGTTGTGGGCGCTTCCAGCGGCGGACTCTATGGCATCGAAAATACCAACCACGGATGCCCGCTCAACGTAAACTTCTCCCCAGGTCAAGCGGTTCCACCATCAGGTTCCTTCGATGGTTCGACTATCGGACTGGGCATCACGACCGGGAAACCTGATTTCATGGACAGCGATCCCAACGCCGTGAATCCGGGGGGAATACCGATTTTCAAGGATGGCGCAGAAGTCGGCGGAATCGGAGTCGTGGGATCGACGCCGGCAATTTCAGAGTTTGCGGCCTTCAGTGGCGTCTCCGGCGCAGGATTCCTTCCCAACCTGCCTCCGCCCGGCGCCGTTTTCATTGACGGAATCGAGTTGCCGTTTGTGTTGCAAACCACCATGCCGGCGGGGGCCTCGGCCGGCACGGCAACCGGAACTTACATCGGCGGCGGACCACTCGCCAGCCCCGGACCGGCGCCGGAGGGCTTTATCGTGGCGGCGGCGGCCGGTCCGCTGGGCGGTCTCAGCGTCTCCGACGTGAACAACATCGTTACGAACGCGATTAATACCGCGAACCAAACTCGCGGTAATATCCGTGTGCCCACCGGCCAAACTGCGCGCATGATCATCACCGTGGCCGATCTGGATGGCACTGTGCTGGCCATTTATCGCATGCAGGATTCACTCTTCGACGCTTTGGATGTAACGGTCGCCAAGGCGCGCAATGCGGTGTATTTTGCCGGTACACAATTTAACCCTGCGGATTTGCCGGGTGTTCCCGTGGGCACGGCGATGACTTCTCGCGCCGTCGGATTCGGAGCGCAACCTCTGTTCCCTTCAGGCATCGAGGCAACAAATCCCGGCCCATTTTTCCAGCTCTACATGAATGACGTGAATCACCCCTGCACGCAAGGATCGCAGCCCGCGAACCCCAATCAGAATGGGATCATTTTTTTCCCCGGCAGTGTACCGCTCTACCGCAATGGCATGCTGGTGGGAGGATTGGGAGTGAGCGGCGATGGGGTGGACCAAGACGATTTTGTGGCCGCCGGGGGCGCGCAGGGATTCGAAGCGCCCGCGGCGATTCGTTCTGATCAAATCGTCATCGATAATGTGCGCCTGCCCTATTTGAAGTTTCCTCGCAATGCGACCTTGCCGTAATCGTTGAGCGACGCCGTTTTCGAGCGGTATATCGTGACGTTTTGCAAACGCTCTTCAGCGATCATGAAAACGTCGCTTACTTCCCACCCGGCAATAGCGCTTTCACTTTTTGCATTTGTGCTGCGAATGCCGGCGCGTTGTAGGCCGATGGATTCTGCAATTGATCGAACAAACGGTTAATGGCCGCGCGTAACTCCTGCTCGTTGCCGACTTTCTCGTTTTTCTGATAAGCCAGCCAAATGGAATCGAGCGCGAACGCGGCCTGCTCGGCCGCGCGTTCGCCTTGTTCGGCAATAGGAGCGTCCGCGGCGATCGCCTGCATAACGCGTGCGCTCAAATCGCGGTCGTATTGCTGATGCCGCAACTGCTGGGCAATCTGATCGGCCTGAGCCGACGCCCGTTTCGCGGCGGCCGCAATCTGTTCCCGATCCGCTTCGCTGCCCACCAGAGCCGCAAGGCTGGCGAGTTGCGCATCCAACTTGCGGCTGCCATCGGGATTTACCTGCTCCGCTAAATGGCGGAAGGCGACGTAACGTGAAGCGTTCCAAGGCGGCGTTCCCGGATTTCTAGCTCCATATCCGCGGGCCTGGCGCCAGCTATCCTGGGGCGCGGTCAGGCTGTGATGACAGGCGAAACAATCCAGCTCCGCGAATTCCGGCCATGACTTCCCTGCCGCGCTGCGGCTCAGGCGGTTCAGGACCTCACGCAGCTGCACCGCCTGCCCAATTCCCCACTCCTGTACGCCGGCCCAGGGATCGCCTTCCGGAGGAAACTTCCAGTGGCGCGGCATCACCGTGCTGAAGGTGTCCAATTCGAAAGTAAGGTCGGGATGTCCCGCGGCAATCATCTGGTGATCCACGCGTTTCTCTGCTGTGCCCACGTGACAACTCATGCACCGCTCGGAGCGCGAAAGCAAATCCCGAGTCTCGTACTGCCCCAATTTTATTGACTGCTCGCGCGTCCACCCCCGGGTCGTATGCGGGCCCAGCCAACCTACCGCCGGTCCGTGGCAGTTCTCGCAACTCACGCCCTCTTCGCTCTGGAATGTCTGAGCCCGGAAGCTTGCGGCCACGTTGAGCGTGTGGCACGCACGACATTTGTCGGCCTGATTGGGGGGTGTGGGCAGTTTGAGAATCTTGCCCATACGCAGCGAAACCGCATTCGACAGCACAGAGTAGGCGCGCCCGTGCTTATCCTGGGTGGCCCAGACGCTGTATTCGTTCTGCCGGACGGAAGTGGCGGTGCGCGCGGTCACGCTGCCGTGGCAATTGCTGGCGGCGCAACTGCCCGGACCGCTGTACTTTCCCACATCTTGAGAGAACACCGTGGAAGCGACTGCCGCGATCCCGACGGCAAACAAAAAAATACGCGATGATATTCTCGTCCGCATGCGCATTCCCCTCACCGCGCGGTCAGATTTGCCGAACGCAAGAACAAAGCCCGCCAAATTGAGGCCCACATCCTACACCTAAACCTGGTCGCGCGGGGGAAGAGTTTTGCGGCGGCCACTGCCCAGATTCGCGGCGAGAACATGCGCCGGCGGCTATTCTCTCAGAACCAAGCGGTGCCTCTATCTGGTCCGTTTGCCGTGGACAAGCAAGAACCCTTTTGCTATAGTCGCTACCACTTTAACGGAGAGTGAGCGAATTTGATGTGCTCGCAACGTCTTCCGTGGTGCCCGGTTCAATCTATTCCCTCATGTTACAAGCAAGTTTTCCGCGGGGGCGCGTGACGTGTTTGACGAGCTTAGGGCGGTCCAACGCGAGTTCGGCTACATACCCGCCGATGAATTAGATCGTCTTTCCGTCAAGCTGGGAGTTCCAGTCAACCAAATCCACGCCGTCGCCAGTTTCTATCCAACTTTCAACTTAGCGCCTCCCGCGAAACTGGATGTGCGCATCTGCTCCGATATGACGTGCCATCTGCGCGGCAGCCGGCAAGTCCGCGCCGCGGTGGAACGTGCATTTCAGGGCGCTCCAGAAACTGAGATTTCCGTTCGCGAGGCCTCCTGCCTGGGACGATGCGATACCGCTCCGGCTGTATTCGTTAACGACACTATTTATTCCGGCCTGCGCCCCGAGCAAGTAACCGATATGCTGCGTGGGGCAAGCGGGGGGCGCCCGCTCCCTCCCGCGCCCCGCGAACATTCGCATCCCGTCCTGGCCACCGATCCTTACTCCGGTCCAAGCGATTATCGCGCCGTGCAACAGCTCCTCGAAAGCCGAGACTTCCTGGGAACCATCGCCACGCTTAAGGCCAGCGGTCTGCGCGGACTGGGCGGCGCCGGATTTCCCACGGGAATGAAATGGGAGATCGTTCGCAACGCAGTGGGCAGCACAAAATACATCGTTTGCAATGCGGATGAGAGTGAGCCGGGCACGGTGAAAGACCGTTTCATCATGGAGCATATTCCTCACCTGGTCATCGAGGGCATGATTATCGCGGGCCTGGTCACCGGGGCGCGAAAGGGCATTCTTTATATTCGTCACGAGTACGAAGAGCCGAAAGAAATCGTGCAGGAGGAGATCGACCGCTGTTACCACATCGGCGCGCTCGGGCCATCGATTTTTGGCCACAGCATGGGATTTGAGTTGAGCATTTTCACCAGTCCCGGAGGCTACATTTGCGGCGAGGAAAGTGCCTTGCTCGAAGCCATCGAAGGCAAGCGCTCGGAACCGCGCAACAAGCCGCCATTCCCGGGAAATCAGGGACTGTGGAACATGCCCACGGCCATCAACAACGTGGAGACCTTTACCGTGGCTGCAGCTATTTTGGTTCACGGCCTCGAGTGGTATAAATCGCAAGGCTTGAACGGACTGCCCGGATTGAAATTCGTAGCCGTCAGCGGCGACGTGAAACGTCCGGGAATATTTGAAGTGCCTATGGGAACGTCGTACGAGGATCTGATTTATAAGCATGCCGGAGGAATTCTGGATGATCGCGAATTGCTGGGCTTCGCACCCTCGGGACCTTCATCGGGATACTTGCCGGCGGAGATGGCGAAACTTCCGCTTGATTTCAACGCGCTCGCGGCGGCCGGCTCGATGGTGGGCTCCGGCGCGGTTGTGGTGTGTGCCGAAGGCCGTTGCATGCTGGATATGGCGCTGAATGCCGTGCGTTTCTTTCGCAACGAGTCTTGCGGAAAATGTGTGCCCTGCCGCGTGGGATCGCAAAAGTTGGTGACCCTGCTCACCCAATGGACCAGGGGCCAAGCCGAACCCGAGGACCGGCAAACCATGGAAGATCTTTTTCAGGCGATGCGCATGGGGTCCATCTGCGGGCTGGGCCAGATTGTGCATGCTCCAATCGCCTCGGTGCTGAAGCACTTTCCCGCTCAGGTTGAATTGCACACGCGGCAGCAGCAGTGTCCCGGCGGCGTTTGTTTTCAGGACTAAGAGTTTATGCCTTTGTCGACTGCAACTCGGGTAATCGATTCGCCGCTGGTCGAGTTGACCATCGATGAGCGTCCCGTGTTCGTGCCGGCGGGGACGACCGTTTTTGATGCGGCGCGGACCTTCGGTGTGCGCATTCCCACGCTCTGCCATCAGCAAAATGAAACGCCGGTCGGGGTGTGCCGCATGTGCGTGGTCGATATCGGACAGCGCGTGTATGCCGCCTCGTGCGTTCGCCAGGTCGAGCCGGGAATGAAAGTGAAAACTGCGACGGACGATGTGAAATCGGTGCGGCGCACAATTCTGGAATTGCTGCTGGCCGATCATCCTTCGCCCTGTGCGCGCCAGCAGGCTACGGGCGATTGCGAACTGGAAACGCTGGGCGCCGAAGCAGGCATTGTCAAGTCGCGTTTCGCTCCACGTCCGACACCCCGTGGCCGCGACGAATCGTCGGCGTCCATCGCCGTCGATTTCGAGGCCTGCATTTTGTGCGACCGCTGTATCCGAGGGTGCAGCGAGATTCGACATAATTTTGTTCTGGCGCGGCGGGGCAAAGGCTATCAGGCGGGAATTGCCTTCGACGGCAACCTGCCCATGGGCGAATCCAGTTGCGTCAGTTGCGGCGAGTGCATGGTCTCCTGTCCCACGGGCGCATTGACCAATCGTAAAGTTCTCTCCACCGATCTGGGCGCGGGGGACGCGCTCAGCGTTCAGGAGCTTCGAAGCCTGGAAGTATTCAGCGACGTTTCCGGGACATTCCTTAACCTCAACAGCAATGCCGTGCACAAGCGGTTCTACAAAGCCGGCGAAATCATATGCCGTGAGGGCGATTACGGGTCAACTGCTTTTTACATTGTTAGCGGGACGACGGAAGTTTTTCTTTCCGGCCCGATGGGCCAGGTAACCACCAAGACCAAACGCCAGGGCTTACTGCGAAAGCTCAAATCGGCAATTAGCCCCCGCGCCAACAATGCTCCGGAAGAAAAAGAACCGGAGCGGGCTTTCATTCCGATCGACGCACCGGTGGATTTGCCTTACGGCAATCCCATCGCCGAACTGGAACCGGGGGATCTCTTCGGCGAGATGACCTGCATGAACCAGTATCCGCGGTCGGCGACCGTCCGCGCGAAGACTGACTGCGTGATGCTGGAAATGCTGCGCAATGTACTCGATGTTCTCCAGCGGAATAAGACTTTTCGCAGCCGGGTCGAGCAAACGTATCGCAAACGTGCGCTGGAGTCGCAGTTGCGGAGTATTCCTATCTTCTCCTCCGTGACGCAGGATTTTATCGCTCATTTGCGCGACAAAGTCGTGCTGCGCCGCTACAACCCCGGCCAGGTGATATGCAAGCAGGGCGAAGCGGCCCATAGCTTTTTCCTGGTGCGCATCGGTTTCGTAAAAGTTGTGCAGGCGCATCCCGGCGGCGATCTGGTGCTAGGCTACATCGGCCGCGGCGGATTTTTTGGCGAGCTTTCGTTGCTTGGCGAAGGAGTGCGAACCGCCAACTGCGTCGCGCTGGATCACGTCGAAGCGGTCCAGATTCGCGACTCGGAATTCAAGGAAATGATCGAGCGCTTCCCGGAAGTGGGCCGTCAATTAAGGGAAGCCGCGCGGCATCGCGTGGAGGAAAATCGCAATCGGGTGAACCTGGTGCAGAACGTCCCGGTCGACTCTTTCCTTTCGCAAGGATTGATGGAGGCGCAAAGCCTCCTGATTCTGGATCTGGAGCGCTGTACGCGCTGCGATCAATGCGTCCGCGCCTGCGCCGACGCCCACGATGGAGTCAGCCGGCTGATTCGCGATGGCCTGCGGTGGGATAAGTATCTCGTCGCCACGTCGTGCCGTCACTGCAAAGATCCGCTGTGCATGGTCGGCTGCCCCGTGGGATCGATCCGCCGGCGCAACAATCTGGAAGTCATAATCGAGGATTGGTGCATTGGCTGCGGCCTGTGCGCCAACAACTGCCCTTACGGCAACATCAACATGCATCCGTTCGATGTGCAGGTGGACGATCTGGTGAACCCAGGGAAGAAAATTGCGGCGGTTCGGACCAAGGCTACCGCCTGCAATCTGTGTCTCGACCAGAACGAACCCAGTTGTGTTTATGCCTGTCCGCACGACGCCGCACACCGTGTGAATCCCCGCGAGTTCTTCGCCGAGCAGGTGCGGGCCGGCGAGTCGCCGGTTATCGGTCAGCCATCTCAAGCCGGGACCGGAGGACGATAGTGCTTATTGACCGCAGCCATCGGCCCTGGTTTTATTTCTTTTTGGCGGCACTGGCGACCGGCAGCATCAGCTACGCGGTGTATAAGTCGATGTCGGTGCGCGGCCCGAGCGGCGGCAGCGCGATGGGCCTTATTTACGGCATCGTGGGTTACGCGCTTATGGTGTTTGCCGGCTTGATCGGTCTGCGCAAGAAATATTCGATCTGGCAGGTAGGACGCGCCACTACCTGGATGCGCGGGCATCTGTGGCTGGGGCTTCTGAGTTTCCCGCTCATCCTTCTTCACTCGGCTTTTTCTCTGGGAGCCGGGACTCTCTCCCGCACTCTGATGGTGTTGTTTATCGTGGTCATCGCGAGCGGAATCCTGGGAGCTATCCTGCAACACTTTATTCCCCGTCTCATGACCGAGCGGGTTCCGCTGGAAACAATTTACGAGCAGATCGATTCGGTGCGCCTGCAACTGGTGGAAGAAGCGGACAAGATTGCCGCCGATCTTCGCTCCGCCCTCGAAGGCGACCTAAATTTTGTGGGCGAGAAGGAGCGAGCCGTCGCCGCCTCTGCCGGAACGCGCGGTGGATTGACCTTCGCTTCGGGTCTGGGCGCCAATGATCGCACCAGTGAAATTGTCGCCGAGTTTTTTCAGAAAGAGCTCCGCCCTTTTCTTTTGGGTGAGGATGAGCGCCGGAGCCCGCTGGCCGACAAATCGCAAGCTTCCCGCATATTCGGCCAGTTGCGCGTCCAGCTTCCCAAAGGGCTTTGGGCCAAACTGGCGGACCTGGAGAATCTTTGCGACGAAAAGCGCGGACTGGACCGGCAACGCGTAATGCATCACGTGCTTCACGGCTGGCTGCTGGTGCATATTCCAATCTCATATGCTCTGCTGGCGCTGGCAGCCATTCACGCCGTTTTCGCCCTCAGGTACTAAACCATGTCTCGCGTGCGCACAGCCAAGTCTGTAGCCAAGCGGATCGACTTGCAGTATTTCACCCGCCTCTATCCTTTTCGCCGTTGGAAGCTCTGGCTGTCCGTAGTAGTTCCGTTGGTGGCTCTCGTCTGGATTCTTCACGCGAACATCTCGGGAGGGCAGAAGGTCTACACCAGCGGCCCGGTGTCCTCGGCGCATGCTGTTTTTGGCGACCGTTGCAATCTATGTCACGTCAGCAAGACAAGTTTTCGCGAGCCTGTCGCGGATGCAACTTGCCTGGGGTGCCATGACGCTCCCGCTCACAATCAGCGCCAGACGTTCATCCCCGCGTGCAGTTCCTGCCACGTGGAACATCGCGGCGCAGTGCGTCTGGCCGCCGTTGCCGACAACGGCTGCGCACAGTGCCACGGAGATCTGAAATCGAACGACGGCATGATTCGATTTAATCCGCACGTTTCCGGATTCGATGGTCACCATCCTGAATTCGCCGCAGTGCGCTCCGGGCGCGACCCTGGAACGGTGAACCTCGATCATTACGTTCATTTGCTGCCCACGCTTCGCGGTCCCAACGGCGCGGTGCAGATGAAATGTGAGGACTGTCATCGGCCGCTGAATGTGGATGAGCCCTGGCCTTACTCAGTGGCGGCTGTCCAACCCGCCAGCCAGCAGCCAGTTGCGGTAGTGGCAGCGGTCAATCAGGAAAGAAAACGGCGTAGCGTGGAAGTGGGGCCGGGCGCATACATGGCGCAAATCAGGTATGTGAATCATTGCGCCGCCTGCCACGCCTTGCAATTCGATCCCCTGATTCAAGTCCCCGCACCGCACGACAAGCCAGAAGTCGTGCATGCCTTCATTGTGCAAAAGCTGACCGAGTACGTTGCCGCCAATCCGTCGGTTCTCAAAATCGATCCTACTTCCACTCTTTCCAGTGACGAGGCCGGGCCACGCAATTTTCTGCGGCCCCTGGGCGAATCGACGGATGAGCGCAAGCTCCCAGGTTCAGGAAACGGTTCGGTTCGGCCACAATCTCCGCGGGAATGGGTGGAACAAAGAACAGCCCAGGCGGAAAAATTGTTGTGGAGCAAGAACTGCAAGATCTGTCACGAGGCCACAGAAGGCGGTGGCGAAGGCCTGCCGACATCCGTCAAAGCAATCATTCCTACGCGCTGGTTTCCGCACGCTGAGTTCGACCACGAGCGACATCGGATGATGTCGTGCATCGCCTGCCACAGCGGCATCCCGCAAAGCCGTGTGACCGCGGACATTAACATTCCGGGAATTGAACTCTGCCGCGACTGCCACAAACAAGGCGGACAGAGCGTAAGTGCGGCGCAGGGCGGATGCTTCGAATGTCACAGCTATCACGACTGGCGTAACGAGAAACGCACGCAAGGAAAGTTGGACCTCACGCAATTGCGCGGAGTGAATGCGCCCGATGTTTCGAAATCATCGACCAAATAGCTGGGCAGGCTACGGCCAGTTACGGAACGCCTGCACGATATCCTCGAAGGCAAACTGGAAAGAAGACTTCCCGGTCTCCTTTGCCTTTTCGGGCTCCGAGGCTGGCCCCGGAGGATCATCCGTCACTGTATAAAGCTGGCCGTTCTGCAAATACAGCCCCTGCAACTCTTGCTTATTAAAGGGCCGCGAACCGCGCCTGCCGAAGACCGCGAGCTGGTTCCCCGATTCATCGACCGCGCGATCACGATCGATGCCTCGTGAAACCGCGAGAGCCGAACCCGATCCACGGTAGGTGGCGATGAGCTTGGGCATGGGCCGCGGACTGAATCCGCCGAAGTTCGGATCTTCTTCCGGTCCGAAAAGCTGCACCACCTGCAACCCATTTTTCCCATCGGCTACGAACCCGAACAAACTGGAACTGACCATTCCGAGCTTCACATCATTGCTGTCGTTGAGTTTTCCGCCGTCGTTGAATATCTGGTCCAGTTGCGGCCGGTCGGGACGCTCGATATCGATAATGGCAAGCCCTTGTTTTCCCGCCGCGACATACGCATACGTGCGGGCCGTGTAAATGTTTCTCGCGTCCTCCAGCGGTACAACAGCGTCGCTCACTGCGACCGGCTTCGAAGGATCGGTAATATCCAGAACCTTGAGTCCGGCCCGATCCACCACAAAGGCATAACGGAACTGTACGGCGATGCCCACCGGACGGTCGAGCGTGGGAGTGCCGATCTGCGCTGTCACCTTCGGCTTCAATGGGTCATCGAGGTCCACGACCACCAGGCCAGCATCGGAAAGCACATAGGCATAGGTGCCGGCGAACGCAATCCTTCGAGCCCCGTTAAGCACACCGTCCGGATTAAAGGCCAGCGCCCTTTTAAGAAAATTGTTGGAAGGGTCGCCATCCAGCAGCGTACCCACGCCAGGAGTTTTGGCTTTCAAATCCGGATTTCCTATGATCACCATGCCTTCATATTTGTCGGCAACGTAAAGAAAGCCATACATCAAGTGCGCCCGCTGCTCCTCGTTTTCCGGGCGATGGGTGCGCAAAGGGTCGATTGCGAGCGTGCTCGGCGACGCCACAGCTTGCGCGTATTTTGTTTTCACGTAAAAATGCTGGCCGATGGGAGAGACGGGCGCGGTGGTCGTGCGCTCGGAAAAATCTTTGTTATCGACATTGGCGATGTCATAAACGCGCAGGCCGCCCTTGCCGGTTGCGGCATACAAGTATTCGCCGCGCGCCTGCACGTCGAGAACCTTGCCGAAATGTTCATACCCCTCGGATAATCGGCTGCCCTTCCGCTTAAAGCGCGCGTAGTCGTCGGGATAAACCACTCTCTGGAAATCACTTCCGATAATCGTAGGAGGTTCGTCGTGTTTCGCCACCGCGACCGCGGAATATCCTTTGTTCCCATTGGCCACGTAGATGTATCGCCCCATGAAGTTCATGAAGCCGCCACCCAGCAATGTTACCTGCGCCAGCCAGGCGTTGTTGTTGTTCGCGCGCGATACGTGGCAATCGGTGCAGGTGCGGGTTTCATGCGTGCGAACGGTATGCGGGACGAAGGGACTGAAAGACTGCCCGCTGAAGCCCTCGGCCGAGACCGTTTGTTGCTGATAGTAGCTCCAGTCGCGGTTCGCATTTTGTGAACTGACCACCACCGCGCAGGCCGAGCGGATGGGCGCCACACGATGGTTAGTGACCGTGCCATCGATGCCCAGCATGTACATGTCGTCGCGCAAAATCTGGAAGTTGTAGGAGATGTAATTTCTCGTGGTTATGCCTTCGTTGTGCAACATGGGCGTGCGCTGGTTTGCCGTCTGTTGCAAATGGCATCCGAAACAAGTGGGCAGCCACGCCGAGTGACACGCATAGCAAGTCATGCGCTCATTGCTGTGGGCGAGCGCGGACTCTCCCGCCGCCACTCCCCACGTCTTGCCGTCGACCCGGATGGTTTTAGCGAATTGTGCTTTTTCGTTGTAGTTGGGATGGCCCGGGCGGACCGTATCGAAGACTTGAATCACCTCCCACTCCTGAGATCGATTGACCATGGAGCGTTGAAACAGGCGGTCATCCTTCCAATAAAAGCGGCGCTCGCGCCAAGGAGTCCTCAACGCCGCCAGATCGGTTCCCCCGCGCGGCGCGGCCGGGCCCGAGGTTTTCAGCGTGGTGCGCTCGGCTATCGTTCCGTGGCAATCCACGCAGTCCACTTCCACGGCGTTGCGAGTCTCGCCATAGAGCTTGCCGTTGCCGTGATTGTCCTGCGCGAAATGGCAATCCTCGCAGTGCATTCCTTTTTCCAGATGAATATCCTTCAAATGCACCGCTTTGCGGAATTTATCGGGATCGTTCGGCGCAATGACGGAGTTGCTGTCGTCGAGGAAATTGCCTTTGCGGTCGTGTTTGTAGACGGCACGGAAAATCCAGCCGTGGCTGTGGAAGTCGCCGAACTGCGTGTTGTTCAATTTCGAAAGAAATTCCGGACTGCCCACCTTGTCCAGAAAAGTTGGATCGGACCACAAACCGCGCGGCGCGGACCCTTCGGGATTTCGCGCCTGCACCTGACTGCGTTCTGCCTGGCTGGGATCGTGCTGCTGCTTGGGAAACATTTTGTCGGCATCGATTTGGTTATCCCACCACGTAAAGCCGTAATATGTGGCCACCATGTTGGTGCCAGGGTGCATGTGGCAGACCACGCATTGGCTGGAAGGGATGGAGCGCGTGAACTGGTGCTTGATGGGATGGCCGGTTTCCGCGCGGGGAATTGTGGGATCGGTGGATGCGGTCTGTCCCCAATGCCCAAAATCGGCGTAAGGCCCGGAGTGTTCCGGCGAGCGATCATTAGCGTAGATGACATGGCAGGCACTACAGCCACTGGCGCGGTAGTCGCCCGGGTTGTCATTGGTGCCGGGAAGATAGAGCAGGGGATCGTAGAGACGGGTTTTCTGCAAGCCCAGAAAAACTGGATCGGTTCGCAACTCGGTCCCCAGGCCCCGGTCGCTCAACTTGGAATCAGGGCGTCCCGGCTCCGCTTCCGGATTGGGATTTCCTATCTCCTCTCGCTTCGATCCTCCGCGCTCAAAGACTCGCAGAATATTGCTGGGCTGCGAAATCTCCCAGCGTTCCAGCGGCTCCAGCGATGGCAACACGCCTTTGGTGCGGGTTTCCTCGGCAGTGGGAGGCGGCATGGTGACCATTCTTTGCGGCGTCCCATCGGGGCCATAACTCTCACCGAAGTGCGGGTTCTTCAGCGGATACGAGCCGTTGTTGTAAAGTGCGGCGCCCCACAGCATTGCCCCGTGCGTCATCATGCTGGTGCGCACTTTTCGCACTTCGCTGACATGACAGCCGGACAGGCCGCAGGTCTTCTCCGCCACCCGCAAGTCTCCGGGATTCACGAATTGAATGTATTGCGGCTCTTCTTTCAGCCATCGGGTATAAGGTCGCACCGGGTTGCCCGAACTCCGCGCATCTTCCGCGAACTTTGCGTGCGGGTGAGCTTTAGATTTTGCTTGATCGTAAGTTGCCGAGCCAGCCGCAGATCCCGCGGGCACGGTTACGGTGGGGTCGCCAGTGTGGCAATCGACGCATCCCAGGCGCACCGTTCCCGTCTGATGCATGGTTGCGCTGTCGGTAGTGGTGTGGCAACTCACACAACCGGAAGACTTGCGGTCAGCCTCTGCCTGCGACTGCTCCAGCAAATCCGGCTGGGCAACTTGCCCGGGCGCCGCCTCCTGGCCCGCGGCCGCCACCGGGTGCGCGCCAAACCCCAGCATGGCACACGCCCCAGCCAGCAGGATCACGAAGAAGATCAGCGCGCCCAGAGTTTTTCTCGTGCTGCATTTCATGTTCGTCATCGACCGTCAAAACTGAAATTTGATTTTGGCAAACGCTGAAATCAGACTGCGCGGATTGAACACCTGGTCGAATCCCTGAGACGGAATCAAGCCCGATGTTCCAGCCGTTATGACAATGTTTTCGCTCAACGGAGGGCGGTATTCCAAGCCCGCGCCTACATCGGTTCCGATGCTGTGCGTGATCGGCGATTGGAATAAAACCAACTCTAGCGGCTCGGTGCGATCGAAGCGCAAATAGTTGGCGTTGACGAAAGCGCGCAACTTCGGCGTCACATTGAAATCCACTCCGGCGTTGTAAATAAAAAGTCCGGGATTGACGAAGTTCGCCTGCCCTTCGAATTTATTGGTGCGCAGGTTGGCCAGCAGACTTCCGGGAGTCGTCAGCGCGACACCGGTGCCGGTCAAACGAATGCCCTCGCTGTCCCAAAAACTGAAAGCGCCGCCGGCAAAATTCGTATCGTCGACAATCGAATCGAAACCGTGAGCTTCGGAGTCCTTCCGCGATATCCCGGAACGGTTGTTGCCGTCGCCGGACTGATACAAGAAAGATCCGCGAAAGCGCAGCCAGTTCTTGTCGACGGAAAGTTCAAGCGCGCCCAACCGGCCATCGATATCCACCCGCCGGCCCGCAATCGGGTTCATGGTGTCGTGCCCCAGCGCTTGATAAAACGCATGGCTTACATTGATAGGACCGATATGTCCGTTGCTCGCCCAACCAGCGTAGTAAGCGCGTATTCCATGCGTCAGTATCCCGTTCGCGACCACGAGTCCGATGGGCGCCGGGCGCACCAAAAAGCCGTTGTCGTCGAAATGAATCGTGGGATCGTCGCGGTTGTAATGGAAACTGAATTCCGTGGTGTAACCCTTGGCCAGAAAATCCTGGATGTACACATTGCCGACGTAGACCTGCTGGTGGCGTGGCTGAAATGTATTTAACTCGCTGTTGGTGTTCTTTTCCAGCAGATAGAAATAAGCGAGGTTGTAGTTGATCCGGTTGGAGCGAAGATTTCCGAAGAGACGCACCCCGGGTTGCTGATCGGAAAAAATAAATCCGCGAAAATCGCTGTTGAACTGCTGAATGCCCGCGCGGATGGAAATGAAATCGAAGTTCGAGCTCAAGTTGGCCAACTTGGCCTCAACAAAACCTTCCTGAAGTCCCACATGCGTATCGAAACGGTTTGTCCCGTCCCGCACGTCGATATTGACCAACCCACGTTCGCGCGTCTGGAGAAAGTTCAGGTTAAAGGCGGGCGTAAAGCGGATGCGAAAATCCGCCGGAAGGAAACTTGCATCTCCATGCGAGAGGTCGGCAGTAAGGAAGAAGGTTTCAGCGGCGAAGCCTTGTTCACCCTTGCCAAAAAATGACGATTCGCCCGGCTGCTCGGCGGAAATCCCGCTCGGCACGGGGAGTCTGCGCACGTCGACGTTACTCTCGCTGACCCCAGTAAACTCGAAGAACCAGCGCTGTCCAAAGAGAGGATAGTCGCCTTTCAACCGATTACGGTCGAAAGGATCGTACCAATGCGAGCCGACATAGGGAAACTCTCCACTTTTTTCGTAACGCTTCCAGCTTGGCATCTGCACGGTCCAACGGTAGGGTTGAGCCGAATAAGCGACCTCGGCGGGTGGCTCTTCGGGCGCAGCAACCTGCGGAGGAGTAGCCTGGGCCGGGACGGCCTCTGAAGGCGCCTTGCGAACCCCTGGGTAAGCGGCGCCGTTTCCAGGTTCGGGTTCCCCGCTACTGGGCTGGCCGGGAAGATTGCGCTCGGGCACCGGAGGCAGATTCAACGGAGCCGGCGTTCCTACCAATTCCAACTTTATATTTACTTGCTGAGCTTCTCCCGGCTTGAGAGTTACGGTCGCCGGTGGTCGAGGCCCATATCCCGCGCCTGCGGCTGTGATTTCGTATTCCCCCGGAGGGAGATCGCGGAGCCGGTATATTCCTTCAGCATTGCTTATCGCAGTGAAGGTCTTGTTGGTCGCCTTCTGCCGCGCGGAAACGACCACTCCATTCACGGGCCGCTGGTTCTGGTCCTGTACCACTCCTAACAATGCCGAGGGACGCGCGGATGCACCAGGCTTTCCCGGGATTCCGGGAATTTGGGCGCGAACCGGCAGGACTATTAACGCGCTCCAGCAAAGGAGCGCGAGCGCAAAGCGGCTACAGCGAGAGCGGAAAAGTTGACTTCGGTTCACTTCTGCGAAATCCTCCCGCAGGGTCAACCCGAAACTTAAATGCCCGGTCCAAAACCTCTCCAACTTCAGAGTTGCGCAGTTTTATCACTTGCAGGACAACTTTTCAAAGGAATATTTCGGAACACTTCCAGGATTGGCCGGAGCGTGAGCGACAACAGAAATTTAGGCGGCGCGTCGGGGCTGCGCTTCTTCGCGGGCGCGCCTGACATCGCTGACGTCGCCCATCACAATCACGATGGCGCCGTCCCGCAAAACTTGCTCTCCGGGGGGGTTAACCTGAAATGTTTGACCTGGCCGCGCTCCCGAGCCTTTCAGAGCCAGGGCTACGAGGCGGTAACGGGAGCGCAAGTTGATCTCATCCAGCGACAGGCCGCTCCAACTCGACCCTTCCGGAATCTCGATCTGTTCCACGCGCAAGGTGTGCGATTGCTCCTTCAGCATCAGGTCAAGGAATTCCACTACGTGTGGGCGCAGGACCTCGCTGGCCAGCCTCAGCCCGCCGATGCGATTCGGTGACACCGTGGAATTCGCCCCCGCCTTCAGCATGCGGTCGGAGAACTTGGCCTCATCGCTACAGCGCGCGACAATTCGGATGGAAGGATTTTTCTGCCGCACCAGAAAGGTGATTACCAGATTGTCCTTGTCCGCGGAAAGGCCGGCGATTAATCCTCTGGCGCGGCCCAGGCCGGTATGGTCAAGCACCGCTTCATCGGTGGCGTCGCCGATCACATAAAGCAGATCGGGGTGCGTCTCTCGAAATTTCTGCACCGGCTCGTCATGGGTCTCGATGACCACATAGGGCGTTCCCGTGGCCTGAAGTTCCGCCGCAACATATCGGCCCGTGTCACCCAATCCGCAAATGATGTAGTGGCCGGACAGTCCGCTGATCTGCTTTTCCATTTTGCGCCTCCGGAACAAATCACTGAGTTCCCCTTCGACCAGAAAGGCCGTAATAACTGAAAAGACGTAGACCATGATAGCTACGCCGAATAGCACGATGAAGATATTGAAAATGCGCAGGATAGGGTTGTGGCTAGTGTCCACGATCTCCTGGTAACCCACGCCAGAGAGAGTGATCACAGCCATATACAGGGCCTGCAGGAAGGTCACATTTGCGCCCAGCAGACAGTATCCGCCGACGCTCAGCACGGCTATCGCAAGCAGTGCAAGCAGCGCGTAAGCCAGCCTCCGGCGCAGATCCATCCCCGTTTCCCCCGTCAAATCGCGCCGAATTTTACCATGTTTTCGGCCCGTTTTTCGGGCTTCCCCGCACGTTCACGGGCCTTTTATCGAAGTTTAGCGACGCGGTGTGCAGGAGAGGCTGGAAGTCGATGAAAAGAAACACAAATGAGCAATTCGTGGCAAACAGGCAGTACCAGTGGAGCGTAGACTTCCGGCCACGAGCCTAAGGCTCAAACGGCCAGTTCGATAAGGTGAAAAGAATGGGTGTCGACATCGACGTAAAGGCCGTCTGCCAGAAGGTCCTCACCGCTTATCGCCCCGAAATCTTCTCTTGGCAAAAGGTTAATCACTCGCCAGTTACCCCCCCCGAGGTCGCTCCACGGTAGAACAATCCGGCCCTGGCCGCGTTGCTCCGACAGGTTCACGACAACCACGTACTTTCGCTGGGCCACTTGCCAGGCCCACGAAACCAGGTTCCGACAACTCTGGTTGTCCGGCCAGCCGCACTGTTGGCAGAGTTGCCATTCTCCATTGCGGAGATCGGCCGACTGCACAATCTCTAGCAGAGCTTCGTAAAAACTTCGCAATTCTTCATCTGGAATTTCCTCGGGACACCGCCCCAGATGCACGCTCGAGCGAATCTTCGCTCCCGATGTTTGTCCGCCTTGCAGGAGTTTGGCGCCGGGCAGAGTCATCAGAGCTACGGCTGCAACCCGGTTCTGCGCCCGCGAAAGGACGGTCGCCGCTCGGGGTTCATCGTGATTCTCCAGGAATCGCAGCAAACGCCGCTGATAGCTGACCGCGGCTCCGAGGTGCTCCCGCAATTGCTCCGCTTGGCCTTCCGCTAATCGGTCGTAAAGTCGCTTGTCGTAGCAGTAGTCGAAGCCCAACTGGAGCAATTCCCATTCCATATCCCAATACGCCTCGGCCACAAACAGAAATCCGGGATAGACCTCGCGCACTCGGGCAATTATTTCGCGCCAGTACTCCTCCTCAGGTACGGTTCCCGCCCTTTCCCCCCAGGTTTGGAAAAAAATACGGTTGATCAGAAGCATCGCCATGTCGCAGCGCACGCCATCACATTGCTCGGAGATCGAACGTGCGGTATCCGCCGCACAAGCGCGCAGCGCGGGGCAAAACGCGTTTAATTGCGCAGTGTCCGGCCACGGAGGAAAGTAAGGGTCGCGGCCTCGTGCGATCAAAGACTGACCGTCCCGAAAAAAACCTTGCGGGTCGCCTTGCAAATCGCTCTCATCGCCGCACACAAAGTATTCCGGATGCTCCATGATCCAGGGATGATCGGGAGCAACGTGATTGGGCACAAAGTCCAGCAGCAGGCAAAAACCCCGAGAAGCCAATTGCCGTCTGGCCTCGGCCAGACCCTCTGCTCCACCGAGGCGAGCGTCCACCACATATTCCCGAATCGAATAAGGCGACCCGGAAATATCGTCCGGAGAAAAGTCAGCTAATATCCTCTGGCACTCGGCGACTATGGACGGGCTCGCCAGAGAGATGCTGCGGCCCAATTCGCTGCGCCGCCAAACACCCATGAGCCATACGGCGTTAGCGCGCGTGCGAGACAGCTCATCCCACACTTCTCCCGGAACACAATCGAGAGTTATCCTGCGGCCATAATGCGCGCTCAGTTGAGAGAGCCAGGTCCACGTGTTGATCTCAAGAATCCAAGGTTGAGAGGGCCATGGAGGCATTTGTCAAGTCCGCGGCTGAAACTGAAACTTAACGATTGTCCAGATCGGGGTAGTGATTGAAGTTCGCAAGCGCAATTTGGTCTTTTCCGGGCAGATAGAAACCGAACTTGCCCAAGGCGAGATTGGTTCCCGGCGAACTGAACTTGTCTAAGACAACCCATTCATTTCCGTCCCTCACCTGGTTCACGATGGCATCGGAGGTCACGCGGATCTGGAATGTTTGAAAGGTCTTCTTCTGGAACTTATGTGGAATTTTAACTTCTTCGGTCTCCTCGCCGTTGCGAATGATCGAGCGGTAGAAATAGTTCTCGTCCATCTGGAAGCGGACGTAGGTTGCGCTCGGACTGGTGTAATTCAGAACCCATTGCAAGCGCTTGCCTTTTTGAAGCATGACGGAAAACGAGAACGTACCGTTAGTTGGCGAAGTGCCGAAAAGAACAAATCCTCCGCCCTTGTGGACGTAAGCATTCTGCTCCTGGGTCCAGCTCGAGGGCGTGTCCCATTTGGACATTCCCCCGGGCGCCAAGGCGAGATCGACGCTTCGGGACTGGCCGGCGATAACCTCTACAACTTTCGTCCGCTCCATTTCCCCAGCCATGGCGGTGAGAGTATAGGATCCCGGCGGAAGATTGAGCGCCGCTCCATTGCTTACTTTTACTGGCGATTCGCCTGCTTTGGCCAGAGTCACTTGCGCATCGGCGGGAGAGAAGGTGACCCGCAACTCACCGGTGGCGAGTTGCAGCACCGCATCGGCGCCTGCAATCGACGTCTCGATTCCCGCATCGAAATGCTTCTGCAAACGCTTGGACTCGAAGCGGTCTTTGCGCAGCACAATAGAATGATCGCCCGGACTAATATTGGCCACGCTTAAGGTTCCGTCAGCCTGCACCGATCCCAAAAGTTTGTCGTCGAGCAGGGCTTGAGCACCGGGAGTTCCTCCACGAATCGACAGCGTCGCCACCCGCGGCAAGGCCACCATGGGAAAGATGAGCTTTTGCTCTCCCTTGCGAATTACGACTTTTTGCGGCGCCGCATCTTTGAATCCGGCCTTGGAGACGCTGATGGTGTATTCTTTCGGCTCCAGATTAGCAATGCGTAGCTGACCGCCGCGCGTCAGGCCTTTTTGTGCTCTTCCGTTCACGGAGACTGTGACTCCGTCTTCGGTCGTCACAACGGTCAGTGTGCCGATGTTCTTCCCAGATTGCAGGTAGGCAGCAAGAGTCGGCGACTGCCCAGCATCGATTGCCAGGCTGTATTGATCGCCGGCGCGGGTGACCAGCAATTGGTGCTGGCCCGGCGAAACGTTTTGCAAATCCAATCCGTCTGCCGGGAGTTTGGCCGGCGCTTGCTGGTCAAGACTGGCGCTGGAGTCCGACTCGCTGCAGTAGATGCGTACGCGAGATCCTAGATTCGATATCACGACTGCCACTAGCTTCTTGGCGGCGATTGATCCCACCACTGCCGGGGGGCTTCCGGTGCTCGTCGAAAATGAAAACTCGGCGCTCCCCTGCGGACCCTCGAATTTCAGTTTGTGGTTCCCCGCCAAGATCGAGTTGAGCGATCCTTGACCTCCTTCGAGATCGATGGCCGGAAAATCGTCCAGCACCACTCTGCCAGTGCCGCTATCGGAGGACAGCTTCACACTCGATAACACCGGTTGCAGAACCAGATCAACCGAATTGGGCGCGCCCGATTTTGCTTCCAACGAAGCTATCCCAGTTTGATAACCGCCAAGCTCGGCTGCCACTTGGTAGTTTCCGGGCGGCAACTGGAGTTGTAAATCGGAAACGCCACGAACTTCGTTATTGATTCGGATCGTCGCACCCGCCGGAGATGTGTGAACGCGAACTGGAAGAACGGTTACCGGCGAAATAGTGACCGTCTTCTGCGATTTCTTCCCCAAAAAAGAGACTGCGATCGCCAATACCAAAATCGCCAGGGCCGCCGCAATCGCCACTTGTCCCTTTCGGCCACGAGCCCAGGTCGCAACGGCCGCCAAATTCAGCGCTTTGAGATCGAGAAGCGCCTTGTCGATCACGGCAGTAGCAGGCCGGATCCGCGGCGACGCAATCGGAACCACCTCGGGTTTTGGCGCTATGGGTCGTCGTGGCGGGGTCGGTAGAGGCCCGGGAGTCGGCGGACCCGGTATGGGCGTCCGCCTAGGCGGCTGCTCGGTAGCCGCAGCTGGAGGGGGAGCTAGGTTGACCACCGCACGTTTGGGCGGAGGCGCAACTGCCTCTTTCTCTTGTCGCTGCTGAGCCGCCCTGGCGATTCTTTCAAGCACCTGTCCGGAAACCAACAAAATTTCTGCGTCACCCGGATATTTATTGGCCAGCGCACGGACGCGAGCCTCGAGTCCTTGAAGTGTCGCCGGTTCGGTGGGAGCAGCGGCTTGCGCTTCCATGCGCCGCAAGTCGTCCATGTCGTTGCGCCGCACCTGCATCCGCTGCAGCTCAATTTCCCGCTCCAACGTACCCCGCATTTGGGTCAATCGAGACTCCCCGGGGTAGGTCGCAAGCATCTCGATGACAACGGACAAGGCCCCGGAGAAATCTCCGGCGCTCTGCAATTTTCGTGCTTTCGCGAGGGCCTCCCTCACTGCGGACTCTCGTTTGTCATCGGTCTTCGAGGAGGGCGGAGGCTTGGGTGGCGGAGCTTCAGCGGGCGGCGTTGCGGTCGCAACCAGTTCGACTTGACGCGGGGTTCTTGTCGTCGGCACCGACGGGGCGGCCGGTTCGGCCGCTCGTGGTTCCAACTTCGGAGGTGTGGTAATAGATGCCGGATATGAAATTGGAGGTGCTACCGGCGCAGGCGCTTCGGGCCCTGCCGGACTAACCGAAGTCAGCGTCGGATCCGGCTGTTTCGCACTGACTTTCCTGGCCTCCTGGGCGGAGTCTATCGCCGCCTTCCGCTGTTGCGAACTGGATTCGCGCAATATGGTGATGGTCGCCGTCATCTTCTGTTTCAAGCGATAAATCGCATCTTGCAGATTGCTGTCGCTACGGTAATCTCCCGCGATGCGGGAGACTTCCACCAGCAGGGCTTGCAGTTTGTCCGGGTCCGCCAACTGGGTGTCGGCTTCCACATCTGCGGTCGCAACCAAGTCCGACCCTGGCACTCCCACCAGTAGCGAAGGGCCTTGCGCCTGCTTAGCGAAGGCGATTTTGGCGGCCGTTTGCAGAGCGTCGAACTTCTTCCGGAAATCGGATGAGGCGAGGGGCACCAACTCCGCCACATTCTCTAAGACACCTAACGCGGCGTCGAAGGAGCGAACGGTCACCAGCAAGCGTGCGTCGCGCAGGGCGCTTTCGAGCTTGGCATTGGCAACCTCCGCCTGTTTGACTTCGATCTCTTTCTCCAGCAGCGCAACCTCTGGAAGGGCGCTCTCGGTCGCAGCTGTGGACATGCGGAATTCCTGGCAGAGTGTTCTGGCGCGAACATACTCCCCTTTTGCAAGCGCATCTCGAACTTGCTCCTTGAGAGCCGAGATGGCCTGCAACGTTTGCAGCCGCTGCCGCTGGGCCTGCAAAGTGTCACGGAATCGCGCGTCTTTCCCAAACTGTGCGTTTTGGCCTTCCAGGAACCTGATCGCTTCAGCATAACGATCCTGCCGAGACAATCGCTCGGCCGTGGTGATCGCTCTTTCCAGACCTGTATTGAATTCGTCAATGTGCAGCTCTACATCCGCCAGGATCAATTGCAATTCCTGGTCCTGGCCTTCGAGCAGGGCCGCTTTCAACAGGTCTCTCGCTTCGGGATACTTGTCCTCCACGGTCAACCGTCGCGCCTCTTCCGCAAGCGACTCAATCTTCTGGCGCTTGGCTTGGTTCTCGGCCTCGGTCTGGGCAAATTGCAGAAGTTCGTCGAATTCGCTGGACGCCATTTTCTTGCGTCCTGCCTCCAGGATGGAAATCGCTATGGAATACGCCTTCCTGCGAATAGCCTCACGTGCGCGCTGAATCACCTCCGCCTTTTCTTCTTCTTTGCGTGTTCTCTCGATGCTTTGCTGGACCATCGCCAGCATCTCATCCAAAGAACGCTCCGCCGGATATTTCTCTAGCGCACTTTGCAGCAGGGCGAGCGCTTCCGCTGCCTTTCCGCCATCCAGCAGCCGGCGGGCTTGCGCCGTTTGCTGCTCGATGTAACGCCGCTTTTCCGTCCCCAATTGCTGCTTATCGACTACCGCCTTCAGCTTCAGCAGGCCGCGGTCTTCGGGATATACGCCCAGCCCTTCCTGGATTTTTGCCGAGGCGGTTGTGTAGTCCTCCTTCAGCAGTGCTTCTTCGATTTGGGCAGTCAGCTTTTCCACATCCTGCCGTTGTCGCTCCTGCTGCTGGCCCGTGGTGGCCAGAACCTTGAGCTCCTTTAGGACCGTAAGCGTGGGATCCAGAGATTCCGCCTTGGCCAACACTTCCAGGGCAGCCGCGAAACGGCGGGAGGAAATCTGCTTTCTGGCTTCCCCGAGGAACTCCTGCATTCGCTTCTGTTTTTCACGGCTGCCAAGCTCCTGCGCGACTACGACCTGCATGGAACGGAAATCGGTGTTTTGCGGATCCAGCGCCAGTCCTTCTTCTATGGCCAGCCGCGCATCCTCAAGGTCGCCCGCATCCCGCGCCAGCTCTGCCCGCTGCATTAGTTCACTCAGCCGGTCCCCGCGCGCCCGGTTCTCCTGGATAGAATCGCGAAGTTGAATCACCTCAAGATTGTTTCGATCCAGTTCGAATGCCTGATTCAGGCAGTTGAGAGCCTCGGCAAAATCGGACTGTGCGAGCGCGTGCTCGGCCTGCGCCAGCAGTTCTTTCGCTCGTTCGGCGCGCTGCTGCTTTTGAATTTCCTGCTGCACTTCCCGCAGCCGCACATTTGCGCGGGAATTCTGACGATCCCTCTTCAGCACTTGCAGCAACTGCTCTTTTGCCCGGGCCCATTGGCGTTGCGCCGCTGCCGTCTCGGCTCCCTGCAAGTACTCCGATATCCGTTCGCGCCTCCACTTCTCCAGGATGTGGCCTAAATCCAGGGCCAATTCTTCCGCCGTTTGATAACGCTGCTCCGGATCCTTGGCCAGAGCCCTTTGCACAATATCGTCCAATCCAGGCGGACAGTTCTTCAGCAGTTCGTTCAAAGACGGAGCCGCCTCGTGGAGAGTCTTCATCAGCGTCTCCCCTGTGTCTTTGCCTTCGAAAGGAATCTTCCCCGTCAGCAATTGGAAAAAGAGGATGCCGAGAGAAAAAATGTCGCTTCGCGAATCCACGTTCGCGCCATTGATTTGCTCCGGAGACATGTACTGAAAGCTGCCGACGAGCTGCCCCGGCCGCGTCAGCTTCTGCATCCCCGTCCGCGCGATTCCGAAGTCCACGATCTTGGCGGTCCCGTCCTTCAAGATCATGATGTTCGCGGGCTTGAGGTCGCGATGGATCACGTTGCGCTGGTGCGCATACTGCACCCCATTGCAAACTTGAATAATGATGTCGAGTTTCTCTTCCAGAGAGATCGCGCGGCGGGTGCGAACCAGAGACTCTAGACTTTCCCCGTCGAGCAACTCCATCACCAGATAGGGGTGGCCGTCTTCTACGCCCAGGTCGTAAATGGTAACGATGTTGGGATGCTGCAACCGGCCGACCGACTGCGCTTCCAGGCTGAAGCGCTTGAGCGTCTCCGGATCTTCTCCCAAAGCTCCGGTCGTCATTTTGATGGCAACCGTGCGGCCAATGCCGGGATCGACCGCCTTGTAGACGATTCCCATCCCTCCGCGACCGAGGACCTCGATCACGTCGTACTTCCCGATCTTCTTGCGCTCGCCGCTGGCCATTTTCGACGAACCCGCCCCATTCAGCTAAGATGTTCAGTACTAGAAACTTCCGACTGTCCGCATTAGGCAGACGAATATTTGCGGGCGCTATCGATTCTTCGATACGTTAGTCCCGAGTTTTCGGCCCTTTACCATCTCCAACCCATCTCCCTCATCACCCGCTAGAATGGTGTCCCAACGGGCTCCAAGTGGCCAGAATCATACCATCAAACCGCCCGAAAGGCCCGCTTTCTCTGGGCTTGGTCAAGATATCAAAAGCCGTATCGTCCCTCATCTTTTTCTACTCGACACGCCAATGATTCCGCTTGTCATTGTTCGAGCAGGACAGTGTCCGGACAAAATCGGGTCGAGACAAAATCCCTTCAAAAGATTATGGTTGCAGACGGCATCGACTTCGACGAGGAGGGCCGATACGCGTGTTGAATCGTAGAAGTTTTCTGAGAGCGGCGGGGACCGCTACTGCTGGAACTTTGCTGGGAACAAACGTGCATGCGTTGGCTGCGGTTCGGTCGGAACAGCGTGCGCCGGTTACGGCCAACGATCGTATTCAGATCGCGCTGATTGGCGCCGGTGGGCAGGGTCAGGGAGACACGAAGGTTGCGGCTCAGGTGCCGGGAGTGAAGGTGGTTGCCGTGGCCGATTGTTACGACGGCCGTCTCGACCACTGCAAGGAAATCTGGGGCGCCGACCTTTTTACGACCCGCGATTACAAAGAGATTCTGGCGCGCAAGGATATCGACGCCGTCATTATTGGGACGCCGGACCATTGGCACAAACAGGTCTCGGTCGATGCGATGAAGGCGGGCAAGGACGTTTATTGCGAGAAGCCCATGATTCATCTTTACGCCGATGGGCCGGAGATGATCGAGACGGCCCGCGCGACAAAGCGCATTCTCCAGATTGGCAGCCAGCGCGTGAGTTCGATTATTTACGTTAAGGCAAAGGAATTGCTGGCTTCAGGCGCCATCGGGCAGCTCAACATGGTGACGGCGCGCTGGGATCGCAACTCGTCGATGGGCGCGTGGAATTACACCGTTCCTTTGGATGCCTCGCCTGAAACCTGCGATTGGCCGCGCTTTCTGGGAACTGCACCCAAAATTCCGTTTAACGCGGAACACTTTTTCCAGTGGCGCAAGTGGAAAGCCTATGGAAGTGGCGTTGCAGGAGACCTCTTCGTACACTTGTTCAGCGGCACTCACTTCATCACCGGGAGCAACGGGCCCTCGCGAGCCATGGCCACTGGTGGATTGCGTTTTTGGAAAGACGGACGCGACGCGCCTGACGTTATGCTCGGACTCTTTGACTATCGCGAAGGATTCAACCTGAGCCTGCGCGTGAATTTTGTGGATGGCGGCGAGGAGAGCGAAGGACTGATCCTTACCGGCTCGGAAGGCACGATGGAGATTGCGGGAAACACGGTCAGCGTGAGCCGAACGCCGCGGGAAAAAGAACCGGGCTATACGGTTGGAACTTTTACGGAGGCGATGCAGAAGCGGATTATCGAAGATTACCGCCTGAAATATCCGGTCTCGCATCCGTCGGGACCGCCGGCTGCCGGATACGAGAAGTATGTGGCACCCGAGGGTTATAGAGATATGTACGACCACTTCACGAATTTCTTTGCCGCGGTTCGCTCGCGGCAACCGGTGGTGGAAGATGCTGTGTTCGGCTTCCGCGCCGCGGGAGCGGCACTGCTCAGCAATATCAGCCTCGAGCGCGGAGCGGTGGTGAAGTGGGATCCCGATGCAATGAAATTGGGATGAAATAGAATACTGCGAATAAAAAACATCGCGGAGAAAAAGCGTGCTCAAGAAGATGAGATTTGCAATTCCACTCGTTGCATTGATGTCGGCAGTGTGCATCTGCGTTGCCGTCGCGCAAACTGCGCGTAAGACTACGCCTGGGGATGCGCCAGGAGGCGTGCCTCAAGTAACTTTCTTCGTTCATCGTCTAGGCACGGATCATGCCGAGGGCATCACCACACTCGACATGAATGGCGATGGACGGCCCGACATTTTGAGCGGCGCTTACTGGTATGAGAATCCTGGGCCGGCAGGCGGCGAGTGGAAGCGGCATCAATACCGAACCGTAGGGGTTCTCAATGAGTTCGTCTCCGACTGCGGAGAGTGGACCTTCGATGTGAACCACGATGGCGCGCCCGATGTAGTTACGACGGGATGGATGTTGAACGGGCTGTGGTGGTATGAGAATCCCGGGGCGCAGGCAACCAAGCAAGGTGCGATGTGGAAGAAGCACTTCATCACCGACAGCTATGACACTGAGGGCGGCGCGACCGGGGACATCAACGGCGATGGAAAACCGGATCTCGCGCTGGCGCATTACAACCATTCGGGGATTCTATGGGTGGATTTTTCCGGCCCCGAACCGAAAGTGCACCACGTCGGAGGGAAGGAGCAGGATGGGCACGGCATCGGCATCGCCGACGTGGACGGAGATGGCAAGGCCGATATTCTGACACCGAATGGATGGTTCAAGAATATCGATGCCGACAACGACAAGTGGGAGTGGCACGGGGATTGGCAAATGGACGACGCCGGATTTCCCATCATCGGCTACGACGTGAACAACGATGGCAAGACTGACATCATTTACGGCCAAGGACATAGCTATGGACTCTATTGGCTAGAGCAGAAAGGAGAGG
>Ga0209006_10000721_pt1 | contig 30711 bp, 27 predicted proteins | sample JacPin_JW_Ref_O2_FD_188567 | JGI IMG/M metagenome (GOLD analysis project Ga0209006, IMG submission 188567) | Forest soil microbial communities from Algoma, Ontario, Canada - Jack Pine, Ontario site 1_JW_Ref_O2 (SPAdes) (version 2) | ecosystem: Environmental > Terrestrial > Soil > Boreal...
CCTCGCGGCGACGCCCTTGCGCTTCGCTAATCCTTCGCCGCCATCAGGCTGGATAGAGGACTCACACCTCCAAGCTGTCGATCATGCTCGGCACACAATGAAGAGCCCCGGCGCTTGACCGGGGCTCTCGTTGGTCGTCGTTTCGTTGATCGTCGTCTCAGCTCACTGCGCGGGCTGCGGCTGCAGGTAGCCCTGCTGCATCGGCTGCGGCGCGAGGCCTTGCGGCGGCTGCGGCGCGGTGTCGGCCGCCGGCGGGTTCATCGCCATCTCGTTGGTGCAGATGTCCTTGAACACGACCGCACCGTCCTGCGTGTACTGCTTGGTCAGGCAGTTGCAGGTGTTAGAGGTCGGCGTGCTCGAGTAGCTGGGCGTGCTCGCATAGGTGACGCCGCCGGCGATGATCGGAGCATCCCAAACGAAACGGCGATGATGGTCCCACCAGCCCCAGTGAACGTGGTGCGGGTGCGGAGGATAGAGCTTGAGAATGGCGACGCGGCGGATCGCGAAGTTTTGACGCACGGCGAAGTTTTGACGGAGGGCGAAATGCGGGCCGGCAACGCGCGCCGCGCTGAAGTGCACGGCGCCGCGAGCGCCGCCACCGAAGTGGCCGAAGGCCGATGCGTTGCTGGACGAGATCGCGAGGATGCCGAACGTCGCGGCGGCAGCCAGGCTCAGGGTGGTGGACTTGCGGAACATGCGATTTCTCCAAGGTTCGGGGGTTCGGGGTATCGGGCAACATTCTTTCCACCCCTTGGTCGACGCTCTGCAAAGCCTGGTTCACCGCGGAACCGCAATGACTTGACAATGCCTTGACCCTGAATGGCCGTTCACCCCGTGCGATCCGGCGTGATATAAGGGCCCGCCTGCGCGGCGCCCGCTGCGCAATGACTTCACAAGTGATTTCCAACCTTGAACGGAGCGTAACCTTGGGCACGCACATCACACTCACGGCGTCGGACGGATTCAAGCTCGGCGGCTATCGCGCCGAGCCGCAGGGCAAAGCGAAAGGCGGCCTCGTGGTGATCCAGGAAATCTTCGGCGTGAACCACCACATCCGCGCCATGTGCGATCGCTTCGCGGCGATCGGCTACACCTCGACCGCGCCCGCGGTGTTCGATCGCATTCAGCCGAATTTCGAGTCCGGCTATTCGCCCGAGGAGATCGCGAAGGCACGCGAGATCATTCCGAAGATCGACTGGAGCAAGATGCTGGCGGATGTCGCCGCCGCGATCGACAACGTCAAGCCGGCCGGCAAGGTGGGCATCGTCGGCTACTGCATGGGCGGAACGGTCGCGTTCCTCTCGGCCGGCAAGCTCGACGGATTGTCGGCCGCGGTCGGCTACTACGGCGGCCAGATCGCCAAGAATGTCGATCTCAAGCCGAAGGTGCCGACGCTGCTGCATTTCGGCGACCAGGATCAGTCGATCCCGATGTCGGACGTCGAGCTGATCAAGCAGAAGCGGCCGGATTGCGAGATCTACGTCTACCAGGGCGCCGGGCACGGCTTCGCCTGCGACGAGCGCGGCAGCTACAACGAGGCGGCGAACAAGACGGCGTGGGACCGCACCGTGGCGTGGTTCGGGAAAAACGTCGGCTGATTTCGTGGCGGGTTAGAACCAGCGTTCCGACACGCTGATCGTGTCGCCGGGCTGCACCGGCGTGGTCACCGGCACGGTGCTGCGGATCATCTGTCCGCGCACCGTGCGGGTGAGTTCTACCTGCTGGCGGAACGCGCGCGGACTGTACCCGCCGGCGATCGCGACTGCGGTCTCCACCGTCATGTTGGCGACGTAGGGATACTGGCCCGGATAGGTCACCTCGCCGAGGATGAAGAACGGCCGATAGCTCTCGACCTCGACCGCGACCGCCGGATCGCGGATGTAGCCCTGGCGCAGGCGCGCCGTGATCGCCGCCGACAGCTCGCTGGTGGTGAGGCCGCGCGCCTTGACGGCGCCGATCAGCGGCATGGTGATGCTGCCGCCCGCATCGACGCCGTAGCTGTTGGTGAGGCCGTCCTGGCCGAACACGACGACGCGCAGCTTGTCGCCGGAGTCGAGCGTATAGGCGCTTTGCGGTGCCGCGCGCGTGACCGCGACGGGCGTCGGCGCAGCGGCCTGGGCGATGCCGCGCGCTCCGCCATAAGTGTAAGCATCGAGATCGGACGAAGGCTGCGCGGCAAGCGCCATCGGCGGCGGCGGCGGATGCCGCGCGCAGCCGCCCGCAAGTGCTGCAGCCAGGAGCATGATCACTAGGCGGGCAAGCCGCATACGACGAATCCGGACCGCTTCTCGAGAACCACCAGCCGGATTAGCGCCTTATATGGTTAACAAATTCTCACCGGCAGCCGCCCCGACGTGACCTCGGCCAGAGGCCCGGGTTCGCCGCACCCTGCGCGCCGCTCAATGTGCCGCGACGCTCGTCCCGATCGGGCAGCTGACGCCGGTACCGCCCAGGCCGCAGTAGCCCATCGGATTCTTGGCGAGATACTGCTGGTGATAGTCCTCGGCGAAATAGAACGGCGGGGCGTCGACAATCTCGGTCGTGACGGCGCCGTAGCCCTTCGCCTTGACGGCCTGCGCGTACATGGCCTTGGAGGCCTCCGCGGCCGCCCGCTGCGCCGGCGAATAGACGTAGATGCCGGAGCGATACTGGGTGCCGACGTCGTTGCCCTGGCGCATGCCCTGGGTCGGATCGTGGCTCTCCCAGAACGTCTTGAGCAGCTGCTCGTACGAAATCTTCTTCGGATCGTAGACGACGAGAACGACCTCGTTGTGCCCGGTGCGGCCGGTGCAGACCTCCTCGTAGGTCGGATTCGGGGTTTGCCCCGCCGCATAGCCGACCGCGGTCGCATAGACCCCGTCGCCCAGCTCCCAGAACTTGCGCTCGGCGCCCCAGAAGCAGCCGAGGCCGAACATCGCGGTCTCGAGGCCCTGCGGATAGGGTCCCTTGAGCGGATGCCCGTTGATGAAGTGCTTCTCGGCGGTCGGGATCGGCCGCGCGCGGCCCGGCAGCGCCTGTCCCGGGGCCGGCATTTCCGGCGACTTCTTGAACATGAACATTGCCGATCTCCCTTGTCTCCCGCGGCAATATAATAATTGGGCGCTCGCCTCGCAGCGTCCGCCTCATCACAAATTCGACAATGTGAGCCGGCGGGCGCAAAAAACCGCCGGGACCCTCGTCCCAGCGGAGCATATTGCAACCAAGCGCCCCTTACTTGAGGCCGGCGACGCCCGCCTGCGAGATCGTGTCGTCCTGCGCGCCGGTGCCGCCGCTCACCCCGACTGCGCCGATGATATGGCCGTCGACGACCAGCGGATTGCCGCCGCGCGAAGCGATCACGTCATCAAGTGTTGTGAGATACGAGAAGAAGAAGCCCTTGCCGAGCAGCCGCTCGAACGCGAGGGTCGGGCGCCGATAGCGGGCGGCGGTGCGCGCCTTGTGCTGCGAGATCGAGATCGAGGCGAATTGGCAATTGTCGTCGCGCTCGAAATAGACGAGCTCGCCGTGCGGATCGACCACCGAGATACACATGCCGTGCCAGTTGCGCTTCTGCACCTCGGCGGCGGCCGCGGCGGCGACCTTCTTGGCGGTTTCGAGATTGATTGGCGCACCATACGGCAGCGGGTTCATCTCCGCCGGGACGGTTTCATTCGGATTATTCGGATCGGGTGGCACCTGTGCAGCGGCACCGCAGCCGAGCACGAGCGCGACGGCGAGCGCGCCCGCCATCATTGTGAAATGACGCATGCATTCCTCCCTCGGAATATGTTTGCGCCGGAGTGCCATGTGGCCACTCCGGCACGTGATTGTCAGACGATGGAACCTTATCGGATCGGGCGAGGCCCGCCTATGGGCGAGATGGCGCAGCGGCAGCGCTCGTCGGCATCAGCCTAACGCGCGTAGCCGATGAGCGGCTTCTTCTTGCGGCCGAGCAGCATCAGGATCGCACCGAGCACGGTCAACACGGCCCAGACCGGCTGCTCCAGGAAAAACGGCTGCACCACGTCCTGCCACAGCCATGGGGCGACGTGACGTTCGATCGCCGGCTGCAACAGCAACAAGCTGTTTTGATTCACCTGATTCCAGATGTAGCCCACCGAGGTCTTGCTGAATTTGCCGTTCGCAATCCACTGCGTGCCGTCATAGACGAAGAAAAAGAACGCGGCGGCGACCAGCAACAGGCCGAAAGCTCGCAACAGGAAGCGAATCATAGCGGGTCCGGGCCAGACGGGAAAAACACTTCGCAGCGACGCGCACGACTTACTACCGCGGGCGCATCGGTTCAACCGCGCAGGCCTGCGGCCAAGCGGCCCTCTCGCCAAGGCACGTGCGCCTGGTTGAAACTTGCGCTATGCCTTGAGCAAGCCCCTGCCCTTCCTGTACTTTCCGCCGTCCGCTGCGCCGGTGGTCGCGCGTTTTCAGGAGCCGAAATGCCCTCTTCGTCCAAAGGCCGCGGCAAACGTCCTACCTTCACCGACCAGGAAGCCCTGCTGTTTCACAGCCAGGGACGGCCCGGCAAGCTCGAGGTGGTGGCAACGAAGCCGATGGCGACGCAGCGCGATCTGTCGCTCGCCTACTCCCCCGGCGTCGCCGTCCCGGTGCTCGCCATCGCGGAGAACGAAAGCCTCGCCTACGATTACACGACCAAGGGCAATTTCGTCGCCGTGATCACCAACGGCACGGCGATCCTCGGCCTCGGCAATCGCGGCGCCCTCGCCGCAAAGCCGGTGATGGAAGGCAAGGCGGTCCTGTTCAAGCGCTTCGCCGACATCGACTCGATCGATCTCGAGGTCTCGACCGAGGACCCCGACGAGTTCATCAACTGCGTCAAGGTGCTGGGCAAGAGCTGGGGCGGCATCAACCTGGAGGACATCAAGGCGCCGGAGTGCTTCATCATCGAGCAGAGGCTGCGCGAGCTGCTCGACATCCCGGTGTTTCACGACGACCAGCACGGCACCGCGATCATCGCGGCTGCCGGCCTGATCAACGCACTCGATCTCACCGGGCGCGAGATCGCGACGACCAGGCTCGTCTGCAACGGCGCCGGCGCCGCCGGCATCGCAAGCCTCGAGCTGTTGCGCGCGATCGGCTTCCGGCCCGAGAACCTGGTCCTTTGCGACACCAAGGGCGTGATCTACGAGGGCCGGCGCGAGGGCATGAACCAGTGGAAGTCGGCTTTCGCGGTCAAGACCAAGGCGCGCACCCTCGCCGAGGCGCTCGAAGGCGCCGACGTCTTCTTCGGCCTTTCGGTCAAGGGCGCGGTGACGCCCGACATGGTGAAGGCGATGGCGGAAAAGCCGATCATCTTCGCCATGGCCAACCCGGATCCGGAAATCACGGTGGAGGAAGTGGCCGCCGTGCGCGATGACGCCATCATGGCGACCGGGCGCTCGGACTATCCGAACCAGATCAACAACGTGCTCGGATTTCCCTACATCTTCCGCGGCGCCCTCGACGTGCGCGCCACCACCATCAACATGGAAATGAAGATCGCCGCCGCCCACGCGCTTGCCGACCTCGCGCGCGAGGACGTGCCGGACGAGGTCGCGGCCGCCTACGGGGCGCGGCCGAAATACGGCCCGGACTACATCATTCCGGTGCCGTTCGACCCGCGGCTCATCTCCTACGTGCCGCCGGCGGTCGCCAAGGCCGCGATGGACACCGGCGTCGCGCGCAAGCCGATCGTCGACATGGACGCCTATCGGGCGACCCTGCGCTCGCGCCGCGATCCGGCCGCGGGCGTGCTGACGCGCGTGTTCGAGCGCCTGCGTCGCGCGCCCAAGCGCGTGGTGTTCGCCGAAGGCGAGGAAGAGCAGGTGATCCGCGCGGCGGCGAGCTTCGTCCAGCAGGGGCTCGGCAGCGCCCTCCTGGTCGGCCGCGAGGAGCGCGTACGCGACACCGCCAAGACCGCCGGCATCGAGCTCGCCGACGGCATCGAGGTCATCAACGCGCGTCTCTCCAAGCGCAACGCCGTCTATGCCGCCTATCTGTACGAGCGGCTGCAGCGCAAGGGCTTCCTCCAGCGCGATTGCCAGCGCCTGGTCAACCAGGACCGCAATCATTTCGCCGCCTGCATGGTAGCGCTCAACGATGCCGACGCCATGGTCACCGGCGTCACCCGCAATTTCTCCGGCGTGCTCGCCGACGTGACCCATTGCATCGATCCCAAGCCCGGCCATCGCGTGATGGGCGTCTCGCTGGTGATCGCGCGCGGCCGCACGGTGCTGGTCGCCGACACGGCGGTCACCGAGACGCCGGAGGCGCATGAGCTTGCCGAGATCGCGGTCGAGGCGGCGGGCGTCGCGCGCAAGTTCGGCTATGAGCCGCGCCTCGCGCTGCTCGCCTTTGCGACCTTCGGCCACCCGCCGGGCGAGCGCGCGGCGCGCGTGCAGGAAGCAGTGCGCATCCTCGACCAGCGCCGCGTCGACTTCGAATACGACGGCGAGATGGCGGCCGATGTCGCGCTCAATCCGGATCTCATGGCGGCCTATCCGTTCTGCCGGCTGACCGGCCCCGCCAATGTGCTGATCATGCCGGCGTTCCATTCGGCCGCGATCTCGACCAAGATGCTGCAGGAGCTCGGTGGCGCGACCGTGATCGGGCCGCTGCTGGTCGGCCTCGACCGGCCGGTGCAGATCGTCGGCCTCTCGGCGACCGACTCGGAAATCGTCAACATGGCGGGGCTTGCCGCCTACAATGTCGGCGGCTGAGCAGAAACGCCGCGCAAAGACCAGGAGACGTCTTGATGCCTGTGCCCACCCTCTCCGGCGTGATCGCCGCGGTCGCCACCCCGGTCGAGGCGAACGGCGAGCCCGATCTGGCGCGCGCCACGAGGCTTGCGCGCTTCCTGCTCGACAACGGGTGCGATGGCCTCAACGTGCTCGGCACCACCGGCGAGGCGACTTCGTTCTCGCTGGCGCAGCGCCAGCGGGTGATGAGCGCCTACCGCGACGCCGGGCTGCCGCTCGACCGCCTGATGGTCGGAACGGGCGCCGCCGCGGTTGCCGATGCGGTCGCGCTCACGCGGCATGCGGCCGATCTCGGCTTTGCCGGCGCGCTGGTGCTGCCGCCGTTCTACTACAAGGGCGTGCCCGATGACGGGCTCGCGGCGTATGTCGAGACGATCGTCACCGCGACGGCCGCCCGGCCGATCCCGATCTATCTCTACCACTTTCCGCAGCAGTCCGGCCTGCATTGGCACGTGAAGCTGATCCGCCAGCTGCTCGATGCGCATGGCGGGCGCATCGTCGGCTTGAAGGATTCCTCCGGCGACATGGCCTATGCGCGCGAGGCCGCCGCGATCGCCAAGAGCTTCAAGGTCTTCCCCTCGACCGAAGCGGTGCTGCTCGAGGCCCGCGCCGGCGCGTTTGCAGGCTGCATCTCGGCCACCGCCAATCTCAACGCCGACCTGTGCCAGCGCGCCTGGAGCCGCGGCGATGCGGGCGCGCTTGATACGGCGGTGGCGATCCGCAAGCTGTTCGATGGGCGCCCGCTGGTGCCGGGCATCAAGGCGCTGCTCGCGCATATGCATGGCGATGCGGCGCTTGCGCGCGTGATGCCGCCGCTCGCCGTCTTTTCGGCCGCCGATACCGCTGCGGTCACGGCCGGATATGATCAGGCGCGCGCCAGGAAGGTCGCCTGAGCGGCGCCAAGCTGGCGTGTTTTCCAGGCGTTGACGCCCCCGGCCCGTCTAACTATAAGCGGGCGCATCAGGCGGCGGGCGCCGGCTCGCCGCCGCTGCTTTTTCGCGCTGCCGCGGCGATCCGACGAGGGTCTCGCGCACCGCCGCCACGACGGAACCCTGATGGCTAATACCAAATCCGCCAAGAAGGCGAGCCGCAAGATCGCGCGCCGCACCGAGATCAACAAGGCGCGGCGCTCGCGCATGCGCGGCTACCTGCGTGGCGTCGAGGACGCGATCGCCGGGGGCGACAAGCAGAAGGCATTGTCCGCCCTCAAGGCGGCCGAGCCGGAATTGATGCGCGCGGCCCAGCGTGGCGTCATTCACAAGAGGACGGCGAGCCGCAAGGTTTCGCGCTTGACCCAGCAGATCGGCAAGCTCGGCCAGTAGCCGAACGCGGCGCTGGACATTCAGGCCGAGTCCATCGACAATTGTCGTTGTAAGGCGGCAGCTTGAAGCCGCAGGCACCGCGTCGCCCGTTGCTGGGCGATGGGTTTTCATACGTTGTGCAGTGCGGATCCTTTCCCGCCGGCCGTGTTGTTGAAAAATCACGTCGGCAGGAAAATACTCCCGGTCGGCCAACGTATACGTAGTAGTACGTATTGATCGGATTGCGGCCAAATTCGGCTTTTTCATTGCCTGAACGGCTTGGGTTACGTGGCTTTTCCGGACAAAGAATCCATCTACAAAACAATGGCTTGTGGGACAGGGCGACAACGGGGGTTGGAATCTCGCAGACACACACAAAAGGTTGCTGAGGTAGGCAATTTGCCACCACCACGTTCTTGAATACCTCTCATGCATAACCGGCGCAGATGAATCAGGAGGGAATCTCAACAGGTTGTTGGTCGGCATTTGCATAAGGTAAATGAAACCGTCACCATCGGCATTTGGCTAGCAAAAACGGCCTTTGATTCGGCCGTTGCATGGCGGCCCCCAACATGTATTTTTGTCTCAACCGCGGGGGCCACTCGCGGCCCAAAATCAGGTAAATGGCCGTGGTTCCGGGCTCATCTTGGATGAGGTTGGCAGTATTTTGCCTCATCTCGCCAAATCACCGAGGCGTCGGGAACTTTCCGTGAGTGTAAAGTAACTTTCGGCTGAGCTTGTGTTTTCGGCTCTGCCTAGTCGAACGTACGAAAGACAGATGGGAATACTTGAAATCCCCAACAAGATACAAAAGCATCCAAGGACAAGGGCGTCTAGCGGAGGGGGCCAAATCATGACAATCTCGTGTCAGTGGACAGCAACTACGTTCGGCGACGTAGAGTGCCTGCCCGATCGCGCAAGGTGGCCGCACGACACCGAGCCTGCGTCTTCGCGCTTGCCCATGAACTCACCCGTCGAGGGCAGGCCCAGGAGACGGGCGTCACCGCCCGGCGGGTAAAGTCTCCGAGCGTCCGCTGCTCCCGGCCTTCCCGTCTCCCTCCTTTCGTGGATCGGAGGACGGCGAAGCGTCTCTCGGGCAGCCGGATGCCGATCGAGTACGGCGCGTCCGTGTGCTCCTGGCCGCGCCCAGCAGACGTGTCAAAGGACATTCAGACGAAAGAAAATCGAGATGGCACACTTGGACGAGGAGCGTCCCGACACTGAGCGCCCCGAGCGTTCGAACAAGGAGCTCTGGCAGCGCGTGAAGGGCCGACTGCGCACCGAGGTGGGTGAAGATATCTTCACGTCGTGGTTTGCCAGGATGGATCTCGACGGCATCGAGCACGACGGCGTGCGCCTGTCGGTGGCGACGCGTTTCCTCAAGACCTGGACCCAGTCGCACTACGGCGAGAAGGTCCTTCTGTGCTGGCAGGCCGAGATGCCGAGCGTGCGCCGCATCGATATCGTGGTGCGCTCGGCGGTGATCAAGAACACCGCAACGCCGGTGAAATTGCCCGATCCGCTCCCGCTGGCGCGCGACACCCACAAGGCCGTGGGCAACGAGCCGCGAAATCCGGCGACGCCGCCGTCGTCGAGCCAGGACGTGCATGGCGGCTCGCCGCTCGACCCCAGGTTAACCTTCGACACGTTCGTCGTCGGGCGCTCCAACACGCTCGCGCACGCGGCCGCCAAGCAAGTCGCGGTCGCGCGCCGCAACGATTCGGTGATGTTCAACCCGCTGTTCATCCATGCCGGTGTCGGCCTCGGCAAGACCCATTTGCTGCAGGCCATCGCCTGGATGGGCAATCTCCAGCCCGATCGCAAGGTTCTCTACCTGACCGCCGAGCGATTCATGTTCAGCTTCGTCTCGGCGCTGCGCAACCAGACCGCGATGGCGTTCAAGGAGGCGCTGCGCGGCATCGACGTCCTGGTCATCGACGATCTGCAATTCCTCCAGGGCAAGCAGACGCACGCGGAGTTCTCCCACACGCTGAATTCGCTGATCGACGGCGGGCGCCAGGTCGTGATCGCCGCCGACCGTCCGCCGCTTGACCTGGAGAGTCTCGACGAGCGCGTGCGGTCGCGCCTCGCCGGCGGCCTTGTCGTCGAAATGGGATCGCTGGCCGAGGACCTGCGCCTGCAGATTCTCAACTCGCGCGTCGCGCTTGCGCGGGTGCACCATCCGGGCTTCGACGTGCCCGAGCCGGTGCTCGCCTATGTCGCGAAGTCGGTCACTCACAACGGCCGCGATCTCGAAGGCGCGCTCAACCGCCTGCTCGCGCACAGCAAGCTCACGGGCCAGCCCGTGACCATGGATCTGGCCGAGCGCGAAATCCGCGACCTGATCCGCCCGCAGGAGCCCAAGCGCGTCAAGATCGAGGACATCCAGCGCATCGTCGCGCGCCATTACAACGTGAGCCGCGGCGACCTATTGTCGTCGCGCCGCACCGCCAACGTGGTGCGGCCGCGCCAGGTGGCCATGTATCTCGCCAAGACCCTGACCTTGCGGTCACTGCCAGAAATAGGCCGGCGCTTCGGCGGACGTGACCACACGACTGTCTTGCACGCCGTGCGAAAGATCGAAAACCTCGTCGGCAATGATTCGATGCTCGCCGAGGAGATCGAGTCGCTCAAGCGCCAGCTGCAGGAATGACGAGGGATCGAGCCTCCACCGTGCCATCGGCACCCTTGAAGAATCCGCAACTCCGCGTCAACCTGACTGTCCGGCGGGAGAGCCCTCGCGCCGGACACCTGCGCGCGGCCGCCTTGCTGCTCGTGCCGGGGTTTTCACTTGCGCATGTCCCGGCGAAAGCCGGACCCCGGACGTGATCCGGGGTGGCCGCCGGTTCGCCGCTAGGGACATGCGCCAATCAACGAACCTGGAGCACATCCCGATTCCATCGGACCGGGGTGCGCTCTAGCATCGAGCGGGGTCCCGCATGAAGGTCACGGTCGAGCGCGCCGAGCTCCTGCGATCGCTCTCCCACGTCCACCGCGTGGTCGAGCGGCGCAACACCATCCCGATTCTCGCCAACGTGCTGGTCCGCGCCGAGCGCGCGAAGCTTTCGTTCAAGGCGACCGACCTCGACCTCGAGGTGATCGAGACGATCGGCGGCGAGGTCTCGCCGGGCGGGGTCACCACGGTGCCGGCGCACATGTTCTACGAGATCGTGCGCAAGCTCCCCGAGGGCACGCAGATCGTGCTCGAGGCCTCGGGCGACCGCGCGGTGCTCACCATCCGCGCCGGGCGCTCGCGCTTCACGCTGCAGACCCTGCCGGAGAGCGACTTCCCCGACATCGCGGCCGGCGACATGACGCACAAGTTCACGCTCGCGGCGGCCGACCTCAAGCGGCTGATCGAGAAGACGCAGTTCGCGATCTCGACCGAGGAGACCCGCTACTACCTCAACGGCATCTACCTGCACACCGCCGGTGCCGGGGCGAACGTCATGCTGCGCGCGGTCGCAACCGACGGCCATCGCCTCGCCCAGGTCGAGCTGCCGGCGCCCGCCGGCGCCGAGGGCATGCCGGGCATCATCGTCCCGCGCAAGACCGTCAACGAGATGCAGCGGCTGATCGAGGACGGCAACGGCGAGATCGCGGTCGAGCTGTCGCCCGCGAAGATCCGCTTTACCCTCGGCGATGTGGTGCTCACCTCCAAGCTGATCGACGGGACCTTCCCGGACTACGGCCGGGTCATTCCGCTCGGCAACGACAAGCTGCTCGAAGTCGAGAAGAAGGGATTCGAGCAGGCGGTCGACCGGGTCTCGACGATTGCGAGCGAGCGCGGCCGCGCCGTCAAGCTGTCGCTCACCGCCGGCCGCCTCGTGCTCTCGGTCACCAATCCGGATTCGGGCAGCGCCACCGAGGAGCTGGAAGTCACCTACGAGGCCGATCCGATCGATATCGGCTTCAACTCGCGCTACCTGCTCGACATCGCGGCGCAGATCGAGGGCGATACCGCGGTGCTCAAGCTCGCCGACCCGGGCTCGCCGACGCTGGTGCAGGACAAGGATGCCAAAGGCGCGCTCTACGTGCTGATGCCGATGCGGGTGTGACCCTCGCGCGATGCTGCGCGAGGGGTTAACTAGCTGCATGTTCCGGCGAAGCCCGCCCCCGACGTGATTGGGGGTGGATGCCGGTTCGCTGACAAGAACATGCGCCAAAAACCCGATGAATTCGGCCCGCATCTGCCGTCTGACGCTGACGAATTTCCGCAGCTATCACGCCGCGAGCCTCGCGCTCGAGGGCGGCCCGGTCGTGCTGGTCGGGCCGAACGGCGCCGGCAAGACGAACCTGCTGGAAGCGATCTCGTTCCTCGCGCCCGGCCGCGGCCTGCGCCGCGCCACCTTCGAGGAGGTGGCGTTCAGCGAAGGCGACGGCGCCTGGGCGGTCTCGGCCGAGGTCGAGGGCGCGCTCGGCCTGGTCACGCTCGGCACCGGCATCGAGCCGCCGGCGGCTGAGGATGCGGCCCCGGCGCGCAAGTACCGCGTTGATCGCGAGCCGGTCGCCTCGGCAACCGCCTTTGCCGACCACTTACGCGTCATCTGGCTCGTGCCCGCCATGGACCAGCTGTTCAGCGGCCCTGCCGGCGAGCGGCGGCGTTTCATCGACCGGCTGGTCCTCGCGGTCGACGCCGAGCACGGCAGCCGCGTCAACGCGCTCGAACGCTCGCTGCGCTCGCGCAACCGGCTCCTCGAAAGCCCGCATCCCGATCCGCATTGGCTCGATGCGAGCGAGCACGAGACCGCCGAGCTCGCGGTCGCGGTCGCAGCCGCGCGCGCCGAGACGGTCCGGCGGCTCGCCGCCGCGCTTGCGGCGAACCGCGCGGGCGCCTTCCCGGCGGCCGAGATCGCGCTCGAGGGCTGGATGGAGACGCTGGTGCTGTCGCATCCGGCCGTCGAGGTCGAGGACCGCTACCGCGCGGTGCTCAAGGAGAACCGCGCGCGCGATGCCGCCGCCGGCCGCACCCTTGATGGGCCGCACCTCAGCGATCTTGCGGTCATCTATGAGCCGAAGGGCATTGCGGCGCGCGACGCCTCGACCGGCGAGCAGAAGGCGCTGCTGATCGGTCTCGTTCTCGCTCATGCAGGACTCGTCGCCGACATGACCGGCATGGCGCCCGTGATGCTGCTCGACGAGGTCGTGGCCCATCTCGATCCGTCGCGCCGCACGGCGCTCTATGATGCGCTCGACCGGCTCGGCGCGCAGATCTGGATGACGGGCGCCGATCCGGCCGCGTTCGCCGAGCTTGGCGGCCGCGCGCAGGTGCTCGAGGTCACGCCCGGACGGGTGCAGCCGAGTAGCCGCGCGGCCGGGTCGGAGCACGCGCGCGCGAATTGAGACGCACGCAAATCGGTCTGCCGCGGGTTCCTGGTTCCATCGTTAAGAAATGCGGTAAAAACAAGCTATTTCAATTATTTATAGGCCTTCACTTTGCCTTGTAAGACACCCATATTCATGTCACACAAAACACGTTGATTCCGGCCGCCTCCGGCCCGTGACGACGTTTATTCAAAGCACCCATCCATGGCCGAAGCCGCCCGCCAACAGCCCCGTAGTGACGCGTCCGACTACGGCGCCGAATCGATCAAGGTTCTCAAGGGCCTCGACGCGGTACGCAAGCGCCCCGGCATGTATATCGGCGACACCGACGACGGCTCGGGCCTGCATCACATGGTCTACGAGGTCGTCGACAACGCGATCGACGAGGCGCTCGCGGGCTATGCCAAGGAGGTCAGCGTCACGCTAAATCCGGACGGCTCCGTCACGGTGCACGACGACGGGCGCGGCATTCCGACCGACATCCACAAGGGCGAAGGCGTGTCCGCCGCCGAGGTCATCATGACCCAGCTGCACGCGGGCGGAAAATTCGATCAGAACTCGTACAAGGTCTCGGGCGGCCTGCATGGCGTCGGCGTCTCGGTCGTCAACGCGCTGTCGAGCTGGCTCAAGCTCACGATCTGGCGCGATGGCCAGGAACACTTCATGGAGTTCGCCGACGGCGACGCCAAGGCACCGCTCGCGGTCGTCGGCGATGCCGGCGGCAAGCGCGGCACCGAGGTGACGTTCCTGCCCTCGCGGGCGACCTTCACCATGACGGAATTCGACTGGGCGACCCTCGAGCATCGCCTGCGCGAGCTCGCCTTCCTCAATTCGGGCGTGCGCATCGTGCTCGCCGACCAGCGCCATGCGGTCGAGAAGCGCGAGGAGATGACGTACGAGGGCGGCGTCGAGGCCTTCGTCAAATATCTCGACCGCAACAAGACGCCGCTGGTGCCGAAGCCGATCGTGATCAATACGACGCGCGACGGCGTCGGCGTCGAGGCCGCGCTGTGGTGGAACGACGGCTACCACGAGGCGGTGCTGTGCTTCACCAACAACATCCCGCAGCGCGACGGCGGCACCCATCTCGCCGGCTTCCGCGGCGCGCTCACGCGCCAGGTGACCGGCTACGCGGAGAACTCGAGCCTCGCCAAGAAGGAGAAGGTCGCGCTCACCGGCGACGATTGCCGCGAGGGGCTGACCGCGGTGCTCTCCGTCAAGGTCGCGGACCCGAAGTTCTCCTCGCAGACCAAGGACAAGCTCGTCTCCTCGGAAGTGCGGCCGGTGGTCGAGAGCGTCGTCAACGACGCGCTCAAGGCCTGGTTCGAGGAGCATCCGGGCGAGGCCAGGATCATCGTCGGCAAGGTGATCCAGGCGGCGGCCGCGCGCGAGGCGGCGCGCAAGGCGCGCGAGATGACGCGCAAGAGCGCGCTCGGCATGAACTCGCTGCCCGGCAAGCTCGCCGACTGCCAGGAGCGCGATCCGGCTAAATCGGAGCTGTTTCTCGTCGAGGGCGACTCGGCCGGCGGCTCCGCCAAACAGGGCCGCGACCGCGCGTTCCAGGCGGTGCTGCCGCTGCGCGGCAAGATTCTCAATGTCGAGCGCGTGCGCATGGACAAGATGCTGTCGAGCCAGGAGATCGGCACGCTGATCACCGCGCTCGGCACCGGCATCAGCGAGGAATTCACCCTCGACAAGCTGCGCTACCACAAGATCATCATCATGACCGACGCCGACGTCGACGGCGCGCATATCCGCACGCTGCTGCTCACCTTCTTCTATCGGCAGATGCCGGCCTTGATCGAGCAGGGGCACCTCTACATCGCCCAGCCGCCGCTCTACAAGATGTCGCGCGGCAAGTCCGAGCAGTATCTCAAGGACGATCGCGCGCTCGAGGACCATTTGATCGCCTCCGGTCTCGAGGAGGCGGTGTTTCGTCTCGCGACCGGCGAGGAGCGCGCGGGCGACGACCTCGCCAAGCTCGTTGCCGACGCCCGCGTCATCCGCAACGTGATCGGCGGGCTGCACAGCCGCTACAATCGCAAGGTCGTCGAGCAGGCCGCAATCCTCGGCGTGCTCAACCAGAGCATTTTTGGCGATCCCGCCAAGGCGAGCGCCGCCGCGCCCTACATCGCGCGGCGAATGGACGCGCTGTCGGAGGAGACCGAGCGCGGCTGGCAGGGCGAGTTCATCGAAGGCCAGGGCTTCAAGTTCGAGCGCACGGTGCGCGGCGTCAAGGAGGCTGCGATCATCGACCAGGCGCTGCTCGGCTCCGCCGACGCACGCAAGCTCGACGAGTTCGCGAGCTCGCTGCAGGAGGCCTATCCGCGCACCGGCCAGCTGCGCCGCAAGGGCGAGGAGACGCCGATCCACGGCCCGCTCGACCTGTTCGAGGCGGTCACGGCCGCGGGCCGCAAGGGCATCTCGCTGCAGCGCTACAAGGGCCTCGGCGAGATGAACCCGGAGCAGCTGTGGCAGACGACGCTCGACATCAATGCGCGCTCGCTGCTGCAGGTCAAGGTGAAGGAGGTCGACGACGCCGACGACATCTTCACCAAGCTGATGGGCGAGCTGGTCGAGCCGCGGCGTGCGTTCATCCAGGACAACGCGCTTGCCGCAAGCGTGGACGTATGAGGCATAAGCTTTAATACGCCGGCCCACTATTATTGATTAAGATATCAATCTATAATAAGATGTCGGACTATGGATTCCGGCACCTACGAGAGCGACGACGACGGTGTCTTGTGCTTCCGGCCCGTTGTCCCGCGCTTGCCGGCGCTCGAAGACGTCCATGACGCCGTCGACCATGCGTTGCGTCGCCTGCGCGACTTCGATCGGCTGCTAGGCGAATGGCCGCGACCGGGCAGCATCGAGCGGTTGTTTGCCCGCCTGGACGCCGTGCATTCTTCCGGCGCCGAGGGATCGACCACCACCTTCACGGACCTCATGGAGTTCGAGACGTCGGCGCGCGTCGCGAAGGATCTCGATGATGCCGAAGGCGTCGCCGCCTGCGCGGCTGCATTCGAAGCGGAAGGAGACAGCGTCGGTGATTTGCTCGCTGTCACGCTGCGGATGCACCGGCGCCTGTTCGAGCGCGCGAGGAACCGGATGATCTCCGTGGAGGCCGGCCGCTGGAAGTCGCGCCGCAATGCGACCCCCGATCAGGAGGCCCGCGGCGGGCATTTCTTCTACACGAGGCCCCGCTCGGTGCCGGCGGCGATGGAGGAATGGAGCGGTTTCACCATGGCCGCCGACCCGCGCGTCCCGGAAATCCTCCGGCAAGCCCTGTCGCATTGGATGTTCGAGCACATCCATCCGGTCGCCGACGGAAACGGTCGCATCGGACGGCTGCTCGTTCCGCTGGGGCTCAAGATCAAGGGGACGCTGAAACACGCCTGCGCCTTTTTCGGCGAGGCCGTCCACGAGGATAAGCAGCTCTACGTCGAAGCTCTCAAGATCGCGAGAATTTCGGGCGACCTGACGTCGTGGTCACGGCTATTCATGGCGCTGATCTCGCGGACCGCGGAGCGAAACATCGGGCGTATCAACGCCCTGCACGACCTCGAACGGAAATGGCGCAACGCCACCACTTCGTTCCGGTCGGACAGCATGGTCCATCAACTCGTCCGCCTCGCGCTTACGCGCCCGGCGTTTACGATCCAGGACGCCCTCCACGACATCGGCGGGACGTTCGCAAGCGTGAACACCGCCGCCAGTTACCTGGTCGAGGCTGGCATCCTGACGGTTCCCTCCCAGGCGAAACGCAATCGCCTCTTTGTCGCCGGGGAGGTGCTGGCGATCTTCGACCGGTTCCACGCCGATCCACCGCGATAGGATTGCTGCGGCGGTGATCTTATGCGCGGCGAACGCCGGCGTCAGCCCGTCGAATCCGCATGCGGCGGCCGCCGGCGCAGCCGCGTAAGCGGGAGAGTCGCCGGTCATGCGATCGCTCGGGCAGCCGTTCGCCGCGTCAAGCGGCTAGATGCCGGCGATGTGGTCATGCTAATGCTGCTGCAGCCGCGGGGTGGGATATTCGAGGACACGAGACCGCTGCGTCAACGTCACTGCGGGCCTCGGCTCGACCGTCCGCTGGGGGATTGATGAGCAACGCCGACTATGTGCGCGAGTTGCGGCCGCTGTTGCCGGCCGAGGCGTTCCGCCCCAATCCGTGGGCGTACGTGCCGATCACGCTCAATCTTGCCATCGTGATCGCGGGCTGGATCGCGACGCGCCACGTGCCGCACCTGTGGTGGCCGGTGCTCGGTCTCGTGATCGGCAACAGCATGAGCATCCTCTCGTTCTACGCCCATGACGTGGCCCACCGCAGCGTCACCACCAACCGCTATCTGCTCTATCCGACCGAGCTCGTGCTGTGGGGCCTGATCTTCCTGCCGGCCTCGCTGTGGCGGCGCGTGCACGGGACGCATCACGCCGAGACCAACGGCGACGACGATCCCGATCGCCGCTTCCTCTCCCATGAGCTCACGCCGGTCGGCCGCGTCGCCGCCGCGATGATGTTCCCGAGCCGCGCGCTGCGCTACAATTTCGTCTGCTTCTTCTACTGGCTGGCGTTTCCCTGGCGCCACACGATCGCGTTTCTCTATCCGGGCCGCAGCAAGCCCGATTTCGTCACCGCCAAGCCGCGCTACGCCCGCGGCGAGAGGTTGCGCATCGCCGGCGAGTTCGTGCTGATCGCGGCGTTCCAGATCTTTCTGTCGAAACTCACCGCCGGCGCCTACGTCTGGGTCGGCATCCTGCCGGTGTTCATCACCTCGGCGGTCGTCTCCTGGTACTTCTTCACCAATCACGGGCTCAAGCCGGTCGACGACGGCCGCGACGTGCTTGCCGCCTCGACCTCCGTCATGGTGCCGGAGATCTGCAACCGGCTGCACTCGAACTTTGCCTACCACACCGAGCACCACCTGTTTCCGACCATGAACCCGAAATACTATCCGCTGGTCGGCGCGCTGTTTCGCCAGCGCTTCCCCGAGCACTATCACTGCATCCCGATTTCCGAGGCATGGGCCGGCCTGTGGCGCAACGCCGTCGCGAGCCCGCATCGCGGCGTGCCGCAACCGCCGTCGCAGCACGGAACGGAAGTGCGGCAATCCGAGCCGGCCACGGCGACCTGAACCTAGCCCGTCCCGGCGAGCCGCGCGGTCTCGTCCCACAGCCGCCGCGCCGCGGCGTCGTTCTCGGCGTCGCGGCTCGGCGGCATCAGGCGGCATCGCGTAAAGTAGCCGCCGGTGATGTTCGCGACCTCCGGCGAGGTCGCGAGGTAGACGAGCGTGCGCGCGCCTTTCTGCGGCGAGATGGCGAACAGCTTGGCGATGCGCACGCCGTAGGCCAGAAGGCCGCCGGCATTGTCGCCGTAGCGCGTCGCGACGAACCCCGGGTGAAAGCAGTTCGCCGTCACGCCGGTGCCGGCGAGCCGGCGCGCGAGCTCGCGCGTCCACATGACGTTGTAGAGCTTGGAGCGCTGGTAGGCCTGGAAGCCGCCATAGCCCTTGGTGAACTGCAGGTCGTCGAGATCGAGGCGGGCGCCGTAATGCGCGCCCGACGCGGTGCTGACGACACGCGCCGGGGCGGCGGCGATCAGGCGCTCGCGCAGGATCTGCGTGACGACGAAATAGGCGAGGTGATTGACGGCGAAATGCATCTCCAGCCCGTCGGCGCTGAGCTGCCGCTCGGTGAACAGCGCGCCCGCATTGTTGACCAGGAGATCGATGCGCGGCTCGGCGGCCGCGATCTCGGCCGCGACCCGCTTCATCTCGGAAATGCGCGAGAGATCCGCACGGTGGACGCGATGCGCCGCACCAGTCCCGGCGGCGCGCAGGCGCGCGAGCGTCGCCTCGCCGCGCGCCGCGTCACGCGCCACCAGCACGAGACGCGCCCCGCGCCGCGCCAGCTCCAGCGCGCCGACCTCGCCGATGCCGGAGGTCGCGCCGGTGATCACGCAGACTTTTCCTTCGAGCTCCATCGGCAGGCTCCGTGCTGGTTGTCGGCGATGCCCGGCGTCAGTGCCCGGGCAGCACCACGACGGTCGGCGAGGACGGCATCGTCTTCTTCGCAACGACGAGCGACGGCGTCTCGTTGAAGTCGACGCGATAGGTCTGGCGCATGCGCGCGAGAAATCGCTCGAGCGTGTACGTGTTGAAGAAGTGCATCGGGATGATCATCTGCGCATGCAGCGATTGCAGCACCTCGACCATGCCATCGAGATCGAGCGTGTAGTTGCCGTCGACCGGCGCCATCACGACGTCGATGCGGCCGATCTCGTCGAGCTGCGCTTGGGTGAGCGTGTGGTGCAGATGCCCGAGATGGGCGATGCACAGCCCGGCGATCTCGAACACGAAGATCGAATTGCCGTTGCGCTCGGTCTCGCCGGCCCAGGTGCGGATATTGGTCGACACGCTGCGGATGCGCACGTCCTTGAACGTCACGTCGTGGCCGGCCGGCTTGCCGTCATCGCGCCAGCCGCGCAGCACCAGCTTGATGCCGGGGTCGGGATGATCGGTGAAATGGGTCGAATGCGCGTGATTCATCGTCGCGATATCGGGCAGGACCGGCGGCCGCACGAAGTCATTGTAGTCGGTCGCGATGCGCACGAGCTGCGGGCTCTCGATCAGGAAGGTGGCGTGACCCACATAGGTGAGGCGCACCTGATCGGCGCCGAGCGCCGCGAGCCGAAGTGCGGCTGGAATGGCGCGCGGCGCGCCCGAGGCGACGAGCCCGGGGCAGTTCTCCCGCATTTCCGGTTTGGCGGGCGGCGCGGGCGCGGCCGACTGCGCCTCGGCGGTCGAGCTGAGGCCCGCGGCCACGAGGCCCGAAACCGCAAGAGAAACCACAAGCGCTGCAAGCCGGAAGCTGCGCCGCATCATCGCACTCCGCCGCGAACAGAACCCAGCACCGCAACATAGCGCAGCCCCGGCGCCGGAACATGTCGGCGGCAAAAAAATCGGCCGCGGAACTTCCCCGCGGCCGTGACATTGCTTGGCAGGACGTGCGCGATCAGCGGGCGACGATCATGCCCTTGCTGGTCACCACCACCCACCGGCCATCCTGGCGATGGATATTCTCGATCCGCCCGAGGCCCGGCAGGCTGTCGCCCGGCTCGACCTCGATGACGCCGCCGTAACGCGCCTGGATCAGCGCGGCGCCGTTGTAGACGCTGCGCACGAACCAGCCGTCGAGAATGGGCGGACCGGCGAGCCGCGCCGGCACGGCGGCGGGCTGCGCCGGCGGGGCGGGCGCCGCGATCGAGCCGGTCACGTCATGCGGGGTATTCGCGGGCACCGGCGCACGGTGCTCGATGCGGTCGACCGCCTCGGTGAGCTTGGTGAGCTTGGCGGCCGGTTCGGCTTGTGCGTGCTCGACGCGATCGAGGCGATCGCCCAGCTTGCTGAATTGCGCGTTGCTCGTGCGGCCTGAGTTCTCGATCGATGCCTTGAGCGCCACAAGCTCGGAATTGAGGCGTGCGATCGTCTCGCGCAACGGCCGCGCATCGGCGGCCTTCTCGGCTGTCTTGGCGGATGCCGGCGGGCCCGCCCACAGACCGACCAATCCGGCGGTCGCAGCGGATCCGGCCATCGCGCCGACCACGGCCGCGATCGCGATGCCGGCAGCGAGCGGCGTGACGCGCGGCACCTTCGTCCACCGCCGGAGGGTGCTTGCGGCGCTTGAACTCGCGTCGCTTGCGGCCGGCGCGGCCGCTTCGACCGGCGTCGCCAAGACGGGTTCGATCGGCTCGGGCAGCGCAATCGGCGGCGCGCTGTCGGACGCTTCGAGTGTCGGCCCATCGATCGCCACGACCGGCGGCGCCACGACCGGCGGCACCATGACCGGCGGCACCACGGGCGGGGTCGGGGGGGATGGCGTGATGGCCTCCGCCGGCGCCGCCGCGACGCTCGGCTCAACCGGCGCGAGGTCGGGGGCCTCGATCTTGGCAAAGCCTTCGGCCGGCGGCGCGGCCTCGACGGACGGCGATTCGAGCTTCACCGGCTCGCTCCCGGCACCGTCTTGTGCCGGCGAATTCGGCTGGTCGGCTTTGCGCTTGCCCATGGGGAAATTTCCGATTGGATCTTTCACCAATCGGTAACTATCGATGCTTACCAATTCGTTACCGGTGCGCGCGGCGGACGCCGAAGCGCGCATTAAATAATCGCAATGCCGCGCTAAATAATGCCGCGTTCTTGCGCCAGCGCCTTGAGCGAGGTTTGCGGCCGCGCGCCGAGATGCTGGATCACCTCGGCCGCCGCGAGCGCGCCGAGCGTCGCGGCGCGCTCGTGGCCGGCGCCGTAGGCGAGACCATAGAGGAATCCCGCCGCAAACAGGTCGCCGGCGCCGGTGGTATCGACCACGCGTTCGACCGGCGAGGCCGGCACCGCCAGCACTTCATCGCGCGCGACAACGACGCAGCCGTTCGCGCCGCGCGTCACCACCGCGAGCCGCGCCTCGCGGCGCAACGCCGTGAGCGCGGTGTCGAAATCGGCCGTCTGGTAGAGGCTGTGCAGCTCGGCCGCGTTGGCGAACAATAGATCGACGGTGCCGGAGCGCACGAGCTGGAGAAACTCGTCGCGCCAGCGGTCGACGCAGAACGCATCCGACAGGGTGAGCGCCACCAGCCGCTTCGCCTCGTGCGCGACCGCCGCCGCCTTGAGGAAGGCATCCTTGGCGTGCTTCGGATCCCACAGGTAGCCCTCGAGATAGGTGATGGCGGCGCCCGCGACCGCATCGGCGTCGATGTCGCGCGGATGCAGGTCCTGGGCGGCACCGAGAAAGGTGTTCATGGTGCGCTCGCCGTCCTCGGTCACGAGCACGTAGCAGCGCGCCGTCGAGGGCCCGTCGGAGGCGGGCGGCGTGTCGAAGGCAACGCCGGCGGCGCGGATGTCGTGGGCGAACACGCGGCCGAGCTCGTCGTCCTTCACCTTGCCGACGAAGGCGGTACGCCCGCCCAGACTCGCGCAGCCGACGATCGTATTGGCGGCCGAGCCGCCGGAGATTTCCACCGCCGGCCCCATGGCCTCGTAGATGCCGGTTGCGCGCGCTTCGTCGATCAGCGTCATCGCGCCCTTGCGCATGTCGTGGCGCAGCAAAAAATCCTCGTCGGCGCGGGCGAGCACGTCGACGATAGCGTTGCCGATGCCGAGAACGTCGTAGCGGGTGGCGGTCATGAGGATGGTCCGGATGGGCGCAGGGCCGCGCACTATAACGGGCGCGGTCGCGCTGGCAACGAGATTGCGGCCCACGCGCCGCGCTGACGATCTTGCGGGCGCCTCCTGACCGTCCGCCCTTGCGTTTCTGCGCTCCCCCGTGGCATGGGACGCCGCGCGCGATCATCGCCTATCCCGGCGAAGCCTGCCCCCGGCGTGATCGGGGGTGGAAACCGGTTCGCCGATGAGGATATGCGCAGAGCTCAAGTGCGCAAGGAACCGGAGCGATGATCTTCAAGGAACGGGTCTTTTCCGGCGTGCAGCCGACCGGCAACCTGCATCTCGGCAACTATCTCGGCGCCATCGCGAAATTCGTCACGCTGCAGGACCGCTACGACTGCATCTATTGCGTGGTCGACATGCACGCCATCACGGTGTGGCAGGAGCCCGCGGATCTCAAGCGCAACATCCGCGAGACCACGGCGGCCTACATCGCATGCGGGATCAATCCGAAGCACCACATCGTGTTCAACCAGAGCCAGGTCGCCGAGCATGCCGAGCTCGCCTGGGTATTCAACTGCGTGGCGCGGCTGGGCTGGCTCAACCGCATGACCCAGTTCAAGGAGAAGGCCGGCAAGGACCGCGAGAACGCCTCGATCGGCCTCTACGCTTATCCGGCCCTCATGGCGGCCGACATCCTGGTCTATCGCGCGACCCATGTTCCGGTCGGCGAGGACCAGAAGCAGCATCTCGAGCTCAGCCGCGACATCGCGCAGAAGTTCAACAACGACTTCGCCGCGTCGATCGCCGCGCTCGGTCTCGGTCCGGCGTTCTTCCCCCTGCCCGAGCCGGTGATCCAGGGGCCGGCCACGCGCGTGATGTCGTTGCGCGACGGGGCGAAGAAGATGTCGAAGTCGGACCCCTCCGACTATTCGCGCATCAACCTCACCGACGACGCCGACACGATCGCGCAGAAGATCCGCAGGGCGAAGACCGATCCCGATCCGCTGCCGCACGACGAGAAGGGCTTGGAAAGCCGTCCGGAGGCCGACAATCTCGTCGGCATCTTCGCGGCGCTCGCCGACCGGACCAAGGCCGACGTCTTGCGCGAGTTCGGCGGAGCGCAGTTCTCGAGCTTCAAGGCGGCGCTGGTCGATCTTGCGGTTGCGCGACTCGGCCCGATCGGCGCCGAGATGAAGCGCCTGATGCAGGATCCCGCGCATATCGACGCAATACTCGCCGACGGGTCGCGGCGCGCACGGGTGATCGCAAGCGAAACCATGCGCTACGTCAAGGACATCGTCGGCTTCGTGCGGCACTGAGGCTGCCCGTGGCCGACCGCGGGCCGGTTGACCGCGCGGCCGGAAAGACCCATCTAAGTGGCTGCCGGACGCGTTCGACCGGCCGGGCGGGCCTTGAACCCGCGCCGAGAAGGAGCGCGCGATGTTCATCCAGACCGAGACCACGCCCAATCCCGCCACGCTGAAGTTCCTGCCCGGTCGGACCGTGCTGGCGGAAGGCACCCTCGATATGCGTGACAAGGCGCAAGCCGAGCAGTCGCCGCTCGCCATGCGGCTGTTCGAGATCGACGGCATCGGCGGCGTCTTCTTCGGCACCGACTTCATCGCCGTGACCAAGGCAGAGGGCGACTGGCAGCAGCTCAAGCCCATGTTGCTCGGCGCCATCATGGAGCACTTCATGTCGGGTGCGCCGATCGTCAATGCGGGCACGGCGACCGAAGCGACCGGCGACGACGAATTCTTCGACGAGAAGGACGCCGACACCGTCGCGCAGATCAAGGACCTGATCGAGACGCGCGTGCGCCCGGCCGTGGCCAATGACGGCGGCGACATCACGTTCCGCGGCTTCAAGGACGGGATCGTCTATCTCGACATGAAGGGCGCGTGCTCGGGCTGCCCGTCCTCGACCGCGACGCTGCGGCACGGCATCCAGAACCTGCTGCGGCATTTCGTGCCGGACGTGGTGGAAGTCCGCCCCAACTGAGATCGGCGCTGCGACCGTCTGATTGGTGGCTGGTTACCTTAACGCCGAATAGTGTGCATGACGCGCGCGCCAGGCGCCGCGGCGGGCGATCGCGCATGCTAGAGAGCGTAAAAGAGCCAGACGTTTTTTCGATCACGATGCGTGTCCTCGCCATCGACACGGCCCTGGAGGCCTGCTCCGCCGCGGTGCTCGACACCGACCAGGGCGGCATTCTGGCAAGCGAATCGATCCCCATGGTGCGTGGGCACGCCGAGGCGCTGATGCCGCTCGTCGCGCGGGTCATGAGCGAGGCGCGCCTCGAATTCCTCGAGCTCGACCGCATCGCCGTGACGGTCGGACCGGGCAGCTTCACGGGTCTGCGCGTCGGCGTCGCGGCGGCGCGCGGCATCGCGGTTGCGGCCGGCAAGCCTGCGGTGGGACTGACCACGCTCGCGGCCTATGCGGCGCCCTACATCGCGGCGGACGACGTCACGGCCCTGCTCACGGCGATCGACGCGCGCAACGAGCAGGTCTACATGCAGCTGTTCGGCCCGGCCGGGCGCACGCTGATCCAGCCGCGCATCGCCAGCCTGCGCGACGCCATACGCGCTGCCGCGACCGGCCCGGCGCGCCTCGTCGGCTCGGGCGCCGCCATGATCGCGGCCGCATGGCCCGCGAACGAGCGCCAACCCGCCGTCGTCGATCCCGCACGCGCGCCGATCATCGACTGGGTGGCCCATCTCGGCGCCGCCGCCCCCCAGGCGATCGCGCTGCCGAAGCCGCTCTACCTGCGTGCGCCCGATGCGCAGCCGCAGAACGCCGCGCACCTGCCGCGCCGATGATCGGCCTCCTGCGCAAGCTGGCACGGCCCGAGCCGGCGCTGTCGGAGGCATCCGCGCGCGATGCCGCGGCTTTTGCGGCGCTGCACGCTGCCGCCTTCCGCCGCGGGTGGAGCGAGGATGAGTTCGAGCGGCTCCTGCTCGACCGCAGCGTGATCGCCCATCGCGCCGTGATCGGGACCTTGGCGGGGCGCACGCTCGCCGGCTTCATCCTGTCGCGACTAGCCGCCGGCGAAGCCGAAATCCTCTCGGTCGCGGTCGCGCCGACGCGGCGCGGCCGCGGGCTTTCCCGCAAGCTGCTCGACCTGCACCTGCGCCGGCTCGCCGGGCTCGGCGCCACGGCGGTCTTTCTCGAAGTGGACGAGGACAATGTGCCGGCGCGCCGCCTTTATGCCCGCGCCCGCTTCCGCGACGTCGGCCGCCGCCCCGCCTACTACGCGCGCGCCGCGGCGGCGCCCGCCAATGCGCTGGTGCTGCGTCGCGATCTCGCCTGACCGATCGCTTGTTTTATTTGGCGCATGTTCTGGTCGGCGAACCGGTGTCCACCCCGGATCAAGTCCGGGGCAGGCTCCCCGATCAAGTCGGGGCAGGCTTTCGCCGGAACATGCGCTAACATGCGGGCGATCTGCTTCGTGCCGCCGAACGCCGCTCAATTGACGACCAGCACCTGATGCTTCGCTCCTATTACGTTGTCGCCGTCATCGGCGCGATCACGCTCGCGCTGCTGCCGTTTCAGGCCGTCGCGGTCGCGTTCGATCTGCCGCTGCGCCGGCGGATTCCGTCCTTCTATCACCGCATGGTCTGCGCCATCCTCGGCGTGCGCATCTGCGTGCACGGCCGGCGCATGCCCGAGCATCCGCTGCTAATCGTCGCCAACCATTCGTCCTGGCTCGACATCCCGGTGATTACCGCTGTCGCGCCCGTGGTGTTCGTGGCGAAGCAGGAGATCGCGAGCTGGCCGCTGTTCGGCACGCTCGCCAGGCTGCAGCGCTCGGTCTTCGTCGACCGCGCGCGCCGGCAGCAGATCGGCGACGTCAATGCCGAGATCGCGCGGCGCCTCGCCGAGGGCGATCCGGTGCTGCTGTTCGGCGAAGGCACGGCGAGCGACGGCAATCGCGTGCTCGCGTTCCGCAGCGCGCTGATCGGGTCGGCGCGCGACGCGCTCGCCGAGGCCGAGCACACCGGGCGGGTGTGGATCCAGCCGCTGTCGATCGCCTACACGCGGTTGCAGGGCCTGCCGATCGACCGGCGCGACCGGCCGCGCGTCGCGTGGTACGGCAAGCGCCCGCTGCCGCCCCACCTCATCGGCGTCGCACGGCGCGGTGCGATCGACGTGACCGTCACCTGGGGCGAGCCGGTGGCGTTCGACGAGCAGTCCGACCGCAAGGAAGTCACGCGCGCGCTGGAGGCCGAGGTCCGCCGGCGCACCATCGGGGCGATCCGCGGGCGGGCGGAAAACGCCAAGCCGGGCTGACCTCCGCATTCCTTTTCCGGCGGAAACCCGCTATGACGAGGACGACGCCGGGGCGCGCCGGTATCCCGGCGGTTTACCCGACTGATCAAGAGCTTAACAGGCATCGCGATTCGTTGCGCGTTCAAAGAGACGGCAAGCCTCGACCGCATGAGCGGAACCCGCAAGCTGCATATCAAGTCCTACGGCTGCCAGATGAACGTCTACGACTCGCAGCGTATGACGGACACGATGGCGCGCGCGGGATTCGTCGCGACGCCGACGGCTGAGGACGCCGATCTGGTCGTGCTCAATACCTGCCACATCCGCGAGAAGGCGGCCGAGAAGGTCTATTCGGAGCTCGGCCGCATCCGCAAGCTCAAGGACGGCGCGGCGCGCGACGGGCGCCGGATGATCATTGCGGTCGCAGGCTGCGTCGCGCAGGCCGAGGGCGAGGAGATCATCCGCCGCGCGCCGATCGTCGATCTCGTGCTCGGCCCGCAGAACTACCACCGCCTCCCGGACCTGCTCGCACGCGCCGAGCACGGCATCAAGGTCGTCGACACCGAGTTTCCGCTCGAGGACAAGTTCGACCATCTCGCGCCGGCAAGCCGGGCGGCGACGCGCGCGCGCGGCGTGTCCGCCTTCGTCACCGTGCAGGAGGGCTGCGACAAGTTCTGCACTTTCTGCGTCGTCCCCTATACGCGCGGCGCCGAAGTCTCGCGGCCGGTGGGCAAGATCATCGAGGAGGTCGAACGCCTCGCCGACGCGGGCGTGCGCGAGATCACGTTGATCGGGCAGAACGTCAACGCTTATCACGGCGAAGGCCCGGGCGGCGCCTGGTCGCTCGCGCGCCTGCTGCATCGCCTCGCCCAGATCCCGGGCCTCGCCCGCCTGCGCTATGCGACGAGCCATCCGCGCGACATGGCGGCCGACCTGATCGCCGCCCATCGCGATCTCGCGGCCCTGATGCCGCAGCTGCATCTGCCGGTGCAGTCGGGCTCGGACCGTATTCTGGCTGTCATGAATCGGCGGCATACGCGCAGCGACTACCTCGACGTGATCGCCCGCCTCAAGGACGCGCGCCCCGACATGGCGTTTACTTCCGATTTCATCGTCGGCTCGCCGGGCGAGACGGAGGATGATTTTGCCGCGACGCTCGCGATCGTCGGCGAGGTCGGCTATGCGGGCGCCTTCTCGTTCAAATATTCGCCGCGTCCGGGCACGCCCGCGGCCGAGCGCCCCGACCAGATCGACGACGCCGTGAAGATCGAGCGGCTCGCGCGCGTGCAGGCGGAGATCGATCGCCACCAGGCGGCGTTCAACCAAGCTTGCGTCGGCCGCACGCGCGACGTGCTGTTCGAGAAGCCCGGTCGGCTGCCGGGCCAGCTGGTGGGGCGCTCGCCCTATCTGCAGCCGGTGCACGTGATGGCGCCGACCTCGATGATCGGCGACCTGCGCGCCGTGGCGATCACGCGCGCCGGAGCGAACAGCTTGTTCGGCGAGCTGGCCAAACCCGCCGAGCGCGGTCCCGCCCATTCGCCGTCGGCCGTCACGGTCGCGGAAACCGTCCTGGAAACCAGTGTGGAGATCTAAGGGCTTGCGAACGCGCGGATCGGACAACGGCTCGCTCATCCCCTCCCCGGCCACCACGGGCGAGAACGCCGCGACCCAGGTCGTGCTCGCCTTCGACGACAATCGGCTCGCGTCCGTCTTGTTCGGCCAGTACGGCCAGAACCTTGCGCTGATCGAGCGCCGCCTCGGCGTCGTCGCCGACTCGCGCGGCAACCACGTCACCATCGAGGGCTCGCGCGACGCCTGCGAGCAGGCGCGCCGCGTCCTCGAAGGGCTCTACGAGCGGCTCAAGCGCGGCGATGACCTCGTGCAGGGCGACGTCGAGGGCGCGATCCGGCTCGCCATCGCGCAGGGCTCGCTGTTCGATTTCGACCCCGAGGGCGCGCGGCAGAGCTTCGAGGAGATCAACCTGCGCAAGCGCCCGGTGCGCGCGCGCACGCCCGCGCAGGACGGCTATATCCGGGCGCTGCGCCGGCATGCGCTCGTGTTCGGCACCGGCCCGGCCGGCACGGGAAAAACCTGGCTCGCCGTCGCGCACGCGATCGCGCTGTTCGAGCGCAAGGAGGTCGACCGCATCATCCTGTCGCGGCCGGCCGTGGAGGCGGGCGAGCGGCTGGGCTTCCTGCCCGGCGACATGCGCGAGAAGGTCGATCCCTACCTGCGGCCGATCTACGACGCATTCGGCGACCTGATGGATGCGCGCATCGTCGAGCGCGCCCTGCAGAGCGGCGAGATCGAGATCGCGCCGCTCGCCTTCATGCGCGGGCGCACGCTCGCCAATGCGGCGATCATCCTCGACGAGGCGCAGAACACGACGACCATGCAGATGAAGATGTTCCTGACCCGGCTCGGCGAGAACAGCCGCATGATCGTCACCGGCGACCCGAGCCAGGTCGACCTGCCGCCCGGCCAGGCCTCCGGACTTGCCGAGGCGGTGCGCCTGCTCGCCGGCGTCGAAGGCATCGGCCACTCGACGTTCACGGCCGCGGACGTGATCCGGCACGAGCTTGTCGCGCGCATCGTCGCCGCCTACGACAAGGCGGCGGCGCGCAAGCGCGAGCCCAAGGAATGAAAGGAACGAAACGGCGCCGCGCCGCGCGCGGGCCGATGATCGACGTCGTCATCGCATCCGTCCGCTGGCGCAAAGCGCCGCAGGCGAGCCGGCTCGTGCGGCGCGTCATCGCTTCCGCCGCGCCCGCGCACGCGCGCAAGGCCGAGCTTTCCGTGATCCTCACCGCCGACCGCGCGATCGGTGCGCTCAACCGGCAATGGCGCGGCCAGGACAAGCCGACCAACGTGCTGTCGTTCCCGACGCCCAAGCTGGTGGCCAAGCCGGGCTCCAAGCCGGCATCCAAGTCGGCCTCGAAGTCGCGGCGCGGCGGCGCGCATCACCTCGGCGATATCGTGATCGCCTATGAGACGACCGCAAAGGAGGCACGCGCCGAGGGCAAGCCGTTCGACCATCACCTCGCCCATTTGGCGCTGCATGGCTTTCTCCACCTTTTGGGCTACGATCACGAATCGCACAGGCAGGCCGAAATCATGGAGCGACGCGAGCGACTGATCCTGGCGCGGCTTGGTGTTCCCGACCCTTATGCGGACCGCGAGCGCATATCCCGCCGAAAGCCTGCCCCGGACTTGATCCGGGGTGGCCTCCGGTTCGCCGACAAGGATATGCGCAAAAAGATGGCCGTCTGACCCGCATTCCCATGCCCGACAGCGACGCGCCGAGAATCAGCGACACGACGGAGCCGGCGAGCGAGGTCCGCAACCTGCCGGTCCCGGTGCCGATGGGCGAGCCTGCCGACCCGAACGAGCGCTGGTTCGTGCGCGTTCTGCGCGCGGTATTCGGCTGGAAGACCGGATCGATCCGATCCAACCTCGAGGTCGTGCTCGAAGCAAGCGCGCCCGGCGAAAGCGGCTTCTCGCCGGAAGAAAGCACGATGCTCAGGAACATCCTCGGGCTGCGCGAGCGGCGGATCGCCGACGTGATGGTGCCGCGCGCCGACATCGTCGCGGTGCAGGAGGACATCGCGCTCGGCGAGCTGATCAAGGTGTTCGAGACCGCCGCGCATTCGCGCCTCGTCGTCTACAACGACACGCTCGACGATCCGACCGGCATGGTGCACATCCGCGATCTCGTCGCCTTCATGACGGCGCGCGCGACCGTCGATGCGGAGAAGAACACGCGGCGCAAGCGCCCGCTGCCCGCCGGGCTCGACCTGCGCGCGCTCGACCTCTCGATGGCGCTGTCGGCGGCAAGGATCCTGCGATCGATCCTGTTCGTTCCGCCCTCGATGCCGGCGATCGACCTGCTCGCCAAGATTCAGGCGACGC
>Ga0209006_10000722_pt1 | contig 30694 bp, 29 predicted proteins | sample JacPin_JW_Ref_O2_FD_188567 | JGI IMG/M metagenome (GOLD analysis project Ga0209006, IMG submission 188567) | Forest soil microbial communities from Algoma, Ontario, Canada - Jack Pine, Ontario site 1_JW_Ref_O2 (SPAdes) (version 2) | ecosystem: Environmental > Terrestrial > Soil > Boreal...
TCGCGGCGTTGGCTGATTTATCAACATCCGCGACATGCGCATAGCTCATCCACTGAGTCGGCATGGGTTTGTCCGGAGTGCTCTTGTACATGCCGATGGACTGCACGCCCTGAATCCCGACCAGGTGATAGACACCCATGGGTCCCATGTCGTGCTTGCCAACTTCTGTCCAGCCGAAGAGCTCACCATAGAAGCGGATCGCTGCTTCAGCATCGGTGGTGGTCAACTCGTGCCAGGAAAATTCCTGGGGCCCGGATGAGCTGCCGCTACCAGCCTGCGAACCCGCGGGCGAACTGTAGAGCGCGAATGCCGCACCCTGAGGATCGGCGAGCACGGCGAACCGGCCGGTATCGGGAATATCGGTCGCGCCCATCGTCACGCGCGCGCCCAAGCGCTGCGCGGCCTGAACGGTCGCATCCACATCCGGAGTACCGATGTACGGCAGCCAGTGCGATCCCGCGGCGCGCGCAGCGTCCGGCAGCGTCCGTATGCCTCCGAATGGACCTTTTGCCGACACCCACAGCGTGTACGACGGATCCTTGTCCCATGCTTGCGTCTTCCACGCGGTTACTTTGGGATAGAAGGCGACCGCGGCCTTGGTATCCGTCGTCATCAGCTCGTGCCAGACGAATCGGCCCCGAATGTCAGCGTTGCTCATATCGTTTTTCCTTTTAGTTAAGCGCCTACCACTCACCGGTATTAGGCATCGATTTCCAGGGCTCGGCGGGTGCGAGCGCCGTACCCCTTTGTAAGAGCTCGACCGAGATGTTCTCGGGAGAGCGCACGAAGGCCATGTGGCCGTCGCGCGGCGGTCGATTGATAGTAACGCCATGTTCGGCCAGGCGCTTGCAGGTCGCGTAGATATCGTCCACCGCATAGGCGACGTGGCCGAAGTTGCGCCCGCCCGAGTAACGTTCGGGATCCCAATTATGCGTAAGCTCGATCTGCGCCGACTCATCGCCGGGCGCTGCTAGAAAAATCAGCGTGTAGCGCCCCTTGGGGTAGTCCTGGCGCGAGAGTTCCTTCAGGCCCAGAGCGTCACAAAAGAACCTGAGAGAGGCATCCAGGTCCGTTACGCGCAGCATCGTGTGCAGATATTTCATAAGAATCAGAACATCTCGGCAGGTCCGGGCGTCTTGATCTCAACCTCATGACGCGAGGTGATGAAATCGCCCGTAATCATCTGCGTGTAGGTCTGGCCCGGACCGATCATGGGATAGACGCCCGCATCCGGATCGATCATCACTTCAAGGAACGCCGGCCCGTTGAACTCGATGAGCTCGCGGATCACCCGGGGCACGTCTTCCTTGCGATCCAGCCGTACCGCATAGCGAAAGCCATCCGCCTGTGCGGCCTTCACGAAATCTTTCTTGTGCAGCGAGCGATCGCTCGCCGACAGGCGGCCCTTGAAGAAGAGCTTCTGCCACTGCTTCACCATGCCGTCGCCGCAGTTGTTGAGCACGACCACCTTCACCGGTAGCTCATAGGTCGTGACGGTCTCGAGCTCCCCGATATTCATGCGAATACTCGAGTCGCCGTCGATATCAATAACGAGCCGCTCCGGGTTTGCGATCTGGGCGCCGATGGCGGCGGGCAGACCGAATCCCATGGTGCCCATGCTGCCCGAGGTGAGCCACAGGCGCGGCGCACGAAAATCGCAATACTGCGCCGCCCACATCTGGTGCTGCCCGACCCCGGTTGTGATGATCGCCTGGCCGCGCGTGTGGCGGTTGATTTCCTCGATCACGTAGTAGGGCTGGATGAGCGGACTTTCCCGGTCGTAGTTCATGGCATGCCGACGCTTGAGCTCGGTGAGCTCTGCGTGCCAGACGGAGTAGTCGGGGTGAAACCCTGCGTGTCGTCCGTAATTCACGAGCACGCGCAGCGCCTCCGGCAGAGCGCCGACATGACTCCAGTCGACGTGTTTAACTTTGTTGATTTCAGCCCGGTCGATGTCCAGGTGAGCGATGCGCTTCGCCTTGGCCGCGAACTTCGCCGGTACGCCGGCGACGCGGTCATCAAAACGCGAGCCCACGGCGATGAGAAAATCGCAGTCATCCACGGCGTAATTCGCGAACGCGGCGCCGTGCATGCCGAGCATCCGCAGCGACAAGTCCTGCGTCGTATCGAACGAGCCGATTCCCATGAGCGTGGTCACGACGGGAATCCCAAAGGTCAGCGCAAACTCGCCCAGTGCCTCGGCCGCGCCGGCATTGATCACCCCGCCGCCGGCATAGAGAAGCGGTCGCGACGCCTGCCCGAGCATCTCGAAGAATTTGCCGGCCTCATGAGGGGTGAGCGTCTGGTCGGCGAGCTCCTGCATGCGGCGCCGATAGCCCGGTACCGGCAGCGTGCCGCTACCCAGAAACTCCCCTTCCCAGGCTTGGACATCCTTGGGCACATCGACGACCACTGGGCCAGGACGACCGGTGCGCGCGATCTCAAAGGCCGTACGTAAGGTGGCTTCGAGCTTCTTGGGGTCGGTAACGAGAAAGATGTGCTTGGCGACCGCGCCCATGATGGAGGGCACCGGTGCTTCCTGAAAAGCGTCAGTACCGATGGCGCCCGTGGGCACCTGGCCGCAAATAACCACGATGGGCACCGAATCGGCCATGCAATCCCGCACCGGAGTAACGGTGTTGGTCGCCCCGGGACCGGACGTCACGAGACAGACACCGACGCGTCCGCTCGCGCGTGCATATCCGGCGGCCATGAACCCCGCGCCCTGCTCGTTGGCGGGCACGTAGAGCGGCATCTGCTTTTGACCGGCGGCGGCACGCTGCTCGTTGTAGAGAAATACGGCATCGTAGGTCGGCAGGATGGCGCCGCCGCTGTAGCCGAATATGGCGGATACACCTTCATCAGCCAGCACCTGCACGATCATCTCGGCGCCGCTCATGCGCTGCCCTGCCCGCGGATGAGCTGCGGCGCTTGGCAGGATTACCGTGTCATTCATGAAATCGGCCGTGTCGACGCACAGGTGGGAAAGCCTCCGAAGCCTAGCAGCTTAAAGGCGCGGTGCAAGCCGGCGAAATGCACCCACCTTCTCAGCGGATCCGCAGCCAATCCTTTATTCTTTGCAGACAACCCGTCGGCCGGCAGCCATGCGCCACATCATTGCCATACTCCTGCAAAACGAAGCCGGCGCCTTGTCGCGGGTCGCCGGACTCTTCTCCACGCGCGGCTACAACATCGAGTCGCTGTCCGTGGCGCCGACCGAAGATCCGACCGTCTCCCGAATCACACTCGTCACGAAGGGCTCCGAGGCGGTGATTCAGCAAATCGTCAGCCACCTGCACAAACTCATCGACGTGGTCAGTGTCGAGGACATGACTCTGGGCGAGCACCTGGAGAGAGAACTCGTGCTTTTGAAGCTCAAGGTGCGCGCGGGACAGAGCGATGCCGTGCGCGGCTACGTCGTGCGCACGGGCGGCCGGGTTCTGGACCCCGCGCCCGACGGCTTCGTGGTCGAGCTGACCGCGAGCGAAGCGGAGGTCACCGCCTTCGTCGCTGAACTTGCGCGGCAGGCGCAGATACTTGAAGTAGCCCGCAGCGGCGCCCTGGGGATGGGCCGCAGCGCGCGCGCGCTCAGGATCGTGCGCTAGTCAATCCCAAGGGGTGCGGTCGCGATGGCAAGCTCGCGCACCGGTCGACCGCCGAGGAGATGCTCCTGAATGATTCGCTCGAGGTTCGCAGGCGTGCACTCCTTGTACCAGACGCCCTCCGGGTAGACGACTGCTATCGGCCCGCCGACGCAGATGCGCAGGCAATCGGCCTTGCTGCGCAATACGGATCCACGGGGCGCGAGGAGCCCGAGCTCCTTCAACCGCCCCTTGAGAAACTTCCACGACTCCTGCTGCAGCTCTTCAGAGGCGCACTTGCGGCCCACGCACAGAAAGATGTGCCGCCGTGCGCGGCCGACGCCTGCTTCCTCGACTGCCTGGCGCAGTGCCTTTCTTTCGTCCATCGCCTTAGGATACGGCAGGCGCTACAGCGCCGCGTCGTCCGTCTCGCCGGTACGGATGCGGATTACACGCCCGATGTCCGTGATGAAGATCTTGCCGTCGCCGACTTTGCCCGTCTTTGCCGCCTTGATGATGGCCTCGATGACTTGGTCAAGAAGGTCGTTGCGCACGGCAACTTCGATGCGCGTCTTCGGCACGAAATCAACGACGTACTCCGCGCCGCGATAGAGCTCGGTATGGCCGCGTTGCCGCCCGAAGCCCTTCACTTCCGTCACGGTCATCCCGGAGACGCCGATATCGGACAAGGCCGCGCGCACGTCATCGAGCTTGAACGGTTTAATTATTGCGGTGACGAGTTTCATGGACAGCTCTCCGTCGGCACTTCGATATCATGTCCGGGCAGCCAGGCAGCGGCGTTTTGCAGCTTTCATGCCACGCCCGACCGGTTCGCGAAATGTCGGTCTTTGGCGTGGAGCCGCGGGCACACGCGCCGCACCCGTGCACTATTCTAGCGCACTTGCACTGATGAGCCGCCTGGGCTTGGTGCAGTCTAAGTCGCCCCGCTATCCTCTGTACCCATGCTGCCTTCGCGAATCGTGATCGTCGGCGCCGGCCAGGCGGCGGCGGCGGCCATTGAAACGCTGCGCCGCAAGGGCTTTACGGGCGCGATTGCGCTGGTGGGCGAGGAAGAGTCATGGCCCTACCAGCGGCCGCCGCTGTCGAAGAAGTACCTCGCGGGCGCATTGGCGCTTGAACGCCTGCTGATCCGGCCGGCGCACTTCTACGCAGATCATGCGATCGAGACGCACTTGAACCGGCGCGCGACGCACATCGAGCGCACCACCCAGCGCATCCGCCTCGACGACGGCACGACCCTCCCGTACGATGAGCTCCTGCTCGCGACCGGAAGCCGGCCGCGCGCTCTGGCTGCGCCCGGCGCCCACCTGCCCGGAGTGCATTTTCTGCGCACCCTCAAGGATGTCGAGGCGATACGTGGCGAGTTCACACACGCGCGACGCGTCGTCATCGTCGGCGGCGGTTATATCGGGCTCGAAGTCGCTGCGACCTGCCGGGAGCTCGGTCTCGACACAACGGTGCTGGAGATGGCCGACCGGACCATGAATCGCGTGACTTGCGCCGAGGTGTCCGCGTTCGTGCAGGCGGAGCATGCACGCCACGGAGTCCGCATCGTGTGCAACATGCGGGTTCGGGCCATCGCGGCCGACGCCTCCTCCGGGCGGGCGCGCGCGGTCCTCTGCGAGGATGGCGCCGAGTACCCGGCGGATCTCGTCGTGGTCGGCGTCGGCGTCGCCCCCGCCGATGAAGTGGCGAGCGCTGCGGGTCTCGACTGCGCCAACGGCATCACGGTGGATGAATTCTGCCGGACCTCGGACCCGCGCATCCTCGCCGCCGGCGACTGCAGCATCCATCCGAGTCCCCATTACGGCCGGCGAGTGCGCCTGGAATCCGTCGACAACGCATTCGAGCAGGGCGCGAGCGCCGCCTTGAGTCTGCTCGGCACGCCGCTCGCCCACGACAAGATCCCCTGGTTCTGGTCCGACCAGTTCGACCTGAAAATCATCATCGTCGGGCTGAACCACGGCTACGACACGCTCGTGATGCGCGGCGCAGCAGGCGCGCGCAGCTTCAGCGCCTGCTATCTCTCGAACGGCGAGCTCATCGCCATCGACACGGTCAACAGCGCCAAGGACCAGATGGCGGCGCGCAAGCTGATCGCGGCGCGCGCGCGGCCCAATGTCGACAAGCTCGCCGATCCGAATCTTCCCCTGCGCGATTGCCTCTGAACATGCACGCTATTGCCATTCACGGTGGCGCCGGCGCGATGCCGCGCCATAGCGTCTCAACTGAGCGCGCGCAGCAATACCGCTTGAGCCTGGGGCTTGCGCTCGATGCGGGCTTCACGATCCTGGATCGCGGCGGTACGAGTCTGGATGCAGTCACCGCGGCCGTGCGTCTGCTTGAGGACGATCCACTCTTCAATGCAGGCCGCGGCGGGGCACTGACGCGCGACGGCTGGGTCGAGCTTGACGCCGCGGTCATGGCGGGCGCGAAGCAGAAGGCCGGAGCTGTGGCCGCCGTGCGCCACATCAAGAACCCCGTGGATCTTGCGCGGCGCGTGATGGAGAAATCGCGTCACGTGTTGCTGGTGGGCAATGGCGCCGAAGAGTTCGCGCTCGAGGAAGGCATTGCATTGGTTGCCAACCTGCATTTGCGCACCGACGAGCGGCGCCGTCAGCTGCTGCATGAGCAGGAGGGCGTGAGCGTCTCCGATCTCATTCCGTCGCCGCCGGGCACGGTCGGCGCCGTGGCGCTCGACGCAAAAGGGGATCTCGCTGCAGCCACATCAACCGGCGGCATGACCAACAAGCGTCAAGGACGCGTCGGAGACTCGCCCATCATTGGAGCCGGCACATACGCGAAGAACGGCGTTTGCGCCGTCTCCGCGACCGGTCATGGCGAATACTTCATCCGCGCCGTGGCCGCGTACCACATCTGCTGCGCGGTTGAGTATCGGGGCCTGACATTGGCAGAGGCCGCGCACGAAGTCATACACAAGAACATCCGCGCGCTCGGCGGCACGGGCGGCGTCATCGGCGTCGACGCGGCGGGCGGTCTTATCGCGGAATTCAGCACCGAGGGCATGTTTCGCGGCAGCCGCGACGCTCGCGGCATGCGCGAGATCGCGATCTACCGCGATGAGGCAAATACCGCGACGTAGCGCTCGCGCGGGTTACGCGCGCTGCCTTTCGTTTGGGATGCCCCTGAGCGCGGCCTCGTCGCGGAATCTCGCGCCGGACTAAGGCTCTACTGCCAGATTTGACGTTGCGCGCAGCGCGCCGGCGCGCTTCACTTCGTGAAGCGCCGATAGTGATTGAAATGCCGGATGGCATGCTGCACACGACCGCTCGCTTCAAATAGGCGTGCAAGATTGTGATGGCTGTCGCAATGGTCCGGGTCACACTGCAACGCGTCCTGGTACGCTGCGATCGCCTCAGCAGCGCGATCCTGGTCCTCCAGCAGCACGCCCAGATTGAAGAAGAGAGTGGCGCAGGCTTCGCATGCCGCGATTCCATCGCGGTACAACCGCTCGGCCGGCTGCCAGTCGCGCGCCAGATGCAGCAGCCGCCCGCAATTGATGTATGCCTCAAGATGCTGCGCGTCGGCCGCGATGATCTTCTGATAGAGCTCCTGCGCCGCTACCGAGTCCGAGTCTTCGAGCGCCAGAGCTTGCGCGAACCAGGCGTCGGTATTGGGCCCCGGCCTGACCGCCTCGCTCGTCTCGATGACGCGGATGCCGCCATCGCCAGCCAACACATCGAAAGCAAACATGCCTTGGCCCGATTCGGCATCCCAGGTGTGGCCTATGGACTGCACCGCGACGCGGTCGCCGACGGCACTGATGCGCAAACCCGCCAGTGGCAGCTCGGCGGGAAGGTGCCGGCGCAGTGCGGCCACGGCGCGTGTCACTTTGCGCCGCGGTATCGAGGCCGCAATCAAACGGCTGGCCGTCTTTAGCAGCAGGATGTCCTGGAAGGAAAATTGCAGGCGGCGCCTTCGGTCACGCAGCGGCGTGACGAAGCCGCTCCTTACGAGCCCATAGACTGCGCGGCTCGACATCCGCAGCGTAGTCGCGACCTCACTCACATCGTATACAGTCATTATCCTTGTTCAGCGTTTGGCAGCTTTGCGGCTGCGCCCAGTGGCTTGGGTGACGCGCTGCGGCGGCTTGCGTGCAGCAAGCCCGGCAGCGCGACCGCGCGAGCCTTCGACGTCCTTGAGACTTTTTCGCAGCACGTCCATCAGGTCGACGACATTCGGCGACGCGCGCCGCGGCATGTCCGTCATCGTAATTTCCTTGCCTTTCACTTTCTCTTCAATCGCCGCATCGATGCGCGCCTTGACCTCGTTGGTATACGCCGACGGATCGAAGGCCGCGCTACTTTGCTGTGCGATGAGCTGCAGCGCGAGCTTGCGCTCGGCATCCTTGAATGTGACGTCCGGAACCACGATTTCATCGACGGAGCGAATTTCGCTGGCGAACAGCAGTTGCTGCATGACGAGCACTCCGCCAGCGGGCCTCAGCGCAACCGTGTGCTGCTTGCCCTTCGATGACCAGCTGCCGACGGCGCAGCGTTTCGAATCGCGCAGCGCTTCGACCAGTAAGGCGTACGGCTTAAGACCGCCCTTGTCCGGCGCGAGGTAGTAGGTTTTCTCGAAGTAAATCGGATCGATGGACTGCAGAGGAACAAATTCGACGATGTCGATGGCATCCGAACCCACGGCGTCGAGAGCCTTGATCTCATCGGCGGTAAACTGCACGTACTGGTCCTTGGCAAATTCGTATCCCTTCACCATGTCGGCGCGTTCAACAGTTTGGCCATCCTTTACACAGGTGTATTGCTGTTTGAGCCGCGAGCCACAGTCCTTGTGCAGGAGATTGAACGAGAGCCGCGCGGCCGACTCAGCTGCCGTGAACACCTGAACAGGGATCGATACGAGACCGAAAGATATCGTGACCGAAGCAATGGGACGACCAGCCATTGTTGTTCTCCTCTAATTGCCAGATGCGGCAGCTAGCATCCCGTCCGCAGCGCAACAGCGTCAAGTGCATCATGATCAAGGTATCTGAATATACTCGTAAGATACTGATATAACTCACTTTTTAAGTCCGAACAGAAGCCCCGGATTCCAGGAGCGATCGTAGCCTGGATCCCGGCTCTCCGGTTCCGCCAGACCCGGCCGCCTAGCCACTACCTCCCGCGCGCGCATCGGCGGCCAGGATCTGCAGGCCCCGCAGGCGCGCCTGCTGCAGCGAGCGTCCCTCACCGGCCACTGCGGCGCTCAGAAATTCGCGCCAGATACGCACGTGAACCGGCCAACGCGGCTGCAGCCACGCCGGATGCTTGCCCGCAAGCTCACTCACCTCGATCAAAGTACAGCCGCGCACCAGGTTTACGCATTGGGGCGACATCCCAAGCAGGAGTCGCGCTGCCGACTGGCGGTTTTGAGCCAGGTGCCAACCGTAGGTCAGCACTGTGCGCATCAGAGCTCTCGCTTGTGGCAGCGTGAAGAACGGCACTGTGGGTCCACGCTCACGCTCAAGTACATGGTGGCCCTGGGCCCACAGCCAGCGCTGCGGATCAGCAAAACCGGTATCCATCAGCAGATACGGACATGCCGCCGCCCGCTTCACCGCCGCTGCGTCGAGCTTGGACCACAGGTGTGCAAGGTCGCGCAGCAACGGCTGCGAGGCTGTCGAATTCTGCGCCGCCGCCTCCTCGACCATGAGGCTCAGACATTGTTCATTGAGCTCAGCAAGCACATTTAAGGTCGCACCGCCGAGCCAAGGCTGCGCCGACCACGGCGGGCCGGCCATTTCCTCCGGGATAAATCTGGTCTTCATCGAGTTTGCTCCAGTTCTGCGAATTTTTGCACCCTTTTGTCTCTTGCAATCCATCCCACAATTTGGGATTTTCCTCCCAATTCCTAAGAAGGTCATTTTTGGGATTTTCCTCCCAAAATGGTACAAGAACAACTGGCACCTGCCATAAATTAGAAGGAGAGCAGCATGAGAATTTCGGATGACCGTTACAGCCGCGACCGCTTGCGCTTGGATCTTGCGCTGCGCTTCCTCAACCATGGCGCGCGCACGCACACCATTCGCGCCTGGACCATGTTGTCGGACGACCGCATCCGCAAGCTTTACAGCTCATACGTGCGCGCAGCGGATGGGCCGCCGCGGCATCGCGGCAAGTCGCCTCAGCAGGTGAGCTTTTTCATGCGCGGCGTGCATGCACAACACGAGACCGGCATTCTCGCAAGCTTCTTTTCGCTACTCGGCGTTGTACCGACAACGGCGGTTACGGATGCCGTGCATACGCTGCCAACTCTCGCACGCGGCGAGCGAATCTGTCAGGCGTTCGAGCTGTTCAAGGCGATATTCCCGGCCGCGCGGATCAGCTTCGAACATGCCATCTTTCTGGTGACGGCACTCGCACGTGGCAACGAAATACATTACGGACGCTGCACCGACTGTTCCGCTTTGGTAGTCGTCGATCGGCTCACGCTGCGGGAAACACGTTGTCTGCTCTGTGCACGTGGCTCGCTCACAAGCTGATGTGGCGGAAAGGTCCGTGCCGCAGAGAGTTTGCGGCACGGCGTTGCGTGCTCAAATTGACGCACGATCTGCATCCGAAGTATTGCCGCGAACCATGAATATCGCGCGCGCGGCTGGAGGAGTATTGGTTTTCCTGTGCGCGCGGATTGCATGTGTACTGATAGAATCGGCAGTCACGCATGGCTTCCCCTCGACTTCATGGATCAAGCTGACGAGAGTCCCAATTTCTTCGCCGGTCCTTACATCGATCGGCACTCCGACGCGCGCGAGATACCCGAATGGCGCGCCCACGCCGCAGCCGATCCGGCCACTCTTTACATCGCGGCGTGCGGCACAACACAGCTCGTGTACCGCGAGCCGGCGCCGCATATTGCATTTCTGCACGGTGATCATCCGCTCGTGAGGGCGGCGAGCGACGAGCAACTCGTGCTCCTCGGCTGGTTTCGGGGCGTGCGCTGCATGCTCATCGAGCTCGCCGCGGCGGATCAGGCAGCGTTGCCGGCCGGCGCGCATTTTGAGGAGCTGCGAGGCGTCGCCGCCCTGCTGCCGTCCGACGAGGCGGGACTCCTAGCCTATGCGCGTGGACTTTCCATTTGGCGCTCGCGACACCGCTTTTGCGGAACCTGCGGCGCTGCGCTGTTACGCGAGCGCGCCGGGCACGTGCTGCGCTGCTCGGATGCGGGCTGCGGCGCGGAAGCATTTCCGCGCATTGATCCTGCAATCATCGTCATGGTGACTGACGGCGTGCGCGCGCTGCTCGGGCGACAGGCGAGCTGGCCGGCCGGTCGTTACTCGACGATTGCAGGATTTGTCGAGCCGGGTGAGAGTCTCGAGGACGCCGTCGTGCGCGAAGTGGCCGAGGAGACCGGCGTTGCTGTGCACGACATTCACTACCACTCCTCCCAACCCTGGCCCTTCCCCGCCTCACTGATGGTCGGCTTCCAGGCACGCTGCGCGCCGGACGCGGCGATTGCGGTCGGCGGGGAACTGGAGGACGCGCGCTGGTTCACGCGAAGCGAGATCGATGCCGGCGCAGCGGGGCTGCCGCCATCGCATTCGATCTCCTATCGGCTGATCAGTAGGTGGCTTGCCGGCGCCGCCACTCATCGCGACTGACTCGCCAGGCGCTGCAACTTGTGTCTCCTGGTGCTCGCCTGGCAGGTTCATCCCAGCTATCGACTGATTCTGGCAGCCAACCGCGATGAGTTTCACGCACGGCCGGCCGCGCCCTTGGGCAAGTGGGCGGATCAGGAGATCCTTGCCGGCCGTGATCTCGCGGCCGGCGGCACGTGGCTCGGTCTGGATCGGCAGCGCCGCTTCGCAGTCGTGACCAACTTTCGTGAGTGGCCTGCCTCGCAGTCGACCGGGCCATCGCGCGGCTCTCTGATCCCCAACTACCTTCGAGGGCAAAAGTCCCCGCAGAGCTTTCTTGCAGCTCTTGAGCCCACCGCGTCTGATTTTGCAGGTTTCAATCTGCTGCTCGCGGATGAACATGAGCTCTGGTATGCCTCAAATCGTGCGTCTGAGTTTGCGCGTACTCTGGCGCCCGGGATATATGGGCTCAGCAATCAGCACCTTGACACACCATGGCCGAAGCTCACTCGCGTGCGCCGCCGCTTCGAGGCTTTGCTCAACGATGCAGGCGAGATCAGCGCGCGGGAACTACTTAGTATGCTGGAGGATCGAACGCCGAGCATCGCAAGCGATGATGCGTATCCTGCGGACCTCGCGCCCGAGTGGCGCCGAGCACTGTCCGCGCCGTTCGTGCTGCATCCGCTCTACGGTACTCGCTGCTCGACCGCCGTGCTGCTAGGCACAAGTGGCGCCTTGAATCTGATCGAGCGCCGCTTTGATCCGGCGGGCGATTGCAGCGGGGAAACCGCATTTGAGCTTAAGTCTGGCGAGTGGCCGTAGCGAGCGCCACGCCGGGTTGTAACCATTGGCGTCCTGGAACGCTATGCGAAGAGCTGCAAGCGGGGCGACCCGCCAAGCTCTAGAATTCTCACTTTATGATCGCGGGGCTCGATGGCCGAGCACACTCCCTTGCTGCGGGCGCTGCGGCGCAGTCGAATTCCGATGGTCGTCGGCTGCCTGCTTCTTTGCGGGCGGGCGTGGGCCGACATCGATGTCGACGTCAAGGGAGTCAATGATGAGCTGCGCCGCAACGTTCTCACCTATTTAAGCTTCGCGCGCTACAAAAAGCGTCCCAATATCGATCGCGATACGCTCGATCGCCTGCTTAATCGCGTCGACCGCGAGGTGCAGGCGGCGCTGAAGCCCTTTGGCTACTACGAGCCGAAGGTGGAAGCGAACCTCGAGGATCGCGGCAAGGGCAACTGGCGCGTGCGTATCCAGATTGATCCCGGGCAACCGGTGATCATGGAGAGCGTCGACGTGCAAGTTCACGGGCCCGGAGAGCACGACCCGCTGTTCGAGCGCATCACGGCGCACCTGCCGCTGTCAGTCGGGTCGCGCTTGAGCCATGCGGCCTATGAGCAGATCAAAGATGACCTGCAGCGCACCGCGGCGACCTACGGCTACCTTGATGCACACATGGCCGCCAACGAGCTATTGGTGGATCCGCAGAAGCACACGGCACGCGTGACCCTGACTCTCGATACCGGCGCACGCTACTATTTCGGCGAGACCGTCATCGAGCAGGATACTGTCAAAAATTCTTTGGTGCGGCGCTATCTGCGCTACAAGGAAGGCGACTATTTCGACATGTCGCTCTTATTGCGCACGCAGTTCGCGCTCGATGACAGTCAGTATTTCGCGACTCTGGAGGTCCTACCCGGCGAGCCGAATCGCGCGCAGCACATCGTGCCCATCAAGATCACCGCGAAGGCGAATAAGCGCAACCGTTATTCGGTCGGCCCGGGCTACGGAACCGATACCGGTCCGCGCGCCACCCTCGCATGGGAGGATCGGCGCGTCAACGAGTCGGGACATCGGTTCAACACCACTTTGCAGGAAGCATCGCGGCAGACGCAGCTCAAATCCGACTACATCATCCCGATCGGCGATCCGGCCATTGAAAAGCTGACCTTCGAATTCTCCATCAACAATCAGCAGCCGGGCGATCTGACGACCAAGGACGTCTCGGTCGGACCGAGCATTACCTGGGTGCGCGGCGGCTGGCAGACAGTCTATTACGTGAATGCCGTGCATGCGATCACCGAAGACGTCGCCGAGCGCTTCACCGACCAGCTCCTAGTGCCGGGAATGGAGCTGGCAACCGTCCCCAAGGGCTATCTCGGCGAGGACCTCTTCACGCGCACATTCACCGCGGAGCTGCGCGGCTCTGCCCCCGCGTTCGGCTCAGATGCGGAATTCATCCAGTTACACCTGCAGGCCGAGCGCAGCTTCGATCTTTTTCCAAAATGGCACTTGCTGCTGCGGGATGAAGTTGGCGGAACTATTGTGTCGCGCTTCAACGATCTGCCGGGCTCGATGCGCTTCTTTGCAGGGGGGGATCGCAGCGTGCGTGGTTTCGCCTATGAAGAGCTCTCCCCGACGCAGACCGTCCCGGTGCTCGACGCAACGGGCAAACCGGTGATCGGACCTAATGGCGTAGCTGAGACGCAGACGATCAGAATTGGCGGCAAGAACATCCTGACCGGCACTGTGGAGGTGGAGCGCGACCTGCCGCGTAACTTTGGTGTTGCGGTGTTCACGGACTACGGTAACGCGTTCGATCATTTCGGGGATTCCCTTTTATACGCCGCTGGATTCGGTGTGCGCTACCGCCTGCCGGTCCTAACGGTGGGCATCGACCTTGCAAAGCCGCTGAATCGTCCGGGCGCCGGACCGCGACTCAACATCGACTTTTCGACGAAGCTATAGGATTGCCATGCGCCGTCGCGTTCTGCTGATCGCGGTCCTCATCACAGCGCTTGCGCTCGCGGTGCCGACTGCGGTCATCTACTTTGCGGCTTTCACGCAAAGCGGCTTGCAGTTCATCGTCAACCGAGTGCCGGCGCGCATCGGCGGCGTGCGCCTCACGTTCGTCAACGTGCGCGGCACGTTGTTCGACGGCGTGCGCATGGAACGCCTGGAGATCGATCAGGAGCGGGTTTACCTGCGCTTCGAGGATGTGCGTGCGCGCGTCGATCTGCGCTCGCTGCTGTGGCAGACCATCCATGCACGCCAAGCGTTCGCGCACACGGTCTTCGTGCTGGTGAAGCCCCACAAAGATGAGCCGCCGAGCAAGGATCCGCATTTTCTGCCTCACGGACTCGTGATTCGCGCCGACAGCGTGCATGCGGATGCCGCAACTCTCGTGTTGCCCAACGGGCAGCGCATGAGCGGAACTCAAGTCGAAACCGCCGGATTCATCAGGCGTCACACGATTCGCATCTTGAGCAGTGCATTTACGATGCGGGGATTGCAGGTTAGCGGCGACACTAAACTCGGCGCGGCAAATCCGCTCGCGATCAACGGCAGTGTGCACGTGGTCCTGCGAAACGCCGGCCAGCCGGCCTGGATCTTTACGGCCACGGCCCATGGGAATCTCGACACGCTGCCGTTGAGTGTCGACCTGACGGCGCCGTTTCGGGCCCAGTTCCAAGGTGCCGCACGGCAGTTGACCTCGCATTGGAACTGGGCGGGCAACGCCAAGGTGGCAGAATTTGATCTGCGCGCCTGGGGAGGCGGCAACGCCTTGGGACTCACGAGTGGCGAGCTTGCCCTGGCAGGCGACGCGACGGGCTTCAGCGCCCGGGGCAGCGTCCTGCCCGCAGGCTTGGGCGCTGGCGCTTTCGATGCGCTATTTGAAGGCTCCTATTCCAACAGCATAGTGACCGCGAAGCGCATCGAAATAACGCATCAAGCCTCCCGCGCGCATATGACGGGCGCCGGCACGATCGGCGTTGTCGAAAACGGCCCGCGGCTCGATCTCAAAGGCGACTGGCGGGAGTTTCGCTGGCCGCTCGTGGGCACTGAGGTTGCGGTCAGGAGCGCCACGGGCGACTACGTGCTTTCCGGCACCTGGCCCTACGATTTGCGCGGCAACGCTGTCGTCTCGGTGCGCAATTTTGCGGCCATGTCCTTGAAAATAGATTCGCAGCTTGCGAAGGATCGGCTCATCGTGCGCAGTGCGAATGTCACGGCTCTCGACGGCCAGGCGCAAGTCTCCGGCGAAGTCGTATGGGCGCCGGGACAAAGCTGGTCGGTCGCAGGCACTGCCACCGGCATCAATCCTGGCAAGCTACGCGCCGACATCCCAGGTCAATTGAACTTCGGATTCAACGCGCAGGGCCAGAGCTTCACGAGCGACGGGGATTTCAGTGTTGAGCTTAGGGATATTGCCGGCCGCCTGCGCGGACTTGCCGCGCGCGGCGGCGGCAAGCTTGCCCGGCGCGCCAAGGCCTGGGAGTTCTCGGCCGTGCGCGTGGGTCTCGGGCAGACGAACGTCGCTCTCGACGGCAAGGTCGGTGAAGAGCTTGCTCTGAAGTTCACGGTCGATGCGACGGATATGAGTCTGCTTGCCGCCGAAAGCCGCGGCGAACTGCACGCGCACGGCACGCTCGGCGGAACCCGGCGCGTGCCGGCGCTCACTCTCAGCGCGCACGGCAAAGGCCTGCATCACGACGGCATGTCCTTGGACAGCATTGATGCGGAAGTTGACTTCGACGCAGGCGCATCGCGCCGTTCGAAGATTGACCTGCACGCACGCAATTTCACCTATAGAGAACGCAAGCTCACCGCGCTCGATGTCACCCTCGATGGCACCACCGCGAGCCACGTCATGCGCCTCGATGCCAAAGCGGTGGGGCTCGCGGTGCAGCTGCAGGCTGCGGGCGGTGTCAACCACGGCATGTGGCAGGGGCAGCTGACCGGCTTCAACATGGACGGCAATGAATCCCTGCACTTGGTGCTCGAGTCGCCGGTCGCCCTGCTGGCTTCCGCAGATCACGTCCATGCTGACCGAATCTGTGTCCACGGTCAGCCGGGGCGCATGTGCCTGGATGGCGACTGGACTGCCGCACATTGGGCCGCGGATCTGGCGGCGCAGGACCTGCCGATGAGCACATTGACGGCGGGGCTTACCCCATCGATTGAGTACCGCGGCAAATTGAGCGTCACCGCCAGCGCATCCGGCGGAGGCGGTCAGCCGCCGACGGGTAGCCTTAAGGCCGACCTGGTTGATGCAGGACTCTCCCATCACACGCCGAGCGGTAAGATCGAACTCATCAAGCTCGGGACCGGTGTTGTGACGGTGAATGCGACCCATACCGCCATCGCCACTGATGTCAGCTTTGATGCAGGGGAAGTTGGGACGATCAAAGGGCGCGCCAATATTTCGCGCACGGCCGCGCGCTGGCAGGACATGCCCCTCGAGGGTGAGCTGCACGCGCAAACGGCCGAGCTTGGCTACGTGACGCTGTACTTTCCGGAGGTCGACAAGGCCTCGGGCAGGCTAGATGCAAATCTCGCCATTGGGGGCACGCTCGGCACGCCGCTCATCCAAGGCTCCATCAAACTCTCCAACACCGAGCTTGATTTCTTTCAGATTAACCTTGCCCTGCGCCAAACCGAGCTCGAGGCCAACCTGCATGACAACGCGCTCGACTTCACGGGCTCGGCGCACATCGGGCAGGGGACCTTGAGCGCCAAGGGGGCTCTTGCCTGGCGCGAATCGCTGCCCTATGGGCAGTTCCACATGGAGGGAACGGAGCTGCGCGTGGCCGATGTTCCCGAAGCACAGATCGATGCATCGCCGAAACTTGATTTCATCATCAAGGGACGGCAAATCACCGTCGCGGGCAGCGTCGCTGTGCCGTACGCGAAGATCGTGCCGGCTGATCTGACGGGCGGGGTGCGCGCCTCTGCCGATGAAGTGCTGGTCGGCAAGCAACCCGAGAATCCGAATGAGCGCTTCCTGGTGACGAGCGACGTCACGCTGTCCCTCGGCGACAAGGTGAGCATCGACACCCTGGGGCTGAAGGCACGCCTCACGGGCAGTATTGCGGTGCATAGCGGTGCGGACGACGTCACCAGCGGCACCGGTGAGCTCTCCATCGAGGACGGAAAATACTCCGCCTACGGGCGCCAGCTCGACATCCAGCGCGGCCGGCTCATCTTCAACGGGGGTGTGGTCGAGGATCCCGGCATCGATATTCGTGCCGTCAAGGTGTTTCCGGACGTGACCGCGGGAATCAACGTCCGCGGCAGCCTGCGTCAGCCGCGCATTTCCTATTTCTCGGATCCTTCTTTGACGCAGTCCCAGATCCTGTCGCTGCTGCTCGCGGGCGGCTCTCTGCAGAGCGTGCAAAACCGCCAGAACGGTGCCGCCGCGCAGGCCATCGCGCAAGGCGGCGCCATTCTCGCGCAGCAGCTGGGTTCCAAGGTCGGCATCCAGGACGTCGGGCTCGAGTCCGACCTCACCAACGATACTTCGCTGGTCCTCGGCCGCTATCTCTCGCCGCGCCTGTACATCAGCTATGGCATGAGCCTCACTCAGCAGCTGAATACGGTAAAGCTGCGCTACACCCTGAGCGACCGCTGGACTATCAAGACCGAAGCGGGCCAGGCCCGCGGCGCCGATCTCGTCTACACCATTCAAAAATAGCGATCGCGTCGCAGTGCGCGCACGCGGCAGCATATTGACCGCTTCTGCATTAATATGCACAATGCATGCAACTTTATGCAGGCACAGTCATGACCCTGACCGACCATCATCAGGCCGACCGTAGGAAGGCCATCGTGCGGCTGCTGGCAAGCGGCGGTGTACGTAAACAGCAGGATCTCGTGCGCCTGCTGCACAAGGAAGGCTTCGCCGCAACCCAGTCATCAATCAGCCGCGACATGCGCGAGATCGGGGTGCTGAAGGCGAGCGGCCGCTACATACTGCCGCCCGAGGACGTCGTGCGCGCCAATGGCAAATTCAACACCCTCGCACAGTTCGTCCAGCAGATCAGACGCGCGGGGCCGAGCCTGACGGTGGTCAAGACTTCGACCGGTGCGGCGCAGAGCGTCGCGGTCGCCATCGACAAAGCTCAGTGGCCCGAGGTCGTCGGCACGCTCTCCGGAGACGACACGATTTTCATCGCGACCGGCAGTGCGCGCGCGCAGTCCGGCATCGTGAACCGTCTACGCGAAATGTTTGGGGTTTGAGCGCCGTGTCAGACCTCTCACCCACGGGCGCCGAGCCCATCGTGATCGCATACTCCGGCGGTCTCGATACATCCTTTCTCGTGCCGTGGATCAGCGAGCGCTATGGTCGGCCGGTCATCACCGTGACGGTGAATACCGGCGGGATCGACGCGCAAGCGGCGCGCACGCTCGAGGAGCGCGCGCGCGCATTAGGCGCCCTGCAGCATCATCTCATCGATGCGCGCGCGGAATATTTCGAGCAGGTGCTGCGCTTCCTCATCATGGGCAACGTGCGGCGCGGACAGCTCTATCCGCTGTGCGTCGGCGCGGAGCGCGTGATGCAGGCGCAAACGATCGCGCGCATGGCGCGCTCGCTCGGCACGCGCATGATTGCCCACGGCTGTACGGCGGCCGGCAACGATCAGGTGCGCTTCGAGGTCGCGCTGCGCACGCTCGCCCCGGAGCTCGAGGTCCTGGCGCCGGTGCGCGACCAGGCCTTCAAACGCTCCGACGAGCTGCAATATCTGCAGGCGCGCGGGCTGCCGGTGCCGCCCTTTGGAGCCGCATATTCGATCAACCGCGGACTGTGGGGCGTGACGATCGGTGGGCAGGAAACCCTCACCTCCTCCGGCAGCATCCCGGATGAGGCCTGGGTCCTCTCGCGCGACGCATTTCTGCGTCCGCGCGAGTCTTCCCGGCACACGCTCTCCTTCGAGTATGGGCGGCCCTGCGCACTCGATGGGCAACGACTAGGGCCGGTCGCCCTCATCGAAACTCTCGAGGAACTCGCGGGCTCCTACGGCATCGGCCGCGCGATCCATCTCGGGGATACCATCATCGGTACCAAAGGCCGCGTCGCATTTGAGGCGCCGGCCGCGGAAACGCTGCTCGTCGCACACCGTGAACTCGAGAAGCTCGTGCTAAGTGCGCGCCAGCAGCGCATCAAGGAACTGGTCTCACAGCCGTACGGAGATCTCGTGCACGAGGGCCAGCTCCTCGATCCCGTGGGCCGAGACATCGAAGCGCTGCTACTGTCCTCGCAGGAGCGGGTCACGGGCGACGTGCGGCTGTTGCTGCGCCCCGGTTCGCTCTTCGTCGAAGGTGTCGAGTCAGAGTATTCGCTCATGAGCGCCTCGCGCGGCGTGTATGGCGAGTCGGTAGGCGAGTGGACGGCGGTTGACGCGCTCGGCTTCTCCAAGATCGCCTCCTTGCCCGGCATGTTCTATCGCCGCGCCGGCGAACACTCCAACTCCGCCAAGCCCTGAAGGCTTGGCACCGCCCTGGTGAACGGCATGCTGCGCGTCATTGTCGACAAAGTTGCCTCCGTCACCCAGGCTTGCGGCCTGTCGCGCGAACTGCGCGTCTCGAGCGATATCCCGGCCGAGGAAGGCGTGGTGATCGTGGTCGAGATTCTCAACGACAAAAACACCTATAACACCCTCGAGCTCACGAGCGGACGCATGGCGAAAGTGGGCAAGGGTGACATTGTCGCCGGCGCACTCGGACACAGGAAAGCACTCTTCGGCTACTCCGGGCACGTCCCCGCCTCGATCCAACCGGGCGACATCATTCAAATGCTCAATATTGGCGGCGTGCTCGGCGTCTGTGATTCGGTCAATCCGGAAAAGGGCAAGCCCTTTGACTGTCGCGTCATCGGCGTCGTTTTGCACTTCCCGTATCTGGGAGAACGCATCGGTGTACCGGCGCGCGTGGGCCTGCGGCCACTTGATTTCAATGCGCCGCTCGATGCCAAGAGCGTACCAGTCGTGGCCATCGCCGGGACATGTATGGAGGCGGGCAAAACGGCGGCCGCCTGCGCCATCGTGAGCCGCATGCGCCATCGTGGACTTACCATCGATGTCTTCAAGGCGACCGGCGTTTCACTGCGGCGCGACATTCTGGCGATGGAAGACGCCGGCGCACGGCGCGCGATGATCTTTACGGATCTCGGCATCGTCACGACAACCCGCACGAACGGCCCCGCGCTCACGCGCACCATGCTGACGGAGCTTGCCGCGGGAAAGCCGGATGTCATCGTGTTCGAGCTCGGCGACGGCATTCTTGGAACGTACGGAGTCGACGCCATCCTCGAATGCGCGGACATCCGCACAGTGTTGAGCGCGGTACTGCTGTCGGCAAACGATCCGGTCGCCGCTTGGGGCGGTGTCAAACTCTTGCGCGAACGCTTCGGTGTCGAGCCCTGCGCCGTGACCGGCCCGGCAACCGACAATCAGGTCGGCGTCGAGATCATCACAGAGCAGATGCACGTGCCCGCGTTCAACGCGTTGAGTAGCGGCGCTGCGCTTGCCGATTCGGTGATCACCGCCGTCGGCCTCGGGACGGCGCAATGAGCGCATCGATCCCAACCCTCGTCCTGGGCGGTTCTGGATACGTCGCAGGGGAGCTGCTGCGTCTCATCTTCGCGCATCCGAATTTCGAGCTCACCGCCGTCATGTCAGACAGCCGTCCGGGAGAGCCGATCGCGCACGCCTTTCCGCACTTGGCGAGCGCCTACGGCGACACACGCTTCAGCTCTCAGGAGGCTCTTGAGAACCATATCGCACGGCTGCCCGAGGTCGCCGTGTTCTCGGCCGCGCCGCACGGGGCGGCCGCGGCACTCATCGATACCCTGCTCACCCGGGCTGCTCAATCCGGCACTCGCGCCCGCGTCGTCGACATCTCGGCGGATTTTCGCTACCGCTCCGCGCAGGCCTTCGAATCCAACTACTCTCAGGCGCACTGCGCGCCGGCGCGCATCGATGAGTTCACTTGTGCTCTGCCGGAACACCTGGCGGCAGTGGCCACGGCACACGTGGCACACCCGGGCTGCTTTGCGACCGCAACATTGCTCGCCGCCGTGCCGCTCCTCGCACTCAAATTGGCGAGCGCGCGACTCTTCGTCGCAGGTATCACGGGCAGCACCGGGTCCGGCCGCAAGAGCGTCGACGGGACGCACCATCCGCTGCGGCACAGCGATCTGTACGCCTACAACGCGCTCGCGCACCGCCACGTCCCGGAGATGCAGCAATGTGTGCGCGCCGCCTCGGGCCAGGACGTCGACATTGCCTTTGTTCCGCATTCGGGACCTTTTGCGCGCGGCATTCACGTGACCGTGCAGGCGGAACTCACCGGCGCGCATGACACCGCCCAGGTACTCACCGCCCTGCGAGGCTTCTATGCGCACGCACCGTTCGTCCGCGTTCTCGACAAGCCGCCGCGCATGAAGGACGTCGTTGCAAGCAACTATGCGCATCTGTCAGCGGTGTCTAATGGCCGTTCGGTGGCTGTGTTGTGTGTCATCGACAATCTTGTCAAAGGTGCGGCGGGCGGCGCACTGCAGTGGATGAATCGCCTGTTCAAACTTCCCGAGACGACGGGCCTCACGGCTCCGGCGCCGGGCTGGACTTGACCACGGTGGACTATCTCGCTCCGGTCTTCGCTCAGTACCCCATCGAGGTCATCGATGCCCAGGGCGTATGGCTCAACACCCGCGATGGGCGCCGCATCCTTGATCTCTACGGCGGACATGCGGTTGCGGCCCTCGGCTACGGCCATCCGGGTTTCACTGCCGCACTCACCGCGCAGGCTGTCTCCTGCAACTTTCAGAGCAACGCCGTGCCCATGGCAGTGCGCGCGCGCGCCGCCGAGCGGCTGGTGCGCTTCTCGCAGCTGCCTTTTGCCAGCGTCTTCTTCGTCAACAGCGGCGCGGAAGCGAACGAAAATGCGCTGAAGCTTGCCTTTCGCATCACCGGTCGCGAGAAGATCGTGGCGATCGAAGGCAGCTTTCACGGCCGCACCGCCGCCGCCGGCGCGATCACTTGGGGTGCGCGCCAGAAGTGGTTCGGCTTTCCGCGCACGCCGTTTGATGTGAGCTTTATCCCACGGCGCGCAGTGACGGCCATCGCCGAACATGTGCGCGAAGACACCGCGGCGGTCATCGTCGAACCCGTGCAGGGCGTCGGCGGCGCATTCGACATGGGCGCTGAGTTCCTGGCGGCTTTGCGCCGTCGCTGCGATGAGACGGGCGCGCTCCTCATATTTGATGAGGTGCAATGTGGCATCGGCCGCACCGGCCACCCTTTTGCCGCCAACCTCTATGGCGTGATGCCCGACATGATCACGACAGCCAAGGCGCTCGGTAACGGCTTCCCGTGCGCGGCGCTTCTAATGTCGGCGCCAGTAGCCACGGCGCTGGCCCTCGATAGCCTCGGTACAACATTCGGCGGCGGACCGATGGCGAGCGCCGTCATCGAGGCGGTGATCGACGCGATCGAGTCAGAAGAGCTGCTGCGACGGGTGCGTCGCGTCGGCGCATACATCCACAAGACCTGCGCGGTGGGCCCGGTGGTCTCACAGCAGGGTGCGGGTTTTCTCATTGGGCTCGTGCTCGACCGTCCCGCAAAGGATGTGCACGCGGCGCTGCTTGCGCGCGGCATCCTCACCGGCACCAGCAGCGACCCGCAGGTCGTGCGCCTGTTGCCGCCCTACATTTTGCAAGAAGAGCACGTCGACCTCCTGCGCGATGCGCTCGTGGCGATCGCGGCCTGAAGCGCGCCGGCGAAGATACGGGTTTCTCATGAAGCGCTTTGTCGACCTTGCTGATTTTCGCCGCGACGAAGTGCTCGCACTCTTGAAGCTTGCGCAGTCTCTGCAATCAACGCCCCAGCCGCAGGCGCTTGCGGGAAAAATCCTCGGCCTCCTGTTCTTCAATCCATCATTGCGCACGCTCGCCTCTTTCCAGGCGGCCATGGCGCGCCTCGGAGGCAGCTCGTTCGTGATCACCGCGGGTGAGGGCAGCTGGCGCCTCGAGACCCGCCTCGGCGCGGTGATGGACGGCGCTGCGGCCGAACATGTGCGCGAGGGCATTCCGGTCCTTGCCTCCTACTGTGATGTCTTAGGGATCCGCGCTTTCGCCGCTGGCAAAAACTTGAACGACGATCTGTCGGAGACGGCCTTCAATGCGATGGCCGATCTCGTTGCAAAGCCCCTCATCAATCTGGAGTCGGCGGCCAATCATCCTTGCCAGGCTCTGGCTGACTGGAAGACGCTGGATGATTTTGCCGTGCCGCAGAACGGAAAATTTGTGCTCTCCTGGGCATACCATCCACGGGCGCTGCCGTTTGCGGTCCCCGCAGCGGTCCTCCACATGGCAGCCATGCGCGGTATGCAGGTCGTCGTGCTGCGCCCGGAAGGTTATGCCTTGCCCAGCGCGATCATGGAAAAGGCCGCTCGCGCCGCTGCGCTGGCTGGCGGCTCTGTACATGAGACGAGTGAGCGCGCCGATGCGCTCTTCGGAGCTCATGTCGTTTACGCCAAGGAATGGGGTGCCACAGCATCCTACGGTGATGGCGGGGTCGATGCGCAACTGCGCAGCGGCCTCAAGGACTGGTGCGTGCAGGATAGCTGGTTCGCGAGCGCGAAACCCGACTGCCGCCTCATGCATTGCCTGCCGGTTCGGCGCAATACGGCGATCGCCGATGAGGTGCTCGACGGGCCGCGCAGCATCGTGCAGCACGAAGCGCACAACCGGCTCGTCGTGCAAATGGCGGTGTTGCATCAAATGCTTCACGGAGTATAGGACTGTCATGATCATGAACCGCAGCGATCACGCCCTCGCGATCCGAGCATTGCGCAGCGCAGCGCCCTACATCCGCATGTACAAGGGCAAGACCTTTGTCGTCAAAGCGGGCGGCGGTGTGTTTGCCGATGCGGATTCGACGCGGCTCCTCATCGAGCAGCTTGCCATCCTGCATTATTTCGGCGTGCGGGTCGTGATGGTGCACGGCGGCGGCCCGCAACTGACCGAGCTCTCCGAGTCCCTCGGGCTCAGCACGCAGATTGTCGATGGCCGCCGCGTGACTGATGAGAGATCGATCGAAGTAACCGCGATGGTGCTGAACGGACTCATCAATACGCGCATTCTCGCCATCTGCCGGGATCTGAACATCGACGCGGTCGGCATCAGCGGAGTCGATGCGGGACTGGTGCGCGCGCACCGGCGCGCGCCCGTCAAACTCCAGGACGGCAGCGAGCGCACCATCGATTACGGCTTCGTGGGCGATATTGATGCGGTCAATACGGGCGTGCTGCTGAAGCTTCTCGACAATGGCCTCATGCCGGTCGTGAGCCCGTTGTCGGCTGATGACAAGGGCGTGCTCCTCAACATCAACGCCGATACCGTGGCGGCGGCCATCGGTGCAGCCGTGCAGGCGGAAAAACTGATTCTGTGTACGGGGGCGCCCGGCATCCTCGAGAATGCGGCCGATCCGGGCTCGCTCATCTCGTACACCGATTTGCGTGGCCTTGAGCGCCTGCGCGCGGCGGGTTCGCTCCTCAATGGCATGCTGCCGAAGGCGCGCGCCATCGAGGACGCGATTCGCGGCGGCGTGCGCCGCGTCCACATCGTCTCCTACAAGAGCGACGAGGGAATTCTCGGCGAAGTGTTCACCAACGAGGGAACCGGAACCCTGGTCGTCGAGGACGTCAACGCCCTGACGCCCGCGGAGATCACGGCGAGCGCGTGACGGGGAATCTATGAGTTTTCTGTGGAACAAGAATGCACCGCTCGATGAGCGCGTGCTCAATTACACGGCCGCAGAGGACTACGCGCTCGATGCGCGGCTGGTTAGGTACGACGTCGTCGCGTCGCTCGCGCATGCCGAAATGCTGCACGCAGCAAAGCTCCTAGACGAAGCGGATCTTGCCGCCTTGCGCGCCGGCCTCACCGCTTTGGCGGAGGAACATTCCCGCGGCGAGTGGCGCATCGAGCTTGCCGATGAGGATGGACACACGGCGCTTGAAAAGCGCCTGACGCAGCGCATCGGCGCCGACGCGGGCCGCATTCATCTGGGCCGCTCGCGCAACGACCAAGTGCTCGCAGCGCTGCGACTGTATCTGCGTGACGTGATCGAGGAACTGCGCGCGAGTGCCATCGGCGTCGCCGCCGCGCTCGATGAGCTCGGCCGCCGCGAAGCGGCGACGCTGCTGCCGGGCTACACACACATGCAGCAGGCGATGCCGAGCTCGGTTGCCCTCTGGGCGGCAGGCTTTGCTGCGCAGGTGCGCGACGATGCGGAAGGATTGCGGCTGGCGCGTCGGCGCCTCGAACAGAATCCACTCGGCTCCGCCGCGGGCTACGGCACACCAGGACTGCCGATCGACCGCGAAGCGACCCGCAGCCGCCTCGGCTTCGCAGTGACCCAGACGCCGGTCACGGCCGTGCAGCTCTCGCGCGGCAAGGGCGAAGCGCATCTGCTCTTTGAAGTGACTCTTCTCCTGCAGGGACTTGGCCGCTTTGCGACCGACGTACTCCTCTTCTATACGCAGGAGTTCGGTTTCGTGAGCATCGCCGACGCCTTCACCACCGGCTCATCGATCATGCCGCAGAAACGCAACCCGGATGTCTTTGAGCTCATCCGCGGACGCTCTGTCACGGCGCAGGCGTGTCTTGAGGAAGTGCTCGGCCTGTGTGCAAAGCTCCCGTCCGGCTATCAGCGCGATCTGCAGCTGTTGAAGGCGCCTCTGTTCCGAGGCATAGACGTTGCACTTGCAACCCTCGCCATCCTGCCGCCCGCAATCGAGTCGCTAAAATTTCATCCAGAGCGCATTCGGCTCGATCCTGCGATTCATGCCGCCGAGGAAGCCAATCGGCTCGTGGTCGCCGAAGGAATCCCGTTTCGCGAGGCCTATCGGCGGGTGCGCGATAACCTGAAACGCTGAAGGGCAATCGCCAAGTGAGTGTGTTCGCGGACTCATTGAGGAGGCGGCGACGTCATTTCGCGGGCCAGAACGTAATGATGATGCCACCTGCGACGACCAGGAGACCACCTGCGCAGACTGGCAAGGTGGGCAGAGTGCGAAACACCAGGAAATTGACGATCTGCCAGACGACGAACAGCGTCGCGATGTACAAACCAACGACGCGTCCGAATTCCACTGGCGCCGTGTTTAGAAATGATCCGTATCCGAGCAGGATCAGCGCTCCGGCACAGAGCAACCCGAGGCGGCTTAGACCGGCGCTGTTATAGATGCCCAGACGCACAATCGCGTCACCGATGACTTCAAGCGTAGTGGCGATCAGCAGCAAGACCGGTATGGGGATGCTCTGGACGGAGTTGAACATGGCACTAACCTCTAATCGATACTGCCTGTGAGCCCTCATGCAGCCGCGCTGCGCCCAGAGCGTGTGGAGGAGGTAATGTTATGCGAATACTTCAGGCACCAGCTGCAACACAGGGGAGTCTGGACCGCCCCAAAGCTGGACGCGTGACGGCCTTGAGATGACGCTGATGTTTGGCTTACGCCGCGTCCGGCTGCGCTTCCGGTGCCGCCTTGGCAAAGGCGGGCAGTCCCTCAAGATGCGCGCTGATCTCATTGAGCCTGGGATACGGCGCAAGATCGCAGTTGAATCGCCTAGCGTTGTACATCTGCGGCACCAGACAGATATCGGCAAGAGTCACGTGTGAGCCGACGAGATACCGCTGATCGGCGTGCGCGGCTTCCGATTCCAGCGCGCGCAATCCGCATGCGATCCAGTGCCTGTACCAGCCATCGACCGCGGCGGCGTCGAGTCCGAGCGGCCCGCGCAGATACTCGAGCACGCGTAAATTGTTGAGCGGATGGATATCGCAGGCGATGGTAAGGGCGAGCGAGCGCACGCGCGCCCGCTCCGCGGCAGCACGTGGCAGCAATGGCGGCTGGGGATGAGTTTCCTCGAGATATTCGATGATGGCGAGCGACTGCGCGATGCGCGCCTCGCCATCGATGAGGAGCGGCACGAGCCCTTGCGGATTCAGCGCCAGATAATCGCTCTTGCGATGCTCGCCGCCGCCGCGCGTGAGGTGCACCGGCAGCGACTCGTACTCGAGGCCCTTGAGATTAAGAGCGATGCGCACCCGAAAGGCGGCCGAACTGCGAAAGTAGGTATAGAGCTTCATCGGACGTAGACTACCCAGCTATGAGCATCTGGCGCAACGCCGCGAGCATTGAAGAGCTGCAGGAGCGCGCGCGCAACACGCTCATCGAGTGGCTCGGCATCCGCTTCACCGAAATCGGCCCGGACTTTGTGCGCGCCACCATGCCGGTCAACGCGCACACTCACCAGCCGATGGGAGTGCTGCACGGCGGCGCATCGGTGGCGCTTGCGGAGACGGTCGGCAGCACCGCGGCCAACCTATGCGTCGATTCCGCGCGCGAGGTGTGCATGGGGCAGGAGATCAATGCCAATCATCTGCGCCCCGTTTACACAGGAACGGTGACGGCGACGGCGCGACCTTTGCATCGGGGGAATCGCAGCCACGTGTGGCAGATCGAGATCCGCGATGAGCGCGAACGGCTCGTATGTGTATCGCGACTCACGATGGCGGTAGTCGCCGCGAATGCCAAGTGAGATCATTGAGGAAGAATGGACCTTGCGCGAGCGGAGGGTGAGCACATGAGCGTAAGACGACCGCACATCGCGTGCGCAGTTGTAACTCTCGTCCTCCTCGGCGGCTGCGGACAGAAGGGCCCTCTGTACCTGCCCGAAAAGAAGGGCAGCGTCGTGAAGCCGGTGCCTCCTGTGCCCGAGGCCTCGACGCCGCCGGAGAAAATTGATCCTGAGCAAAATGACGATTCGCAGCAGCCGCACACGCCTTAGAAGCTCAGGCGCGCAGGAGCCCCTGCAGGGGTTTCACGGCCACGCTGTCCGGAAACACCGATGTGTCAAGCGCGCGAGTCGCAACAGCGAGGTGATCGGCCAACACCGCCTTCAGCGCTGCATGCATATTCGTGGTAGGCGCCAGATCGCGTCCCTGATACAAGGCGCGTTGGCTGAGCCCAGGCCAGTCTGCGATAACGCGACCGCCGTGCACGGCGCCCCCCAGTAAAAAGGCGGCGGCAGCGGTGCCATGATCCGTGCCGCGCGTGCCGTTGACGGCTGCCGTGCGTCCGAATTCCGTCGCGATCATCACGACGGTGTCACGCCACACAGGTCCCAGGTCCTCCTTTAGCGTGCGTAGACCTGTGTCCAGACCCGCCAAACGCGCCGCGAGCTGGCCCTGCGCGCCGCCTTCGTTCGCATGGGTATCCCAGCCCATGGCGTCAAACACCGCGACCCGTGGGCCGTCATCGCTCTTCAAAAAACTCGCCGTCGCATGAATCACTTCCTTATAGGGCGCACCACCGCGCGCCTTGGGCTGCGCGCGACTGGCGAGGAGCTGCGCAGGGGGGATTTCCTGAGCGTCCGCAGCCATCGCCTCGCCTTGCGCCGCGTCCGCGACCGACTGCGTTGTAAGGGCATCCGCCAGCCGCTGCGACAGAATAGGGTCCGTCGAGTACAGATCGGCTATGCGCTGCAGCGTGTCCTCATCGAGCGCCGCTAGATGCGACGGCGACCACGACGCGACCGGCGCAGCACCGCGCATGACGAGCGGCACATTCTGCCCAAGCGCGATGCCGAGCTCTCCGCGGCGCGCGTTGCGATCCGGCGGCAGGGCGGCAAGCGCGCGGTTGATCCAGCCTGTTTGCAGCGCATGCGCCCGCGCGCAGCCGTTCTCGAGCACATCCTGGCCGTCGAAATGCGAACGCTCACGATAGGGACTGGCCATGGCGTGAAAGACGATGAGCTCCTGGGCAGTAAAGGACTCGTTCAGAAAGGCAAGGCTGGGATGCAGACCGAAGAGCCCGTCGAGCTTGAGCGCGCCCCCGGGCGCTCCCGGCGCGGCGATCGCGACTTCACCGCGCAGTCGGGCGTAGTCGGGGTCCGCATAGGGCGGCACGGCAGTCAGTCCGTCGAGCGCGCCGCGCAGAATGATGAACACGAATCGCGGCCGCGTGTCGCTGCCTGCGAAGGCAATCTTGCTCGTCAGGAGCACGCTGCCCGCGGCGAGTGCAGCGCCAGAGAGGAATTCTCGTCGTTTGATTGCTCGCATCCTCGTTCTCCTAGCGGCGCATGAACTCAGGCGCGGTCAAAAGCAGAGTCAGTGCCTGTGAACCGCTCGCCGCGCGCGCGATGGACGTGTGCGTCGCCGCACTCATTGCGGCGCCCAGCCACTGCGGGGCCAACAATGCAGCATCCTGGTGCGTGCCCATTTTCTGGCCGAGCGCATCGGCCCACTCAATGCGCTTCATCACGGCGGAAGCGCCATCCCAGTCGGCACTGCGATCCGGCCAGCCCGCGGGCGAGCCGGGCGCGAAGATGCGCTGGCCGAGGAGCGCAAATGAGATCCGCGCCTTGTCCGCATAGCTCTGCGGAATCTGCAGGCCGCGCAGGCTCGAGATGATGTAATCGCCGGGAGTTTTGAATTTGGCCAAAGCCTGCGTCCAGCATTCCTTTAGTCCGATCAGTGTGCGATACACGGTGGGCAAATCGCCGCTGCTGTCGCGAAAGGCTCGCGCGAGTTGCTCGACCGCCCCCGGCGGCGGCTCATCGGCGATGAAATGGCGCGCAAGCTTGGTGGCGACGAAATTCGCGGTGGCAGGGCGCCGCGCCAAGTCGCGAAGCACCGCGATCCCCTGCTCCTCGCCGTCCTGCGTATAGCGCTTTCCCAGTACGACCTGGACGCCGGGTTCGTGCATTTCAGAACGAAAAGTGAACTGCCCGGGTACCCCACCCGTAAAATGCCCGAGACTTTGCCCGCCAATGGACCAGCCGGTGATGACCTTTGCGAAGCTCGTGACGTCTGCTTGCGTGTAGCCGCCTGCAACGCCCAGCGTTTGCAGTTCGAGAATCTCGCGCGCCAGATTTTCATTGATGCCGAAGCGATGCTCGCTGGCGTGCCGCTCGGCGCGGAGCGCGAGCATGGAATTCGCGCCGACAGAGGTCTGATTGTCGAGATACAGAAGCATCGCCGGATGGCGCGTCGAGGCGAGCAGAAGGTCGGTGAAGTTGCCGAGCACGTGAGGGCGGATCGCCTCGCGCTCGAAACTGCCGGCGAGCCCGAGCACCGCCACCTTGTCGGCCGAAACCGCGAAGTGATTCGTCCAAAAATAGATGAGGCGTTCGATGAACGGCCGATCCGTCGTCAGTGCCGCGCGGACCCGTGCAGTCGTCTCCTCGGCATAGATCGGCTTATAGAACTGCCCGATCTTCATGACCGCGGCCGCGTCGGTATTCTGTGGAGCGCCGCCGCTGCGCGCGTCACGCCGCTCGCGCCGCAGCTCAAGCGCCTGCGACAATATGTCAGCCGAGCCGCGTAACTCTCTGTCTTGCAGGCGCGGCGCGGCGCCGGCCAACTGTGCGCCGAGCCAGCCGCGCGCATCGCTCGCCACGCGCGCAAGCTCACCCGGCCGGGCTCCGAGACCAAAGCGGTTCGCGGCAATTGCGGCAGCTACTGCGGGGTCATCCATGGCTTGCATCCATCTATCAGCGCGCCATCGAGTGCCGCGTTGACACAGGCACAGGTGCGGCGCCGGCATTCGCTGTTGGAGATTTGCCGGACGCCGGAGCTTGCGGCGGAGGTGACGATTACGGCGGCGGAGATTCTGGATGTGGATGCGGCGATTATTTTTGCCG
>Ga0209006_10000723_pt1 | contig 30688 bp, 24 predicted proteins | sample JacPin_JW_Ref_O2_FD_188567 | JGI IMG/M metagenome (GOLD analysis project Ga0209006, IMG submission 188567) | Forest soil microbial communities from Algoma, Ontario, Canada - Jack Pine, Ontario site 1_JW_Ref_O2 (SPAdes) (version 2) | ecosystem: Environmental > Terrestrial > Soil > Boreal...
CGCCTGAAAGCCGCTCTTGCCCATGCGCATGTGTCGCACGATGTTCTCGATCTCGACGATGGCATCGTCCACCAGCACGCCCGCGACCAGCGACAGCGCGAGGAGGCTGATCTGATTGAGGGTGAACCCCATCCACTGCATGAAAGCGTAGGTCGGGATCGCGGACAGCGGGATCGCGAGCGCAGAGATCGCCGTGGCCCGCAGGTTACGCAGAAAGAACCACACCACGAGCACCGCGAGTATCGATCCTTCGATGAGCGCAAGCATGGAGGATTCGAACATCTCATAGGTCTCATCGACCGAGGTATAGATCAGCTTCACATCCACTTGCGGGAAGTCCTTGGCGATCTTGCCGAGCTCCTTCTGCACGCCTTTCAGCACGGCAACGTCCGAGGAGCCGCGCGCTCGGAGCACGCCGAAGGTCGTGGCGATGCGGCCGTTGAAGCGCGAGATCATGCGCACTTCAGCGACGCCGTCGTGCACTTCGGCCATATCCGAAAGGCGCGCGAAGCGGCCCCCGGGAAGCATGATCTGGGTGTCGCCGAGCTGCATGGCGGAGCCGGCGCCGCCGAGCACGCGGATCGATTGTTCGCCGCCGCCGAGCTGCGCCCGGCCGCCCGGCGCGTCAATGTTAAGGCGCGTCAGTTGCTGGTTGACGTCAACTGCCGTGATGCCGAGCGCCTGCATGCGCGCGGGATCCAGATCCACGCGGATCTCGCGGTCGACCCCGCCGCCACGCTGTACCTGCGCGACCCCCGACACTCCGAGGAGGCGCTTGCTGATCGTGTTATCGACGAACCAGGACAATTCCTCCTGCGTCATGCTGGTGGTTTTCACGGCGAAGTACGCGATGGCGCCGCCGTCGACGTCGATCCTCTGCACGACCGGTTCCTGGATGCCCTGGGGCAGCTGGCTGCGCACCTTGGAGACGGCGTCGCGCACATCCGCGACCGCCCGATCCACCGGGGTGCCGATCTCGAACTCGATGGCCGTGTAGGCCTGACCTTCCATGGACAGCGAAGTCATGCGCTTGATGTTGCCGATGCTCGAGATCGAGCCCTCGACCTTCTGCACGATCTGGGTGTCGATTTCCGTCGGTGCCGCGCCCGGCTCCGATACGGTCACTGTCACGAGCGGAAAGGTGATGTCCGGGTTCTCGTTGATGGGCAGACGGATGAAGGCGACGACGCCCATGAAGGTGAGCACGACAAACAGAACCAGCGGCGAGACCGGATGCCGGATCGCCCAGGCGGAAATGTTCTTCACGACGCCGACCCCCGCTGCGGCACGGTGCTCACCCGCTCACCCTCACGCAGGAAACCTGCAGCAGTCGTGACGATGCGCTCGGACCCGGTGAGCCCCGCACCGATCACGACGCCCGCGGCGGTCGTGTCAATGACGCTCACCTTGCGCCGCTCGACTTCATTCTTGTCATTGACGATGAAGACGTACGAGCCCTTCTCATCGGCAAGCACGGCGGTCTCCGGCAGCACCGGGTGCTCGTCATGATCAATGACGACTTCGCCGCGGGCAAAGGCGCCCGGTCGGAGCACAGGATCAGAGCCCAGGGCGATACGGATCTCTCCCAGGCGCGTATTGGGATCGATTACCGCGCCCAAGAGACGCACCCGGCCGTCAAAGGGCTTCGCGACGTTCGTGATGTAGACGGAGGCGCTCTGCCCCACGCGCAGGCGCGCCATGTCCTGCTCGGCGATCTGGCCGCGCATCTCGATCTCGCCGCTGCGCGCCAGACGAAACAGAGCAGGGCCACCGGGGCTTGCGATCTGGCCGACTTCCGCCGTGCGTGTGAGCACGAGGCCGTCCGCAGGTGCGCGTATGTCGGTGCGTTCGAGCCGTGCCTGCGCCTCGGCGAGCTGTGCGACGGCGACCTTCACCCGCGCATCGTCGGTGAGCGAAGTCGCGCGCCGATGTTCGATCTCCTCCGCTGACAGCGCACCCGCGGCCTGGACTCCGAGGGCGCGCTTGTACTGCGCCGCAGACAAGGCCGCTTCCGCCTTGGCTTCCTCGACGGAGGCTGCCAGTCGATTCACCTGCGGCAGCAGTACCGAGCCGTCGAGCTTCGCCAGGATCTGGCCCTGCTTCACATGATCGCCCGCCTCGACATCGATCTCCCGGATCCGCCCGGTGTCGGTATCCGAGCCGATCGGCATGTCGTAGCGCGCCGCGAGCGCGCCGGTGAAGGTGATCCTCGAGGTGACGGCGCGGCTACCCGGTGTCGTCACGGTGACGACGGGTATGGAATTCGCGGTGCCGCTGGCTGCGGTGGGGCTCTGAGTGCGCACATGCCGTACCCAAAGGAGCGTGGCTACTGCGACGGCAGCAATGATGAGAGCCACAAGCCACTTTCGTCCCGCGAGACGCGGAGCCTTCGTACCTGTGGAAGGTGGCTCGTTACCGACAGGATGCAGGACGTTCGGCCCATGATCGCGGCCGATCCACGTCACCGGTTCTGCCGGCGGGGGTTGAGTCTCCAGTTGCGCTCCCATGATCTATCCTCTGTCTGTCCAAGGGAAAAATACCCACTGGACCGGCGGCGCAGAGTTTAATCCTTAAGAAGTCACGAGACTCTTAAAAAGCGCCCGAATGAGGGATACGGACGCCCGTCCGCATCAGGGGCGCGATCACTCACACGTTCGGTGTGACGAGCGGTTGCGGTTAAGGTTCCCCTGAATTCATGATCCGCCCGATCCGAGATCCGTGTCGCCCCGGCCCATGATGCAAAACCATCCGTCCCAGGCGCTTGCCATCCGGCGCGAAGAGCTACGCTCGAGTGTCGCCTCCCGCCTCATCGAGGCTTTGAATGCGGAGCTCACTGCCCAGTATCCGGAGCCCGGGGCGACCCACTTCAGGCTCGACGCCGAGGAAGTCGCCGCCGACAAGGGCGCTTTTCTCGTGGGCTACCTTAATGGCGAACCCGTGGCCTGCGGCGCCATCCGCTGCATCGATGCCGGCGTTGCCGAGATCAAGCGCATGTTCGTGGTCCCGGCGTCGCGCGGCCGCGGATTCTCGCGTTCCATATTGGCGGCTCTTGAGGACAGCGCACGGCAGCTCGGGATTCGGCGCTTGGTGCTCGAGACGGGCCCGCGGCAGCTTCATGCCCTCGCGCTCTATCGCCGTGCCGGATTCGTGGCCATTCCGCGCTTCGGTGAGTACACGCATTCCGAGCTGTCGCTGTGCATGGGCAAGGACCTGCAGTAGAGGACTCAAATAGGGGCGCGTGCCGACGCTCGGCCCGCTGCTTCTCGCGACTAAAGCGCCCGGCGGAAGGTCAGGTTCACGCGGCAGCGCCCGAGGGCGCGGTGCTCGCCATCCTTCAAAGCGAGCACGCCGTGATAAAAAAGACGTGCCGGACCGCCCCAGACGACGACGTCGCCGTGGACGAGCGGCACGCGCTGCGGCCGTACCTGGCGGCGGATTCCGCCCAATAAGAACACCGCCGGCAATCCCAAGGACACGGAGACAATCGGCGAGCGCATGTCGCGCTCGTTCCTGTCCTGATGCAACGACAGCCGCGCACCTGGCTCATAGCGGTTGATGAGGCAGGCATCCGGCGCGAAGCGGCCGAAGCCCGCCCTATCGGCCGCTTGCGACGCGAGATCCGCAAAAGCCTGTGGCATCGGCGGCCAGCGCTGTCCTGTCGCCGGATCGAACGCATCGTAACGGTAGCCCGTCGCGTCGCTTACCCAGCCTGCCGCGCCGCAGTTCGTCATGGCGACCGACATGGAATAGCCGCCGCGTGTGGTCATGATGCGAAACGGCGCGCAATCACTGACACTTTGGATGCCTGATAAAAGCTGCGCCGTCTGCGATGCCGCGAAGCCACGCAACAGCATCGCTCCGGGAGGGAGCGTCGCGGGCTTTTGATTGCTCTCGCAGTCGTTGTTGAAGAGTTCGAAGGTCATGCCTCGCGTTCTAAGAGCGCGCGCTTGCGCTCGACTCCCCAGCGATATCCGGAAAGGCCGCCATCATGGCGGACTACGCGATGGCACGGTATCGCAAGAGCAATCGAATTGGCTGCGCACGCCTGGGCTACGGCGCGCACCGACTTTGGCGCGCCGATGCGTTGCGCAATGGTGCTGTAGCTCACCGTCGATCCCGCCGGAATTTTGCGCAATGCCTGCCACACGCGCTGCTGGAAAGCGGTGCCGCGGACATCGAGCGGCAAATCAAGTCCGAGCGCCGGCGCTTCAACGAAGCCCACGATTTTCGCCACGAGTTTCTCAAAATCTGCGTCTGCGCCGATGAGATTGGCGCGCGGGAAGCGATCCTGCAGATCGCGCGCGAGGAGGTCCGGATCATCGCCAAGCAGAATGGCGCATACGCCTTTTGCACTTTGCGCGACGAGGATCGATCCCAACGAGCACTCGCCCACCGCAAACCGGATTTCCGCGCGGGTGCCGCCCGCACGGTAGTCGGTGGGCGTCATTCCGAGAACCGCATCCGAGGTGGCGTAGAAGCGGCCGCCGGAATTGAAACCGGCATCGAAGATCGCCTCGGTCACGGTGCGGCTGCGGCCGAGCTCGCGTCGCACACGCTCGGTCCGATGCGCTGCCGCATAAGCTCTGGGCGTCAGGCCCGTGATGGACTTGAAAACGCGATGAAAATGATACGGACTTAAGTTTGCCTCACGCGCGAGGACCGCGAGATTCGGGATCTTCTCGGCGCCTTCGATACGGCGGCAGATTTTCGCAATCGTGGCCGCGTGCTGGGTCGCAAGCGGTGCCTGGTCCGGCTTGCAGCGTTTGCAGGGGCGAAAGCCAGCGCGCTCTGCAGCGGCGATCGAGGCGTGAAAGGCGACGTTCTCGCGCTTTGCTTGGCGCGAGGCGCAGGACGGGCGGCAATACACGCCGGTCGTCCTGACGGAATAGAAGAATTTTCCATCGGCTTTCGGATCGCGTGCGGCGACGGCGGCCCAGCGGGAGTCCTTGACGTTCATGTGCGGATCTTTGTGGCGGGTCATGATGTGCGCAATTTACCGCGCCGACCTTATATGCGCACTCCGGGTCTTGCTTTCAAATCGCGACGATGATTTTCCCGCGACCAGGGGATGGGCGCCTGCGACTGGCGCGGCGCGTATTACATTTGGAGAGTTGCCAGCGTCCTGCCTGGCCGCCGCCGCCGCAGGCGGGTAGCGGGCCGTCAATTAATTTGGCGCGCGCACCTGACACCGAAATCAGGTTGCGCAGGCGTGAGCTACTTGCATTCCACCGTCATCTCGTAGTCGATGAACGCTTTTTGCTCGGGCTCCTCGACAATGGCGTAGCCATTGGGGCAAGCCTTTTTGGCTTTGTCGTAAGTGACTGCGGTTGACATGCCGTCAATAAACGTCACGGGTCTGCCATCCGGACCCAGGGTCGGCTTGGGAGTCAGCGCACATCCGGACATCAAAAGAAACGCGGCGAGTACCGACACGTAGTTCATTTGATCCTCCTCACTGCCTGCAACGCAGTCCCTTTATCCCATTAAAGCAAGTCCTGGACCGTGATTATGTTCACGGCGCTTGGGGCTTTTTTGTTGTTGCGGCGCCAAACCCGGCGATTTTTGTGCGCTATGTCAAATATTCTCTGCGGACGGATATTGAAGCCGCTCGTCGACGTCGGCCGTCGCGGCTGCTTGACGCGCGCCTACGGCGCGCTTTGCCGCAATGGCGGTGCGGCAAATTTGCAACAGTGCCGGCGCGGTATTGGCCGGCGAGTACTGAACAACAATGGGAGTGTAAGCGTTACTTGGCGGCGCCTTCGCGCGCCGATTTCTGCGCCGTGGCGATCTGTGCCGGCGTCATTTCAGAGGAGACTTTTTTGAGCATCTCGGAAGCATCGGCGCGCAGATCACTCTCGCGTGCGGCAGACAGCGTGAACCAGCGATAGGCTTGGACCAAGTCCCGTGCAACGCCGTGAGCCTTGTAGTACATGAGCCCGACGGCGTACTGGGCCATGCCATTATCCTGATCGGCGCTCTTGCGATACCACGAAAGTGCAGCGGCGTAATCCTGCGGCACGCCTGCCGCCTGGTCATAGGAAAGTCCGAGCCAAAATTGAGCATCGGCATTGCCTTGATCGGCGGATTTGCGAAACCATGTGACCGCCCGCGAGTCATCCTGCGCTGTCCCCTTGCCGTCAACATACGCAATCCCCAGACGATACTGAGCCGTGGCGTTGCCCTGCACGGCTGATTTGTGCAGCCAGGTAAATCCGGCCACCCGATCTTCCGCGATCCCTTGGCCGTTGGTGTACATATAGCCAACGTAGTTCTCAGCGTCGGCGTTGCCCTGTTCCGCAGCCTTGCGAAACCATCCGAACGCCGCATTTTCGTTCGGCGAGATGCCCTGACCGTCGTGGTACATGAGGCCCAACATATATTGGGAGTGAGCATCGCCGTTTTCCGCCAGCGCCTTGAAGTCGTTGAACGCAGCGGCATAATCGCCGCGCCGATAGGCGACCGTCGCATCTTCACGCGGGCCACAGAGGGCTGCGGCCGCATATAGCAGGCATGCCACGGCGACGACAAATCTCTCGACGCGATGTCGCTTGCGCAGGCGCTGCCGCCGATCAAGGCACGCCGGGAGCAATGCGGCATCACTATTTCGACGAGTCATGTGTTTGACCCGCTGCACTGACGGGCGCGGCGCGATAGGGACACAGGTTTCGCCAGCGAGTGAGATCGAGAAGCCAAATACACCCGCCCAATTGTCACCTCACGAGCTTTGGCCACCCGTGTATGCGAGGGCCGGCAGCGCTGCACCATAAACGCATCCCTGCCTTGGAGCTTGCGCAGCGCAACCGCCGTCGCTTGGTTCAGATTCTTCAACTCCGCCACCTGTTGTCGCATGCGAACTTGCGATGACGCACCGATAGCCTCTGCAGCGTGAGACTAAAAGCGCAACCACCTTCGGACTGATCGCCGGAGAAACGGGTCGAATGGTGCCGGCTGCAGGAGTCGAACCTGCGACCCCATCATTACGAATGATGTGCTCTACCAGCTGAGCTAAGCCGGCACGGATGCGTGTGAAGGCGGGAGTCTACCGTTTTTTGCGCAGGCGGATGACGAGATCGATGCTCTCGACTTCCATGCCATCCGGCGTGGCCGGCAATCGGCTGAACTCAACTTCGGGCACCGGCACGTCAATGAGCGCGCCGCTCTCAGAGTCGTGAAAGTGATAGTGCGCTCCCGTATTCGAGTCGTACCACGCGCGCGAATCATCGATGGTGAGCTGACGGATGAGGCCGGAGGAGGCGAAGATCTTGAGCGTGTTGTAGACCGTCGCTTTCGACACCCGCCGACCGCTCGCCGCCAATGCAGCAATAATCTGCTCGGCCGACAAATGCTGCGGTGCAGCAAGGAGCAGGGTGGCGATGCGCACGCGCGGAACCGTCGGACGGATGCCCATTTCGGCGAGCTTGCGCCCGCAGGCGACCGCGCTCATGGGAACTGTGGGCTCCTGCAACATGCCGGACATTATAAAACCCCCGGGCCGGAAGGCGCCAACTGCGCAGCATGCCCGCGCGCCAGCTTGCCCTCCAAATGCCGGGCGAGCTCCGCGATCGTCGGGAAGTCGAAAATCTCCGTCAGGTCGATCTCATTCGGATATTCGTGGTCAATCTGCTCGTGGATTTCAATGAGCTTCAGCGAGCTTGCGCCGAGCTCGAAGAGGTTGTCATCGATGCCGACGCGCTTGCCTTCGAGTGCGGCGTTACAGATGAGCTGCAGCGTCTCCTCGATTTGGGTGCGCGAGCGCGACGTGTGGCCGCGCTGCGCCTCACGCAGCTTGGCGAGCTCGGCAAGCTCGGCATCAAATTCGCCGTCAACATAGCTCTCCTCTAGTAGATGCCGCTGGATCTTGCCGCTCGTCGTCTTCGCAATGCGCTTGACGGGCACGACTTGAGCTACCTCAAGGCCGGTGTGCTCATTGATGAGCCTCGAGACCTGAGTGGCCATTTTCAGGAAGTTGGCGAGGTCGCCGCGGTGCAGGACGAAAACGACGAGTTCGTCGGTCTGCGCACCGGGCCGCCGAGCGCCCGCAACGACGACCTTGCCGAGCTCGAGCCCCTCGGCGCGCTGCGCGATCGCTTCCAAGTCCTGCGGGTAGTAGTTCTGTCCGTTGACGAAAATGATCTCTTTCGCCCGCCCGGAAATATACAGCGCACCCTCGTGGATGAGCCCGAGATCCCCGGTGCGCAGCCAGCCGTCGGCCGTGAGCGCTTCGGCATTGGCCTGCGGGTTCTCGTAGTAGCCCTGCGTCACATTGTCGCCGGCGATATGAATGTTGCCGATGTGCCCCTCGGGCTGCGGCACGTCATCATCTGCCGTCACCCGCACGCGGCAATAGGGGATGGCACGGCCGACGCTCACGAGCGTCACGGCGTCGGCCGCGGCGCGTGTTACAAGCTGCGCCGGCGTTCCCACCGTCATGCGATGCCGATTCAGGCTGATGGACTGCACGCCGGCGCCGAGCGGCGCGAAGCTCACCGCGAGCGAGGCTTCCGCGAGTCCATAAACCGGGAACATCGCCTCGCGGCGCAGTTTCGCAGGCGCAAGTCGGGCGAGGAACTCCTCGCACAGCTCCGCCGAGATCGGCTCGGCACCGTTGAAGATGAGCCGCACCGACGACAGATCGAGATCAAGATCGGACACCGAGCGCTCGCCCAAGACCTTGAGGTAATGACGATAGCCGAAATTGGGCGAGCACAGAATGGTCGCCTGTTTGCGCGCGGCGAAGGCGAGCCACAAGAGCGGGCGGCGCACGAAGAGCTCGGTCGGCATGAGGTGGCTGTGGACGCGATTGGCAAACATGTAGACGTGAAAGCCGATGAGACCCATGTCGTGAGTGAGCGGCATCCACGACAGGCTGACGTCGTCCTCGGTGAAGTGCACCACCTCGGTCGAGCCGCGGCAGTTGGCGAGAATATTGTGATGCGTGAGGACCACGCCCTTAGGCTCGCTGGTCGAGCCTGAGGAGAACTGGATGAAGGCGACATCGTTCGGCTGCGCGCGCGCGATGGTGCCGGCGCGCGAGATGTCGTCGAGCTCATCGACGAGGAAGCTGCGCGCGCGCATCCCGGCAAAGAGCTTCTCCTCCGCGACGCTTGCGGCGAATGTCGCCATGCGCTCGAGAGACTTCTTGTCCGTGTAGATGAAGGGGCTGCCGAGCTTCCTCACGATGCGCAGCAGCTTGTGGCGATGCTCGTCGCTGATGCCGAGCGCGACCGGCACCGGAATGATCCCGCCCAGCATCGCTGCCCAGAAGGCGTCGATGAACGGCTCATTGCTGCCGAGGAACAGGATCAGCTTGTCGCCGCGTCGTGCTCCCAGGCGTTGCAGGTGATGCAGGATCCCGAGCGCGCGCTCGTAGAGTTCGCCGAAGGCGACGCTTCTTTCATCGCCGTCGCCCTCAAGATAGGTGATGTTGCGCGCGACTTTGCGATTGGCCTCGATGAGCTCGGTCAGGGTATTGGCAGTGAACATCAGCGGCGTTCGAGCCTCATGTAGAGCGGATTCTTCGTGCGCAGATTGATCTGCGCCTCAAGCTCGACAGGCTCAGCGGGCAGATAGGTCAGGCGGTAGCGGCGCGCGACTTTGTAAAGATGCATGAGCATCTCATAGAGCGCAAATGTTTCCCCGATGCAGTGGCGCGGCCCTGCGGCGAAGGGCATGTAGGCAAAGCGTGGGCGCGCGGCTTCGTTTTCGCTCGCGAAACGCTCCGGCTTGAAAGCATCCGGGTCCGGCCAGAAGCGCGGATGGCGGTGCAGAAGATAGGGACTTAAGAGCACATCCGCGCCGGCCGGAATCTCGAACCCCGCCAGCACATCGGCGCCGAGCGCTCGGCGTGACAGGAGCCACCCCGGCGGATACAGCCGCAACGCCTCGTTCACCACCTGCTGCGTGTACGGCAGCGCCTCCATTCGCGCCAGACTCGGTGCTGCGGCGAGCGGCGCCGCGTCGACTTCCGCGTGCAGGCGCGCCTCAACTTGCGGGTGCAGCGCAAGGAGATACCAGGTCCAGTTGAGCGCGCTCGCGGTGGTCTCATGGCCGGCGACGACCAGCGTCATGACCTCATCGATGAGCTCGCGCTCGCTCATGGCATCGCCCGTCTCCTTGTCGCGCGCGCTCATGAGCATGGCGAGGAAGTCGACATGCTCGTCGGCTTCGCTCGCGCGGCGGCGCATGAGAGCGGCCACGAGCTTGCCGAGGGAGCGGAATTTGTAGGCAAACTGCAGATTACGCGCAGGCTCCGCGGTCACGACCGCAAAAGGATTGCCGCCCGACTCTTGGTTCATTCGATCAAGGTCTCGGCCAAAGACCGCCCGCAGCACGATGTCGAGCGTCAAGGCGCTCATGTCATCGGTGACATTGACGCTCTCGCCGCGTTCGGCCTGAGCTTCCCAGCGTGCAATGAAGCGATCATTCGCATCGTCAATGACGCGCGCGAACTCCGTGATGACGCGACGATGGAACATCGGCTGCATCATGTAGCGCTGGCGGCGCCAGAACTCGCCCTCGCTCGTCATGATGCCGTTGCCGAGCAGGATCTTGACCCGATCGAGCCCGACACCCTTGGTGTAGTTCTTGTGATTGCTGACGAGCACGCGCTTCACATCATCCGGATGATGGATGACGTAGGTGTAGGACTTGCGGCCCGGCGCGTAGACGCGATAGATGTCGCCATAGCGGGCAAACAGCTCGCTCATCCGCTCCAGAGAGTCCTCCGTGGAGCCGATATCGAACTGACTGTCAGGCTCGGGCGGGTGCTCGCGGACGAGCTCACTTGCGGTCATGCGCGCAACTGCAACAAAGACCACAAGCTTACTATACTGCGCTCACACCTATGGCGGACACCGGATCAGACGGCGGCCTGCGTAATACGCTGTATCGCAGGCTCACTCGCTCGGGCCGCCGCATGACGGCGGCCCGACGGCTTCTCTATGCGATCGTCGTGCCGGTTGGACTTGCCATCATCCGGCTGTGGTGGGCATCGTGCCGGATCGTCAGGGTCGAGGGCGCCGAGCACCTGAAAGCCGCGCTCGACAAGGCGCCGTCCTTCGTACCCTGCTTCTGGCATCAGCATCAGGGGTTCTGCGCCAAATATCTTCTGGATGAGCGCATGCGCGGCTTTGCGGTGGGCTGGCTCATCAGTCCCTCGGTCGATGGGGAGATCGGCGTCATGCTCGTGCGCCGCGTCGGCGGCAGCGTGATCCGCGGCTCCTCTTCGCATACGGGCGCGCGGGCGCTGCGCGATTATTATCTGGCGCTCGTACAGGAGAACATCTCCCCGGTGATCACACCGGATGGTCCGCGCGGCCCGCGCTTCAAGTTCAAACCCGGCGCGATACTTCTGGCGCAGATGTCCGGGCGGCCCATGCTGCCGATGGCCTATGCCGCCTCCCGCGCATCGCTCATCAAATGGGACAAGTTCGTGCTGCCGTGGCCTGGATCGCGCATTGTGATGGCGATCGGGCCGCCGCGTTATGTCCCGCGAGTGTTGGACGCTGCGCATATCGAGCGTCTGCAGCGCGAAATGGAAGCGGAGCTCATGCGCCTCTACTGCCTGGCTCGAGACGCTTTGAAAACTGCGAGCATCGGACATTAATTATGTCAGGCTGGGTCCATCGAAGCCCAATACGAACAGCGTCTTAGCTTGTTTTCCTCGACGAGTATGCGAGAATCGATTTAACTACTAAAAACGGGTGTGGGTAATTGTGCTTCGCGTCGAGCGCCAAAGGCGCAATGGCTGACACACTACTCATCCCGTTTGGCCAAGAGACCGCACTGGATGTCGACTCCGACCCCGCTGCTCGATAAGCCTGCGGATCTCACCGCCTCCGATATTCTGTCCCCGAACGCGTGGAATGGGCGCTCGGCGACGCCCGTCGTGGGCCTCGACGTCGCCTGCACGAAGATCGCCGTCGACTTTCAGAACATGCACCGCGAGTCGGTCGACGAGTGCATGAAGAGAAACCTCGAACTCTTGCGTGAAGTGACCGCGAGCGATTGCGTGTTCGCCGCCGCGATCAACCCCGAGGACCTCACCTTGAAGGACATCGAGGTGGCAAGCAGCGCCTTCTCGCAGTGCCGCCCGCAGGCACTCGAGGGCGAGAGCCTCGAGATCTATCCGTGGTTGAAATCGCACCTGGATCATCTGCGCCTCTCGGAGCTGCGCGACACTAGCGCGCCGCGGCGCGAGCAGGCCGCCGAGGCCGAGCGCCTGGCGGCCCTCGGCATCGGCTCGGTACTCATCGTCGCCTTCCGTCTGCAGGGTAAGCCCGCAGGACTCTTGGGTCTTGCGCAGTCGCTGCCGCGCGGTGCCTGGGACGTCAATCTGCAGTTGATGATGAAGCTCATCGGCACCAGCCTCGCAACCGGGCTTGACCGCATGCGCATCGAATCAAGGCTCGCCAAGCTCGAGGAACGCACGACGCTTTCGCAGTCCGCGGCGAACGATGGCTTGTGGGACTTCGATGTCGAGAGCAACGAGGTGTATTTCTCGCCGCGCTGGAAGGCCATGCTCGGATACGCCGACGAGGACATGCAAGGCTCCCCCGACTGGCGAAGCCTCGTGCATCCGGATGATCTGTCGCGAGTGCAGGCGGCCATCCGCGATCACGTGGCAGGCAAGGTGCCGACCTTCGAGAGCACGCATCGCATGCGCCACAAGAGCGGCGAATGGCGCTGGGTCGTCAGTCGCGCCAAGGCGCGCGTCGACAAGCACGGGCGCCTCTTGCGCCTCGTCGGCGTGGAATTCGACATCACCGAACGAAAGATCTACGAAGAGGCGCTCTTCCGTGAGAAGGAGAGCGCGCAAATCACGCTGCAGTCGATCGGCGACGGCGTCATCACCACCGACGCCCAGTCGACCATCGACTACATCAATCCGGTGGCTGAGGAGTTGACCGGCTGGCGGCTCGAGGATGCCATGGGGCGGCCGGTGGAAGAGATCTTCCGCGCCTTTCACGAGGAGACCTGCGAGCCCCTTGAGAATCCGCTGTCGGTGTCGATCCGCCGCATCCGCCCCATCAAATCCGTGCGCCCGATGCTCCTCATCCGCCGCGACGGCAACGAGCTCTACGTGGAAAGCACTGCGGCGCCCATTCGCGACGGAGCGGGTCATGTGGCCGGAGGGGTGCTGGTGTTCCACGACGTCAGCGAGTCGCGGGAGTTGAACCGCAGGCTCTCCTACCATGCGAGCCACGACGTGCTGACCGGGCTTGTGAATCGCCGCGAGTTCGAGAGCCGCCTCGAGCGGGCCCTGAAGAGCGCGAAGGCGCGCGAGGCCTCCTACGCGCTGTGCTATCTCGACATCGACCAGTTCAAGATCATCAACGACACCTGCGGCCACAGCGCGGGCGACGCGCTCTTAGGCCAGGTGGGCGCGCTCCTGAAGGCCAAGGTGCGCTGGCGCGATACGCTCTCGCGCCTGGGCGGGGATGAGTTTGGGATTCTCCTTGAGAGCTGCTCGCTCGATGAGGCCATGCGCACCGCCGAGGCGCTGCGCGAGTCGGTGCGCAACTACCGCTTCACCTGGGAGGACCGGGTGTTTCGCCTAGGCGCAAGCCTCGGCGTGGTGCCGATTGCCGCCGACAACGAGGACGTCGCCTCGATTCTCTCCGCCGCCGACAGCGCCTGCCAGGCGGCGAAGGAGGGCGGCCGCAATCGGGTGCACAGCTTTGCCGAGAACGACATCGAGCTCATGCGGCGGCGCCGTGAAATGCAATGGGCGGCACGCATCAACGCCGCCTTGGAAGAGGGGCGCTTCGAGCTCTTCCGCATGCCGATCCAGCCGCTGCAGAAGGTTGAGACGGGCGCGCACTATGAGCTCCTGCTGCGCATGCGCGACGAGGGCGGGCGCATGGTCTCGCCGAATGATTTCATCGCGGCGGCCGAGCGCTACGGCATCACGCCGGCGATCGATCGCTGGGTGATCGAAAACGCGTTTCGCTGGCTCGTCTCAGAGGCCGACGAGCGCGAGAAGCTTTCGATGTGCGCGATCAATCTCTCCGGTCAGAGCTTTGGCGACGACAAGTTTCTGCCCTTCGTCATCGACCAGTTCCAAAAGAGCGGCCTGGATGCCTCGAAGATTTGCTTTGAGATCACCGAGACCGCGGCGGTCGCGAGTTTCAGCCAGGCCAACCGCTTCATCCAGGCGCTGAAGGAACTCGGCTGCAAATTCGCGCTCGATGACTTCGGCACCGGATTGTCCTCATTCGGTTATTTGAAGCACTTCCCCGTGGATTTCCTGAAGATCGACGGCAGCTTCGTACGCGAGATCCTGCGCGACCCCATTGACCGCGAGATGGTGCGCTCCATCAATGAGATCGGGCATCTGACCGGCAAGCAGACGATCGCCGAGTTTGCGGAAAATGCCGAGATCATCCTGATGCTGACGAGCCTCGGCATCGACTATGCGCAGGGCTACGGCATCGCGCAGCCGCAGCGGGTCCTGAAATCGGCCGTCGCCTAAGGGGCGAAATCAAGCCGCAGCGACAGATCGATGGCGTGCACGTGCTTGGTGAGCGCGCCGATCGAGATGTAATCGACGCCCGTTTGCGCAATCCGGCGCACGCTCTCGAGATTCACGCCACCCGAGGCCTCGAGTTTGACGGGGGCGGCGCGCTCGCGATTCCACGCCACGGCCGTGACGAGCTCGGCGTCGGAGAAATCATCGAGCATGATGATGTCGGGCTCGGCTTGGAAGGCTTGCTCGAGCTCTGCGAGCGACTCGACCTCAACCTCCACTTTCAATCCCGCGCTGCGCGCGCGCGCAGCGCCCACGGCGGCGGCGAGTGAGCCGGCCGCGGCGATGTGGTTTTCCTTGATCAGGAACATGTCGAAGAGGCCGAGGCGGTGGTTGTGCGCGCCGCCACAGCGCACCGCATATTTCTGCGCCGTGCGCAGCCCCGGCAAGGTCTTGCGGGTATCAAGAAGAGTGCACTGGGTGCCGGAGAGCGCTTCGACGTAACGGCGCGTGGCCGTCGCCGTGCCTGACAGGGTCTGCAGGAAGTTGAGCGCCGTGCGCTCGCCGCTCAGGACCGCGCGCGCGGGACCTTCGATCTCAAAGAGGAGCGCATTCGCCTTGACTCGATCGCCGTCCTCGACGTGCCACGTGACATGCACCGCCGGATCCAGGCAGCGGAAGGTCTCGTTGACCCAGGCCATGCCGCAGACCACGGCTTCCTCGCGCGTGACGACGCGCCCGCGCACTTCCTGATGCGCCGGCACGAGCGCCGCCGTGACGTCGCCCGCGCCCACGTCTTCGGCGAGCGCGGCCTTGACCTGCCCGCCGACGTCGATGGGGCCGGGGTCAGTGAGCCCGGCGCTCCCTAAAACGGCAGGCCGTGAAATGCTGAGCCCATGCACAGGATCACAGGAATGGACAGAACGAAGTTAGTGCGCGAGGCCATGCCGGCCGTCTTGCGCGCCGCCGCTTTTTCCGCATCGCTCGCCGGCACGATGCCGAGGATCTTCTTCTGGTTCGGCCAGATGAACACCCAGACATTGAACAGCATGATGGTGCCGAGCCAGGCGCCGATGCCGATGATGAGCCCGTACTGATCCTTGCCGCCATGGCCGAGGGTGAGGGCGTTGGTGAAGTTCAACGTGCGCACGAGATACCAGGCGCCGGTGAGCCAGGTCGCAACCGCACCCCAGCGAAACCACAAGAGCGCGCGCGGCGCGATGTACTTGGCAATGCCTGCTCCGCCTGGGCCGCCCTTGTCGGCCGCGGCGGCGGCAAGACCCGGGGTTTGCACCAGATTGAAGTAGAAGAGGAGGCCGATCCAGGTGATGCCGCTCAGGATATGCAGCCAGCGGGCAAGCCCAAGCTCGTAGAACGACCCGGGCGTAAGCCCCAGGGCCGCGACGATGATCATAATGACGATCGCGAGCACGACGCCTGTGGTGATGGCGCCGCGGACTGTATTGAGGGGATTCATGGTGTTAGGCCTTCCTTCCGCAGGGCACCACATTGGGCGCCCAAGTTATTGTTCTGACTGTGATAAAGCGTCCTCGGGTTTGAAGAATAGGCGAGGACCCCCCATAATTCAATGTGTCACGCGATGCGCAGGCGCGCCCCGAGTCCCCCTGTATCAAGATCTGCACCCTGGATGCGGCGGGGTTGTGTTCGGGCTGTCTGCGCACGCTGGACGAGATCGCATCCTGGACGGCATTGACGAGCGCCGAGCAGTGGCAGCTCCTCGCCGACCTGGAAGAGCGCCGCAAGGCGCGCATGCCGCAACCCGAGCCCGGCGTTAAGCCTGCTCAACCGAGGTAAATGGAACATGGACATCGTCGAACGCATCAAGGCGGAGCTCTCATCGAGTCCCGTCGTACTCTTTATGAAGGGCACGCCGGACTTCCCGCAGTGTGGATTCTCGGCGCAGACGGTCGCGGCGCTGCGCGCCTGCGGGACCGAGTTCAAGCACGTCAACATCTTCGAGGACCCGGAACTGCGCGAGGGCCTGAAGCGCTATTCGAAGTGGCCGACCTATCCGCAGCTGTACGTGAACGGCGAGCTCGTCGGCGGCTGCGACATTGCGCTCGAGATGTATCGCAGCGGCGACTTGAAGAGACTTCTCGACGAGGCGCACGCCGCCGCTTAAATCCAGCCCAACGTGCACGCCTGCGCATGAGCCTCGCCGAAGCTCTCGCGCAGGCGGTTACACACGTAGCAGAAGATATCCGCGGTGCGTTCCGCGTCGTACGCCGCGGAGTGCGCAGAACCCGCATCCCAGCTGAAGCCTGCAACCGTCACCGCCTTCGCAAGCACCGTTTGACCCAGCGCTGCGCCTGCAAGGGTGGCCGTGTCAAAGCACGAGAACGGATGGAAGGGATTGCGCTTCAGGTCCGCGCGCGCGACGACGGCGTTCAAAAACCCGAGATCAAAGCCGGCGTTGTGGCCGACGAGGATGGCGCGTGTGCAGCCGTGCGCGTGCAGGGCGTGGCGCACTTCGCGAAACACTCTCTGCAAGGCGTCGCGTTCGGGCAGCGCCGGACGCAACGGGTGAAAGGGGTCGATGCCGTTCACGACCAGAGCCGCGGGATCCAGGCGCGCGCCCGCGTACGGCTGCACGTGAAAGCTGTGGGTGGCGCCGCGCACCAGTGCGCCCTCGGGCGTGATGTCGATGAGGACCGCGGCGATTTCCAACAGAGCGTCAGTCGTGGCGTGAAATCCGCCGGTCTCCACATCGACCACCACCGGCAGGAAGCCGCGAAAGCGCCGCGCCATGAGCGGCGCCGCCGGCGCTCGAGCGGTGCTCTCTCTCACGGTCGGCGCCGTGCTCTGCGATGCGATATCCATGCGCAACTCCGTCACGGCGCGATACGCCACATGATCTGTCCGCCGGCCCGGAAGGGAATGAGTTCATCTTGCCCGAAGGCAAGACTATGCGGAACCGGCCAAGGGTCGCGCAACAAAGTGATCTTCTCATCGTTGCGGGGCAAGCCGTAGAAGTCTGCGCCGAATTCTGAGGCGAAGCCCTGAAGCCGCGGCAGCGCGCCCGCAGCGTCGAAAACTTCCGCGTAAAGCTCGAGGGCGGCATGCGCTGAAAAAATCCCGGCGCAGCCGCAGGCGGCTTCCTTGGCCGCGCGCGCATGCGGGGCGCTGTCCGTGCCGAGGAAGAATTTCGGGTTGCCGCTCGTCGCCGCGGCCACAAGCGCCAACCGATCCTCCTCGCTCTTCAGGATTGGCAGGCAGTAGTGATGCGGACGCAGTCCGCCAGCGAAGAGCGCGTTGCGGTTGAGAAGCAGATGGTGCGGCGTGATCGTGGCCGCAACGCCGGCGCGGGATTTCTGCACGAACTCAACCCCGGCGCGCGTGCTGACATGCTCGAACACGATCCGCAGAGCGGGAAAGCGCTCGACGAGGTCTGCGAGCACGGTTTCGATGAAGCGTGTTTCGCGGTCGAACACGTCGACCGCGGGCTCGGTGACCTCGCCATGCACCTGCAGCACCACATTGAGCTCGCTCATGCGTGCGAACACGTCATCGAGGCGTTTGACGTCGCGGACGCCTGCGTCGGAATGCGTGGTTGCGCCCGCGGGGTAGAGTTTGCAGCCCCAAACCGCGCCGCTCGCCTGTGCGCGCTCGATTTCACGAGGCTCGGTGCGCTCCGTCAGGTAGAGCGTCATGAGGGGCTCAAATTTCATGCCGCCGGGCAGTGCATCGAGAATGCGCTGTTTGTAGGCAAGGGCGAGTGCGGTCGTGGTTACGGGTGGCGCAAGATTTGGCATGACGATGGCGCGCGCAAAGCGCGCCGCCGTAAATCTCGCCACGGCCTCAAGCGCGGCGCCATCGCGCAGGTGCAGATGCCAGTCGTCGGGACGACGCAGGACAAGGGTGTTCATGTTGACGGTGTGACCGCTTGCTGCGCAGGCTGCGGCAGTGCTCGGCTTCGCACTCGCGGCGGCGGAATTGAAGCGCGCGTGTGCATCGATTCAGATCCCTCGTCACGCCTCACGCAGCTTGACCCTCGTGAGCGAAAACCGGATCATTGATGTAATCTGATCGATGCGTTTCTCTCGCGACTTCGCTTGCGCATCCTATCATAGCGGGCCCGCGACAATTTCTAACCCATGAATGATTCCCCTAAGCCCGAGGATCTTGATCCTGCTGAGACGCACGAATGGCTCGAGTCCATTGACTCGGTGCTGAAGGCTCAGGGCGCCGAGCGCGCGCACTTCCTGCTCGATCGTCTCATCGATTACACGCGCCGCGCAGGCGCCTATCTGCCGTTCAAGCCGAACACCGCCTACGTCAATACCATTCCGACGGGACTCGAGCGGGAGTATCCGGGTAATCGCGCGCTCGAGCGGCGGCTCGAGGCATACATCCGCTGGAATGCCATGGCGATGGTGGTGCAGGCGAATCGTCAGTCCTCCGAGTACGGCGGCCACATCTCCACCTACGCCTCCTCGGCGACGCTCTACGAGGTAGGCTTCAATCACTTCTGGCGTGCGCCCTCGGAGCGCCATCCGGGCGATCTCATCTTCATTCAGGGGCATTCCTCGCCCGGGATCTACGCGCGCGCCTATCTTGAGTCGCGGCTGTCAGAAAATCAGCTGCGCCACTTTCGCCAGGAAGTCGAGGGCGACGGGCTGTCCTCGTATCCGCACCCATGGCTGATGCCGGATTTCTGGCAGTTTCCGACCGTGTCGATGGGACTCGGCGCGATGATGGCGATGTTTCAGGCACGCTTCATCCGCTACCTCGAGCATCGCGGCCTCACCAAGCCCTCGGACCGCAAGGTGTGGTGTTTTCTCGGCGACGGCGAGATGGACGAGCCGGAGTCGATGGGTGCGCTCACCATGCCGGTGCGCGAGAAGCTCGACAACCTGATCTTTGTCATCAACTGCAATCTGCAGCGCCTCGACGGTCCGGTGCGCGGCAACGGCAAGATCATCCAGGAGCTCGAGGCGGCATTCTTGGGTGCCGGCTGGAACGTATTGAAGGTGCTGTGGGGCTCACGCTGGGATCCACTGCTGGCGAAGGATCACAAGGGGCTTCTGCGCCGCGTGATGGAAGACTCGGTTGACGGGGAGTATCAGAACTTCAAAGCCAAGGGCGGCGCCTACACGCGCGAGCATTTCTTCGGCAAATACCCCGAGCTCAAAGCCATGGTCGCCAATATGTCGGACGAGGAGATCTGGCACCTGAATCGCGGCGGACACGATCCGCGCAAGGTCTATGCGGCCTACTGGGCGGCGACCCACCACAAGGGGCAGCCGACGGTGATTCTGGCAAAGACCGTGAAGGGCTTTGGTCTCGGCAAGGGCGGCGAGGGCCTGATGGGCACTCATCAGGCGAAGAAGCTCGACTACGAGGCGCTCACCGCCTTTCGCGATCGCTTTCACATCCCGATCTCCGATACGGACATCACGCGCCTGCCGTTCTACAAGCCGGCCGAGGATGCCGAGGAAATGCGCTATCTGCACGAGCGGCGCAACGCGCTCGGCGGCTATTTGCCGGTGCGCCCGCACAATGCGCCGCCGCTTGCGATTCCGGAGCTCGAGGCGTTCGGGGCGATGCTCGAGGGTACGGGCGACCGCGAGATCTCGACCACGATGGCCTTGGTGAGAATCCTCACCGTCCTACTCAAAGACAAAAACATGGGCAAGAACGTCGTGCCCATAGTGCCCGACGAGGCGCGCACCTTTGGCATGGAGGGACTCTTCCGCCAGATCGGCATCTACTCATCCGTCGGGCAGCTCTATACGCCGCAGGACTCTGAGACTCTGATGTCCTATCGCGAGGACAAAAAGGGCCAGATGCTCGAGGAGGGCATCAATGAGGCCGGCTCCTTGTGCTCGTGGATTGCAGCCGGCACCGCCTATACCAACGTCGGCATCAACATGGTGCCCTTCTACATCTTCTACTCGATGTTCGGCTTTCAGCGGGTCGGCGACTTCATCTGGGCCGCGGGCGACATTCAGGCGCGCGGCTTTCTCATCGGTGCGACTGCGGGGCGCACGACTCTCGCCGGCGAAGGACTGCAGCATCAGGACGGCCACAGCCAGCTCGTGGCGACCACCGTGCCCAACTGTGTCGCCTACGATCCGGCGTATGCGTACGAGCTCGCGGTCATCATTCACGACGGCTTAAGGCGCATGTACGTCGAGCAGCAGAGCATTTTCTACTACATCACCTGCATGAACGAGAACTACGCGCAGCCGCCGATGCCGAGCGGCGTGCAGGCCGGAATATTGAAAGGCATGTACCTGCTGCAGATCGGCGGGAGGGGTCGCGTGCGCGCGACTCTGCTCGGCTCCGGCACTATTCTGCGCGAGTGTCTGGCCGCGGCGGCGCTGCTCGAAAAAGACTATCAGGTGCCGGTGGATGTCTTCTCGGTGACGAGTTTCAGCGAGCTGCGGCGCGAGGCGCTCGAGTGCGAGCGCTGGAATATGCTGCACGCCGGGGAGACGCCGCGCGAACCCTATGTGCAGCAGTGTCTGAAGGATCGCGAAGGCCCGATCGTCGCCGCAACAGACTATATGCGCACGTTGTCGGATCTCATCCGCCAATGGGCGGGGGCGCACTACATCGCCTTGGGCACGGACGGCTTTGGACGCTCGGACTCGCGCGCGGCGCTGCGCAGGCATTTCGAGGTCGACAAGAATTTCATCGTGCTTGCGGCGCTCAAGGGTCTCGCCGACGCAGGCATGATTGACCGTGCGACGCTGAAGGGCGCCATGACGAAGCTCGGCATCGATCCTGCCAGCCCCGATCCCTGGAAAGTCTGACGGGCGCAGCGATGGCTCGAGAAGTCGAAGTGCGCGTGCCCGACATGGGCGACTTCAAAGACGTGGCCGTCATCGACGTGCTTGTGAAGCCGGGCGACAGCATCGAGGCCGACGCGCCGCTGGTCACGCTCGAGACGGAAAAAGCGGCGATGGACGTGCCATCGACCGTCGGCGGCGTCATCGAGAAAGTCCACGTCTCAAAGTCGAGCAAGGTGTCTCCGGGAGATCTCGTCGCGACCGTGCGCGCGAAGGAAGACGCTGCGGCGCCTGCCGCGCCGCCCGCTGCCGCCAGTGAAACTGCGGCACAGCCGCCGGCATCACCCGGCGCTCCTGCAGCCGCGGCGGCTCCTGCACCGACGACGACGGCTCCCGCACCCATTGCGCCTCCTGAACCGCCGACTGAGCCTGCCGCACGCGATGCACCGATCGTCCTTAATCCCAAACTCGCGCCCGTGTTCAACGAGCTCGGTTTCTCGAAGGCGTATGCCAGTCCTTCGGTACGCAGGTTCGCACGCGAGATGGGGGTTGACCTTGCGCAGGTGAAGGGCACCGGTGCCAAGGCACGCATCAGTCACGACGACGTCAAAGCCTTCGTCAAACGGATGCTGAGCGGTGTTGGCGCGCCCGCCGCAGCTTCCGCGTGGCCGGCGGTGCCGACGATCGACTTCAGCCAGTTCGGCCCCATCGAGACCAAAGCGCTGTCGCGCATCCAGCGCATCTCCGGTCCGCGTCTGCATGCGAGCTGGGTCAACATCCCGCACGTCACGCAGTTTGAGATTGCCGACATCACCGATCTTGAGGACGTGCGTACCAAGCTCAAACAGAAGGCGCTGACGGAAGGCATCAGGCTCTCGAACCTCGCTTTCATCATGCGCGCCTGCGTGCGTGCGCTGCAGGAGTTTCCGCATTTCAATGCCTCGCTCGATGCTCGCGGCGAGAATCTGATCCTGAAGAAGTACATCAACATCGGATTCGCCGCGGACACGAAAAACGGGCTCGTCGTGCCGGTGGTGCGCAATGTCGAGCACTGCGACGTCTATGAAATCGCCCGCCAGCTTGCGGAGCTCGCAGACAAAGCCCGGGCCGGCAAGCTCAGCGCCGCGCAGATGCAGGGAGGCTCGTTCACGATCTCAAGTCTGGGCGGCATCGGCGGCACGGCCTTCACGCCCATCATCAATGCGCCGGAAGTCGCTATCCTCGGTCTGTCACGCAGCTCCATGCAGCCCGTCTATCGGGCCGGTACATTTGTCCCGCGTCTGATGCTGCCGCTGTCGCTGTCTTACGATCACCGTGTGATCGACGGCGCAAGCGCTGCGCGCTTCACCAATTTTCTGGCAGCGAGGCTTGCGGACCCTCGCGGGCTCGTCGAAGCCGTGCCGTGAGCCGCATCGATCTCGCCGTTCCGGACCTGGGGGGCTTCAAGGACGTTCCGGTGATCGATGTGCTGGTGTCGGCCGGCGACAGCGTCGCGATCGATACGCCGCTCATCACCTTGGAGACGGAAAAGGCCTCCATGGATGTGCCTGCCGCGGCAGCGGGCAAAGTGATTGAAGTACTCGTCAAGCGCGGCGAGAAAGTCTCGACGGGAACGGTCATCGCGAGCATTGAAGCCGATAGCCCGTCCTCCAAAGTCGAATCACCCGCCACAGCGCCACCCGCAGCTACACCGGCGCCGCAAGCGCAGCGGAGCGAGCCCGCGCGCGCGCCCACTGCACAGGCCTCAGTGCCGCCCAGCGAAGAAGAACACGCCGATCGCGCAACGAAGCTTTTGGTTTTGGGAGCAGGACCCGCCGGGTATACGGCGGCCTTTCGCGCCGCAGACCTCGGGTTGCAGGTGACGCTCGTGGAGCGCTGGGCAAGCCTGGGCGGGGTCTGTCTCAACGTGGGCTGCATCCCGTCGAAGGCGCTGCTGCACGCCGCCAAGGTCATCGACGACGCGGATGCGATGAGTGCGCACGGCATATCCTTCGGCGCCCCGAGCATTGATCTGCCGCAGCTGCGGGCCTGGAAGGAATCGGTGGTCAAGAAGCTGACGGGTGGCCTGCGCGTGCTGGCCAAGCAACGCAAGGTCGAGGTTGTGCAGGGGAGCGGGCGCTTCGTCAGTCCGCATGTCCTCGAGATCACGGGCACCGGCGCACCCACACGCATCCGCTTTGAGCAGTGCATCATTGCCGCCGGGTCCGAGGCCACGCGGCTGCCGGGGCTGCCGGATGATCCGCGCATCATGGACTCGACCGGCGCGCTCGAATTGCCGGACTTCGCGGGCAAGCTTCTCATCATCGGCGGCGGCATCATTGGGCTCGAGATGGCGTGCGTGTATGACGCGCTCGGCAGCCGCGTGAGTGTCGTCGAACTTCTGCCGCAGCTCATGCCCGGCTGCGATGCGGATCTCGTGCGACCTCTCGAGAAACGCATCCGCGCACGCTATGAGCAGATTCTGACCGGCACCAAAGTAGCGCGGATTGAGGCGCTGGCGGAGGGCCTGCGCGTCACATTTGCCGGCGACAAGGCGCCAGAACCGCAGCTCTTCGACCGCGTGCTCGTCGCCGTGGGGCGTGTGCCGAACGGCGCGCTGATCGGCGCGGCTGCCGCTGGAGTCGAAGTCTCCGAACGTGGCTTCATTCCGGTCGACAGACAACTGCGCACCAACGTGCCGCATATCTTCGCGGCGGGGGACATTGCCCGTCCTCCCATGCTCGCGCACAAGGCAAGCCACGAGGCGAAGACGGCCGCAGAAGTGGCGGCGGGCCACAAGAGCTCATTTGATGCCCGCGTGATTCCGTCCGTCGCCTATACGGATCCGGAAATCGCCTGGGTGGGACTCACGGAGATCGAGGCAAAGGAAAAGGGCATCGCCTTCAAGAAAGGCGTCTTTCCGTGGATGGCGAGCGGCCGCTCGCTGTCATTAGGCCGTGACGAGGGCTTCACGAAACTCCTGTTTGACCCCGAGACACACCGGATATTGGGCGGTGGCATTGTCGGCACGAACGCAGGAGAACTCGTGAGCGAGGTTGCTCTTGCCATCGAGATGGGTGCGGACGCGGCCGACATCGGGCTCACTATCCATCCGCATCCGACGCTGTCGGAAACAGTGGCGTTCGCCGCCGAGGCCTTCGAAGGCACGCTCACGGATCTCTACCTTCCCAAGAAGTAACGCGAGTCTAATTCCCGTCAGCCGCCATGTGCCTTCACGATCCTGACGGGAAGATCTCGTTCGTGCGCCGCATCAGTTCTGCTTTAATTTTTTAACGAGAGCCGCGAAACGTGGGTCCGGGCGCAGAGATTTCACCAGTGGATCGAATTCGACGACAGTGAAGCCGCCGTCATGCTGTTGGTAGGCGCGCTCGAGCCATTGAAATGCCCGGTCCTTGTCGCCCCACAAAGCATAGACTTGTGCGATCTGGTAGGCGCCGTCGGTCGCGTGCTTTGAGATAGCCTCGTCCAGGTGCTGCCGCGCCTCTGGCGCATGACCTAGATCATGATCGGCAAGCGCAGCAACTTGCAGTTGAAATAACTCGACCGTGGAGCGCCGTGACATCGGCAAGGCACTGGCCGGATCGCCCTGCAACAAGAATGTATACGCCACGAAGGCTGCGGTATTCGACTGCTCGGGGTTGATCTCGAGTGAGTGCTGAAACGACTCGCGCGCGCGCCCATAGTCGCCGCGGTACATTTGGACGCCCGGCATGACATCGCGGGGCGCAATCCAGCAGCGCACTCCCGCTCGTTCCAGCGCAGCGCAAACCTCGTTGGCGACCGCGGTGTCGGCCGACGCATAACTAATGAAAACAGGCGCATTCGTCTCAGATGACGGAGCTGCGTCGGTCGACGGCGGGGCGCTCGGGGGGGGCTAGATTCCGATTTGCCGTCCTTACTCATGCCACGCCGTCGGGGCGTCTGCGTTCGTCAATGAGCCGCAGCGGGGGCCGTTTGTGCTGGCACGCCTTGCTTGATTTCGTCTGTGTCATCCCTTGGCGCCGCGACAGATTTAACAAGCTGAAAAACCGGGCCGCCATTATACGTGAACAGCAGCGTGTGCTCTTTGGCCAACACCAGGATGCGGTGGGACAGAAAGAAGTCACAGCCGACGAGCATGCTGGGCGAATCCTCGAGTGGGCGATGAATCCGCGACCCGAGTTCTTCAGTGGTGTCAGCGGAGAACAAGTCGGCGATCTGCAACTGCACGTTGCGCATCGACTCATCGCCGATCGCAAAAGTTGCAAACGTTCCCACCCAGCTCTCAATCGGTCTTGCGGCGATGCCGGAGACAGCGCCCGCAGCACTCGTGCTCGTTTGCCCGGGTCCTGCGCCGATGCTTTCGGCTGTTTGCCGCGCGATGATCGAAGTGTGCGCTCCCGAATCCAATATGGCGGTGACACGCTTGCCATTGACCAGGACAGTGGCTTGGATCCTTGGATGATCCGGGTTGAGACGCTCGAGTTCGGCCAACGAGTAGGCCGAAGCCCAATAGGGTAATTGCTCGGTTTTGCAGCCGTCGGTCAAGAGCAGACGGATCACACCATGAGCCAGATCGAATTCGGTACTGAAATGGGAAAAGAAATCATCCCCGAGGACCATATCGCTCGCGGGTCTGTGTTCCCCCTGCCGAGTACCGACGACGGCGAGATGCATCTGCTTGCCGATAAACGAGCCCATTTGAAAGTGCTGGACCATAGTGCCGAGGAGGCGTGCCTCGCCGCCGACGCCGAATAGCCGTGTTCCCGACGTTGTTTCCAGCGCAAGCCCGAGCCGTGCCGCCGCGTCCTGCCAAAGGAAGGTCATTGCCGCGCCGGTGTCAACCATGACCTTGGCATCCGTGCCGTTGATTTGGGCGTCAATGAGTACACGGTTGCCGTCGACCCTCACCGGAATTTCGCCCACCTGACGGATCTTGCACGCGGCGAAAGCCGCCGGAGCCGATGCCAGGCAAAAGGTCGCGACCACGATCCATCGCAGTGATTTCATTTTATTGATTCCGCAGGCCGTACGATGCGGCTCGCATCCAAGCCTATCATCAAGTGCGGCTGCGGCGCCGCTTTAGGATGTGGAGATCCGCCGTCGCGTTTTTGCGGCTGCGCGTCGCGGACCGACCGGCGGTGGCGGCGGCGCGGGCGGAGTTTTGTGCGGATATTCGCACAGATCCGCGATGATGCAGCGCGGGCACAAGGGCTTGCGCGCAAGACAGACGTAGCGCCCGTGCAGCAAGAGCCAATGGTGAGCATTCTTGAGATACTGCCGCGGAGTCGTTGCCAGGAGCGCCTCTTCGACGGCGAGCGGCGTCTTGCCCGGAGCAAGGCCGGTGCGATTGGCAACCCTGAAGATGTGCGTGTCGACGGCAATCGTTGCCTCGCCGAACACCATGTTGAGAATGATGTTTGCCGTCTTGCGTCCGACTCCCGGAAGCGCTTCGAGCGCGGCGCGATCCCCGGGAACCTTGCCCGCGTGCTGCGTGATGAGCTGACGCGCAAGGCCAACGAGATTCTTGGCCTTCATGTTGTAAAGGCCGACGCTTTTCAGGTACGGCCGCACGCCATCGACGTCGAGAGCCGCGATCGCCTCGGGAGTATGGGCGACGGGGAAGAGTTTGCGCGTGGCAGCGTTGACGCTGCGATCAGTCGTGTGTGCGGAGAGCATCACCGCCACGAGAAGCTCGAACGGCGAGCTCGACAACAACTCGGTCGTCGGGTGCGGATTGGCCGCCTGCAGGCGCCGGAAGATCGCTCTACGGCGCGCCGGCTGCATGCTTTGTCGCCGCAATGAGCGCGGCCTGCTCGGCTGCACGGCGCGCGAGCCTATGCGTATGTGCGCTGAATCGGGCGCGATTGTGCGCAGCAGACGGCGCAGCGCCATCGTCGCGCAACGTGCTGCGCGGGACCATCACGATGCAGTCCACCGGACAGGGCGCGACGCACAGCTCGCATCCTGTGCACAGCTGCGCAACGACGGTGTGAGTGAGCTGCTTTGCGCCGACGATGGCATCGACCGGGCAGGGGGGCAGGCATTTGACGCAGCCGATGCAGCGCATTTCATCGATCTGCGCCACGAGCGCCGGACCCTCGACGCCATTGGCGGGATTGAGCGGCAAGGGCTCGCGGCCCAAAGCCCGGGCGAGGAGTCCGATGGTCGCCGCGCCTCCGGGTGGACACTGGTTGATTTCGGCTTCGCCGCGCGCGATCGCCTGCGCATAAGGAAGGCAGCCCGCATAGCCGCAGCGCGTGCATTGCGTCTGCGGCAAGAGTGCGTCGATTTGCTCTGCGCTCATCGCACCTTCATGCCCGGCTCAGCCCCCGCATCCGGTGCGAGCAGAAAAATGCCCGGCTTCTCACCGGAAGCCGCGAGCACCATGCCCTCCGAGACACCGAATTTCATTTTGCGCGCCGCGAGGTTCGCGACCATCACGGTCATGCGGCCAACGAGTGCCGCCGGATTGTAGGCGGACTTGATGCCGGCAAAGACCTGGCGTGTGCCGAGCGGGCCTAAGTCGAGCGTGAGCCGCAGCAACTTGTCGGCGCCTTCGACGAACTCGGCGTTCGCTATGCGCGCGACGCGCAGATCGATCTTGGCAAAATCGTCGATCGATATGGTGGCCGGCGTCGCGACCGGCGCTGGCGTTGGTGCTGGCGCGGAGGGTGTCGCAGGAGCGGGCGGCGGGTTCTCAGTAGTCACGTTGGAAGCTTCCTTATCGGTGTCGAAGAGTGCGTCGAGCTGTTTGGCTTCGACGCGGGCGGTCAGATGCGCGTACGGCTTGATATGTCGCGGCACGTGCGCGACGTCCGCCCACTCGAAGTTCCGGTCGAGCCCGAAAAATTCCTGCGCCACCCGCGATGTCAGCGCAGGCAGGACGGGTGCTAGCAGCACGCTCAGGACTTTGAATCGGTATAAAACACGCGAGCAGACATCCTGCAGCTCGGCAAGCTTCGCCGGATCCTTCGCCAATACCCAGGGTTTGGCGGCGTCGAACAGCTGATTGGTCGCATCCGCGAGCGCCATGATCTCCCGCATGGCCTTACCGGTATCGCGCGCATCGTAGCTTTTGCGCACGAGCTCGGATGTCATGGCCGCGTCCGCGAGCATCTCCTCGGTGTCGCCGCCATAGCGCAGTGCGCCGTCGAAGTGCTGGGTGATGAAATGCGAGGCGCGGCTTGCGATGTTGACGTATTTGCCGACGAGATCGCTGTTCACCCGCGCGATGAAGTCTTGCGGATTGAAGTCGAGATCCTCGACGTTGCCGTTGAGCTTCGCCGCGAAGTAGTAGCGCAGCCACTCGGGGTTCATCCCGATCTCAAGATAGCGCAGCGGGCTGATGCCGGTGCCGCGGGACTTCGACATCTTCTCTTCCGAGACCGTCACGAAGCCGTGCGCGTACACATGGTCCGGGACCTTGTAGGGGGAGCCTGCGAACTTGAGCATCGCCGGCCAAAACAGGGTGTGAAAGTAGATGATGTCCTTGCCGATGAAGTGAATCTGCTCGGTGTCGGGCGCCGCGAGGAATTCGCGGAAAGTACGCGGCTCGCCATGCGCTTTGGCCTTGCCGCTGTCGAAGTAGCTCTTGAGCGACGCCAGGTAGCCGATCGGCGCATCGAGCCAGACATAGAAATATTTTCCGGGGACGTCCGGGATGGGTATGCCGAAGTAGGGCGCATCGCGCGAGATGTCCCAGTCGCCCAGCGCCTTGTCGCCGGCGCCGTCGAGCCACTCCTTTGCCTTGTTGTTGACCTGCGGCTGCAGGCGCCCGGGCGCGTCCAGCCACTGTCGCAAGAACTCGACGCACTGCGGATCGGACAGCCTGAAGAAGAAATGATCCGAGGTGCGCAGCTCCGGCACCGCGCCCGTCAAGGTCGAATAGGGATTGATGAGATCGGTCGGCGCGTTGACGATGCTGCATACCTCGCAGGCGTCGGCGTACTGCCCCGGCGTGTGGCAGTTTGGGCATTCGCCTTTGACGTAGCGGTCGGCGAGGAACATGCCTTTGACCGGGTCGTAGAACTGTTCGATGGACTTCGAGTACACGAGGCCCCGCAGCTTCAGGCGCCGATAGATATCCTGCGACAGCTCGACGTTCTCGGGCGAGTCGGTGCTCCCCCAGTTATCAAACTCGATGTGGAAGCCTTCGAGGTATTTCGGTCGCTCGGCGGCGATGCGCCGGATGAGCTCCTGCGGGGTGATCCCATCGGCTTCGGCCTTGAGCATGATGGGTGCGCCGTGAGCGTCGTCGGCGCAGATGAAATGCACCGCGTGCCCCTGCATGCGTTGAAATCGCACCCAGATGTCCGCCTGGATGTATTCCATGATGTGACCGATGTGCAACGGCCCATTCGCGTACGGCAGGGCGGTCGTGACGAAAATCTTGCGGGCCATCGCGCTAGTTTAGCGCAGGCAGCGGTTCAGCCCTGATCCTTTACCGCCTCGAATTTGCCCTTGTTGATGCCTTTCTTGTAAGCCTCTTTGCCGGTGACCATGCGCTGCTCGAGGAGCTGCTGGATGGCACTGTCCATGGTGCGCATGCCGAACGACGCGCCCACCTGCATGGTGTTTTCCAGCTGATCGAGCTTGCCCTGGCGGATGAGATTGGACGCCGCGGGCGTATTCACGAGGATTTCAAGAGCGGCCACGCGGCCTTGCTTGTCGGAGCGCTGCAGGAGCTGCTGCGAGACGACGCCGCGCAGCGACGTCGAGAGCATCGTGCGCACGTGCGATTGCTTGTCGGACGGAAATGCGTTCACCAGGCGGTCGACCGTCTGCGCAGCGCCGTTGGTGTGCAGCGTTCCCATGACGAGAATGCCCATCTCCGCCGCCGTCACGGCGATGCTCATGGTCTCGTGGTCGCGCAACTCGCCGACCAGGATCACATCCGGATCCTCGCGCAGGGCCGAGTGCAGCGCGTCGGCGAAGCTTGCGCTGTGCACGCCGATCTCGCGCTGGCTGATGAGACAGCTTTTCCTCACGTGCACGAATTCGATGGGATCCTCAATCGTCAGAATGTGGCCCTTCAGGCGCGTGTTGATGTCATCGACCATTGAGGCGAGGGTGGTCGATTTGCCTGAGCCGGTCTTGCCCGTCACCAGGATGAGCCCGTTGGTGGCGCGCGCCATCTCGCGCACCGACTGTGGCAGCTTCAGCTCATCCATCGTGAGCGCTTTGGAGGGGATGACGCGGAACACGCCGCCCATGCCGTTCAACTGGCGCATGACGTTGACGCGAAAGCGGCCGCGGTCGGCAAGCGTGTAGGCGAAGTCGGCGCCGTCTTTCGACTCGAAGCGATCGAGCGCAGGTTTCGGCATGATCTCGTAAAGCGCTTCTTTGACGAAGGTCGTATCAAGACGGTCCGGCCGCAAGGGCCCAAGGTCGCCGAACAGGCGAATCCGCGGTGGGTCGCCGGCGATGAAGTGCAGATCCGAGCCGCGCTTGTCGATGACCTCGCTCAGGAATGCGTCAATGGTTG